>Ga0316630_10000805_pt1 | contig 10721 bp, 6 predicted proteins | sample OWC_May_M1_C1_D6_FD_207658 | JGI IMG/M metagenome (GOLD analysis project Ga0316630, IMG submission 207658) | Wetland soil microbial communities from Old Woman Creek delta, Ohio, United States - OWC_May_M1_C1_D6_A | ecosystem: Environmental > Terrestrial > Soil > Wetlands | place: USA: Ohio...
CGCGGACTAAAGGAACTATTTTAGGACGGGACTCGCGCCGTTACCACTGTCAACCCAAAGGGTGATTACTCGCAACGCATGGGTCCGTGATGCGTAAGCTCCATTATGCTCCTGCGACGAAATCGCTAGTAACTTGCAACTTGAAACCCTCAACAGGGCTCAGCGGCCTTCCTTGTCTTTCAAGGCCGCGAGCACCTTCTCCGGCGTGATCGGCAGATCCTTGATGCGAACGCCCACCGCATCGTAGATCGCATTTGCAATGGCCGGCGCTGTGGGTACGAGCCCCGGCTCGCCGATGCCTTTTGCGCCAAACGGACCGTCCTTCTCATCCGTCTCTATGATCACAGCCTCGATGGGCGGGATGTCTTTGGCGGTAAGCATCTTGTAGTCCAGGAAGTTCGGGTTCATCAACTTGCCATCTTTCAACACCAACTTTTCAGACAGCGCATATCCCAGACCCATCACGCCGCCACCGTAGATCTGCCCTTCGAGCAGCATGGGGTTAACTGCCTTGCCTACGTCATGCGCTGCCACGTACTTGATGATCTTCACCTGGCCCGTTTCTTTGTCCACCTCCACCTCGACACCATGCGCGCCGTATGCATACGTCACCGACAGGTTACCCTTGAACTCCTTGTCGAAGTTCTCGTTTGGGGGATCGTAGAAGTATTCGGCTACTAGCACCCTGCCGCCCGGGGAATAGTGCGCCGACCGGAGGATTTTGCCGAGCGCGATGTTCTTCTCTTTGTCGCGCGTCGAGAAGATCGTCCCGTTCTTGATGTCCAGCGCACTCGGGTCTTCGTTGAGTTGTGCTGCCGCCAAATCGAGAATCTGGTCGCGCAGCTTTCGCGCAGCACCCAGCGCCGCATTACCCGCAACGAAGGTGGTTCTCGATGCGTGAACGCCCACATCCCACGGGCAGACATCCGTGTCGTTATTGATGATGTTGATGTCGTCCATCGGCACGCCCAGCACTTCTGCCACGATCTGGGCGATCACTGTGTCTGACCCCTGGCCGATCTCGGACGAGCCCGTGAATACATCCACCTTGCCGAAGTCATCTATCTTGATGATAGTCCCGCAGCCATCGGAGTTGTAAACGCGGGCGCCACCGCCCACGTGGATGAGGGAAGCCATACCGAATCCCCTGCCCTCTTTCTGCTTGCGCTTGCCTGTCCATCCAAGCCGTGTCTTCACGGCCTCCATGCACTCCCTGACACCGCACGTGGTGATCTTGAACCGCTGTGGCGTAATCTCGCCCGGCTCATTCGCATTGATCCGCCTGAACTCGTACGGGTCTATACCCGCTGCCTCGGCAAGCTGCTCGAGCGACGATTCTATTGCAAAGGTCGCCTGCGGGTTGCCATATCCGCGCATCGCCTGGCTATACGTGTTGTTGGTGTAGACGCACTTTGCGATGTAACGCACATTGGGCACTTTATAGAGAGACGAGATGGGCAGCATCATGACGGACGGCGTGGTCGCGCCCCAGGATGTATACGCGCCGTTGTCGAGTATCATCTCCATATCCCTGAAGAGGAGCTTGCCTTCCTTGTCGCACCCGTGCGAAATCTTCGTGATGGTGCACTGGCGCGGTGACGTGGCAAAGAATTCTTCTTCTCTGCCGAAGACGATCTTCACGGGCTTGCGCGCCTTGAGCGCAAGCAGGATAGCGATATACTCATACGCATACGTGTCGAGCTTCGAACCGAAGCCCCCGCCGATGGTGCTCTGGAGAATACGGACACGTTTGTTTTTCAGCCCGAAGGCGCCAAGCGCGCCGATGAAGTCTTTTTGCGCGAGGTAGGGTATCTGCGTATTGCTATACACGGTGAGGTTGTTGTTCGTGTCGAAGCTCGCGATGCAGCCGCTTGCGCCCAGGCAGCAATGCGTGACCCACTGTGTCCTGAACGTATCCTCGACTACATGTGCGGCTTCTTTCTTCGCGGCATCGAGGTCGCCTACGATGAGCTTCCACGGCATCTTCAAGACATTGGTCTTGTGCTCCTCGTGGATGAGGGGCGCGCCCTCTTTCATCGCCTCAATCGGGTCGAACAGGGCAGGCAGTTCCTCGTACTCCACTGTAATGAGACCCAGGGCTTCTTCCGCGATCTCAGGGTTCACCGCCGCAACCGCCGCAATCTCGTCACGCAGGGAGCAGACCTTGCCAGCCTTGAGCGGCGGGTTGTCTTTGTACACGCCGAACTTGAAAGGAGGAATGGTCGAGCCCGTGAGCACAGCCTTCACGCCAAGGAGCCTCTCTGCCTTTGACGTATCGATGCTCTTGATCTTTGCATGAGGGTGCGCGCTATACAGGATTTTCCCGTGGAGCATGCCCGGCACCTTCATGTCCTGTATGTACGCAGCCGCACCGGAGACCTTCTCCGGGGCGTCTTTCTTTGGTATCGGCTTTCCAACAAAGCTGTACTGAGCCATGATTACCTCCCACCTGATGCTGCTTTTACTGCTTCTATGATCTTCACGTAGCCCGTACACCTGCACAGATTGCCCGCTATGCTCTCCTTGATCTCATCCTCGGAAGGATGCTGCGTCTCATCAAGGAGCGCCTTGGCCGACATGATCATGCCGGGCGTGCAGAAACCGCACTGGACTGCACCATGCTCGACAAATGCCTTCTGCAGGGGATGGAGCTGTCCATCTGCGCCGGCTAGACCCTCAATCGTGCTGACGCTCCTACCTTCCGCCTCCAGTGCGGGCAGTAGACACGAGTTAACCGCCTGCCCGTCCATGATGACGGTGCAGGCACCACACTCGCCGTATCCGCATCCGAATTTCGTACCCGTGAGTTCGAGCACGTCCCTGAGCACGTAAAGCAACGTCCACGTGGGATCGACCTCCACCTTCACCTCTTCTCCATTCAGCGTGAATCGCATCTCTTTTTTCATTTCGACTCCCCACCTTTTAGGGTCCAGGGTATTGGGGCCGGGGTCCCGCCGAAACAGTCACTCACCGTTTTGACTGGCTACCGGACCCTGGCTACCGGACCCTGTTTTTTTCACCACAACCTCTCCGGGTAGACAACTTCTCCCGGCCTCAACACACGTTCGATCGCCTTCATGATGGCGCGCCTCACGAGCACCTTGATCATCTCTCTCCGGTACCAAGCCTCGCCCCTGACGCTGTCTCTCGGTGAGGCCTCGGACTCTGCTATTTCTGCGACTTCCGCGATAAGCTTCTCTGAGAGCACCTTCCCTTTGAGCGCAGCCTCGGCCTTCTTCGCCCTGATGGGGCGTGGAGCCACAACACCCATGGCGATGCGCACGTCCTCACATTTCAGTTTCTCGTCTTCGAAATAGCCCATCAGCCTTGATATGGGCTCCGTCGTGCAGAGCACATCACGGCACTTGACGTCATTGCGGTCGAGCGTGATCATCGCGGCAACACCGATAATCGGAAGGTCCATCGCAGCCCGGCGCGTGTGCTTGATGTAAGTGGAACCGGTATTCACACCAAATTGGGGAATCCTGAACTCCTTGAGGATCTCTCCCTTTGCGAGCACCGTCTTTCCGGGCCCCACAAAGAAGTCATCGATCGGGATTTCCCGCTCTCCCATCCTGCCCATCAGTACCGCTCTCGCGTCAAGCACGAGTAAGGGGCAGGCAGTGTCCGCGGATGGAGCCGCCGTGCAAATGTTTCCGCCTATCGTCGCAACATTCCGAATCTGTGTGGAGCCCAGGTTACAGACCGCGTCATGCAGGGCGGAACAGTGTTCCTGGATAAACGCATCTTTCTGCAGTTCCCGGTGGGTGACGCCGGCGCCGATGACGGCGCCATCCTTCCGCTTCAGGTCCTTCACATTACGGAGTGATATGAGCGCCCTGGGCGCAAGCTTCTTCTGGCCGATAAGCACCATCACATCCGTGCCTCCGGCCACGTACGCTGCCTCCTCTCCGTAGCTCGCCATCAGGTCGATGGCCTCCTTGATGGTCTGTGGCTTGTGATACTCGTAGTGAACCATCGCTTCCTCCTCGTTAGGGTCCCGGGTCCGGGGTCCCGGGTTCAGGAAAACCAGCCCTATAAATCATCTGGTAAATCATGTGGCGTAACTCACAACTCGCAACCTGCAACAGATCTTCACGGGCCCCTGGCCCCTGGCAACTGGCCCCTGCAATCAGGACCCGTGACCCCAGCGTTTTCGATCATTCCCTACGATCGAAAACGCGCTTGGTCTTTCTCTCCGACCGCGGCAGTTCCCCGTAACCGCAGATGTCGCAGTCGCAACTCACCATCACCTGCTTCTTTATTTCCTTCTCCACGATCCGCTTCAGCCTCGCGTCGTCTTCGGGTGAACACCCGAGGCCTCGCTCCACTTTGACGGTCATATAGTCTTTGCCGTCCGGCTTCCGTTCGAGGTGTATCTGGTATTCACTGCCCACGTCTTCGATACAGGAGAGCACGTGGTCAATCTGCCCAGGGTAGACGTTGACCGCGCGAATGATGAACATGTCGTCCGACCGGCCCAGGAAACGATCATGGCGTGGCAGGACAGATCCACACTCACATTTTCCCGGAATGGCGCGGGTGAGATCGCGCGTGCGATACCGTACCAGCGGTGCTGCTTCTTTGCGCAGCGTCGTCACGACCATCTCGCCGATCTCGCCCTCAGGAACGGGCTCCAGCGTGTCGGGGTCGAGAAACTCCACGATGTAATAGTCGGCCCAGTAGTGGATGCCGGTGTGGTGGACGCAGTCAAGACCCGTCCCCGGTCCATACAGCTCCGTCATCCCGGGAATATCAAAGATGTGCTCCACACCGAGCAGGTCCCTGATGCGCGCGCGCATCGCGTCGCTCGACCGCTCTGAGCCGAAGATCACCTTGTTCAGGTTGATCTTATCCTTCATGTTTCGCTTCTCTATCTCCTCCGCCATGAGGAGCCCCATGGAGGCAGTGCAGCACATTACAGTCGTCTGGAAATCGACGAGGAATTCACACTGCATGTCGATGTTCCCCGGACCTATGGGAATCGCCAGCGCGCCGAACCTCTCCACACCCGCCTGGAAACCTGCACCAGCTGTCCAGAGACCATAGCCCACGCAGATCTGAACACGATCCTCTCTCGTCAGCCCTGCCATTTCGTAGCAGCGAGCGAAAAAATTGGCCCAGTCGTCGATGTCCTTCTGCGTGTAGGAAAGGACTTTACGTTTTCCTGTCGTACCACTCGACGCATGAATTCTCACCACTTTTTCCATGGGCACACTGAGTAATGGGAATGGATATCCTGCCTTGAGATCGTCCGCCGTGGTGAACGGAAGTCTCCTCAGATCGGTGAGCTTCTTAATGTCTGCAGGCTTCACCCCTGCCTCGTCAAACTTCCTGCGATAGAAGGGCGAGCCTTTGTACACGTGGTTCACTGTCCACTTGAGCCCTTCGAGTTGCAGCGCAGCCAGATCCTTCTTCGTGGTTACGGTGGGCATGAATGATTTCGGCATGGAACCTCCTGCGTGGGTACCGGGTCCTGGGTCCTGGGTCCGGAAAAAACTTTAGTCTCGACTGGACCCGGAACCCCGGCCCCTGGACCCTTCGCGTATCTTCTTGGTTTGCTCCCAATCTATCTCAGACGTCTTCGGCTTGACCACCACGCCGTATTCGCTCTTGGCCTGCTTCGCGCTCACGTATCCTTCGATTACATCCGTCTGTACCATCTCGGGCTCGCGCTCCAGGGGATCACCGAATCCGCCTCCTCCGGCCGCATCGATGGTCACCACGTCGCCGGGTTTCAGCTGGGTCAATCCGTAGGGGTTCCCCGGTTTCCCATTGACGAGGAACTGGGCCTTCGAGCCTGTCTTTCCGCCGAAGAGCCCATCGGCAGGATGGACGAACCTGCCTGCCTGGATCCCTAAATTGACGGGCGGGGTCGGGGCGTACTGGTCGTCCGGTATCCTGAAGAGTTCCCGTTTTCCGATACCGCCCTTCATCTTGCCCGGCCCCCCGGAATCGGCGAGCAATTCACGCTTCTCTATGATGAGCGGGGTGTCGCTCTCGAATATCTCGACCGGCGTGTTTGCGCCATTCGCCGGGAAGATGTAGACATAGTTCCCGTCGTTGGCAGCGCCCGCACCCATGCCGCCTCCGCGGATGATTACGGAATGCCATGGTCTCCCGTCGTTTCTCCTTCCGTAAAACACGTTCATTGCCGCGGGTGTACCTCCGGATGCTGCGATCACCTTCTGGGGCACGACCTCGGAAAGGGCACGGTAGATCACCTCGGTCATAAAGTGGCCCACCCCCATGCGTGCCGCAACAGCGGCGGGAAACCGGCAGTTGACCACGGTCCCCTCAGGCGCCGTCAGCTTTATGGGTCGGGCACAGCCTTCATTGTTGGGTACATCAGGAGCGAACATGCTCTTGATCGCCATGAACACGTATGCATAGGTGAAATTGAAGACGACATTCCCGCCCCAGTTCACCTGGCCGGAAGAACCGGCGAGGTCCACGAGGATGTCGCTCCCCTTCACTTCCACCGCGGCCTGGATGACGATGTCGTCTCCCTTCATCTGCTCGATGATTCCCCGCGACCGGTAGATGCCGTCGGGGATTTTTTCAATCTCCTCCCTGATGGCCTTCTCAGTGAGGCCGATGATCTGATCCGCGAGATCGTCCAATGTGTCAAGATCGTTTTCCTTGAGCATCTGGACAACCTTCTCGGAACAGACATGGTTCGCTGCGATCTGCGACCGGATATCCCCGATCACTTCTTCCCGCGTGCGCACATTCCACCGGATCATATCAAGGACCGACTCGTTGAGCTGTCCCCTGTCATAGAGCTTCACGAGAGGGATGAAGAGGCCCTCTTCAAACACGTCGTGGTTGTCGGAGGAAACGCGGCCGCCGATGTCTGAATGGTGGAACACGCAGGCAGTGAAGGCGCACAATCGATCCTTGTAGAAGATGGGGCTCATGACGCAGACGTCGTTCAGGTGACCCGCGAGTGCCCAGGGATCATTGGTAATGAAGACGTCGCCGGGCGCGTAAAAGTCCACGGGATATCTGGTGACAAGATTCTTGATGCCCAACGCCATGGCCCCTGACTGCCCGGGCGTTGCAAAGCTTCCCTGGGCCAGCTCCCGGCCCTGCCGGTCAGTAAACATGCACGTGTAATCGTGGGCATCCCTGAGAAGACTTGAGAACGCGGTGCGGGCCACGCTGCCGTCAGCCTCGTCCACTATGGAAATGAGTCTTCGCCACAAGATCTCTAACGTGATCGGATCAAATGTGCGCGCCATGATTATGCCCCTTTAAGGTCGATCCAGAGAAAACCGAAGTCGTCCGTCGACACGGATGCATCTTCGCCCACAATGAGCGTCGACTCCTTCTCTTCTATGATGGCAGGGCCCACAAACGTTGCCCCCGGAAAAAGTTTGTAACGGTCGTACACCGTGTACAGGATAAAGTCACGCGCGATCTGCGAGAAGGCCTTGCGTTGTCCCTTTACGGCCCCCTCAAGAGACCCGCGCTTTCCGTCGAGCCTGGGCAGTTGCAGGAGCCGCTCAGGCAGGCTCGCCCTCACCTTGAAGTTGATGAACTCAGCCTCAGAGTCGGGATACGTTCTCCCGTAAAGCTTCTCGTAGAGGGTGTCGAACCAGCCCCTGACCTCTGCCTTCTTGAATCCGGCAAAAGGCCCGGCAGGAACGGAGACGTTCACCTCGGAACCCTGCCCCACGAAACGCATGTCGAGAGAGCGATCGAACCGGATGGTCTCGGTCCCCGCCTCTTTCTTCAATATTTTCCCCGCATCTGTCTGGAGCTCCTTGAAGATGGTCTCAACCTCTGCAAAGTCGGCACCACCCAAGGAAACCTTGTGACTCCTGAGCAGGTCAAAGGCCCGTGGGGCGGTGAAGAACCCGAGGGCCGAGCCAACACCCGCATTCGGCGGCACAAGCAGGCGCGGCGCTCCCAGTTTCCTGGCCAGGCCGTACGCATGTACAGGTCCCGCCCCTCCAAATGCAGCGATCGTGACGATCTTGGGGTTCCCACCCTTTTCAGCGATGTGTGTTTTTGCTGCCGCAGCCATCGTCTCGTTGATGAGGTCGTGGATTCCCCATATTGCCTGGGTAAACGAGACGCCGAGGGGCTTAGCGATCCTTTCCTCAACCCCGCGACGAGCCGCCTCCTTGTCGAGTTTCATTTCGCCACCAAGGAAATAGTTCTCGTCGAGGTAGCCGAGGAGCAGGTCAGCATCAGTCACGCAGGGCTCCGTTCCGCCCCTTCCGTAGCATATCGGCCCCGGGTCTGCCCCGGAACTTTCGGGACCTACCTGGAGCGTGCCCATCTTGCTCACTTTTGCGATGCTACCGCCGCCCGCGCCTATCTCCATCAGGTCAACCACAGGCACCTGGATCGTGAGACCGCTGCCCTTCATGAAGCGCTGCACACGCCCCACTTCAAAGGTCGGCACCACGCCGGCAACCCCTTTCTGAATCAGGCACGACTTTGCCGTGGTACCACCCATGTCGAAACAGAACATCTCGGGGATATTAAAGTGCCTCCCATAATACTGGCCTGCTATCACCGCCGCCGTCGGGCCCGACTCGATAATCCTCACCGGGAACTCGGCCGCGGTCTCGACGGACGTGACCCCACCGCTCGACAGCATGATGAAGAGCTTCCCCATGAAACCGATTGACTCGAGCCTTCCGGCCAGTTTACTCAGGTACCGCCCGGTGAGCGGCTTGACATACGCGTTAGTGACCGTGGTACTTGTCCTCTCATACTCCTTGATCTGCGGCAGCACGCGGTAGGAGATGGAGGTGGAAACGCCGGGCGCTTCCTTCCGGATGATCTCCTCAATCAAGAGCTCGTGGGCAGGATTCTCAAATGAATTGATGAGACAGACCGCTATAGATTCGACGCCCATGTTAACGAGCGCCCGGACCGCCTGTCGCGCTTCCTCAGGATCGAGCGCTTTGAGTATGCTCCCGTCGCTTCGCATTCTCTCGTCCACTTCAATACGGTATCTTCTGGGGATGAGGGGCTTCGGGAATTCGGCGAATATATCATACGGGGCGTAGCGTATCTCCCGCGCAATCTCCAGGATATCCCTGAAGCCCTTGGTCGTTATGAGCCCCGCGCGCGCACCTTTTCTCTCTATGATTGCGTTGATAACCAGGGTCGTTCCATGTATCAGTTCATCTAGCTTTTCAACGAAGCCGGGTGTGGTCGCCTCCAGCGTCCGTATGCCCTCTTCCACTGCGTCTGATGGATCACGGGGTGTAGTAAGACACTTGCCGGTCTTGATCTCGCCCGTCTGATCGTTGAGCAGGACAAAGTCGGTGAACGTGCCGCCTATGTCACAACCCAGCCGATAGTTCTTTTCAGGCATGGAACCTCCGTAACGTAGGGTCATGAGTCAAGGGGCAAGGGTCATGCAACGAAACAAACAGCATCCTACGGCTGTGGCTTCCCTTAACCAATGGCCTTTGGCCTCGCACTCTTATAGTCTTTCCTTTCCTGACCCGTGACCCTTGACCCGTGACCCTGCACCCTGTTTCTAGAACAGGCTCGGTTCGTCAAATTCGCCGAACTCTTGTCTGAAGACTCCGGCCATTTCGCCCACGGTCGCGTACGCCTTACAACAATCAACCAGATAGGGCATCACGTTCTTATGCGCCTTGACGGCATTGCTGAGATCGGAAAGTGTCTTCTTCACGTCGCGGTTATTCCGCTGCCTGCGCACTCGCCGCAAAGCCTTTATCTGCTCGTCAGCCGACCTCCGGTTGTATTCGTGGAGTTCAACATCCATCGATTCGCCTTCGGTGTACAGGTTAACGCCCACCTTCTTTAGCTCTCCTGTCTGGATACCCTTTTCGAACTCGTACGCCTGGCGCGCCACCATGCGCTGGATGTACCCTGTTGCCACGCCATGTACAATGCCACCCGCTTTCTCTATCTTCTCCATCTCCTCTTCTATCTTCTGCTCCATCTCTTTCGTGAGAGTCTCGATGAAGTAGCTGCCGGCAAGTGGATCAACCGTGTCGCGAAGACCGATCTCGTCCATGAGGAGCTGCAGGGTGCGCAGCGAGATGATTGCGGAACGTGGTGTCGGAATGGTGTACGCCTCGTCGTAGCTGCAGAGTGCGGTCGTTTGAGCCCCGGCCAGCGCCGCGGCGAGCCCGTAATATGCCCCACGCATGATGTTGTTTTCCGGTTGCGCCTTTGTCAGGCCGTACCCGCCCCCGCCGAACAGTCCGCGCAGGTACATGTTCTGGGGTTTCTTGACTGTATACTTTTCCTTCAGGTTTCGTGCCCAGAGTTTACGGGCGGCGCGGAACTTCGCCACCTGCTCCCACAGGTTGCCAAACACGTTCAGGTTGAAGGAAAACCGGCCCACGAACTCATCGACGTCGTACCCTCTGGCCAGTACGTTATCTATGTAAGCATTTGCTATCAGTATGGCACACGCAATCTCTTGAGCCGGCGTGGCCCCGGACTCCCGTATGTGATATCCGCAGACACTCACCGGGTTCGTCCTGGGAAGCACCTTCATCGAATACTCGATGGTGTCGCCAATGAGATTCACCGCCGGCTCCACGGGAAATATCCATGTGCCCCGACCGATCATCTCCTTGAGGATATCATTCTGCGGCGTCGCGGAGACGACCTGCGCGCTGAACCCGTATTTCTCGGCAACCGCCTGGTACATCGCAAGCATGATAGAGGCGACGGCGTTTATCGTGAGGCCCGTGCCTATGGTGGCCAGGTCA
>Ga0316630_10000806_pt1 | contig 10715 bp, 8 predicted proteins | sample OWC_May_M1_C1_D6_FD_207658 | JGI IMG/M metagenome (GOLD analysis project Ga0316630, IMG submission 207658) | Wetland soil microbial communities from Old Woman Creek delta, Ohio, United States - OWC_May_M1_C1_D6_A | ecosystem: Environmental > Terrestrial > Soil > Wetlands | place: USA: Ohio...
CCTGCCTGGGCCTTAAAAAATGCCACTTAGAACCAACGTCCCCTAAATGCGGTTAAGGTGCGCTGGAGTGGAGCGGCTAGCCGCGGATGGTTTGCATGAGGGTGGGGTCGGCGAGGGCGGTCTGGGGGGTGCCCTGGAAGATGATCTCGCCTCGGTCGATGGCGTAGAGTCGATCCACGGCCCGGGCGGCGCTGGCCAGGTTGGATTCCGCCATCAGGATCGAGATCCCCATGCCCTTGATCTTCTGAACGGCCTCGATGAACCGGCTGACCACCACCGGGGCCAAGCCCTCGAAGGGCTCGTCCAGGAGCAGCACCGTCGGCTGCAGGGCCATGGCGCGAGCGATGGCGACCATCTTCTTCTGGCCGCCGCTCAGATTCAGCCCCCGCCGCGTCAGCAGGTCGCGGATCTCGGGAAACACGGCCTGGATGCGCTCGTCGGCCTCCGCCGCCCCCGCGCCGCGGGCCAGCCAGCGGCTGATCTGCAGGTTCTCGGCCACCGAGAGGTCCGGGAAGATGCGGCAGTCGTCGGGCGCGTAGCCGATCCCCAGCCGGGCCCGAGCGTGGGTCGGACGCCGCGTGATGTCCTGGCCCCGGAGGCGGATCGCCCCCGAGCGGACCGGCAAGAGGCCGATGATGCTCTCCATGGTGCTGGTCTTGCCGGCACCGTTCCGGCCCACTAGCCCCACCGCCTCGCCGTCCCCGACCGTCAGGGACAGGTTCCGGACGATGTGGGCGGCGCCCCGGTACGCGTTCATCCCTGCCACTTCCAGCACGGTTGACCCTCGCGGCCCGGATTATTCACGTGCCCTTCGGGAATAATCCGGGCTAGAGCATCGGTCGCCGGTCGTCCGGGAGCACGGCCTGGCCGCCCCGTCGCCGCGCTACCCAGGGGAGCCGGCCGCGGGGGCGCCCAGGAGCGTCGTCGCCACCGCGGCGTTGCGGCGGATCTGCTCCGGCGTCCCCTGGGCCAGGATGGCGCCCTGGTGCATGACCACGATGCGGTCCGAGTAGGTGAAGACGACGTCCATGTCGTGCTCGATGATGACGGCCGAGATCCCGCCCGCCCGCACCACGGCGGTGACGACATCCATGATGGCGGACTTCTCGCGCGTGCTGACACCGCTGGTGGGCTCGTCCAGCAGCAGCAGGCGCGGCCGCAGGGCGTAGGCCACGGCCACGTCGAGCAGCTTGCGCTCGCCTTGGGCCAGGTCACCGCCCGCAACGGTGCTCTTGCCCTGGAGGCCGAACTGGGCCAGGACCGCCTCGGCCTCCTCCCGCACGGCCGTGTCCTGCTCCGCCAGGACCGTAAGGCGCCGGCTCTTGCCCTCGCGGGCGAAGATGGCCAGCGCCAGGTTGTCCCGGACGCTGAGCAGATCGAACAGATTCACGATCTGGAAGCTGCGGGCGATGCCGGCGCGGATCCGCTCGACCACCGGCAGGGCCGTGATGTCCCGGCCCCGGAAGTCGATCTGCCCCGCGTCCGGGGCCACCAGGCCGCTGATCAGGTTGACGAGGGTCGTCTTGCCCGCGCCGTTGCTGCCGATGAGGGCGAGGACCTCGCCCTCGGCCACGGCGAAGTCCACCCCGTCCACGGCGCGGACGTCGCCGAAGGACTTCCGGAGCTGGGCCGTCGTGAGCAGCGCCATCTCAGCCCACCCGCCGCGCCCGGGGGAGGAGCCGCCCCAGCGTGCCCACGATCCCCGCCGGCATGACCAACACCAGGCCCACCAGCACCACCCCCAGCACCAGCTGCCAGTACGTGGTGCTGCCGATGGCGTAGGTCTCGAGGTAGTTGAAGACGACGGCCCCCACGATCGGCCCGGCAAAGGTGCGGAAGCCGCCCAGCACGGTCATGAACACGATGCGCCCCGAGAATGGCCAGTAGAGGATGTCCGGGACGACGAGGCCGTTCAGCGGCGCCCAGAGCGCCCCCGCGATCCCGGTGAAGGTGCCGGAGAGGACGAAGGCCAGGAGCCGGTAGCGGCGGACCCGGATGCCCACGAACTCGGCCCGGGTCTCGTTGTCCCGGATGGCCTGCAGGGCCATGCCGAACGGCGAGTGCAGGATCAGCCACAGAAGCGCGACGCAGAGGAGGAACACGACCAGGACGAAGTAGTAATAGGCATGCGCCAGGAAGCCGATCTTGTCGGCCGCGGGCCCGCCCACCACCCCCAGCAGGGTCGGCGTGGACACGCGCAGCCCGTCGGTGCCCCCGGTCACCCAGTAGAACTTGAACGCCAGGCTCCAGAGCACCTGGGACAGCGCCATGGTGAGCATGGCAAAGAAGATCCGCGTGTAGCGGACGCAGACCAGGCCGAAGAGCAGGCTCACCAGCGCCGAAGCGGCGATCCCCCCGACCAGGTGCAGCTCCATCGAGGCGACGTGGAGGTACTTCACCAGGAAGGCGACGCTGTAGGCGCCGACCCCAAAGTAGGCGGAGTGCCCGAAGGACAGGAGGCCCGTGTAGCCCAGCAGCAGGTTGAAGGCCAACGCGGCGATGGCGAAGGCGAGCCCGTAGGAGAGGAGGATCGTCTGGTACGGCGGGATGAGCCACGGCAGCACGAGCAGCACGAGCAGCAGGGGCGCCAGGCGCGCCACGCGGCCCCACAGGGAGGCCCCGGCGACAGAGCCCCCCGTGGTCATGGCCGCCCAAAGAGGCCCGCCGGTCGCACGAGCAGGACCAGGGCCGTGATCAGGTAGAGCACCGCCAACTCCGCCTCGGGGAAGAAGTTGACGCCCAGCGTCCGGAAGAGCCCGACCAGCAGCGCGCCCACCAGCGCGCCCTCCAGGCTCCCGAGACCGCCGATCACCACGACGACGAAGGCCAGGATCAGGGCGTCCACGCCCATCCCCAGGGCGGCGCCCGAGATGGGCACGATGATGGCGCCCCCCAGGCCGGCCATGAAGCAGCCCAGGGAGAAGGCCAGGACGTACACCCGCCGCACGTTCACCCCGAGCGCCGCCGTCATGCGCATGTCCTGCGAGGTCGCCCGCAGGATCACCCCGAACCGCGTCCGGTAGACGAAGGCCCACATGGCCAGCGCGGCCAGCGCCCCGACGGCGATCACCAGGAAATTGTAGTTGGGGTAGGTCGCCCCCAGGATCGTGGAGCTGCCCAGCGTGTCGGCCGGGGCGCTGGGGGTGAGCGGCAGCGCCCCCCAGAAGAATCGCATCACGTCCTCCAGGACGAGGAGCAGGCCGAAGGTGACGAGGAGCTGGTACTCCTCGGGCCGGCGGTACAGAGGGCGCAGGAGCGTCGGCTCGATGAGGGCGCCGGCCAGGGCCGCGCCCAGCGCCCCCAGAGGCAGGAGCAGGTACTGCAGGCCCGGCGAGCCCGCGGCGGCGAGGACCGCGCCCGCCGTGATGTAGGCGCCCAGGGCGTAGAGGGTCCCGTGCGCCAAGTTGACGATCCGCATCACCCCGTAGATGAGGCTCAGGCCGGAGGCCAGGAGGAAGAGCGTGGAGGCGTAGTACAGGGAGTTCAGGACCTGCAGGATCAGCTGGCTCATGACGGCCTAGCCTCGTCCAGGCCGCGGGTCGAAGTCAAGGGCGCGCCACGGCTGGTTCGTCGGTTCGGACAAGCGCGAGCAGCGGATCGGGGGATCCCGCCGCCGCCGGGCCCGTCGGGCCGGACCCGGCGGCGGGCAGGGTCTGGAGACGCTGCCGGGTCAGCCGGTCACCGCGGGCCAGGTCTCGTTGACCCAGGTGTAGGCCGCGGTCGGGTCCACCTTCTTCCAGCCCGGAGGCGCGGTGATGCTGCGGATCGGCACGGAGATGATCCGCTTGGGATCCAGGACCTGGAAGCCGTAGTCCGGTGCGTTCATGCTGAACCCGGTGATGCCGTCCTTGTAGGCCTGGTGGTTATCGGGACGGATAGAGATGTAGCCGCCGGGGCTGGGCATGGAGAGGCCCTCGAGCATGGCGATGATGGCCTCGTCCGGGGGCCAGCCACCCAGGAGCTGATTGGCCTTCTCGATGGCCAGGCGGACCATGTGCATGCCGGTGTAGGCGCCCTCGGCCATGGTGTTGGGGTACTCCTTGAACCGGTCGTAGAATTTCTGCACGAAGGAGACGTTGTCCGGCCAGCGGTTGCCGGCGGGGTAGGTGAAGTAGTAATTGGCGTGCACGCCGGCGATGATCCCCTCGGGATGGTCCTTGGGGATGGCGTGGGGGGCGACGCCGAAGGCGATGGTGGTGGTGCACTTCATCTTCTTGAAGAGGTCGTAGCGCAGCGCCTGCTTGTAGAAGGCCAGGTAGTCCGACCCCCAGAGCGAGGTGAACAGGAGGTCGGCCCCGGCGCCGATGGCCTTGGTGATGTGCGGGGTGAAGTCCGGCGTCGCCAGCTTGGGCCAGGCCTCGGAGACGATCTGGACCCCGGGCACGAGCTTCTTCATGACCACGTTGAAGTGGTCGAAGGCGTTGCGGCCGTAGGCGTAGTCGGGGTGGATGTGGGCGACCTTGCGCACCTCGGGCCAGGCCATGGCGGTGGCGACCGCCGCCATGATGCCGTCCGCGGACTGGATGTTGGTGACGCGGAAGACGTACTTGGGGTCGGTGATGGCCTTGTCGAAGAGGAAGTCGGTGCAGCCGTCGGTGAACAGCGTCAGCACCTTCAGCTCCTCGGCCACCGGGCCCAGGGCCGGGGTGTTGGCGCTGGAGGTGATGCCGCTGAACATGTCGATCTGCTCCGACAGCTTCATGCGCCGGAGCTCCTTCACGTTGGCATCCGTGCCGGCGTTCTCGTCCGCCTTGATGGTCTCGATCTTGCGCTTGCCCAGGAGGCCGCCCTTCTCGTTGATCTCTTCGGCGGCCAGCAGGTGCCCCTTGTGCGACTGCTCGCCGAAGACCGCCCCGAAGCCGGTGAAGTAGGTCATGTGGCCGACCTTGTACGGCTTGGAGGGGATGCTGCCCTTGGGGGACTCGGCGGCCCGGACCTCGCTCAGGGACGAGACCACGCCCGCGGACGCCGACAGGGCGGCGGCCGAAGTCACGGTCACCCCGAGCCGATTCAGGAACTCTCGACGATTCACCTGATCAGCCATGGCTGTCCCTCCTTTGTAGACCGAGCCTCCCCCTCCACCGGCCCGTCCGGCAGGCACTATATCCCAACCGCGGGCCGATTTCCAGGAGGGTCGCTGGCGGGCCGCCCCGGCGGACCAGACAAAGTCGAGGCGCCGCGGCCGCCGGGCTCCCCGTCCGCGAGTTCCCCCTTGCCTCGGCCCCGGCCTTCTTGGTATACAGCCTGATCGCCACCCGTCTGCTCCGGAGCGTCCATGCGACCTGCCCTGGCCCTCGCCGCCGCTCTCCTGGCCCTGTCCGGGTCGTGGCCCGCGGTGGACGCCGCCCAAGACAGCCTGCTCCCGCACCTGCAGCGCCTGCAGGGCCTGCGGGACCAGGTGCACGTCGATGCGGACAGCATCGAGTACCTGGCGGGCCGACAGGCGATGGTGGCCCGCGGCGGCGTGCGTGTCGAGGTCGCGGACGTGTTGCTGACCGCCGACGAGGTGACCGTCGATCTGGACGACCAGAGCGTCGAAGCCACCGGCAACGTGATGCTGATCCGGGGCTTCGACCACCTGGAGGGGGAGCGGATCGAATACAACTACCGCACCGACCAGGGAGTGATCCACCGGGGGCGCGGCTTCCTGGCACCCACGGTCAGCTTCAGCGGCGAGGAGATTCGCCGCCAGGGCCCAAAGCAGTACTGGCTGCGCGAGGGGCGGATCACGACCTGCCGGCTCTGCCAGCCCGAGCCCGAAACGGTGGATCTCGAGGTCCGGGCCCGCGAGGCCACGATCTACCAGGACGACATGGTGGTGGCCCGGGACGCCTCCGTCTGGGCGCGCGGGGTGCCGGTCCTGTTCGCCCCCGTGGGCGTCCTGCCCATCGGGCCGCGGCGCACCGGGTTCCTGATCCCCCGCTTCGGCTACAGCAACAGCAACGGCTTTTACCTGCAGCAGCCGTTTTTCTGGGCCATCTCAGAGTCCATGGACGCGACGCTGACGGGCATCTACCGGAGCCAGCGGGGGATCGAGCTGAACGGGGAGTACCGCTACATCCTCGACGCGGCCTCGGCGGGGATGCTCACGGGGCGCTACGTCTACGACACGGACCCCGGCGAGGGAGCGCCGAACAACCGTGGGGAGGTCACCTGGAAGCATCTCCAGACCCTGTCGCCGACCTGGAGCGCCAAGGCCGACGTCCAGTACCAGACGGACCGGTCCCTGCAGCGGGCCTTCATCGACACCCCCACGCTGCAGCGGACCGAGCGCACCCTGCCGGCCCGGGTCTTCGCCACGCAGATGACCCCGCAGTACATGCTGCTCGGTCTGGTCGAGGTCATCCGGGACCTGTCCGTCGCCACCGAGACCCGGACCGCCCGCCTGCCCGAGATCGGGTTTCAGTGGCAGCCCATGCAGCTGGGGAAGCTGCCGCTCGTGCTGGAGGGGGGGAGCACCGTCAACTACCTGAGCCGCAACCAGGGGGAAGACACGGGGCGCTTCGATATCCTGCCGGCGATCTGGGCGCCCGTGCCCCTGACCCCTTGGCTCATGGCCACGACCGTCGGCAGCCTGCGCGAGACGGCCTACACCCAGTCGGAGCAGCCGGGCAAGAGCGCGAACCGGTTCCTGGTGGACGTGGGCGAGACGCTGAGCGCGCGCTTCGCCCGCCGCTTCGAGTCTCCGGGGCTCGGGCTGCGCAGCCTGACGCACATCGTCGACCCGGGCGTGAGCTACCAATACGTCCCGGCGGTGGACCAGCAGCATCTGCCGCAGTTCGACACCGCCGACTTCGTCAGCCCGCAGAACCGGGTGACCTACCGGCTGGGCAACCGCCTCGTGGCCCGCTGGCAGGACGAGGTGGGTCAGCTGCGCAGCCGCGAGGTGGCCAGCCTCAGCCTCGCGCAGAGCGTGAACCTGCAGCCCCGAACCTTCGAGTTCTCCAATGCCTACCTCAGCGGGCTGACCCCGGAGCGGGTGGACCAGGCCGTGAAGGAGATCCAGCCCCTGAGCACCAGCCTCTCCAGCAGCAGCTTCTCCCGGGCCCGGGAGCGCACCTGGTCCAACATGGTCTTCCGGGCGGGCCTCAGCCCCACGTCCTGGCTGAATCTGCGCGGCACGTACGCCTGGAACCTGGACCTGTGGCGGACGGAGGGCATCAACGCCACCCTGGAGCTGCCCAGCTGGAAGTTCCTCAGCCTCGAGGCGGGGTACACCTTCGTCAAGGACCGGGAGGCGGACGGGCTGGTGGGGCGCGTCCAGGTCCGGCCGCTCCAGGGGCTGAGCCTGGAGTGGCTGACCCGGTACGAGGTGAATTCCGCCAAGTTCAACGAGAACACCATCACGCTGCGCTACGGCACCTGCTGCTGGCAGATCAGCCTGCGCTTCCGGCAACTGACCCAGGGGCCCGGCCAGCCCTACCAGAACGGCTTCACGATCAATTTCGACCTGATCTCGCCCACGGAGGCGCAAAGGCACGCGAGTGCACCGGAGCAAGAGTCGCTCTTCTAGCCCGGCCAATTCACGAAGGTGCCCGTATTCGCGAGCAAGGTCGCGAATACTGCAGGCGCGGTTAATCGTTGACCGGCCCCGACTTGCCTCCGTACAATACGACCCGAACCACGAATCCGGCGAGCCGGCGAGCGGGTGCCGTCCGGGTGGACACCGAGGCGGGGGGCCGGCGGAGACGGATCGTCCCGGGGCCGGCCGGGCCGGACGGCAAGCGGCGAAGTCTTCCTGGATCGCGGGACGCTGCACCGCGCACCACGCGAGGAGGGGGAAGCCAGATGCAGATGACGGGGGACGCAGCACAGGCGCCGCGGCTGGTCGCCTGGGAGGCCACGCGGGCCTGCGATCTGGCCTGCGTGCACTGCCGGGCCGTCGCCCAGCCCGCGCCGGATTCGCGCCAGCTCAACACGGAGGAGGCCTTCCGGCTGGTGGACGACGTCGCCGCCTTCCGGCAGCCCGTGATCCTGATCATCACGGGGGGCGATCCGCTGAAGCGGGAGGACATCTTCGAGGTCGCCGCGCGCGCCACGCGGGCGGGGCTCCGCGTGGTTATGTCGCCCAGCGGCACCCACGTCACGCCGGCCATCGTGTCGCGCCTGAAGGCGGCCGGGGTCCAGCGCATCTCGGTCAGCCTGGACGGCAGCACGCCCGCCCTGCACGACGGCTTTCGCCAGGTGGCGGGGGCCTTCGAGGCGGCGACGCGGTCCCTGGCCTACGCCCGCGAGGGGGGGCTGCCGTTCCAGGTCAACACCACCGTGACCCAGCACAACCGCCACGACCTGGAGGACATGCTGCGGCTGGCCGTGGAGCTGGGCGCGGTGACCTGGGACGTCTTCATGCTGGTGCCCACGGGACGGGGCCGCATCCAGATGGAGATCACCCCCGAGGCCTACGAGGAGACGCTGCACTTCGTCTACGAGGCCTCGCAGACGGCCCCGATCCAGATCAAGATGACCTGCGCGCCCCACTACAAGCGGCTCCAGCTCCAGGAGCGCAAGCGCCAGGGCGGGCACCCCGGCGCGGGGGGGCACGGCCACGGGCACCCCGCGCACGGGTTTGCCCGCGGCTGCATGGCGGGATACGGCTTCTGCTTCGTCTCCCACATCGGCGAGGTGGGCGGCTGCGGGTACATGCCGCTCCTCGCGGGCAGCCTCCGGCAGGGCTCGCTGGTGGAGATCTATCGGGACTCACCCCTGTTCAGGTCCCTGCGGGATCCGAATCTGCTGCAGGGGCGGTGCGGGGTGTGCGAGTACCGCGTCCTCTGCGGCGGGTGCCGGGCGCGGGCCCTGGGTGCGACGGGCAACTACCTGGAGGAGGAGCCGTTCTGCACCTATCAGCCCAAGTCGCGGATCGCCCGGGAGCCGATAGACATCGGGGGCCTGCTGGCCCAGGCGGCGCCGCACGAGGAGCGCGCCGAAGCGGCGCCGCCACGGCACACGATCCCGCCGGCGTTCTGACAGGCCGCTGAAAAAGGCCCAGCTGTCCGCCTCAGGCGGATTGGCGCGCCGCCTTGCATCTGGACCTTTTTGAGCAGCCTGACGAAGCAGCGAGTTCTCCGGCAACCGGCCAGAAGGGAAAGGGCATCGCCATGTACGCACCCATCTTCCGCCCACGACGGCTTCGTGAGACCGAGACGCTACGCCGCATGGTGCGCGAAACCCGCCTCAGCGTGGACGATTTCATCCTCCCCTTCTTCGCGGTGCACGGCCGCCAGGTCCGGCAGGAGATCCAGTCCATGCCCGGCAACTACCAGCTCTCCGTGGACGAGCTGGTGAAGGACGTGAAGGAGGCGGCGGCGGTCGGCATCCCCGCGGTCATCCTGTTTGGCCTGCCGGCCGCGAAGGACGCGGTGGGCTCGGAGGCCTACGCCAAGGACGGGATCGTGCAGCAAGCGATCCGGGCCATCAAGGACGCCGTGTCGGATCTGGTCGTGATCACGGACGTGTGCCTGTGCGAGTACACGAGCCACGGCCATTGCGGCGTGGTGGAGCGCGGCCGGGTGAAGAACGATCCAACGCTGGAGTTGTTGGCCAAGGCGGCGCTGTCCCATGTGGAGGCCGGGGCCGACATGGTCGCCCCCTCGGACATGATGGACGGTCGCATCGGGGCCATCCGCGAGGCCCTGGACGAGACGGGATACGAAGAGACTCCCATCCTGGCCTATTCGGCCAAGTACGCCAGCGCCTTCTACGGGCCATTCCGCGAGGCGGCGGACTCGGCCCCCCAGTTCGGCGACCGCCGCTCCTATCAGATGGACCCCGCCAACGCCGAGGAGGCGCTCCGCGAGGTCGCCCTCGACCTGGAAGAGGGCGCCGACATGGTGATGGTCAAGCCGGCCCTCGCCTACCTGGACGTGCTCTGGCGGGTCAAGAGCGAGTTCGGGGTGCCCGTCGCCGCCTACAACGTGAGCGGCGAGTTCGCCATGGCCAAGGCGGCGGCCCGGCTCGGCTGGCTGGACGAGGAGCGGGTGATGGTGGAGATGCTCACCGCGATCAAACGAGCCGGTGCGGACCTCATCATCACTTACTTCGCCCGCGAGGCGGCCCGGCTGCTGCGACAACAGGAGGGCTGAGCACCCCGCGAGGGGGCCCGGCATTTGCGTCAGGGAGACCGCTGACACCTGCCCCGCAGCTGCGGTCCGCCCGTTGAATGCCCGCCGTGTTGTCCGCTCCGGCGACCCCGCTGGGCCAAAAACTTGACACGGGCGGTCTGTTTCGATTCTAATGGCGCCGCTTTTCCGCGCCTGTTCCGGCCTGCCAGCCTGCGGGAGGGGGTCCCCATGGGAGCGCGCTCGAAGCAGCTATTCGAGGAGGCCCGTCGCTATTTTCCGGGCGGCGTCAACAGCCCGGTGCGCGCCTTCCGGGCCGTCGGCGGCGAGCCGTTCTTCGTGGCCAAGGCCGCGGGCAGCCGCGTCATCGATGCGGACGGGACCTCCTACATCGACTACGTCGGCTCCTGGGGGCCCATGATCCTGGGGCACGCGCACCCGCGGATCGTGGCGGCCATCCAGAAGGCGGCCGAGGCCGGCACGAGCTACGGGGCGCCGACCGAGCAGGAGACGCGCCTGGCCCGCCTCGTCCAGCAGGCGTTCCCCAGCCTGGAGCGGATGCGCTTCGTCAGCTCGGGGACCGAGGCCTGCATGAGCGTGCTGCGGGTGGCCCGGGGCTTCACCGGCCGCGACGCCATCCTGAAGTTCGAGGGCTGC
>Ga0316630_10000807_pt1 | contig 10698 bp, 5 predicted proteins | sample OWC_May_M1_C1_D6_FD_207658 | JGI IMG/M metagenome (GOLD analysis project Ga0316630, IMG submission 207658) | Wetland soil microbial communities from Old Woman Creek delta, Ohio, United States - OWC_May_M1_C1_D6_A | ecosystem: Environmental > Terrestrial > Soil > Wetlands | place: USA: Ohio...
CTGACCCGGGCGATCTGGTGTCTGGGAAGTGCAGAATACGAATCCGCCAGCAATCGGTGAGCGGAGTAGTTTGTAGGGTCTGTATTGACCGATTTCCAGCCCTCCACGAGTCCGAGCTGTTGGAATCCGAGGTCGTTGTAAATTCTCCCCTGGCTTGCGCTACGGGCTGCGAGGTCGGAATCAAGAAGCAACTGGGAGCGGTAGACCGCGCGGTTATCGTTGAGCTCAATCGACTTCTGCATGTCCTGCAGGGCCTCCACGGGGCGGTTCACGCTCTGCTTGAGGATAGCGTCGTAGAACCAGGGGGTGGGGTCCATGGGGTCAAGCTGCTTGGCGATGCCGAACTGTGTCGCCGAGAGGCTCTCTCGTTTCTCCTCGTAGTAGGCCTTGCCGAGGTAGCTCCGAACAAGAGCATTGTTGACATCGAGGCTTGCGGCAATCTCGATCTCCCGGCGGCCATCCTTGAGATCGCCTTTCCGGATCTTTGCGAGGCCGAGGCCGAGCCTGGGGAGCGGGTCGGCCGGGTCGAGGGCGATGGCCTTCTCAAAGGCCCCCTTCGCCTCGTCAATCTTCACCTGCGTGAGGTAGGCGTACCCAAGCACGCTCTGCGTGCGGGCAAGATCGGGGTTCGCTGCCGCTGCCCTTCCAGCCTCATCGAGGGCCCGGTCGAGGTCACCCTGTGCAAGCCAGAGCTCCGCAAGCCGTGCCCGTGCATTGGCATCATTGGGGCTCAGCCTCACGGCCTCCTGGACGCTCGTCATGGCTCCCCTCAGGTCAAAGCGGGCCTGCTGGGCGTAGGAGAGGGCAATCAGGGCCGGGGAGGACTTCGGGTCCGCCTCAACGGCTTTCCTTGCCAGATCGAGCCCCTCGTCTTTTCTGTTCTGGACGACGGCGATGATCGCCTTGAGGGCATGTGCTGGGCTGCTTTTCGTTTCGAGTCTCAGAGCCCGGTCAATGGCGGCATTGGCCTCGTCCACCCGCCCCACGCGGAGAAGAAGCGATGTGCAGTAGAGCTGGTAGTTGAGGTCGCCGTCGCTTTCGGGAAGCCCCTTGAGACTCGAGAAGGCACCTGCAAGATCCCCCTTCCGGTATGCCTCAACGGACTTGCGGGCCTTCACCTGCCAGTCCGCATTGCCGGGGAACTCCTCAGGGCGGAAATCGAGAATGGGCGGGTAGTACAGGGCCCACTGGACGGCGTCCCTCGGACGGACGACCACCACCGCCGCGGGGGCCTCACCGGCCCGAATGAGGGCCGACTGGCCGCTCGAAAGAAGCAGGCTTCCCTTCTCGTTTTCCGTCAGCATCTGCCCTTCGAAAAGGGAAATGAACGTCCCTTTTGCATCCACCCGGACGAAGAACTCCGTCCCCTTGACGTTGCCATTGACATGGGGGGTGAACATCTTGAGGCTTCGCTGAATGCGGCTGAAGAAGGAGGCGGAGCCGTTTAAGATCCTCATGAGGACCGTCTCTTCTTCCATCCCCTGGAAGACGAGGGTGGTGTTCTGGTCGAGGCGCATGGTGGATTCGTTGTTGAATAAAAGGGCGGCTCGGCTTTCCTCCTCCACCCGGAGCGTGTCGCCTGCGAAGAATCTATCGGTAATCTTGACGGGAGCCCACTGGGCCTCGCCGGCCCGCTGAACGTAGACGCCCCCCTCTGCGGAAGTCAGGCTTGCTAGCCACATCTCCGCCTGGGCCGCCTTCTGGGCCTGGGTGGTCTGCGGGTGAAACAGAATGAAGATGAACAGGATGAAAATGACGGCACGTAAAAAACCCTTCCCCCGCTTCATAAGGTGCCTCCCTTTTTTTGGATTTTCCCCTCTTGTCAGGACATCCGATGCAACCTCATCACTTCGCACCCAGGGTGACGGATCCGTCCCATTCCTCGGGTGGCGGCTTCAGGATGTACTCTCTGCAGAGCTTCAGGTAAAAGAGTGAAGGCCCGTCATCGGCATTCACTGCCAGGATGTTCTCGAAGAGGTCGATGGCGATGTTCCAGAGCCGTCCCCTGTAGGCCTCGAGAGCGCGGCTGAACGTTTCACTCAGAGCGATCTTCCTTTCGTCGGCCTCTTCCCTGCGGCATATCAATTCGTTGACGGAAACAGCGTTTACCTTCCCCGCCAGGATAAATTTACCCAGGGGCCTTGTGAGGTATTCTCCGATACCCGCGATGACATCGTCTGAAACCAGGATCCGGGTCTTCAGGTACTTGTTGAGCCCCTCCATTCGGGATGCCGTGTTGACGCAGTCCCCGACGGCCCGGTATTCGTAGTGGTCGTGGGCGCCAACACTGCCGAGAGACACATAACCGGCGTGCAGGCCGATCCGGATGGGGAGTCGACTGTTGGGGGAGTCGGCATTGAAGGCGGCGACGGCCGCGGCGATTTCCAGCGCTGCCTGGCAGGGGTTAACCCTCACATCGACGCCGGGACTTTCCCTGTACCAGATGGCGAGCATGGCGTCCCCCACCACGTCAAGCACCCTTCCACCGTGCTTCTGGACGGGCCCGAAGACGGCCTCATAGTAACGGTTCATGAACTGTTTCAACTCTGACGGTGACATGGTTTCGGCCAGCGTGCTGTACTTTTCGGCGTCGGCATAGAGGACCGTGCCGTGGACCATGTCACTTTTTGTTTTGAAATCGTTGATGTTCTCCACCATTGAATCGATGACGTTGTTGGGGAGATAGTAGCCGATGGCCTTCCGGATATTTTCGCGCTCCCTGTGGATGTTGCGGTAATGCCAGACGGACGCCGCGACGATGGCGACGGGCGCCTGGATCAGCACGGGCACGAAGAGCGGCATCCAGAGGTTGTTTTCCCTGAACTGGTGATAGGCGACCCCTGCGTAGACAAGGCACAGGGCAACAACGATGATGGCGGCCCTGTAGCCCGGCAATTGACGGCATAAAAAACCGATCATCAGACCCCACGTGAAGAGCATCACAGCCTGAGCGGCGGGACTGATCATCCCTATGGGTTGAATTTCAAGCAGATTCGAGAAGACCGTCGCGGCAAGCTCGACGCTGCTTAGATTCTCGCCTCCTATCTGGGAAAATACGGTGTAGAAACCGCCCATCTGTTCAGCCCGCAGATCTTCCGTGACCCCGACGAACACGGCCTTGCCCTTGAAGTCAAATCCGCTTCCTCCCTCGATGACTTTAGAATAGGGGATCCGGGTGACGGTTCCAGGAGGGCCGTAGTAGTTGATGAACTGGCTCTCTTCCCCGGTGTACATCCGCATGATTGCCTGAAGCTTTTTCGTTTTTTTATCGTCCGTTTTAAATGCCTGAGGGCGATCCAGTACCTCGAGGACCTTTTTCGCCAGCGGCGGGTCGTTCTCGAAAAGATCACGTATTGATCGAACGGAGTTCTGCAATTTTCCATAAGTCAGCAGAGACGCTCTGTTGCGGGGCAGGGCTTCGGTCTGCAAAGGGTCGATCTTTGCAAGGTTGGCGATGAACTCATCGTAGATATCCATGGAGAAAGCCTGCAGCATCACAACGGGCAGTGTAGGGACGTTCCCGAGCTTGAACGACCAGCACTGGTCCACCCGCACCGGGACCCTCGGCAGGGGAAAGGAAGCCGTTGCGAACGCCGGCGCCGCCAGGAGCGGGATGGGCGGCACGAACGTCTCGATCATGACGGACCCTTCCGCTTTGTGGCCCCCGGAGCGTAAGCGGATATACTCGGACATGATGGCGCCGCAAAGGATCACGTTGCCGGCCTTTTGAATCGACCGGGCGAGCCGGTTGTCGTCGATGGGGTCGCGGTACTCGTCGAAAAGGAGGTCGAAGGAGATGACTCCCGCACCTTCCTGTGAGAGGATATCGACCAGGCGTCCGTGAAGGGATCGCGGCCACCTCACGGGATCCCTGGGAAGATTCAGTCGCTGGGCCGATGCCTTGTCTATCGCGACGATCACAACATCCGGCGGCGGCTTGATGGGCCCCCTTATGTTGAAGAGAAAGTCGAGCCCGATCCTCTGGTCACACTCGTTTATGTAGTTCAGTGAAAAGCCGACGAGACCCAGAGCCCCTATCAGGACTCCCCAGATTAGTGCTTTTGAATATCTGGACATGGCAACCAATCCGCGATCACGAAAAGAAAGAAATACTCACGGAGGGCGCGTCAAATTATTTCACGTCGTCCGTCGGGTCAAATTCACTAATTTTCAGACAGGGGAAACGTCCTCCATTCGAGAAAGAAGCGCTCGAAGGTAGCCCTGGTGTCCGGCGCCACTGAAAGCGCTTTGGATTTCCCTTTGTCATGGAACCCCCGGTCTCAGGAGACTGGCCACGGATTTTTGGATGAAATCCATTTTTTCTTCGGTTGCCTTCCGGCCTGCTTCAATCATTTCGTTGAGGGCGCTGAAGTCAAAGCCCGATGCCTGGTTGGCTCGGGGGAACAGGACGATGTCCGCGTTCAGGGCCTCCGCGGAACCGCGCCACAAGGACTGCAGCTCCCAGGAACTGCCGATAACGTGCCTCAGTCCCAGCAAACAATCGAATTTTTCCCTCATTTGCCGGTGGCGGATATCTTTCTGGCCCGGGCTCGTGCCCGGCGCCGTCGTCACAATGACCGCGATCTTGAGACCGCAACGGCGCCGTTCGAGCAAGTCGAGAGGGATGTGACTGACCAGTGCGCCGTCGACGAGCATTCTCCCGCCGCAGGAGACGGGCGGAAAGATGCCCGGTATGGCACTGGTCGCGCGGACAGCAACGGCAGCCGATCCCCGTTCCAAAACAAAACGCTCCCCCTTCACGAGGTCGGCGGCGACGGCTGCGGCCGGCTTTTCGAACTCCGCGAAAGTCGTCTTGCCCCATAGATCATCGATAATCCGGCCCAGCTTTCTTCCGGCGAGCAGGGAGGATTTTGGCCACCACGAGACATCGACAACCTGCATGTTCCCGCTCAGGAGTTCCCGACTCGCCTCAATGGTTTGCGCCACGCTTCCCGTCTTGGCATAGATGAGAGCTGCCGCTCCGCCCATGCTGCTGCCGCAGAGGTAGTCAACGGTTACTCCGGCTTCCTCGAGAACTTGGAGCACGCCGAGGTGTCCGAAGCCGCACGCGGCTCCCGAGCTCATGGCGATTCCTATCTCCCGTCCGGTGATCCAACGGGCAATCCAGTCCACGTTCGGTGCGAGCGTCCGGTCCCACCGCTCGGGGGAATCGCCGCGTGTGAGGCGGTCCAGTTCATCCGGTGCCAGGCAGAAAAACCAGGGACCCCGGCGCTGCTTCGGACTCACCTCCCGGCGGCTGCTGATCCGGACGCGGCTGACCCTGGCCAGACCGAAACCGCTCGCTGACATCCCCTTGTTTTCGTCGTCCGGGAAGGCGTCTTCAAAGAGAACAACGGAATCGACGTTCTCGAGGCAGGCCTTGAGTGGGGCTATCTGGCTGGCGCTCACCGAAACGGCCAGCACCTGGCCGGTGCTGCCGTGGCTTCTCCAGTTTTGAATCAACCGGGCGACCCAACTTGCGCTTTCTTCGATCGCATAGAGTGCCGGGGCGGAGGGGGTGCCTGTTTTACGAAGGGGCCGGTCTGAATCGGGGAATAAAGGACGACCGCTGCCGGGCGGTGCTTCTTTCCATCCATGAGAAGAGACGGTGTCGATGTAAAAAGATCCGGGTGCGTAGTGTTCGACGGCTTGAAAAAGGGCGAGATTGAAGAGATCGGCTCTTGTGCCCGGCGGCCGGACAATCAGTGTGCAGGGCGCCAGCCGTACTTCGGAAGGGAGACTCGAGCGGTGACGGATACGCTCGATGAACATTTGAACCAGCGCCTGGCGAAGAGCCGGCTGCGTTTCCAGCAGCTCCAGGAATCGCTCCTTCGAGAGCGCATACACCATGGTGTCTCTGGCCGCTACCACAGTCGCGGAAATCGGCATGCCGGAAAGGAGCGACATCTCCCCGAAGACCTGTCCAGGCCGCAGGGAGACGCCCGCCTTGCGGGCATCGTCGTCCGGGCCGAGCTGAATGTTAACCCCGCCCGCGGCGACCACGAAGAAAGCGCTCCCCACTTCGCCTTTGCGGCAGATCACGGAACCCGCAGCATAGGAACACACATCCGCAAGTTGCCTCAGGCGGTCGAGCCCATCGGACGGGAGCTGCGAGAAGAAGGGGATATCCGCCAGGTCCAGTATTGTTGCATCGGTTTTTTTGTGCATCTCTTATACCCTGACGATGATGCAACCCGGCCGTTAAGCTATTGGAACATTATGCTTGATTTGCAGGTCTCCAATAAATCATGAGCCTATGTGCAAAGTCAAGATGAATGAAAACGCCCGTCAGCCGCGCATATCGGATTGGCCGGGGCCCAAGGCAAGGCAAACTTCAAGATCTGCCCGCCAGGGGCGCCCCAGGCGTGTATAGACCATATGCTGAACAGGGCCGTGGAATACATGCTCGTCCAGCGCGCCGGTGCCGCGGCTGCAGGTTGATACGAATTGCATCCCGGTAACAAAGACAACCGTAAACGGCCCTTTCACTGAAAAAAAATCACCATCGAGAAAAAGGTCGGTTCGACGTCATCCAAACCTCCGCCCCGGTTTTCGAGTTGTATGTCCCGGCGTAGAGATAATGCGTTGGCGGGGAACCTTTTTGGGAAACAGTTGTCATGGCGCTGACGTACGAATTATTTTGATCCCTGAACCCATCCTCGTTCGCTTTTGCCCAGTTCTTGCCGTCGTGGGATTTCAAGATAAACAATGGAGCGGCTGGCGCACGACCCAACCCCACAGATAAACTGCCCTGGAAAACTGCCATCGCATAAGCGGCTTTCGGTATATCTCCTGCGCATGGTGACTGACAGGGGTCGTACACACTTTCCCATGTGTTCACTGTTTTTTTGTAACGCCATATTTTTGCGGATTCATGATTTATCGTACCTACGTAGAGATCCCCGTTAAAGGAGATCAATGAGGCGGCGATGGCATTCCTGTTAGTCCCGAACCCGTCCTGATTGATCTGCTTCCAGTTGGTACCGTCGGAAGTGGCCCATATCTCGCAGCCGTTCACAGGTGAGCCCGGCATCTCAACTCCCGTTCCGGCAACAAGAATGTCCCTGGAAGGGTCCACGGCCAGACGGACCGAGTAATTATTATGAGGATCGCCGAAGGCGTTGGGAACAACCAATTTCCAGTTCAGGCCGTCGGGGGAGCACCAGATTTTGGCTGGTCTGTCTTGTGCCAGGTAGAGCATACTCTTGTAAACGGCCATTGACCATATCTTTCCCGACCAACTGTTATTACGTATCGGATTAACTTTTTTCCAGTCTGCCGGAGTGTTTCCCATGGTTCGCCAGAGCCTGCCCTTTGCCGTTCCGACATAGAGCGCGCCCTTGAAGACGGCCATGGCATCGGCATCCTTATCGTCCTGGTCTAATGGCAATTGGCAGTCTTTCCAGTGAGCCGCATTTGTGTCGCCCACCGGGATTTTATATACCCTGGCGTTCCCGGCAGCAGCGATATTGTTGCTGGCCGACGCGTAAAGGTTATTTCCAAAAACGGTCATCGCCCCGACATAAGTTTTGTTGGCATTTGCGCCTGGCACCGTAGCCGCGCGGGGCGAGGTGGAAAAACCGTCATTATTTATTCTAACCCAGTTGTCGCTGACCGCCTGAGACGGGATGACAAAGATGAAACTCAGTATGGCAATAGTGGTCAGCGATACTCTTAAGAGATCATGAAACCCGTTCTTTCCTGCTCTTTTTTCCATAGCCCTTTCTCTCCTCTTGGATGGGTCCGGTTGGTTTTTTTGACTGTCCCGGGCATTTCCCGCCTGCTCCGCATTTCATTTTGACTCTATCATGCCGGTTCGCAAACCGGATCATCTTGCTTCGGAAGGTACCTTTTCAATAACCACATATGGAGGGTAAATCGTTAAAAGAGTAATTGTAATTCTTCCTGAGTGCTTCAAGGATCACCTTGACTTTCCTGGCGCGTTCATTGCCCCAGACCTCAGCCAGCCTTTGCTTCGGTGCGGAAGCCGGGTTCGGATTGCCCATAGAAAGTCGATAGATCTGCCCAATGGCATCCTCGCCCAGGTCAAAATATGCCACCGTCATTTCGAAACTCAGAATCAGTGTACACCCGTAATCCAGGTCAGGGCCGCTCATTGCTTTCAGCCGTTCGAGATAATTATTTTTCCATTTCACCGCCGTGTCCCTGTCTTCAGCGGTGTGCTGAGCACCCTTCAGGGAGCGACCCAGGCGGGTAAAGACCAGGTGCTGTATAGGACCATGGAATACATGTTCGTCCAGCGCGCCGGTGCAGTAACTGTAGGCATGAAAAAGTTCGTGGACATCATAATTATCGACATCAGTCAATCCGCTGAATACTTCCGCATAGGTTATTCTATTTCCCGATGTAAGTCCCCCTGCCCGGGCTCCGGATGACGTATACACTGCGTCGCCCGGTATGATCGTGTAGTAAATCGCATCGCAACAGTATGCAGCGGGACAGTCGGCAGGAGATATCCTGGCGAACTCCTTGAGAATCGGATAGACTTTGTCCCGGGTATTGGCGATGTAGGCATTACATAGAGGCTGCTTGCTCCGTTCCAATCGGCTGCAGTCAATATAGAAGGGCAGGTCCGCTTTTCCGGTTTCCGGCTTTACGCCCACCGCCGATGTGCCTGTTCTTGTTCCAGATATACAATCCGGACTTGAAACGGCTTTCGGTACGGCATCTTTCAGCCAGCAGTGGGCTTTAGGACCCGTAATATTGGGTCTGACATATGTCCAGGCCTTGCATTTCGGATCGTTCAGGCAGGTATCTTGGCATAATTTGAAATCGGGTTGTGGCAGCTCGAAATTCTTATAATCAGACCCGGGTCTGTCTGTGTACGACTCCACTGACGCAGCTAATGAGCCTGTTGGCAACAGCAGAAGGCAACAAAATAGAACAAGCATTACACTTTTCATCACCCCTCCTCTTGATTACAGATTCAGCACGTATGTCGTGCATTTGGCCTTAGCATTGGTGAGCAAAGGCCGATTGATCGAGATTTACTGCAGAGAACTGGCCTCGATACGGCAAGGATTGGTATTTTCAATAATCACCCATCTATGTGGCCGCAAAAGCCATGGTCGTGCACATCAGGACACACACCAGAATACCCAATACGATTTTTTTTACGCACCTTCTTCCCTGTCTGATTAAATTTTCTGCTCGTCCGGGTTTGAGCTGCGACCGGCTGGATGAAACGGGAGGAATTATCTGTTTCTTCTATACAGACGGAAGCCGATCCCTGCCAGGAGCATCCCGAATACAATATAAGATATAAGCTTAATAACCCAGGACCATTCTGTACCGGACAAATTCAGTTGTTCATAGATACCGATGCCGATGACTACGAAGGCGAACAACAGAGCAAACATAAAAGGAGCGGCACTCCCGGTCCATTCGGTGTTGCCGGGCTCCAGTGTTGAAACCGAGGGGTCTGCGGGATCGTAATGTACCATCACATTTCCGCCCACCGGGTAGTGAAGCTGCACTTTCTCGGCACGTTCGCGGTTGCGGTGTTTGGTGTTTTCCATGCCGAACGCGACTGATTTGCCTTCGTACCCCCGGTCTTGCACGATATACCGATAAACGATGTTGGGCCTGTAATAATCATCGGAGTCATCCGTATCGTCCAGGACAGCGATGTCCGAAACGACGATCTGCCCTTCGACGGTGGGCCAGAACCTGCTGGCCCTCGCTCTCTTAATTCTACGCCGATAAGAATTCAGAAAAAGCAGGCCTACCGCCAAAAAAATCGCTCCGACGAGGATGAGGGGATGAACAAAGTGCGTGATGTAACTGCCGATGTACCTGGCTGCAAAACTTATCATCATGAAGACGATGAACACCAACAGACATGATATTTTTTTCCCTGGCATCATCTTCCAGACCACTCCCGCTCAGACCGATTCTTCATTTTCGTATAGTAATTGAAGCAGTATCCGTTAAAGTTGCTTGACCCTTTATTCAGACGGAATCTGCACATATGACGCACGACCTTTGTTTCTCAGGACATCAGCCGCCGTCTTACTCCTGCTTGACGGAAGGCTGCCGGGGCTGAATTCCTTTGTCCATCAGTGTCTTTCTGTAGGCCGGGGTGTATACGGGAGGTTTTCCGTCCCGCGTCTTCCATCTGGATGGATCGTAGCTTCCCCAGAGTTCATTCGCCACGAAGTCAACAGGCCCCATTGCCATGCCGATAAGGGCAAGTTCACTATATCCAGCGACCCATTTCCCGTCATAGGCCCGGTTGTAGGCCCATTTATTTTGCGAATAGAGATACCACCTGACGGGTTTCTGCGCGTAGTGCGGCTGGGAATACTCGAGACCGGCGCCCTGCGGCCGAGCATCGCAGGAAATACTTTCCTGTATGACGCCGATGTCCGTCAACATGTCGCCGTTGACATCGGAGAGAATGAAAATGGAGTTCTCTGCCCGAAAGCAGTCGCTGCGGAGCCGGACCTTGGTGATGCCGAGGCTTGTGAGCCCATCGGCCAGGTGTGCAGTCCCGGGATTGTAGACGAGAAACACGTCTTTGCCGGCGGCGGCAGCGGCACTGCCTCTCTTCTGGATAGTGTAGGACGAGAGGTGAAGACCGATTTTCCCGTCGCCGACAGCAAATGAATCGACGGTTTGGTCATAGTGGAATGCCGAGACGTAGTTTTCGGCGTCCTCCTTTTCCTCACCGGGGGG
>Ga0316630_10000809_pt1 | contig 10691 bp, 5 predicted proteins | sample OWC_May_M1_C1_D6_FD_207658 | JGI IMG/M metagenome (GOLD analysis project Ga0316630, IMG submission 207658) | Wetland soil microbial communities from Old Woman Creek delta, Ohio, United States - OWC_May_M1_C1_D6_A | ecosystem: Environmental > Terrestrial > Soil > Wetlands | place: USA: Ohio...
TGCGCCTGGGTTTCCCATCTTCTCGTCAAAGTCGTTGCAGGGAACCGCGCGACAAGCCCGCGTGCTGCCTGGTGGCACATCATTGGTGCTCAGCTTCCCCGCCAACCACCAGCGACGTTCGATGTCGGTCTCGTAGTCCTCGGCCACATGGACCCGATGGGGCATCGGCCCCTGTGGCACTGTCTTCGCCAGAATCCCCGGCCTGTCCACCGTTGTGGTGGTCGGTGCTCGATCCCTCGCCTGTTCCGTGCCACTTCGCCAGCCGATAATCCTTTGCACGTACCAGTCGAGAAATGGTTCCGATCGAACGCGCATCGCCACCTGGCAATTGGGTTCACCCGGCACCTCGCGCGTGAATCCCTGATCGTCCACCTCGATCCGCAACCGCTCCATGGTGAATAAGGAGTCGTTGAATGCCAGGGTGACCGCCACCGGATCAAACAGTGTCGGGGTGGGCTTATCCCAGAGATCATAAAGAGACCAGAGTTCCTGACCAATCGCGTTCCGAGTCTCGAATACGCGCCGGCGAAACGGTTCTGTGAGTCTCACCAGTGTGGCGTCCAGCGGTGCCACAACCAGGGGAACGCCACTGCGGAAGAGAACCTGGGCGGACTTGACATCGGATCGGATGTTCCATTCGCGCTCTGGCGGTGGCTCGCCACGGTAACCGACACGAACCGACCCGCCCATGATGACAACGCTCTTGATCCACGGTTTGGCTTCCGGATGCCTGGTGATCAGCTCCCCGAGGTTGGTCAGGTCGCCAACGGTGATGATCGTGATCTCGCCGGGCTGGGCTTTCAGTCGCCGGTAGAGAAACTCGACGGCCAACTCGCGTTCCGGCTGCTTGTGGGCCGCACGGAGGCCGTATTGGTATTGCCCCGCAAGGGCAGGCGTTGCGCGCTGCGGACGACCAGCGGCAACCGGGATGTCGCGACGTCCCGCCGCATCCAGAAACCGGCAGGCGATCATCGCCCGCGTATAGGCATCGTCGCTGACGGTGGTCACGCCGAGCAGATCCAGCTCGGAGCTGGCCAGCACCAGCGCCAGAGCGAACGCGTCATCAATGTCCGTGCCGATGTCGGTGTCGAGAATGACCGGGAACGCACGGGTGACTTCCTTGACCGCGCCGTTGGGACGATTTGGGCCAGCCGCTGCTCGCTTGGTTAGATCGGCTGCCTCGAGGGGCAGCATCAACACCAGGCCGGCGCAAACAATCAGAAGCATGGCTTTCACCGGCAGCATAGTGTTCACGGTGCAGCAGGGCTGCCAGCGTTCAGTGGAGGTGTCCAAAGATCCGGCAAAGTCCCGCCCGCACCGTGCCGGTAGTAGACCCAACCGTATTCAAACCGGCGGCGCGCTTCGGGTCGCAGCAGTTCCGGCACGAACGGCATCGCTCCGAGGTCAGGTGGCGTCCCCTTCGCGCGAGGTCGCCCCCAGAAGTCGGTGGCTGGCGCGTGCTCGGACAAGCCGCGGCGGCGGGCAGGACTCTCGGCGCGCAACCAAAACAGACCCTTGTTGGCATCGACAAACATCGGGTCGCCTGTGCCCGCGTGCGGGCCGTTGCGCCCCGATTTCGGCACACACAGGTTGTAGTCCGCTAGGACGTTCGTAGTGCCTTCGTCGACCGCGAGGGCCTCCTCATTTTCGGTCACCAGGATGTTGTTGACCACGATTTCGCCGTTCCCATTCCAAAGGGTCAGTGGGTGCTGCTCCACGACCGTGTTGTTGACGATGATGTTTCTGCCGCCACCGGTTGGGCAGGAGACGATGATCCCGCGCCGCCGCACCTGGCCATACACGAGATTGTTTTCGATCCGCGAGTTCTTGATCGAAGGATACAGGTGCAGGCCAAAGCTGGCGTTGTGCCGAATGACGTTGCCGCGCAGGGTCAACTCGTCGCCGTCGGCATACACGCCATGATCAAACTGAACGTGGCTGCCGTTGAACTCGATCAGGTTGTTCTCGATGAGGCCACTCCTCTTTTTGTGCATGGCCACCCCCATCGCCTGGTTGTTGTGCACCCAGCAATTCCGCACTACGTTATGATCACCGTTCAGCTTGACCCCGTCGTAGCGCCCACCCAACACCTCGAAGCCATCGATCGTCACCCAGTCACAGCCATCGCCATTGCTGATCACGTGGTATTCAGCCCCCATGATGACGGCCTTCCATTTGACCTCGGACTGGATCACCGTCGGCCGCTCGCGCGTGCCGGCGAACTGCTTGGCGATCTGAATCGGCCCGCGATAAACGCCCGGGCTGACGAGGATGGTATGGCCGCCGCCCAATCGGGAAAGGGCATGCTCGACGGAGGGCCAAGGCTTGGCCCGGCTCCCATCGTTCTCGGCCTTACCATCGGTGGCGACGTAGCCGGTGGCCGCCGCCGCCGCGATTGTTGTTGCCAGCACCAAAAAGACGTTCAGAAAGCATCGGTTCATAGAATTCCAGGCAAGTAGGTCAGCGCGGCTGCGGCGCGAAGGGTTTTACGCCGATCTTCTGCAGCCATTTAGGCCAGTTCTCGCCGTCGATGATGTCCAGCGTTTGGCTGTGCCAGTGTTCGTCATACAGGTGGTAATCGTCGGTGGTGTGCCGGTTGCCGGCGTTGACCAGGTCCCAGCCGAACCGCGTGCCGCGAGCCAGCGTGTTCTCTAGGATTTGCGTCATGTCTTTGTCATCCTGGCCCCACGAACCCGTGCCCGACATGTGCTCGCTGATGGCCCAGTGCTTGCCCGCCTTCTGATTGACCGCGATCACGTCGTCCCAGGACATCGTCGTCCATACCGGTGGGTGCGGGGCGATCTGGATGATGTCAATCCCCTTCAGTTCGGTCAGGAACACGTCCCGCGTGCCGACCCGCATGCAGTTCTTGTCATCAAAGCGCCCATTGTAGTCCACCGCAATGTAAACGTCGCGGGCGACCGACCGGATCGCTTCACCGTCTTCGGACACCCACTTGGCCAGACCCCACGCCCGGAAATCATTGAACAACCGGTTGCCGAGCAGTTTGCTCCGTCCTTCCACGGTTGTCGGCCAGGCCAGTTGCGTGCGATGCGGGTCAACCTCCGGGAAGAAATTCTGCCACTGATTGAACGCCTGGTGCGCTGCCTCGTTGAAATCCAGAAACGCCCGCCGCGGGTCCTTGTCGCCGACACGGCAGGCTCCGGGGTACTGCGGCTCCACCGTGGTTTCGACGAAAAGCAGGCGGGAACAACGATCGGCTCCCAGGCCGCTCAAAAAACTGCGAATGAACGTCCGGCTCCAGGAGTGATAAGCCGGATGGTACACCGAGGGAGTCAGCTTGCCGTCCGAGACCATGTACTCATGGTCGCGAGCCTTCTCGCCCAGGGCGTTGATCGCGATGACTTCAGGATGCTGCGCGAAGAAACTCGCGGGCGTACCACCGCCCCCGATGTTGTAGGTCTCAAAGCTCAGCGAATAAAAGACCCCGCGTTTCCAGCAATGATCCAGAATGCGCCCGAGGTTGGCGTAGGCCTCCCCTCGGGCTGGATCGATACGTCCATCGCCGTCCGCATCAAAAGCGTCCGGATAAATGTTCAGGGAGAAGTTGTTGAAATTCAGCCGGTCAACCAAGACGTCAATGTCGGCGATGACTTTGTCGGCTGTGTTCGCCTCCCCGAAACTCCGAAGGAGCTTGCCCGTTTTGATGAAGACCCACTCGCCGTTCCGGTAGAATCGGCCCTCACGCATTTCCCAGTCTTCACCCTGAGCCACGTGGCGAATCAACGGCCGGGACGCCGGTACCTGGGCCGAAGCCGGCGTCTGGCCAACGAACCAGGGCAGCCAGGAAAACAAGGTGATGAAACCGAAGCGCAACATATACCGATTCATCTGCGCTCTGATTTGCGATCGCCGGTTGGTTTGACCTCGAGCGACGCCTTGGCGATTCCCACGGATCCGTTCGCATCCTTGACGTAGATCAAGAGGGCGAACGCGCCGGGCGCCTCCGGCGTACCCCGGATCGTTCCCTGGGCTGAATCCAGCGTCAGACCAGCCGGCAGCTTCACTGGGCCGGCGAGCGCCCAAGTGTAGGGCGCCGTGCCGCCGACCGCGGTGAGTTTGACTTCCGTCATCGGCCGGCCGATCTCGAAAATCTCTTGGGCCGGAAATTCGATGCCCACTTTGGCGACCCAAAGCACGAGCGTCCGGGTGTCGGAGCGGAAACCGGCCATGTGCTTTCTGGTTCCGACCGCGTACTCGTCCCACGCTGCGTCGGTGACCTTGACGACGAAGGTGAAATGACCCGGGGCGGTGGCGGTGCCCGAAAGCGTGCCGTCAGGCGCCAGGCTGATTCCTTGCGGCAGCGTGCCGGAAACAACCGACCAGGTTTGGGTCCCGCCGCCGTCGGCGCTCAGTTGAACGCGGTAAGGCCGGTTCCGCACGGTCGGCTCCAGTGATTGCTGCTGGATGCTCAGCGCTGGAAGGATCTCGAAGGTGAACTGGCGCTCCGTCTGCATATCCCAGAAGCCGTGCTGCAAGCCGCTGTCGATCCCATGCAACCAGATCGACCGCTTCCCGGACGCCAGCGGGATCCCGGAAACTTTGCCGTCCTCTTGGGCCAGCGCCAGGCCGGGAGGCAGCTTCCCATTATTCGCAATCACATAATGGTAGGGCGGACTCCCACCGCCCTTCGCCAGCTCGAACACATGGAGGTAGGGCTTGCCGACGACTCCCTTCGGCACGAAGTACGAGCCGTCGGTGAAGCGGAGCGCTGAGGCGCTCGACGTGAACAACGCGGCGGCGACGGCCGCAAGCATGATGATTCGGACGATGCGCATGGAGCATCCTGTCCAAAGGATCGATGATGTGCAAGGGTTTGGGATGGAAGTTCGCATCGAGCAGGCTCAGCGTGGGACTCTCGGTTTCGCCGTCGATCAGGCCGAAGTAGATAATCGCTTCCACCGCCGGATGCCCGAAGGCGACCCGGTAGAACTGTTCGGTTGCGTCGGCCTGCAATTCAGGACTCCAATGGCCAGGAGCGTGAGCGCCGGAAATGCTCCTCTGCGGGTCCGACACCTGCTAAAACTCGGTGAAGCAGATCGGGTAACCGAGTTCCGTCCCGAAGAGTTCGCATGTCTGCCAGATTTCCTCCGGCGAAAACCAATGCGCGCCGTTACCCGGCGAGTGCGCCTGGATGCCGACGGCGTGAAGCGGCGCTCGGTCCTGCTTCAGCGTGGCGACCAGTTCGCGGTAGCGGTCGCGATTTGTTCGCCGGAATGATCCGATAGTCGTTGATCAACAGCCGTGCGTTGGGATTGGCCTCGTGTGCCCAATGGAGCGCATCGCGCACGTAGGGCAGCACGTCGGCGACCGGCTCCTCCACGTCGTTGGGTTTCTTCCAGTCGCCCCAGCGGCGGCAGTGAATTGGCTCGTTGACCACGTCCCAGAGGATATCGACGTCGCGATAAGCGCGGACTTCGCGTTGAATGCGGCTTTGGAGCAGCCGGAACTGTGTGTCGCGGTCGTAGCGGAAGAGCCAGAACGGATTGACCGGCCCAATGTCGCGCGGTTCGTCCACCTGATACGACCAGGTGAGCATGTGGCCGTAGAAGCGCGTGAGGCCGTTCGTGCGGCACCAGCCGTCAATGAACGCCCGGCGTTCCGCGAGCTTCGGCTGGCCCTCGTCGCGTTCGTATTGGCCCCAGTTGAACTCGAGCAACTGGATGAAATTGAACACTTCGAGAAAGCGCGCGCGGTAGAGTTCGTTCGTGTAATGGCGTGGCCGAAACAAATTGCCGAAAGCGAAATCGTGGGGGCGCTGAATGGCCTCGACCTGCAGACCGGCCGCCGACGTGCCGTCTTTCCACACGAAGCGAATCGTCGCGTCGCCCTTGCGATGGGTTTCAATCCCGCGCGCCGCTTGCTCGAGAATGGGGGACGGCGCGGCTCCGGTGGAGAGACTCGGGATGACCAGCGTGAGGATGGCCGCCACGACTTTCACCGCTGTGCTGAAACGTTCCGCTGCAAAGGACATGGACATCAGACGCTCGCCACCGACAGCCGCTTCACCTTCCGCGCCGATAATGGGTGAGTGATGACTTGTTTGGTTTCTTCATGGTGCAAACTCCCGCCGCAGCTGTTTCACTTCGCTCGGATCACGGGGATGCCGCCGTTCCAAGTCAGTGCCGCGTTCATCGGGCCAGCTCCTCTTGCGTCGTGAAGCTGAGGGAGACCTCGTCGCCTGATCGCATGGGAAAGCGGACCGCGGCCTGGCCGATGGCGGCGGTCAAGCGGGGTGGAAGATGGAGGGTGACCGACGTTTTCTTCGCGAAACGGAGGAGCACACCCTGGCGGTAGGTCGGGTGCGGGAAGAAGAGCCATTCCGCCACGATCGGCTCGTGCGGCACGCGTTGGGTGCCGTTGTGAACGGGCGCGGCCAACGCGTCGAAATTCCCCAGCCAGACGGTTTGCTCGTCATTGGCGCGCGGGGGATTGAGGTATTTTATGAGAATCCGATCTTCGTGGAACTGGTAGTGCAGGCGGCCGTCGCCGAGGAACGTGAGCGAGTCGGGCGAGCTCCAAACCTGCTGACAGGCTTGCTGCGCCCGAAAAATCCAGTCGCTCCCCCGCTGGACGGCCCCGAACCCGTAAATGAAATTGCCCGTGGCAAAGCGGCCGAATCGGCGGTGCCCGTCCGCATCCAGAAGGTAAGTGCCCACCCCACTAAATTCGTCCACCTTCAGCGTATATCCCGGCGCCCGGGCGATCCACTGGGCCAACCGCGGCACGCGTCGGTCTTTCTTGAGCACCACGCCGACCGAAACGGGCAGGCTTTCGGTCACTGCCGGGGTTTCGCCCACGGGCTCCGCGACAAGGTCGAAGAGACCGTTGGCGAGACCCGCCCGCGCCTTGACTCGCAAACTAACCGTGCGCTCGACACCGGGAGCGAGCGGCGGTGAGAGCTCGACGGTTTCTGGCTCGACGGAGATTCCTTCAGGCGCGCTGAACCGAAACGCGCCCGACGCTTCCCCGCGGCCGATGGCCCTCAGTGTCAGGGTGACCTCACGCTCGGCGCCGGCCTTCAGGCGAACTTCTTCCGGGCGAAACCACGAGTGGATCGAAGCTCTGGCCTCGGCCGTTTCCAAGGATGCCGGAGGGGGAGCGTCGCCTCCTTCCCCAGCCCCGTCGCCGTAAATCGCGAAGCCGTCCCGCACGACGGCAGTCTTCTTCTCGCCATTCACTGTGAGCGAGATGTCCCCCGAAGTTGCGCGGACGCGAAACGCCTCGATTTTGCCCCGGGCGACCACGGTTTGGCCCGACGTCCGCACGAATCCGTATTCGGTGAAGCGAAACGCTTCGCCCTCTGGCGAGCGAATCACAATGGCGTTGGCGGCCGAGCCGAACCGGACGAGCAAGCGATCGGAAAATTCCTTCGCCTCAACCTTCAGCCCGATTCCGTCCGCCGATTCCTGCAAGAGCGAGACATTCCGGACTGTCGGCCGATCCGAATAGGGTTGGTGAACCGCAGCGTAGGTGGCCGTCTTTGCCTTTCGTCGGACCAGGATGAGCGGGCAACTCGGTTCCGGGTGGCCGTCGAGCCGATGATGGGGCGGTCCGTCGGCCAGCGGCCCTTCTCCGGTGTAAACCCGGGTGCCCGGAGCACCGAGCAGGGTGACGCGAACGCCCACCTCCCTCTCGGCTGGCGTTCCTTCCCGGTCGAGGATTCCCGCGCGGCTCTGCACCCAATCCGCCTGCCACGAGCCGTCGAACGCACGGCTTCGCTCGCGGTCGATCCACCCGTAATACGGAACCAAGTCCAGGCTCGGACGGTAGGCAGCAGGGTTACCGGGATAAAGGCGCCCCAGGCCATGCAGCACCCAGTCGAAGATCCGCTCGCGTCCCCCCATGTCGGCGACGCGGAAAAAGTCTGCGAGGTAATCATCGGCCATGAGCAGAGCTCGTTCCTGGGCGGAACTTTTGAAGGCGGAGCCCGCGACGGCGAAGAACTTGATCTCCGGCGTGAAGTCGTGCCGCGTGGCCTGTTTTCCGGGCGAAGGCGATTCGTGGTCGATGAGCAGGGTGCTGTGGGCGATTCCTTCCGCCGTCCAGTTGAGCCAGCGCGGTTCGTATTGGATGACGTTCAAGTCCGGATAGAGGAGGCGGCCGTTGCCGTGAAGGATCAGGCTGAAGTAGTCATCGTGTCCATGCCCCACCGAAGTGCCCAGGCGCAGGACGGCGGTGAGACCGCCCGCAGTCCAATAGCGCGGCGATTCGTCGGAGCGGATCACGGCAAATCCCATGCTCGAGTAGAGGCCGCTCGGAGCGTTCGGCGGCTGGGGCCGCGGGGGCAGCAGCCCGCCATGCGTGAGGGCGGGGTAGCTGAAGGCGGGCCGGCCTCGGTGGATGTAGGCTGCGCGGGCGGGGTCCAGAGAGAGAACCCAGGCGTATCCCTCGTCGTGGAAGCGCGGGTAGGCCAGTTCGAGCACCGCCATGAAGCTCTCGTCCAGGAAGGTATCATCAAGCCGGCCGCTGATTAAGCCGCCGGTCGACCCATCGCCGAACGTGGCCAGCCGGATCTTGCCGCCCTCCGCGCCTTTGCTCTCGAGAGGAAAAGCCATGCGCAAGTAACCATCGACGATCTTTTTCAGCGAGGCGCCGCTCTTGGGCGAGACATAGGCGTAAAGGTCGGTGCCGTCATAACGCAGCGCGGCTTCCGCCAGCGCGAACATGCCATGGACGTCGTAGTGGAGCGCGTAGATGGGGGCTTCGGCCCAGAACTGCTCGTCGCGAATCATCGTATCCAAGACCGGGTAGAAGCCGCCGCCCCAAGGCCCGTGGCGTCCCGGGTCGCGCAGCACCCACTCGATCAACTCCGGGTCGCCCAGGCAATAGCCGATCAGGCCCACGCGCCAGTGCTCGTCGAAGACCAGGTTCGGCGTGGTCGATAAAACGTTTTCCTGGGCGATGATCGTCCGCGCCGCCGTGCGGAGCCACCGCTCGACGTTTGCGCGTTCGTCCGCGGTGAAGGCGTCATAGGCCAGATCGTAGGCCCAGGCGGTGGCGCCCCAATAAGTCCAGCGGCCCCATTCCGGTTCGGCTTTGACGTCGAGCTTCTCGTAATGGCGCATCTGGTCGCGCGCGTCGGCCAGGAGTTGCCGGCGCACGCTCAACGCGTAGTTGGTCTGGCCCGTCAGCGCGTAAGCGAGCGCGGCCTCGATCACCGCATTCTCCTTCTCGGCCTTCGCTTTCACCCGGTCGAGCAACCCCGCGGCCCAGCCGTGGTCGCGGATCTTTTGCTTTACCTGGTCAATCTCGGTCTGGTTGAGCAGCAGGTTGGGATGACGGACGGCGCTCCGCCCACCGTCCGGGACGGCGGCGGCGGCGCCGAACGCCGAGATAACCAGGAGAACAATTCCGCTCCTGCTAAGGGTGAATCGGCCACGAATTGTAGGGTGCGACATAGAATCGAATTCCTATTCGGGGTTGGCGGGAAGGAGTGGCGTACGGGCGTCTGGCCGAGCGCGGCCCAGATGCCGGTCGGCGAAGTTGAGATACTGCTCCCAGTCGTAAGCGGTGATGTCGTGTTTTCCCGTGCGCAAGTGGTAGCCGACTCGATTGCCGATGGGCCGATCGGGCGCCGGCCAGTCAAACGTGCCGAGGCCGCGGCAGCCAAACAGCCGATAGACCGGCTCGGCGTGCGCGGCGCTGAGGAATTCGCCCTTGGGATCGGCCAAGCCGTCCTCGGTGGCACTGGCCACATAGACCGGCCGCGGCGCGATCAGCGCGAGCAACATGTGTTGGTCGAACGGTAGGTCGTTCGCCCGTCCGACATAATCGCGGAACCGATCGCAGTAGCGCCACGAGGCGTGGCCGATCGAGACGGCGATGTTCTCGCCGTAATCGCGGCGGGCCAGCGACGCGCCGCCCTCCCCGCTGTTGTTCGAGATCACAAGGGCGAAGCGCTCGTCCAGCGCGCCCGCCCACAGCGCCGCCTTGCCGTGGCGCGAGTGGCCGAACACCGTCACGCGGCGCGCGTCCAGGCCGGGATGCGTTTCCAGATAATCCAGGGCGCGGCTCAGGCCCCAGGCCCACGCGCCGAGCGCGCCCCACTCGTCCGGCGCGCGTTGACTCCGGCCCGCGAGCTTCAGCGCGTAACCGCGGATGCCGTCGCGCCAGCCTTCGAGATGATCCGGTTCGATGTCGCCATAGTAAAACGTCGCCACGGCGTAGCCGCGTTTCAGGGCCAGGGCCAGCGGCCAGAAGGATGCCTGCGCGCCGCGCGTGGCCTCGGTGGCGCGGTGGTTCATGATGCCCTCGGCGGTCGAGGCACGCATCCACCGCTCCGTGAGCGGAATGGTCGGATCCTTTTCCACGCAGGCGTTGCCGTAGTAGTTCAACCCAAGGAAAACCGGCGCCGGCTGTTTGGCGCCGTTAGGCAGGTACAGCAGAAGTTGGAGCTGCGGCGCGGCGGGATCATCAGAAAAGCGCAGCGTCACCACGGTTCGGGTGGCCAATCCGTCCACGGCGTCTTTGCGGGCGGCGATTAATTCGGCGCGGAGTTGGATCGGCAACTTCGGCGTGTGGCCATACATCAGGTCGCGGAAATCAAGCAGGATCTCGCCGCGGCGCGTGGCGCGCCACTCGTTGGTAGTGCTGATCCGATGGCCGTCGCGGGCGCGCAACGGGTCGGGCACGGTGTATGTGCCGACTGTGGCCTCGTCGTAGTTGCA
>Ga0316630_10000811_pt1 | contig 10680 bp, 5 predicted proteins | sample OWC_May_M1_C1_D6_FD_207658 | JGI IMG/M metagenome (GOLD analysis project Ga0316630, IMG submission 207658) | Wetland soil microbial communities from Old Woman Creek delta, Ohio, United States - OWC_May_M1_C1_D6_A | ecosystem: Environmental > Terrestrial > Soil > Wetlands | place: USA: Ohio...
TATGATGCTGATGCCTCGGTCGCAAAGACCGATTATAAACTTGAGGCTGGAGCAGATTTTAAATATGGGCTTACAAACAATCTCACACTTGATGTAACGGCAAATACCGACTTTGCCCAGGTGGAAGCTGACCAGGAACAATTCAATCTGACCCGATTCAGCCTTTTCTTCCCTGAAAAACGTCTCTTCTTCCAGGAAAAATCTGATGTATTTGATTTTTCATTCAACTTATATGACAACCTGTTTTACAGCAGGAATATCGGTTTATATAATGGTAATCCTGTAAGGATTTACGGTGGTTTAAGACTTACAGGCAGAATAGGGGAATGGGATCTTGGTTTGCTTGATATGCAGACTGCAAAATTCGAAGATCTCTCAGGTCAGAATTTTGGGATTCTGCGGACCAAAAGAAGAATTTTAAACCAGAATTCATATCTGGGCGGGATATTTACATCAAGGATCGGGGCTGAAGGTACCTATAACGTGGCATACGGAGTTGATACAAGGCTGAATCTTTTTGGTGATGATTATCTTACTGTCAAGTGGGCACAGACTTTTAATGATGGAGCAGAAAACAAAATGTTTTCAATAAATCCTTCACAGATCTATCTGAAATGGGAGAAAAAAAGAATCAAGGGTTTCAATTATGCATTCCTGCTGGACCGGTCAGGAGAAAACTATAATCCCGGCATCGGACTGGAAACAAGGGATAATTTCTTTCTTAAAAGCGCCACTCTAAGGTACGGATGGCTGCCCGGGGAAGAATCTCCCCTGAACTCTCACTATGTTTTTGCCGAGAGCAATGTCTACAACAGTTCAGTTGATGGTTCACTTGAATCGGCTGCAACTATGGCCGGCTGGAGCTTCATATCAAAGAAAACAACTGAAGGGCTTATTTATCTGACCTGGGAACTCGAGGATCTAAAGGATACTTACTATATAGTCAATCCTGATGTTTTTATTCCACAAGGCAGGTATAATTTCTTTTCTGTTTATGGAAACATGTACACGACATCACCCGACAGATTTCTTACGTTGACTCTGACATCTGAAGCAGGCACTTATTATGACGGTAATAAATTTTCCGCATCATTGCAGCCAGGCCTGAATATTGGTTCAAGCGTAATACTCAGCGGAAATTACCGTATGGACAGGGTGGTTTTCAATGACAGATCCCAGAAGTATACCAATAATATTTTTGGATTGAGAAGCACTTTTATGTTTACAACAAAGCTGACCTTTGTAGCCTATATCCAGTATAATACATTCTCGCACAGAATAATCACAAACGCAAGGTTCCGTTATAATCCGCGTGAAGGCAGTGATTTTTATATTGTTTATAATGAAGGAATTGACTCATCTGTAAGGGCTAATTTCCTTACAGACCACCAGAATGAAAACAGGACCATCCTGCTTAAATACACCTACACTTTTGCGTTTTAATATTTTAAAAATCCATTGATCCGGGAGATTGGCTCTCGGGCTGCCTTCGCAATCTCCTTCGCTGAAGCTGCAGAGGTCAAAGAAAGCTCCGGCGTTGTGGTTTTTGCACCACCAGTTGGCCGGTTACCAGATTAAATCAGCTCAATATATTGCAGCCACCACTATTTCTTCCGGTATGAATCCCGGTAGAATCTGTGTATCCCGTCAGCTCTGTAAGAACCACTTTGAAAAACTGATGACTTCAAATTATTCGCAGAGTCGCCGTATGCAGGACAAACGGATTTATTACAGGCAGTAAGGAGAATGACAGCCAGTAAAAGGAATAATAGCTTTTTCATATATGTAAATATAGAAAATTAAATTTCAACTTACAGATACCTTGTTGTTCTGATATAAATGGGATCAACGCATTAAAATACGGCTTTTAATACGTTGATAACAACATCAAAAACAAAGATCGGTATGTGGCCTGGCACAATGAAAAAAATGATCTGGTCTTAAACAAACGACTAATAATATTGTTAATTATTATGTATTAAATACTGATAACAAGTGTAAAAGCTGGATTGGGACTATATATTTATTACAAATCCTGAAATGCAGTTCTACTGAGTTTCTTTGAATAACTAATATAAAAAGATAAATGAAAACTGAAAGCAGCATTAAGGCACAAATCCTGAATACGGCGAATGATAATAAAATAATAATCGTAAGGCTGATAGTCGGTTTAATTTTTATTTCTGAAGGAATTCAGAAATATCTGGTTGTGTCAATGCTCGGGCCCTCTTTCTTTAAAGAAATCGGTTTCAGCAATCCTGCGTTCTGGGCTCACTTCACCGGAACATTTGAGATATTCTGCGGTATCCTCATTTTATTTGGATTGTTAACCCGGCTGGCTTCCATTCCTCTGTTAACCATAATGATAACTGCTTTAATAACATCAAAACTGCCTTTACTGGCTACCAGAGGTTTCTGGACCTTCCTGCATGATTACAGTACAGATTTTTCTTTGACAATGCTGCTTATCCTGTTAATTATTTATGGTGGCGGGAAATGGTCGGCTGATTTAAAAATATTACTATCTGAAAATCCTGGACCTTTTAAGCATTAAATCGGCTTTAGAAATACGCGGGGTGGACATAGAAAAGTATATCAAAGAAAAAGCAATTACCTTTGGTCTTAACAAACAGATAAATGTATTTATTCCTGTGCCCGGGACTTTAGTTCCTAATTTAATTATTATCGATTTTTATTTGCGTTTTTGATATTCCGATAATCCCATTTTTTTTATTATTGCCTGGAATCTGGGTTCCGAACGCAGATTATCATAATCGGGACTATTATTAATTACAGGAATATCAGGGCAGTGCTCTTCAAATGCTTTTTCCAGCCAGTTCAATGCTTCCTCTTTCTGGTTAAGTTTGGCATATATATTTGCTAAAGTAAAAGGGTTAGGTATTGATTTTTTACGTTCTAATTCAATCAGCCAGTTCCAAAGACCGTTTATTCCTGACTTATTGTAAATATCACTTATTAAATTTACATTTTTTGAATTTAAGGTATCCATATACTGGGCTTTCTGAAGTGCCTCTGCAGCCTTCAGGTCTTCTTCCTGCTTTACATAAATATAGAATTCTTTCCGAAAGACTAATCTGTTAGCGAATTCAGGATCAAGTTCCTGTAATACCCGACATTCATCCAGGGATTCTTTAAGCTTACCTTCGTTATAGAAATAACCACAACTTAAATTGAGTAATATAGGGAAAAATGGATCAAGTTGCAATGCGATACTTATATGTTTACGAGCCTCTTCGTTTTCTCCTAAAAAATTCAGTAATTCAGAATAATATTGATGAGCAGTTACGAAATTTGGATTTAACTCGACAGCATATTTTAATTCCTTTCGGGCTTCCTCCCATTTCCAATCGTAATAACATAAAATACCTCCCAGTACAGTATGTGCTTCCGGAAGATTACTGTCGATATCCAGTGCCCGTAAGGCTAACTCTTTTGAACTTGCCATACCTTCAGTCCATGGTATCCAACCCCAGTATGCCTGAATAAAATAAGTATCAGCCAGTCCTGCATAGGCAAGCGCATAATTGGGATCAATCGTTATTGCCCTCTCAAAATATTCCTCACTTTTCTTTAGTCCTTCAACAGTTCTTTTATTCCAGTAAAAGCGTCCCTGTAAGTATAAAGTAAATGCTTCAGGATTCTGAGTGTGATTTTTTTCAATCTTTTCCTTTTCCTCCGGTGTAAGCACTGTCCTTAGTCCCTCTGCAATTCTCTGTGCAATATCACTCTGTACGTTAAAAATATCTGTCCATTCTCTGTCATATATATCTGACCAGATATGGTCTTCGTTTCGAACACGGATTAATTGAACACTGATTCGCATCTTGTTCGCCTGGAGCTGAACTGTCCCTTCGATTATGTAGTTTACTCCTAATTCTTTTCCAATTTCTGAAATAGATTTTTGCTCTTCCCTGTACCTTAAAGTGGATGTTCTGCCAAGCACCCTCAGATCAGATACTTCTGACAATTGATTTATAATTATATCAGTAATCCCTTCATTAAACCAGGTTTTGTCCTCATCACTGCTAAGATTATCAAAGGTTAATACTGCTATTGACTTTTCAAGCTCCTTTTTTGCAGTAAACAGTTTTGGAATTAAGAAATATCCAGGTATCAGCAGAACCAGCAATATTATAGATCCTGTTAAGATTCTTGTTTTGTTATTTTTCCGGGGGACAGATACTGGTTTAAAAACTTCCTTATTTACTTCCTCCTGCTTTTGTTCATGATGACCTATTGCAGTAATAATATCTTTTATTGCATTGCCAGCCTTGTTTATCTGGTTTCGATACTTTGTTTTGTTTAAATTGATCTTTTCATTATCATCAGATTTGAGAGGTCTGTTTACTCCGGGCTCTGCATAAATAAACTCTATGCCCCTGAGCACTCCGCCAAGTACTATTTCAAATAGTTTAATATCCGAATTATCCAGATCGTAAATACGAACAGGTAAAATCCTGTTTGCAACATTACCATTTGGCAGTTTTACTTTCAATCCAAATTGATCCTGTGAAGCTAATTCAACAAATGCCTTGAGCTCGTGTTCCCAGGCAAAGGATTTTGGGTCACAATAAGTACGGGAAATAATCGGGATAAAGATCAGGCACTTTAATTTATCCTTCAAAGAAGCATCTACTTCATGTGTCTCTAACAGACCATCATGTGGATTAATGTCAAAATAAACACTAATTTCTTCCTTGAATGTCGATTCGAGTTCTGTCTTCAGAGCTTCAACGAACTCACTCACCCACCTGTCGCCTTTGTTGTCTTTCTGCCGGTAAGAGATAAAGATGTCGTATTCAAAACCTGGAACTAGACTTGCCATTGTAAAAAAATGATCCTGAAAGTTCGGTTTAGTTCAAGTTGCCGGGTACCAGTTGCCTGGTGCCAGTTGTTTAAAATAACCAGCAACCTGATCTATTTATTTCATTATCAAATTTACACCTTGTTTAGACTAAAATCAAGTTTCTTTAAAACGGTATTAATTATAAATACAGGCAGTGATTAAATAAAAAAGCCGTCTCTTTAGTTGTTTTGAGACGGCTTCATAACCTCATGCTATTTATCTGAATTCTACTTTAAACCAAACCGATAACTGAACTTAACAAGAAAAATATTATGAGGTACATTGTTGTCTCGGTTAAAAAGATCACCTATATCATTCATAAAGCTCATCTCTCCCAGACCTGTATAGTAGCTCCTTGTCTGATTCCAAACAAGGTATACAGTTGAACCCGGATTGAACTCCCATCTTACAACAAGGTTTGACAGAAATTCCTGAACATTGAAATCGGGCTTCCCGATATAATAGTCATCGCTTCCATCCCTGTTCTCATCAATGGAGTAATATGAGTTTTCTACAAGGTTTATCTGGTCGGAAGGACTGTATACAGCGAACCTGTTGGTATATTCTGATGCCATCGGGCTGGTAATGTATTTAAAATCATAATATTTACCGGATGCAATAAATGGCTGTCCCCAATACTGGAGGGTAAGATTTGGAGAAAGATTGAAATTTACCCTGAACGACATACTGATGGTTTTCTGGTCTATACTGGCAAAAATATACCTGTCCTCTCCATTATAGCCTGACTGAGACACATACTGCATTTCATCATAAGATTTGTAGATAGAAGGACGCAGTGACAGCACCAGGGTATTTATAGGTTTATAAGTTATCTGGGGTGACAGACTAATTGAATGTCCACCGTCTTCAAACGTATTCGAATTTTGCATATTAAATCCATAGACCAGCTTTTTCCTGTCATCGCTGTATATTCCGAACCATTCGGTGGCACCCCCGGGCATCTTCATCGCCGGTCCTCCGCGAAGCATTGTCTTGGCCAGAACGTTAAAACTAAGCTCCGTACCGAAATTAACGCTCCAGTAGTTTTTCAGGCTTATATTTCCATTAATATTTCCGCCATCGAACAGACGATTCCCTGTAAAATCCCAGGCAGAATACTGGTTGTAATTAAGATTAACGTTCCTGTAAAAAGATTTCGGCTCCCATAACCTGTAGCCAACCCAAACCACTCCAAATATCTGATCTGCTTCCCTCTGGTAACCCATATCGTTAAGCTCAAGACCCGGAGTTTTCCATAACGCTGCAACAAGATACCTGAAATGTCCGCTACCTGATTTCTGAAACTGTATCCTTCCACCATTACCTGTCAGTGATGTTCTTGATGAATCAAGCGAGACAGGACTGTCAGGACGCTGAAAATACCTGGCTGATGAACGCTGTGCCCTTACAATTGCAAGCTCAGTTCCTGCTATGTTGCTGAGGGCAGTATTTACATTGAACATGTAGGTTTTTTTCTTGAAATACTGTGTAAAATCAAGACCTCCGGCAAAAGCAACCCTGGGGATCCTGTTAATAAGATTCCTGGTTTCACTCCCGATAAGCGGTATATCCTTCATATCTCTGTTTACAAGGGTAACCATACCACCGATAATCGTATTTCCTTCCTTGTAGTCTTTCTGGACTCTGGCAGCAAGGAAATTGGTCAAAGGTTCCACTGTCTGCAGCGAACGGTGTCCCCCTGTATCAATCTCAGCCATTTCCTCTGCTGTGACAGCGTCAAGGAATCCAACAGAAAGCCCGTTTCTTGTCTTGCCGGTCAGCTTGACAGCTCCGATGATGGAAGTGTTGATCGGCATATCGGCATATCCTTCAATTGTATCGTTATAACCGTAATAGTTATAAGAACTGCCCTGTGGTTTTCTGCCTATTCTCCTGGAATAAAACATGTTATCATTACCTATTCCGCCATCGCCAATTCCCATCCCGAAGCTGATGATATTACTGCCTTCTATGAAAAATGGTCTTTTCTCTTCGAAAAAAGTCTCATATGCTGAAAGATTTACCACTGAAGGATCAGCCTCAACCTGACCGAAATCGGGATTTAAGGTAAGGTCCATTGTCATATTGTTGGTGATGCCGATCTTTGCATCAATTCCGCCATTAAGACCGAATTTCCTGCCCTTTTCCAGAAATGGATTTCCTGCTTCAGCTTTAAAAGTCTCTGCTTTAGTGACGCCATAGGGTGTAACATCAAAGATCTTTCTCGGCTTTACATTTTCAATCCCGTTCATTTCACCGAACATATGTATGATTCCGGGTGCATCTTTGGGAATATGCTGCCAGAAGCTCATTTCCTGTTTCCTGTAAAGGGTTCTGAATACTTCAAGCCCCCATACATCACCGGAATTTTTTTCAAACCGTAACTGGCTGAACGGGATCTTCATTTCTGCGATCCAGCCATCGCTGTTCACAGAAGTTTTGACCCACCAGTTGGGATCCCAGGAAGTATCTTCATTTTCTCCGTCATTCGATATCATTTCGTCCAGCTTTACACCACCGACACTTACGGCAAAAAAGAATCCTGTACGCAGATCGTGAAAGCTGTCAAAGACTACTCCTACCATATCACCATCAACATTATCCCTTCTGGTTAAACGTTTGACTATACTATCCGGATTTGTATCAAATGATTTAATGCCGACATAAAGGTTATCCTTGTCAAAAATGATAGCAAACTCTGTTCTCTGCCCCGGCTTTTGCCCGTTATAAGGTTCAAACTGTGTAAAATCGTCTATCCATTCTCCCTGGTTCCAGACCTGATCATCGACTACGCCGTCAATTACAGGTGGAGTGGCAACCTCCGTTGCCTTGTAACGTTTTTTCTCAGGAGTCTGTCCAAAACCAGCTGAGAAAATGAGTAATACAATTGTAAATGAAATTAAGATTCTTTTCATGACTGTCCGGTTATGGTTTGTTTCTGAAAAAAGACGGATAAGATTCCAATTTGATGCAAAAAACTATTGTTTAGAATGGTTCTAAACTAGTGAGATATACAAATGAAAGAATTGCTCAGTGAATTCTAAAACCGTTCAATCAGACCATATATAGCTGACCATATATGCTTAACAAACATAGCTATAGAATAATGTATTTTTTGCCCGGAAAATCTTAGTGTATTTAATTAACTAAGTTTGGAAAAGTGAAACATTCACTGGAATTTCTTTTTTGCCCAGGCGACAAAATGACTTATGTTTGGCGTATCCGTATGACCACCATCGTGCTGACGCCATGCTAATTCACCGTTGAGCATTCCCACATTGACAGCGGGCATCATCTCTTTCATATAATCATTTGAAACACCAAGGTCCTTCGCTCCAAGAAGTCTGAAGACTGGTCCTGCTGCGATAGCGGCCATATAACTTCCCTGGTGGTCGAGCCAGTTTGCATCTCCCTTTTCTGGAATTCCATAGCGGGAAACTCCTTCAATGCCCACATGCTTTGAGTCAACAGCGGAATCGGTTTCAAGATAGTCAAGTCCGCGTGCGGCACCCCATGCCCGTAAACTTCGCGTTCCATATCTTCCACGATTTCCGGACGACGCTGATTCCACCACTGCTCGGGAGTGGTGACCTTCCTGCCGTTCTTCAGGGTGAGTACATCGGGAAGCTCCGGATACGGATTTGCTTTTGTCACATCGTAATTTGCGTGATCTTGAGCAGATTCATTCCCAGCCGGACCCGGTCTAAGGCTTTTTATTCCAAGCTGGTTCATCATATTACGGTGATCCTGTTGTGTTGTAAACGTTACCGGCTCCTGATACTTTGCCGGGGTAATCTGAGCACCTGCATAGACTGAAAGCAGGAAGAATAGTATAAAGAGATAATTGCGCATTGGATTAATACTTAGGTAGTGAAGTTACTTATTCTGTTTCAGATGGAGACAAGGGAAAATTAGTTTTTGCAGCCGGTGCTCCATTGTTGATCCATTAAGTAATTCTGCCCATGAGGTCATAAGACTGGAAAGTATGCATACCGCTTTAGCAGAGTGCGAAAAGGGGCTCCTGTTTGCTTACATTCCCTGTTGCTGTAATTATATTAATTATAATCTCAATCTGGTCATTTGCGGTTTGAGTGTCAGATTTGAGCACTTTCGGAATTCAGATGAAACAGATACAAAGAGAATCCGGCTAAACAATTTTTTATGATTATATTAAAAAAAGTATACTTAAATTCTCTTGATTATCAATATATTTATTATCTTTCTGTTGCATAATACTCAGGACCTTAGATTATATTAAATATTTACACCCCGGTAAAAATTTAAATTGTGGTTCTAAAATAATTTTAAAAGGAGGTATTATGTTAAACAAGAGAATTGGAGACAGAACAGTCAGAGAAATTTTTGAAGACCTGTTAGGTGCAGATAATGCCCATGAGGTCCTAACAAAAATTCAAAATGCATACAATGATGGAGTCAGGGGTGAAGAATTGAGAATTTTTGCCCAACAGGCAATTGAAGAAATTCCTGGTCTTCATCCACATTCAGTAAGAATTATAATTGCTGCAATCGCAATTATTGTTATCTGAAGCCTGAAAGATGGCTATTTTAAATGAGTCTTTTAAAAATCTGATCAGGTAATCACCTTTATTTGCATCGATGAGTATGATTTCCGGGAATCAGGTGGATTCTCTTTTTATTTTTTCACCCGGAGGTGAAAATGCAAATAATTATTTCTCTTATCATACCGGGAGTGCATATATTATTTCTTTTTTAAAGCTAAATGGATATACGGCAGAGCAATTTGTTTGCAATGATTTAATAAACCTGGAGAATTGTGTAAGAAGAATATTAATGTACAAAGCCAGAGTAATTGGCTTTACTGTCTTCAATACCAATTTTATAACTTCAATTTTAATTGCAGAACAGCTAAAAAAAATATCACCTGAGATTATAATTGCTTTTGGCGGTCCTACCGCAACCACTTATTCTGACTTTATCTTAAGCAAATATCAATTTGTTGACTTGTGCTTCAGAAATGAAAGTGAGGAGATTTATCTGCAATTCATTACTCAATTATCTGATAAACACTTTGATTTCAGAATGATTGATCTGGGACAAATAAAGGGGATTTCATACAGGGATGGAGATAAAATATGCAATAATCCTGAAAGTAACATACTGGCAGAAAATTCCAAAATTGAAGATTACCTCGATAAATACCCGTCACCATATATGAGCGGGGTTATACCTGGCCCCGCTGCTTTTAATATCGGAATGATAACAGCAAGAGGGTGCAATCAGAATTGTATATATTGTAATTGTGCCGTTCTGTCAAAAAGGAGGTTTATTACGCACTCTGTTGACAGGGTGATCAGGGAGATTGATTTTATATCAAGATATTCTGCAAGCAATCAGGTTTTGAATTTCTTTGATGATGCTTTTTCATTGATCCCCCAAAGAGCAAAAAGAATTTGCAGGGCAATAATAGAAAACAAGATCAAAATTTCCCTGAGCTGCATAACCAGGAGTGATTGTATTGATGAAGAATTATTGGAACTGATGAAAGAAGCAGGTTTTGTCTCACTTGGTTTTTCCCTGGAGAGTGCAAATCCTAAAACTTTAAGGATCATTGGCAAGGTTCATAAAGCGGAGGATGAACCATCAGATGATCTGGAGAAAGAAGTTCTGTTTATTGAAAAGCTGGGAGCAGTGTCCGCATATGCAAAGAAAATAGGGATAAAGAATATTTTTGCGAGCATAATGGTAGGGTTACCTGAGGAAACTATTGAGGAGGCCAACAGAACAATAGAAACAATTGATAAATATGTCGATATAGATTTTTATACACATAA
>Ga0316630_10000812_pt1 | contig 10668 bp, 9 predicted proteins | sample OWC_May_M1_C1_D6_FD_207658 | JGI IMG/M metagenome (GOLD analysis project Ga0316630, IMG submission 207658) | Wetland soil microbial communities from Old Woman Creek delta, Ohio, United States - OWC_May_M1_C1_D6_A | ecosystem: Environmental > Terrestrial > Soil > Wetlands | place: USA: Ohio...
AATAATTCTTCGCGGATAAAGCGAAAAAACGGGAAAGACACGTCAAATTGGGGAAACGGCATTCCGGACGTCAAGCTGCCCCTGAACGGCGGGCGCCTCTGCCTGGCGGTTTTCTGATTACCGTCCCCGATCTGGATGAAGGCTCCTGATGCTTTCTCAACCGGGAATTCAACGCTTACGGCATAGAGCGGCCGGCGTCTGCTTTCCGCAGGTAGGTAACAAAACCAAATAATCTCTCCATGCCGTTGAAAAGAAGCACAAGCAGTAATACGGGGATCACCCCATTGACGAACAGAACCGATGTCACAGATCCCATATTCAATACCCAGAACGCATATACCATAAATGAATACAGAGCGATATTCAAAACTGTTTTTTCCCGTCTCAGGATGTATATCTGGATGCCCTGCATCAAGATACCTACCAGGAATCCCCCCAACAGCACGCCGACGACACCGAAGTCCGCATGCAGATTGCTTTGAAAGGCGGCGTTGGAATGGCCGCTCGCCACTCCCGTCGGGTATCGGTACTTGTAGACATAGTTCTCGATGTAAAAATGATCGGAGCCCAGGGCCACCAGCACGGGCTTCAGGAGAGCCTGGCCATACAGGTAGTCATGATGTGCAGGAAAGATCTCGAAATAGTCGTAGAGATCGGCGGCAGGCGTGTAGGTGAGACGAACGGCCACCTTTTTCATCGTATCCAGCAGATCCATTCCGCCAACGCCATACGCCATTTTGGTCACCACAAAGGGGAACATCAGCATGCATGCCAGCAGCACAGCGATCGTCTTTTTTCCCAGTCGTCCCTGTTTGAAGACGTAGAGGAAGAAGGCTACCCGCAGGACGATGGCGGCCACGGGTGCCCTGGCGATGGAGGATGCGGCGTAGAAGATCCCGGTGACTGATGTGACGAGGAAAAGAAACAGCCAGCGACCATTGCGGCTGATCAGCAAATAGCCCAGCGAGACCATGATCAGGAACGGGAAAACGAGGGTCCGAAGAAAAAGATAGATGTAGAATACCGGCGTGCTCCCGGAGCCTCCCCAGCGCGGATCCAGGAGCTTGAAGGACTCTTCCCTTAGTACGATCAAGCGCTCGACTTCCCCGGGATGTTGCAGCATGTAGAGAAGAGGAATGGTCTCGAGGCTTGCCAGATATACCCAGACGGAAGCAACGGCGAAACTGAGGAATAGCGTGTATACAATCAGCTTCTCCCCGCGGGGTGCCTGCTCCTGGATCGGTCCGGTGAAGTAGGCGTTGATCGATTCCTTGTCGAACCCGCACCATCGGTTCACGGCCAGGATCCCGAGGGGCACCGTGATCATGGCGCTTTGGACGGCAAAAAGATAGGCATGCCTCCCGGGCCCGGTCAGGTCATGAAATACGAAAAAGGACGGAAAATAGATCATGACCAGGTACGTGAGGTACCAGAACGCCGGGATGGTGAGCTGGGCGATGTTGAAGGCGGAGACGGCTTCTTGCATCAGATAAATCGAAAGAACAAAAACGGGTGCGGAACCGATCAGGATCAACGAAAATTCCGCAGTGCTGAAAAAAACGACCGTGCACAGTGCTGCCATGTAGAGGATAAAAGCCGGCAGATTTTCCTTCAAGAGATCCATCATCGGCTGCTCACCCTTGAGGCTGGTTTTCATTTCGTACAAGTCTTTCCATAAGCTGAAGGGTCCAGGGTACGGATAATTTCCAGAGCACCATGCCGTACAGGAGGAAAAGGGCGCATTCCAGAACCAGCGCCACGGAGAGCAGCGTCAATCCGGACAGATTTCGCTCGAGCCCGTATTTCAACCCCATCGCGACGGCCCCAAGGGCAACATTCAGGACGATCGCTTCCGTTACAAAAAGGTCGGCCATCCTGGTTTCATACAGCCGCCACAGGAAACGGAAGGTCAGGACTCCCAGTATCCAGAACCCGGCAGTCATCCCCAGCGCCAGCCCCAGGATTCCCAGGCCCGCAAACGCCATCCCCAGAGATGCCAGCAGGCAGATCGCAAGTGCGACGTACAGGTTGCGCGCGTTGACGGCTTTCTTCTCGACGGCGTCAATGACCGACCGGAGCATGCTGTAGGCAATAAAGGGCACGATGGCCACGATCGTCCATCTCATCAGAGGGATGACTTCCTCGTAGGCTCTTCCGAGCCACAACAGGACGATCTGGTCGGCCCATAGAAACAGATGAACGGTTGCGAAGAATCCGATGTGAATAATAAAGCTCATCAGATCGTTAATCCTGAGCCGGAGAAATTCCTGCCTGCCTTCCGCATGAATCCGGGCAACGGCCGGCAGCGCCACCCGGCTGAAACCCTCGACGCCGCCCTCGACGACTCTCAACACGGACTCGCTCACGACGAGATACCCTGCCTCCTTCATTCCTCCGAAGTAGGGCGCGAAAAAAGGGCCTACCATCAGGATCCCCCCGAAGGCAATCTGCGTGGGCACGCGGGGAAGGCTGTAGCCCAGGATTTCCCTCCAGTGGGCCCATGCAAAGAGCCGCCCGCGAATGTGCCTGAAGGATTTGACTGCACGGGCGATCAAGGGCATTGCGGCGAGAAAGAAACCGGCTCCGAGAAGAAGGATAATCCAATCCACCCGTCCGGAGGGGACGAAAAGGACGGCGACGGGGATGGGGACGACGGCCATCAGAGCAAGCTGCCAATAATTCGCCAGGTCCATCCTGCCAAGTCCCCGGTAGAGGGAGTACAGAGCCACGTAGAGAGAATACCCGACGATGAGAAAGAGCATGGCGAGAAAAAGCGGCCGATACTCGGCGCTGTGAAAAATGGATTGCGTCAGGGCGTGCTGAAACGACAGCCCCGCAACAACAAGGAGGAGACAGGACGCCAAAACCGATGCCATCCCCCCAAGAAAATAATGGGCCCGCTTCTCCTCGCTGTCTGCAATGGCGATATATCGGGACAGGGCCACACCCATGCCCAGTGTTGAAAAGGGCTCGATGGTGGCCAGGATGCGTCTCACCATCGAGTACGCCCCGAACCTCTCCGGTCCCAGGCCGTCCGCCAGGATTCGCGTCACGACGATGAAGGACAGGATGGTCAGCACCGACGTGACCGTTGTCCAGATCACATCCTTCATGAAAGGGCTGGTCCGGATCGAGTGCCTCATTGCGCCCGCTGGTGACCGTCCTGACTGCTCATGCTCCCGACTTCCCGTGCCTTCCTGCAGCATTGCGTCTGCGGGAGACGTGTCTTTCGAATTGGAAAGGTATCAGAGACGGATAATGACGAAATGCTCGGACTGATAGGCGATCCTCTCCCGGAGGTAAGGGCTATCCTTTTCGTAATACGCCGCCGGAACGAAGGCATAGCGGATCTGCTCGCTCTGCATGAAATCAATGAGCGTTTTCGGATCCCGATCCCTGAAGATCCGGACCGTATTCTGGTATCGCTTCCACCACTCGCGCCCGATGTCCCCGTCCATGATGGAGATTCCTCCGTATTTGTAGCAGACGTAGATCGATCGGAAAGAGTAAGTACGTACGCTGGCTGCAAGGTCGTAAAATTCGTCGGTCGGCGCCAGGATTACGTCGTCTTTCTCCGTCAGCTTCTTCAATTCGAACACTGCTGCGTGAAAGGCCATCTTCTGATCCCGGGTACGATAGCTGTCGTTCAGGAATCGATAGGCCGTGGGCAGGTTGGACTGGCCGATAAACAGGACGGCGAGAGCGACCACGGTGATTATCAGGGTCCTTTTCGCAGGGTATTGTTGAATGAATCCATAGATACCGTATGCGATGATCACCATGGACGCCAGGATGAACCATACCGATGTCCTGGAGAGCATCATCTTCCCGTAGGTTGTCGCGCTTTCCAGGTAAACGCCAACAACGGCAAGGCAGAAAGAACTGATGGCCAAAGCAATCCAGGGATGAAGGCGGTGCCTGACGGTCTCGGGTGCGTTTCGGATGCAAAAAAAGTAGACGGGCGGAATCAGCAGGGCATAAATCAGGAAGCGTCTCAAATAACGACCCAAGGAATTCCAGTCAGCGGAAACCATCATGTACTTGTAGAACGAGCGCATGATCTCAACATCAATGGGCGCAGCCTGGGTGTTTTTTGAAGCGATATCCACAATGGTCGGCAGAGCGCCGATCAGAAACAAAAGGCCAAACCCTATGCAGGTCAGGTCCGGCCTTTTTTTCCGAATCCATTCGGCAAGGGTCAGTGTCAGGGCGAGATGTACAAACATGATGGGGTAAAAATTGGCACAAAGGCCTGAAATGAAAAAGACAAGATACTTCACTTTCCGGCTGTCATGCTCTATGGAATAAAAATACAAGATGAGGATGAAAATGGCCAGGGCTGCTGCCAGGTCGCGCGGCAGGAACCCGAGCGCCTGGAATCCATGAGTGACGGATCCCAGGGCATGAACAGGAATGATACTGAAAAAGGTGATGAGAAAAGCAGGAACCTTATCTTTCAGCGATGTCAGGATCAAGAAGTACAGGCTGCACAGGAAGAGCACCAGCGAGAAGAAGGACAAAACGACACTGAATGTGAATATGTCGAGATGGAGTGATGTTGCGAGCCAGGCCAGCCCCTGGTTGGCAATGATCTGCCCTGTCGGCAGTGCTCGCAACCCGGCGCGGAGGATTTTGTCCCCCGCAAAGACGGATGGATCGATCGAGATCTGCCAGCTGGTGATATGGGCCTCCACGTCGGATAATACCTGCCACTGCAGGGGAACCCCGCTGACCAGGTAAGGCAGCAGATTGAAGAAAACGGCACAGGCGGCGATGACCGTCAGGTGAAAAATGGGAGAGCGAAACCGTTTCATGCTCCGATACGCTCCATTCCCACTTTGCGGTTGGCATCGTATGCCAGATAGAAGATGCCTCCCGGGAGTGCGCAGAATACCGCCACGATACGCCAGTACAGGAAGATCTCCGCGCCGGCATCGGATCCCACCGCGGACCAGGCGAATGCCGCCAAAAGCTCTGTCCATCCCAGATTCCCGGGCGTGACCGGGATGATGCCGATGACAATCACAAGCGACGAAACCGCCGTCAGCGCGATCAGGTCCGGCATGACTCCGCCGATGATACGGCTGAGGACGAGAAGCCCTGAGAGGGACAGCAACTGCATGGCGAGGCTGATGACGAGGCAACAGGTGAAGATGCGGCCGTTTTGTAAAAGCGCGCCAAAGCCGCTAATGAGGTTTTGCAGGATATTCCAGTGAAAAATAGTGGCCGCCCTTTGCTTGATTTTCAATCGTATGCCTGCGTTCCTGCCCAGGATAAAGATCAATCCAAAGAGCGCGAAGCAGCAGAGGATCCCGGCCAGCAGGACCTGGGTTTCCTGCCGATAGGGCATCAGAAACCGGCTTTGCCCTGCCAACAAGTAAGCGATCGCGGCGGCGCCGATAAATAAAATCGCCAGAAGACCGCAGATCCGGTCCATGAAAAGGATGCCGATGCTTTTGCCCTTCGTGGCTTCTTCGCTCTTGAACAGGTAGTATCCTTTGACGAGATCCCCTCCCAGCATGCCGGGCAGAATGGTGTTGAAGAACAAGCCGATCATGTTCAGCTTCAGGCCCTCCAAAAACCGGAGAGGGTATTGGATGGTTTTCAATAACAGGATCAGCCGAAGGACCGACAACAGTACGGCGCCGGTCAGCAATAGGCAGGAGATCAGTATTGTGGGGATATTCCCCAATTGGCAGAAATGGGCGAAAGTGGCTGTCGACAACCACCCGCCGCGAAACAAGAAATAGATTGCCCCAACCGCGATTGCGGCTTTAAGGAGAAAAAGCAGTTTTTTCCTGTTGGACATTCCTGGTCGTACTTCTTGTTCGGGCATTCGTATTGCGAAGACAGAAGGCGACGGCTCCGAATACTGTGTCGCAGTTTACCCCGGTCTCCTGGATCGACCGGATTGACTGAACCCGATTTTCTGGAAGGGTCAGCAGATGCTGCGCACCCGGGGCTTTTACTTCCGGGCTTTACATTCGAAAACCGCCAGGTCGTTGTAGATGGGGAAATTCCGGATGGAAAAAAGATGCGAACGCTCGATTTCGCTTTTCCGGATGAGAAAATGCCTTTCGAGGATGGACCTGTAATCCTCTTGGGATCGGATGTGGGCCCCTCTTTCCAATTTCCTGAATAGTGCTCTCGGGAGGAAGGTGTCGTTACGGGGCAGCAGAATGTCGATCATGATGAGGACCCCCTCGGCTTTCAACAGGGTCTTCATCTGACCCAATTCTTCCGCGAGGATGGTGTCATCAATATGATGGAAGCAGCAATTGGCCAGAATGAGGTCGAAGGGACTCTCTTTCTTCAGTGTATCCTTCGAATCCGTAAACCGTCCGTGATCATATAAATAGCTCGCATAGGCGATCAGTCCGCCATCGATGTCATAGCCGAAATAGGCGAATTTCGCATCTCGGAATACAGATGCAAACAGTGCCGTGCCGCACCCGAAATCGAGAACCTTGCTTCCTTCGGGCAAGTGGAGCGCCTCAATGCGGTTCCGAAGGTGGGTTCTCTGCTCAGCCTTGTTCAGGGTTAGGATGCGCTGGAAAGAATCATTGAGGGCTGCCTGCATCATGGTATCGATTCTTCCCGGGATGTCCTGTCGATGACCGGAAGGGAGACCCGGAGACCCTTCAATCTGAATCTCCGGGCTGGAGCCGGACGATCCTGCCTTTTTTCACGGGACCCCGCTGCCCGAGGATGACCCATTTGAACCACAACCGGAAGATGTCGAGAACGGAACTCATGATCGCCCTCGGGCGTGTCCCCTTGGCCGTGCCTTCGTTTCGTGGAATAAAGCTGATGGGCACTTCCCGGATCGACATGCCGGCCCAGTGCGATTTGATCAAACCTTCGGGGTTTGCGAAGGAACTCTTCGATTCGTATCGAACGGACTGGATCCATCGGGTGGGATAAAAGGTCACGTTCTGAAAATCGGACAGAGGAACCCTGAATAGGACCCGAATCAAGGCGTAATTGATGACGGAGACAATGGCTTTTGAAACCGTGTCGGAGCGCTTGGTAAGATGCCGGATGCCGAAGAGCTTCAACACGGCGGCAAAGGGCTTCAGAAGCCGTATTTTCACCGCAACCGGTCTTCGCCTGACGCCCTGGACGATGTCATATGATTTTAGATATTCGAGAAAATGCCTCAAGTACTCGATATCATAGCCCCAGTCGATGGTCTGCCAGAACAGGAATTCCTTGGAAGCCTTCTGGATGGCTCTCCGGCTCGATAGGCCGACGTTTAAATTGGTTTCGTTCCGGAAGATCTTGAGCCGGGGGTCATTCTCCTGGATGGCCTTTGCGATCTCAAAGGTGCGATCCGTGCTCCCATCATCAATGAGGACGATTTCATAGTCCTCCACCGCGGCGTCCAGAAGATTCGTGGCACGTTGGAGATACGCCTCGATGGAGGCCTCTTCGTTATACGCCCAGCATAGCAGAGAGACACTTCGGTCGAACTTGCCTTGAATCGGTTTCGCGTCGATGACGATGCCTTTTAATGCAGTTCTTTCTTGCCGCTCTTCGTGATGATGGGCACAGACCGCATCCAGAGCTGTTTCTCCCACCACTTCCTGTTCTCCTTGTACCAGGCGATGGTCTTTTCGAGCCCATCCCGCCAAGTTACACTCGGCTGCCAGTCGAGAATACGCTGGATCTTCCTGATGTCGCCCGTGTGCCTGAATACCTGACCGGGGCGGTCGCCGACGAATTGAATGATCGATTCATCCTTGCCCATCATCCTGACGATGTCCTGAGCGATGGAGAGGATGGACCGATGCATTCCGGATGCGACGTTGAATACTTCGCCCTTCACCACGTTCAAGTCGGCGTGCACGATGGAATCGATAGCGCGGCACAGATCTTCGACAAAAACGAAATCCCGGGCAGCCCCTCCATCCCCGTGGACCCGGATGGGCTCGTTCAGGATGCAGCTCGTGATGAATCGAGGAATGGCTTTTTCGAGATGTTGATAGGGCCCGTAATTGTTGAAGGGACGGATGATGGTGACGGGCTGCTCGTAGGTGGCCCAATACGAATACACCAGTCTGTCTGCACCTGTTTTTGCGGAGGCATAGGGGCTCATGGGCATGAGCGGGTGATCTTCGTCCATGGCCTCCCGTACCGCGGTTCCGTAGACTTCGGACGTTGAAATGTGGATGAATCTCTCCACCTTGTCCTTGTATTTCAGTACGGCGTTGGCGATGGTCTGCGTACCCAGGACATCCGTTTCAAAAAAGATGTAATTGTCATAGATGGATCGGGTCACATGCGTCTCAGCGGCAAAATGGACGACGATGTCGGACTGGCTCACGAGGGTATCAACGAGTTCCCCGTTTTTCACGTTCCCGTACCAGAAAGAAAGCCGTTCACCATTGTGCTCGTTGATGTTCACGGGGAGGTTTTCCACGCTTCCCGCATAGGTGAGGGCATCGAGCACGATCATCCGGTAATCCGGGTATCGCGCGTAGAGGTACCTTGCAAAGTTGCTGCCGATGAAGCCTGCCCCGCCTGTGATCAATACCGTCTTTTTCATTTGAATCAACACTCCTATCCTGTTTGGCCTGTCAAGATTGCCATGCTGTCCTCACCCCGGTTGAAAAGCAGATCAATCACGGAGAGGTAGGGAATGAACTCTCCATAGATCTGCGAGTACGTCGGGTGCTGATAATCCTGAAATTCGACGTGGATGCCGTGTCCCGAAAAATAGTCGACATCCATATAGCTTTTCCCGGCTGCCCCTTCGTAAAAGGTGTCCGCACCGAAGAATTTACACAGGTTGACCAGCCGCTCCATTCGCTCGCCTTTCACTTGGAGGGAAGAGGATCGTACGATTTTCTTGTGGCTCATGCCGAGACATTCGGCCAGCTTTTCGATGAAATACACGTCGAGATCGACGAGATATTCCCATTCCCGGGAATAGGCGGCCTCGAAGATCTCGATATACTTCCTGAAAAAGGGCGCTTTGGCATAGTTCTGCCGGATGGCCCCGAGGTGTTTCTTCCGCCAGTTTACCTTGTTGTCGATGCGAACGTCGAGAATGTTTGGATGCTCATTGAATTTCAGCAATACCGGAACGGTGAGCCACTGGATGCCGTTCGCGGTCTTGATCCGGTTCCGGTTCCGCCAGCCTTCCTTGTCATATTGCACGTCATCGTAGAGGACGAAGACGTCGCTCCGGTGCATCTGTTCGAAAAATCCGATCCAGGGCAGGTAGCCGGGTTGGAGGATTCCGATGATCATTCCCCGCCCTCGTCTTTTCCCGGATCCGCGATGCAGCCTTCCGAGTCCCGAAAATCCAATCTGCCGAATCGTTTTTCCCTGCGCGATTCGGCCGTTTGGACGATCTTCCAGTAATTGTGCTGCCAGGAACGGTATTTCCAGTCGGGGCAGTCCTTGCAGAGTTCGATTTCGCTGCCCTTCCCGGCGAGGTGCCGCCGCCGATAGTGATCGAATTCCCGGCCATGCCAGATGTCCCGGATGCTCCTCTCGTGTATGTTTCCCATGTCGGTCACCGCCGCGATATCAAACCCGCAGACCATGACCCTTCCCCGCGAGTCGATATTCAACCTCTCGAAAATAAAGGGGCAGGGAATCCTCTCTTCCGGCGGAAGGTAGGGCGTGTTGTCGGCCGACTTCGACGGGTCGTTGATCCCCCAGGTCAGATATTTTCTCCTCTGGAAATCGTCGACCAGCTGATCCCAGAAAGCCGCCACCTCCTCGATGTCGACCCCCACCTGATTGACTCCGCTGGCAATGATCTTGGTCTTGCTCTTGAGCTTGTCTCTCAGCTCAACCATTTTTTTCACGTTCCTCAGCAGTTTCTCCCAGTTCAATCCCTTCCGCACCAGGGCATAGGTTTCGGGATCGGCCGCGTCCACGCTGAACTCGATCATGTCCACCTGCGCTTCCAACAGCCGGATACTGCTCTTCTCCGTGAATCGCGATCCATTCGTGATCAGGCCGACCCTGGCGCCGACGTGCTTCGCGTATTCGATCAATTCGACCGCCATCGGATGAAGCATCGGTTCCCCGCCGCCCGAAATTCGCACCCACGCGCCATGTTCCCCACACTGATCCGCGATGGTCTTGAACGTTTCCTCGAGCATGAAGGGGCGGTCCGCGTAATCCGAGCGGATGCTGGAATTGGTATAGGGGCAGTTGGGACAAGAGGCATTACATACGTACGTGAATGAAAGAACGCACATCAGGGGGAACTCTCGTGCTTCGGGCCTGATGCCGTAGGATGCCTGTGTATGTGCAACCGATGATTTCTTTTTCATATCCTTCACGATTTACCGCACTTTCTTCCTGAAGATGATCCCGTTTCTTGCCTTATGGTGGTGTGTTCTGACTGACTCCGCATCCAATTGGTAGCCGTTCTTCATGAACACTCGCCCTGCAACTGCATTGTCGGACAAAACCCAGGCCCATACCTCGGAGAGTTTTCGATCCCTCGCAACGCTCTCGATTACTTCCAGCAGCTTGCTGCCGATTCCTTCATTCGGGTGCCTGGCCAAAAAGGCGATCTCACCGCCTTTGCCTAAATACAGAACGGCTGCCCCCAAAAGGGTCCTGCCGCGGGCAAGGCCCCTGATTTCAATCTCTTCACGCTGGACCCAAACCCTGGTTTCCGCGAGATCCACGGGTTCCGTC
>Ga0316630_10000814_pt1 | contig 10666 bp, 10 predicted proteins | sample OWC_May_M1_C1_D6_FD_207658 | JGI IMG/M metagenome (GOLD analysis project Ga0316630, IMG submission 207658) | Wetland soil microbial communities from Old Woman Creek delta, Ohio, United States - OWC_May_M1_C1_D6_A | ecosystem: Environmental > Terrestrial > Soil > Wetlands | place: USA: Ohio...
GAGGATCCCCGCCGAGAGAAAAACCATCATCAAGCATCCGCAAATGATCTGCTTTTTCATTATAGCCTCTTTTCGATTTTCACGTCGAGTTTCGAACCTCATAAATGGAACGCTACAACCTCATTACCGAGTCCGGATCTATGGTCGCCGTCCTCCAGGACGGCACGATGGTTGCCACGGTGTAAGGGATCACTGTCAGAAAAAAAAGCGCCGCTACCTGGTTGAAGGCGATAAAGGGGGTGATTTTGAACTCCGGGTAGAGCACCGACCAGCCCTTCAGCACGGGCTCGAAGAGCATCGCCGAGGCGAAGAAGACATGCCCGTAGGCGAGCAGGACCCCCAGCATGAAGGCCGACGCGGAGACCACCACCCCCTCCCAGAAGCGCATGAGCAGCACATCCGAAGTCTCCCAGCCGACGGCCTTTAGGATGCCGATCTCCCGTTTTTCCTCGGCGCTCATGCCGGTGGCCTTGTCCCAGGCCAGAATAATGAAGCTGAACACGGCGCCCAGCAGGATGACCAGCATCAAGCTCGAGCGCCAGCTGAAGACCGCGTCATAGGTCCTCAGGATTTCATCCCTCAGGATCGGCCGGGTGTCCGGGAGCAGCTGAACGATCTTTGTTGCGATGGTTGCAAGCTCCTTGGGGTTTCTGACCTTGACCACCAAGTCGGTGGCCACTTCCTTGGTCATCGCGAACATGCCCCTGAAATCCTCCTCCGACACCGTCACCAGGTCGGCGGATATCAGCTCCGACTCCGCGGAGAAGATCTCCCCGATCTGAAACGTCAAGGGATCGCCTGTGTAGCCCCGGAAAGACAGGATATCGCCCTCGTAGGCCAGGCGTTTTCTGGAGATCCCTTTTCCGATGGCGATGTTCCCCTCACCGAGTTTGAAGTCGTCCGGCACCAGCAAGGTGTAGTTGGCCCCCACCACCGGGTCGTAATAGTATCCCCAAAGGCGCTCCTTGACGGACTGCACCCCTTTGATCTGCCGGATCTTCTCCATGTAGGCCGTCGGAATAAGGTCGTGCCGGCCGGCCACCATCTTCTGGACGATGATCTCGGGGGCCCCGTGCAGGATGAGGTGAGCCTCCCGGCGCATACCTTCGGTGAAAAACATGACCGACCCCAGCACGAACACCACCCCGGTGTAGACCGCCAGCAGGGAGACGTTCTTTCCTTTGCGCCTCAGGAGCGCCGAGAGCGTGAAGTCCACCATGTTTCGCTGTTTTTCGACCCAGGCGCGCATGGCTTTCACTTCAGATGGTGCGAAGGGCCGATGACGGACCCTGTAGGAAAATGTTCCAGGGAGACGGGGTGATCCTGGAAGGCAGTATGCCGGTCGGCCTGGGAAGGGTGGCGCGTGTAGCGCGCTTCGGTGCAAAGGGCGAGATCGGTGAGATCATATTTCTCGACCATTTGCGCCTGCTGCTGAAGCCGCGGCAGATTCCGCGCAGCCTGGACCTCAGCGTGCAGGAAGGCGATACCGATGAGCAGCGTGCTTGCGGTTATGAATAGAAAAAACAGATCCGATTTTCTTGCAGACAACATGTCGCCTTCCTTCGATTCAACAGCCGGCGCACCCTGAAACGGCTGTCGGCCTCGTGCGACCGTCTCAAAACAAGGACGCCAGCAGCCGCTCCAAGCCGCTCTTGGTGATTTCGCCGATAATCTTGAACTTTATCAAGCCGTTCCGGTCGCAGATGAACGTCGTGGGCAGCCCCGTGACGCCGCACTGTCGGGCGGCTTCCGAATTGGGGTCCATGAGAATGGGGTATGAGATAGTCTCGTTTTTCAGGAAGGCGGCAATGGTCTGGTTGTCCTCGCCGACGTTGACGGAAAAAGGCATCAGGCCCTTATCCCTGTAAAGGCCGTACATGGATTCCAGGGCGCGGATTTCCTTTATGCAGAAGGGGCACCAGGTCGCCCAGAAGTGGATAAGGACCACTTTGCCCTTGAAATCGTCCGGTAGGGCCACCGGCTTTCCCTGGCGGTCCGAAACGGCGGTTTTGGGAAAAGCATCGCCGGTCTTTAGGGCCGCATCGGCGGTCGGCAGCCCCGGCGGCAGAAAGAGGGCCACGACCAGCACCGGTAGAAGAAACCAGGGCTGAAAAGGTCCTGCGAACAATCTTCTCCAAGAATAGTTGCTGGTTTTCCGGTGGTGATTCATCGGATTTCCCTATCTATTTTTCCCCTTTTAACATCGGGAGAGTGAGGAATTTCGTTCATTCGCCGCGAAGTTGGCCCGAGAGCAAAGCGCGGTAATCCAAGCCGATCTTGCGCATATTTTCCCTGACTCGCTTCAACTCCTGACGGATCGGTTCCCTTTCGGCGGGGTTGACCTTGCCCATCAGTTTTTCCTGCACCTCGATCATGTCCGTCAACAGTTGCATTGCATCCTGCATGGACAGGATGTACAGCACCTCGCGCACGGTCAGGCCCAGGTCCATGTTGTCTCTCATTACAGCCGGGGGCGGCGCCATTTTAGTGCTCGCCTTACCACTGGGTACTTTCGGCCCGGCGGGTGCATTCGCTTCGATGATTTTCTTTTTAGGAGGCTCTCGGCCTGCGCATATGAAATCTTTTTCTTCCAGGGACAGATCGTGCAGCTCGATGGAGAGGTATTTGGAGCCTCGTAGTTTCATGAGGGATAATTCTGTTGCAGGGCTTACCCATTTCCAACTGTGCTTTAGTTCATAAATGGTCCCGCTGGTATTTAGGCTTGCAGCTTTCCCATATCTTTTTTCGTAGAATTCCAAGACCATCGCATAATCGGCGCCCTTATCTTCCGTTGTGGTTCTGTGGATTGCTTTTATCGCCCCCGGAGACTCACAAAAGCTTACCTGAACCCAATTCGATCCTTCCATCTCATCAAAATCAGCGGAGACATACCCCTCGTCATTTTCTAAAAATGCTATCGGACCCGAATCATTTTCACGTGTCGCCTTGATTATGTTTTTGTATCGTTCAATGCGATCCAAGCATACGCGTTCGACGCACCTGGGGGGCTTGAGAGGCTGCCCTGCAAAAGCAAGCATGGAATGGAAGACCCAAAAGATGGCAATTGAAAGACAGGCGAAGCAAACAGCCATGATCCCACCGTAAGTGACACAATGTTCTGCGGAGCGATACTCTCTGGCAAAGCAGATCAATCGTCTTCCGTGTCCATCGGCTAATCCCCCCGGATTTGGCCTGATAGCACTTCACGGTAGTCGGCTGAAATTTTTCGTGCCTGCTCCTTGATGCGCGCCAGCTCTTTTCGAAGAGACTCTTTTTCCGCTGCCTTGGGTTCGGCCACCAGCTTTTCCTGAATGGCAAGCAATTCCGTCATCACCTGCAAGGCATCCTGAAGGGACAAAACGTACAGCACTTCCCGCATGGTCAGGCCCTGGTCCATGGTGCGACCCATGGGTGCCATCGTCTGCTGCGGATTGCCCTGGGGTGCCTGCAGGGGTACCTGCGCAGTGGATGCGGCAGCCTGGCCGCGCATGCCCGGCATGCCGGTCATTCCACCCATCCCCGTCGTGGATCTTTGCCTGTCGTTCGGAGAGCCGCCCTGGTTGAACCCGGGTTGTGCCGGGGAAACCTTGGAAGGCTGCGGCACCGGCTCGGCCGCCGTGGCATTCCGATTTCCGATGGCGATGGTTTCCAAGGCATCGGGCAGAGGCAAAACCAACGCAAGCAGCAAAGCCAAAAGCACGGTCAAGCACCTGTTCATTCCTGCCTCCCTGGTTGTATCGTCCTTACGACCGTCTGGGGCATGGCTTCCAAAATTAAGCCTTCGCAGCCGATACCCCTGGTCGCAAAGGTTGAGATGCTATTCCGGCAAAACGCGGCCTTATTTCTTGAATCTTCGGCTACGGAAGGTCACCCAGAAAAAACCGGCGATGGTCATGATTGCCGACGCCGCATGGGCCCCTGGCCCCTGAGAGTAACCCGATGCTCCAATGAAGCAGCCTGCTCCGCCTCCTCCACCACCTGAGGAAGGTGGCGCTGCAGCCACGGAAACCTGGGCTGCGTAAACGTTGGCCTGGCATCCGTACCGGTCGGTGACTCTGAGCACCACGTTGCCGGTGAAGGCCGCAGCGTACGTCGTCGTGCAAACGTCGCTGGTGCAGTCTGTAAGGCCGTCTCCGTTGAAGTCCCATTCGTAGGCGTACGGTGCCGTACCGCCCGTAACGCTGCTTGTGAAAGTCACCTGCTGGCCGGTCACGGGCGACGCCGGGCTGAACGTGAAGGTGGCGGGAATGGGTGTGCAGGCCGCCCAGCCGTTGGCGATCACAATGGATGACGCGCACCCGTTGGCATCCGTCACCGTAAGCGCCACCGAGCCGGTGTAGGCGCTTGCAAAGGTTTGGGAGCACACGGCGTCGATGCAATCGGTGATGCCGTCGGCGTTGAAATCCCAGGCATAGCTGTAGGGCTGGCTCCCGCCGGACACGGTGCTCGTGAATGTTATCAGCTGGTTGGCGGAGGCGGGAAACGGCACGGCCGAGATATCGACTTGCGGGCGGATGCAGGGCATCCCGAGCGCGGCATAGGCAGCGGCCGCATCGACGCGCCCGTTGCCGTAGACATTGTCGGGTCCGACCTCGCCCAGATCGGCGGCGGATCCGGTCAAGGCCGACTTCAGCTGGGCCAGCGTTGCATTCGGAAACGCGCTCCTTTGCAATGCCAGCACGCCGGAGGCATGCGGGGCTGAAAAGGATGTCCCCGTGCCGCTGACGTAGAAGGGGAAACCGCCGAATGATAGGTCTGCGGTTCTGATGGCATCCCCGGGGGCCACCACGTCCGGATAGATCCTGCCGTCGCAGGTCGACGGCCCGCGGGCGCTTGTGGGGTCGATGACATTAAGGTCATTGACAGAGCCGACGGCAATGGCGCCTGTGTTGTTGGCCGGGCTGATGCTGGTTGCCGCACCCGGCCCTGTGTTGCCGGCGGCAAAGACAACCGCAACCCCGGCGGCATTGAGCGCGTCGATGTCGGCCTGGAAGGTGCTTTCACAGATCCCCGGAAGGTTTTGAAAACCCCACGAGGCGTTCACCACGTCCGGCGCATCGTCCGTGGCCGGGTTGCCGTCGGGGTCCAGGAACCACTGGAACACCTGGTGAATGATGCTGTCGAAGGTGTTGCCTGCATCGTCGAACATCCTGGCGGCGATCCACTTCGCGGCCGGTGCGGCCCCGATGGTTGTCCCGCCGGCGCCGCCGCCGACCATGATGCCCAGGATGGAGGTTCCGTGCCCGTCGTTGTCAAAAGGTGTCGCATGCACCCCGTAAGGATCGAACCAGCTGTTGGTCCCGCCGCGCCAGGTGCCCACCAGGTCGGGATGGTTGACGTCCGCCCCGGTGTCCATGACGGCGACGACCGAACCCTGTCCGAAAACGCCCTGCAGCCAAAGGTCGTTGGCATTGATCGCGCCGATGTTCGCCTCGGGTGGTGGAAAGCTCTGCAGCAGAATTTCCGCGGCCGTGATTTTCCTGTCGATTTTCAGGCTCTGCACGTCCGGATGGGCCGCCAGCTCCTGGATCACCTTTGCTGATGCTTTGACAGCCAGGCTGTTGATCATCCAGAGATGACGGATGCCCCGGACGCCTCGATTCTGCAGGAGCGATCTCACCCCCCGCTGGTCGCTTTCGGCCGTGGTCTTCATTTCCCTTGCCATGAGTGCCCGGCGCTGCGGCCGGGGCATGTTCCGCAGCGACTGCAAATCGGGTTTCTGGGCGAACTCCACGATCACCCGGATTTCGTCCTCCGGCGCGGCCGCCTGCAACTCGGCTTGCAGCGCCGGCTCCTTCAGGGCCGCCTGCAGCGGATGGACCGAGCAGGCCAGGAGAAAAACGGCCAGAAAAATACCGCGGAACAAGGATATTCTATTCGTGCTCATTAGGCTTCTCGCTTGGTGTGGGAGCGGCATCTCATGGGCGCCGTAGCCTTCAGCGAAAGCCGGCTGCCGCGATTGCTATTATGGTTGAGGGCCACACCCACAAGAGGGTTTACTTCCATGTCATTGCATATCATTCCAGATGGGAGATTGCGTTTTCCAACACCTCTTCAAGTACCGTCCGAAGCGCAACGCTGCCGCTGAAGACCGTGTCCTGTGCGTATGAGAGCTCTTCGGCAATCTCCCAGGCGATCGTGCCTTCATTGGTATTCCAGATTTGAAAAACCATCCTCAGGTCCGCTTTCCTTGTTTCAATGAGGCGCAGTCCGAAAACTTGAAACCGGTCCTTGTTGCCCTGACTGAAGCCGGCCAGTTTAATCTGTGCAACGTACTTGACCCCTGTCAAATCGCCGACTTTCTTCAACATGTCCTTTTTAAAGAGACCGGTATCGCGGTAATCGATGTACATTTCTTTATATCGCTCGGCTAAACCGGCTCGGTTGACAGCGCTGAGTGTTTCCGCCAGGGCGACGCAGCGTATGTCCGGCCGCTTCTCTTTCAAAACCTCCGCAGCGATAAGCGCCAGACTCTGCTTTTCCTCCTCCTGTCCTGTCACCGTGGACGGCGTGATGAAGGCAAGGCCGTGGGTCTCAAGTTCCCCCTTGCCCAGAGAGAAGTCACGGTGTTTATCCGTGAATTGCTTCTGGGGAATGAAACAACCGGTCACCAAACCCGCCGCCAGCAGCAGGGTTGAGCAGACTTTTACGTAAGCTTTCATGGCCGTTTCTCCTATCAAATCGCCTCACCTTATAAGCAGTGTATCCCTCCGGCGTCGATTAAGGTTTGCCCGTGTCGCCGGTTTTTTGCAAAGCCGGGGTTTCGGCGGGAACAGGCGCTGCGCCCGAACTATCCACCACGATGCCGTCCTTCCTGAAATCTCCGATGATGAGGCTGACGCTGCTGCCCTCCTTAACCATCCGATTCGGATTGGAAAAGAGCATGAAGTAAATCCTGCCCGCCTCGGGCTTGAGTGTGGTCTGGCGCATCGAGCCGGCCTTGGTCACCGGAACGGGCAAGGTCTTGCCCGTTTTTCCGTCCAGCAGATAGGCTTTCTTATTCTTGTCGAGGACGGCCTTCGCTTTTTCCGGGTCGATGACCTGGAACCGCAAATCCAGCATTTGGCCGCCGGCGGTCGGCCGCACGCTGACGATCTTGATCCCAAAGTTTTTCTCGGAATCCGAAAGCAAGCGGCTCTCGGGTGGTGTTCCCCCGGCGCCGGCAACTGCGCAGGCGGGCAAGACTACGAACCCGCTGATTGCCAATGCTGCAAGAAAGACAGACAATCGAACTGGAAGTGTTGCCCTACAAGCCATGTAGCGCCTCCAGATGGTTTCTTTCATGGTATTTCGCCCGTCTAAGGAAGTGCAAGCCGCTGCTACTTTGCAGCGGCTTGCCAAGGGCTTTTCCTTTCCGGTGTCCGCTTCGAACGCCGGAAGTGATCATGCATTGTTTTTTTGAGAAACGTCAGTTCAACAGGGTGTTGATGAAGCAGCCGCCCCCGCCACCTCCGCCACCCCCACCGCCGCCGCTGCCGCCTTGGACCACGGTCCCGGTGGTCGGAGGAGCGGGAAGGCCGGGAATAACCTGGCCGGTCGAGGTTCCGCCCCCGTTAGCCGTGCCCAGGCTGACGTACCCCCTGCGGTCGAAAAGCGACATCATGACGCCGCCGGTTTCCGGTGTCACAATCACGTCCAAGGTCTTTCCCGCCAGCAGGCCGATCGCATTCCTTTTTTCCGTGGGGTAGGGACTCAGGTTACCGTCCTCTGAAAGCGTGGTCATGGAGGCCCCCAGCAACTCAGGAATGCGGGTCAAGAGCCCCGCGTTGAGAAACCTTACCAGAACGCGGCTTCCAACGGCGATGGTCGGCACCACCCCGGTCATGGTGTATTCGGCCTGCCCGTTGACGAGAAAGTACTTGGGGGCGTAGTCGACCGTGCTGGTCATCGCCAAGCCGGGGCCGAAGGTGCCGCCGGCCACGGCGGCATGCAGCGCCGGGTCGATCTCGCTGAGAAAAAGGATGGCTTCGTTGTCGTAGGCGATCCCCGTGTAGGCCTGGTTAGTCGCGGCGTCTTTCTTGACTCCGCCGAAAAGACCCATCTGCACCTGAACCGCCGCATGGGACCCGCTCAGGTACAGGTACGTGCCCGGCCGGAAATTGGTCCAGGTGTAGGTCGCTACCCCACCGCTCGCTGGCGCTTCGGCTGTGAAAGACCGGACCCTGGAGCGTCCCTGGGCGTCGGTGAAAAACACCGGGGTCATGGTCGCAATCTGCCCGGGGATCACCAGCGAAACGGGCTCCGGCAGGTTGTTTTTAAGATGGAGCGTCAGGGTGGTGTCCGTCACTGGCACCGTCAGCATGGGGCCCGGGGAGGTCACCGTACCGTCAACCGTTGCGAAGTTGTTGTCGGCATCCAGGGCGAAGCCCCAAATGGTCACCACCGTGTTGTCCGGCATGGTCAACTGCCTGACGTCCGCTCTGAGGTAGAACTCGGCCGCCGATGCAGCACCTGCGAAGGCTACGAGCAACCACCCCGCAAGAAGCAACGAGGTTATCCGGATTGGTTTTTTTCGCATGATCAGTTCCCCTCCATGAGCATAACGCTAGGATGTTCGATAAGGACATGTGTCATCATTCCGCCGGGGAAGATGTCGAAGTTGACCATCTCTTTCTCGTTGTGGGAATGCCACATGAAGAAATAGCCCCCGTTGGGATTGAGGCCGCCTTCACCGGGAGGCAGCGACCCGCCGCCGCCCAGGAACGGGCTGCCGCTCCATTGCCCCCCAAAGGTAACTTCCAGGTCGCTTGGCAGCTGCACCGGCAAGGGCTTGCCGTGGTCCGGCGCATATTCCCCCGGCTCCAGCGGATCGGTGACCAGGTGCCCGTAAATGTCCCAGCCGAGCTTTTCGCCGGTCCAGGTGAAGATCGCGTCCACCGTGCCTCCGGGGAGGACGGTGATGGTGAAGTCCGACACGGCCAGGTCGGCCCCTAACCCGGGAGCGCTTTCCAACAGCTTCCCGTCGCGGGCGATGGCAAGCGAGTTGTTCCCGTGGTGATGGAAGGGGTGCATGTCCCGGCCGCCGCCGACGAGCCGCAGCAGGACTCTGTCCGCGGGGTGCATCATCGCCATGGCGCCGTAAGGCTGGTGCGGCAGCCAGGGCACGCCGTCGGCCAGCATGGTGTCCGGCGCGCTGCGGCCGTTGATGAACCAGGTCACGGGGAAGAAGGCCGTGGTGTCCACGTTTATGGCGCCGGCGGCGATACCGCTGGCGACGGCATTATGCATCGGAACGTCCATTTCCGTCAGTAGGAAAAGGTTTTCGTAAGTGTACTGCGAGTCCGCATGGCCGTAAGCCGTGGGATTCATGGCATCAAACCCGGCCGGCCTGACGATGATGGCGCCCACCATTCCCATGTCCACCTGCAGCCCGACGTTGGTCCCGCTGTGATAACTGTAGGTGCCCGGATTGGCCGCGGTGAACGTGTAAGTCACAGTGGTGACCCCACCCGGGGGCGCTTCCTGGGTCAGCTTCCCGGCAACTCCGCCCGAGGCCGTGGCAGCGTGGCCGGGGAAAACGATGGAAACGTTGCCGGCCGGCGCCGGCAGCTCGTTTTTCAGCGTGACGATTATCGTGGCGCCTTGGTTGACGATCAGCGTCGGGCCCGGGTACTGCATCCGGCCGGCGCCGGATGCATATCCCCAGCTGTAAATCGAGCTTCCGTCGGCGGTGCTGATGTAGCCTTCCCGGGCGACCAGGTCGAAGGCCGTCCCGGTGAGGCCCGTGATGGCGGCCTGGACAGGGATGACGCCCGCGAGCAACATCAGCACCAGGGCGAGTCCGATCGCGGCCTGCTTTGCTGCCTTGTTCATGTCGAACCTCCTTGTATCTGCTTTCGTGTAAGAAGTATTTCCGTATCCGTTTTCCATTTCAGGCCGCCTGATCCTTACGGTGCCGGGTTGATCGTGATCGTCGTCATCATCCCGCCGTAGTCCTCGGTATCGTTGCTCAGGTGGTTGAGGTTGGTGACGTAGAGAAAGTAGGTCCCGGCCGGGACATTCCGGGTGTCCAGAATGACATCGGCCGCCTCGCCGCCGCCCAGGTCCACGGAACTGGTGTTGTAGTAGAGATTTTTGCCGGTCGGCCCGCGCAGGATGCGTGCGCCCTTGCCGACTACTTTCATGGGAATCCCCAGGGCGGAGAGAGTGTGAAAGCTCGTAGTGGAAAGACTCGAAATCCGCAGCAGGATTTTCTCGCCTTGGGCGGCCTGGATATGGGCATTGACTTTCTGGGATGCCTTGTTCGGTCCCCAGCCCACGTCGGCCGCGGTGTTCATGAGCTCAGCCGAATTGACGGTATCGGGGTAGCCCCGACCGTTGAGCATGGGGTAGCGATCCACCATCAGCGCAAAAGGCAGCGGTTGGACGCTGAAGGAGGCGTCGTGGAAGTCCGGATCGAAGCTGGCGATCTGAATCGGGTAGTCCACGTTATATCCGGTGGACCCGTCGCCGTCGTTGTAGGCGAACTTGGTGTACGTTCGCCCGGACCCGTCAGGGTCCGCGTAAGAGGTTCCGTCCTGCCTGGGGGTGACGTACAGCTGGCCCAGCATGCCCATCTGCATGTGTTCGGCAGCCTCCACGTGGCAGTGGTAGATGAAGGTGCCCGGTTCGGCGTTGTAGTAGAAGTAGGTCAGGCTGGAGCCCATATTGATCGAGATGGAGGCGT
>Ga0316630_10000816_pt1 | contig 10642 bp, 7 predicted proteins | sample OWC_May_M1_C1_D6_FD_207658 | JGI IMG/M metagenome (GOLD analysis project Ga0316630, IMG submission 207658) | Wetland soil microbial communities from Old Woman Creek delta, Ohio, United States - OWC_May_M1_C1_D6_A | ecosystem: Environmental > Terrestrial > Soil > Wetlands | place: USA: Ohio...
CTGTCAGCCATCGAAGCGATGAAGCCCGCCTTTCGTATCGGAGTGGCTCTCGGCGGAGGCGGCGCAGCGGCGCTCTCCTACGTCGGCGTGCTCGAGGAGCTGGCGGCCGCCGGAATCCGCTTCGACTGCATCGCCGGCACCAGCGCGGGCGCCGTGGTCGGTGCGGCGCTCGCGGCCGATCGTCTCGATGAGTTCCGAACCGTGATGACCTCGCTCACACGCGGGCGGGTCTTCACGCTGTTCGATCCGACGTGGGGTCGCGGCGGCCTCATCGACGGTCGCCGCGCCATGGACATGCTGGCCCCGGTGATCGGGACCGACATCGAAAAGCTCGCGACCCGGTTCGCGGCCGTTGCCACCAACCTCGACACCGGCGAGGAAGTCGTGCTCAACCGCGGCTCGGTCGTCGAGGCCGTACGCGCCAGCATCGCCATTCCGGGCGTGTTCCGTCCGCGCACCATCGACGCGCGCGTGCTCGTCGACGGCGGCCTCGTCAATCCCATTCCGGTCAGTGTCGCACGCGCCATGGGTGCCGACTTCGTCATCGCGGTGAGCATCCTGCGCCTCCGCGGCGTGACCGAAGGCAGCGCCGAATCGGTGCTGCTGGCCCAGGAGCTCGGTCCGGCCGGCAACGGCAACCGCCACGCCTCGCCGGGCAGCGACGCGACGACGAACGGGCGCCAGGGCGGGCTCGGCATGCTCGACGTGCTCGCCAAGGGCAGCGCCGTCGTCCAGTCCCACATCGCCGCCGCGCGGCTTCGCGACTGCCCGCCCGACGCGTTCCTGTCCCCGCGCTCGGAGAACATCGGCATCTTCGAAATCATGCGCAGCGCGGAGGCGATCGAGACGGGCCGCGACGTCGCCAGGCGAGCCCTGCCCGACCTGCTGGCCGCCATCGCAACGGCCCGCCGTCAACACTCGAGCAGGCTGCGAAGGCTCTTCTCGTCGGCGCTGGCAAGGCCGCGCGCAATCTGAAAGCCTGCGGCCCGCGATGACCGAACCCCGCAGGAAGAAGGCCGCGAGTCCGTCTCGACGGCGCCCGCCGCGCCGCAAGAAACCCGATCCGGCGGCATCGGGCGAGCTCACGATGCTCTCCGGTCTCGCCGCCATGACCGGCGACGCCGCCGGTAGTGCGATCCAGTTCTTCCTCAACGTCACCGGCGATCCGCTCGGTCTCAAACCCCTGCTCGCGGGGCCCGCCCATCCCGGCAAGCTCGCGCGCGAAGCCGGCAACTACGTGCGCGAGCTTCGCGAACTGGCGGGCCTGACCGTCTCCGACCTCGCACGCGCCCTCGAGCTTCGCGATTCGTCCTACCTCGAAGCGGTGGAAGCCGGCACCCAGACTCTCTCCTTCGACCTCGTGCTACGCCTCGCGGCCATCGTCGCGCGCAACGATCCTCTGCCGGCCATCCTCAAGCTCACGCGCACCAGCAACCCGGCCGTCGCCAAGTTCCTCGAGGACTGGGGCGCGGGGCGCCTGCCACTGCAACTCGAGCGCGAGCGTGCGTTCGTCAACCTGCTGCGCGGCAACGACGAGGCCCGCGACCTCACCGACGAATCCTTCGAGCAGGTGCTGCACTTCACCAAGGCCGCGCTCGAGAGCGCGGTCGCGCTGGCCGCGGAGTTCGAGCACAAGGACTGAGGCCGCGCGGCGGGCCGAAGGCTCACGTGTCCCCGAACGAATCGTCGGGCTCGAAGTAGCGGCGCAGCCTGCGCGGCAGGTCGGCGGCCTTCGCCCCGGCGGCCAGGTCCGACAGGTCGCTGCTGTTGCAGGTATTCCAGAACAGCACGGGGCCGTGCGGAAACCGCCCGGAACGGGCGTCGGCAAGAACGCAGGCCAGCGCCTTGGCCGTGTACGTCACGTCGAGTTCGAGGCCCTCGAGCCCCGCGGCGAGGCGTTGCGCGTCGGCAGCCTCCGGCGTCGTGCGGGCGTACTCGCCGCCAAAGAACTCGCCGCGGAAGTCGATCCTGTCTGCGGGGTCACCGACGTCGGGAAACGCCGGATCCTTTTCCCGAAGCATCGCCACCGTCTTGCGCCACAGTGACAGTGCACGCCCGGGATTGACGAAATGCTCGTCCACGACGCGCACGGCGACGATCTTCACGGGAAGGCCGAGCGCCGCGAGGCCGATGCCGAGGCCCACCACGGTGCCGAGGCTGCCGGCAGCCGCGTAGATACGTTTGGGCAGGGGCAGCAATCCCGCCTTCACCTGCCCGGCGAGTTCGAACGCGGCGTTGACGAACCCCACCGTGCCGAGCGGCGACGAGCCTCCGGGCGCGATCACGAAGGGAGCCCTCCCGTCGCGCAGGCGGTGCCGGAGAATCGTCAGCGCGCATCCCGGGTAGAGAGCGCTTCGCGACGGATACTCGTGGAGTTCGGCGCCGACGGCCGCACTCACGAGCAGGTTCTTGCGCAGGTACGCCGCGTTGTGCTGGGGGAGCAGGATGGAGATGCTGCGCATGCCCAGGCGGGAGGCATGCACGGCAGTGGCGGTGGCGTGGTTGGAACCGGCGTAACCGAAGGTCAGCACCGTCGATGCGCGCTGCGCGCGCGCTGCGGCGAGCACGAGTTCGAGTTTGCGAACCTTGTTGCCCCCGTAGAATGGGCTGCTCGGCCCGTCGTCCTTGAGCCACAGCGAACTCGCGGCGGTGCGGGCTTCCAGCTTCGCGAGCCGGCGCACCGGTGTCGGCAAGGTCGCGAGCCGGACCAGCGGCAGGCCTGCCTCGAGGCCCGGGAAACGCTCGAACAACGGACGCGGGTCGTCGCGGTCGGCCATGACGACTCGTAACCTAGCCCCGCAGCGGCGGGTGCGAAAGGAAAGTCGTATGTCCGCGGCGGTCCGTTCTTGAAGAGCGCGCCTCCGGCGACACACTCGACCTGCGGAGCAGAGGGCCGACTATGGACAGCAGGTCGGGCCGCAGGTGGTCGCCGTGTTGATCGCGTAGCCACAGCCCTGATTGAGGAAGGCATCGGCGCAGGTCGGGCCGGAGGCCGCGCACTGGGACTGGGCAATCCCGCCTGCCGTGTCCACGCAGGTCGTGCACGCGGGGTTGTCGCGATAGGCGATGCAGGGCGTAATGCTGCCGTCTTCCGGACAACTCGGCGGAGGAAGCGTGGTCGTGCTGCTCACGGTCGTCGACGTGGTCGTCGTGCCCGTTCCGCGCAGGTAGGAGAAGAGGCCGTCCGCGAGCGTGAGCATGTCTGCGTCGCGGGCCGACGCGTCACCCTCGGTAAAGCAGTCGGCAGCGTATCTCGTCTCCGCGCGGCTGAACGTGGACAGGACCTTGCTGCTGGACTTGCCCAGGCAGGCAGGATCGACCGGGGAGGATTCGTAGACCGAGTCCGTGTAGCAGCGCAGCAGTTGCTTGCACTCGCGCCCGAGGCCTCCCATCTTCGCCCCCGCACATTTGCCTCCGCTGAGCATCAGCGCGTTTGCCTGACTGTCCATGGCGCCGGAAACCATGCCCGATACGGTCGGGCCGCCCGGCTCGACCAGGCAGTCGCCGGCGGACTCGACCGAACTGAACCGGCCCGCGAGATCGGCTTCTCGGCCGCTGAGGCAGCCCGGATCGACGGCCACCCCGCGCCTCATCGCCTTCACGTAGCAGCGCGCCAAACCGCGACAATCGGTGCCGGCGTACTTCATCTGGCTGGCGAGGCAGCTCTGGAGCGTCTGGGAGGCGGCCAACTGCGGTGAAACGAGAACCGTCAGGCAGGCCGCTGACAGTACCGAACGCAAAAACGGGTGAGATCCATGCATGACTCTTGCCTCCAGGAGCGGGCGACCCGGGACCATCCCTGTCCGACTCGCCTCACCCAAGAAGATCACCCCCCTTGGATCAATGTCAACATGACATCGGCGCGACCGGGCGGCGCATCGGAGGCCGAGGATCAGCGAGATGCAGCCTTCGCGACGACCACGGCCATCGCTCTGGCCTGCGGCATCCGGCCTCCGCGGTCCGGATGCCGGATGCCGGATGCCGAAGAAGCCTACGGCAACGCTGCCGTGAACGGCGCGTACGTGAACGTCACGCCGAGGCCGATTCGCACGTCGCCATTGGTGCCGCTGGCGCCACCGTAAGCGGCGCCCTGCCACTGCGTATCTCCATTTACATGGATCTTGAGACGCGGGCAGAACAGCGTCCCACCGCCGGTATTGCCGAGCCCGAGAGCGCAGCTCTCGTCGCCGGTGATCTTGCTGACATAGAAGAGCAGGTGGTCGTACGTCAGGCCTCCGGTGAGGTTGAACGTCCAGTTCGCACCGGTGTTGAGACGGTTCGAGATTCGCATCACGAAGACAGTGTTCGCATTTCCTCCGCCGTTGAGTGTGATGGACACGCCCGTCCCGGTGCCGTTGAGATTTGCCATGTCGAACACGTTGACGCCGCCCACATTCACCGCGTTGACGGTCGCGGTCTCACCATTCGCGTCGAGGCCCTCGAGGGTGGTCCCGAGGTTCGCCGTCGAGGCCAGCCCGTCGAGGATCGCCTTCTGCGGGAGGAGGTCCGCCTGGGCGGCCGCGCACGTGGCCACTCGCGGGTCCGTGCCCGTGGTGTCGTAGAAAGTCGGTGCGGGCGTCTTGTTGACGTGCTGACCGGCCGCAACGCTGGCGGCGGCAATGCCCGGAAGCGGAACCGGTGTAACGGGATCGGACTCGACCTTGCGATTGTTGGACAGAATGTCGCCGCCGTTCACCGTGACCGTCGGTCCGAACAGGATCGCGCGTCCGGTCGCGCTGTCGAAGCCCGTGGTGACGATGTCCTGGGAGACGACCGAGTTCACGTCGAACCTGCCTCGCCAGCCGCACCAGTCGCCTCCGACCGACACCGCCTCGTCGAGGAGCTGAACCTCGGTGTCGTTGGTCGACGAGCCGACGACGACCCACTCGCAGGCCTTGCCCACTCCGGTGTACGCGTCGGCCGCGCACTCCCCGGACACGCAGCTCGACGCGGTGGTGCAGACGTTGCCGTCGTCGCACGACATGCCCTCGTTGGCGGGCGCTCCCGAACAGGCACCGGCCCCGTTGCACTGGGGGGTGACGCAACTGCTCACCGCGCCGGTGCAGGCGCTTCCGGGGGCCGAGAATTCGCAGAGACCCGTGCAGCACTCGCCGCCGTCGCAGTCCTCGACACCCCCTTGCGTGAAGCCGTCACCGCATTCGGCATTCTGGCAGGCAACGCACGCATCGGTGTTGAACGGGTTGCCGTCGTCGCATTCTTCGCCGTTCGCCGGGTTGGTCACGCCGTCGCCGCACTCGGGTAGCGTGCAGTCGGCGTCGCAGGTCGCCGTGGCGACGCCGCCTTCGTCGCAATCCTCGGAGTACTGATCGTCGACGACCAGGTCGCCACAGGTCGGCAGCGTGCAGTCGGCGCGGCAGGCGTTCGGCGTCGAATCGCTGTTGGCCGGGCCGTCGTCGCACTGCTCGACGCCTCCGTCGTTCACCACGCCGTCGCCGCAGAACTCGAGTACACACTGGTCCGTGCACCCGTCGCCGTTGATGGCGTTGCCGTCATCGCACTCCTCGCCGGCGTCCGTCATCCCGTTGGGGCAGGCGGGGCAGGTCGCGTCGATGCTGCCGTCGTCGAAGAGGTCGCAGTTGTGGTCGAAACCGTTGGAGCCGTTGACGATGCGGCACACGCGACAGGCCATGCGCTTGCCGAGGCAGCTGGCGAGGTTCGCCGCGTTGAGAGGCAGCGTCAGGCCATACCGGTCGCAGAGCTCGCCGGGGCCGTCGAGCACCGGGAACAGGTCGCCGGGCGTCGCCGGGCAGGCGCTCGATTCGAGCTTGGACTGCAGGCGACCCACTGCCTTGGCCACGCGGCCCCTCGCGTCCAGCGTGATCGAGTCAAGGCAGGCCTCCAGCGCCGCGCCGTCGGCGATCGTGCCGTCCTTCAGGCCCGATTTCATGCAATCGAGGAAGACCTTGAGCATCGCGTCGGCGACCTTGGCCGACTGGCCGAGGACTCCCGAACTGCAACTCGCGCGCGGATCGGCCATGAGCGGCCCGGCAATGGCCGCATCGAGGTCGGGGCCGAAACAGTCGGGAACGAAACCCACGCCTTCGTGCTCGTGATAGTCGTTGAGCGTCGTCGCGTCGGTGAACCCGAAATCCGGAGTCGTCGTTGCGCCGCAGTAACTGGTCACTTGGCCGCTGACCTTCGTGCGGGCCTTCGCGATCTTTCCCTTGAGGTCCGCGCCGAGGCAGTCCTGGGCAGTCACTCCGTCGGGCAGGTCGTCACCCGAGCCGCGCTTGAGGCAGTCCGCCGCATTCTTGATCGTGCTGCTGGTGACCTTGCGCGCACTACCTGAAGATTTGTTAAGGCAACGCTGCTGACCCGAGTCCTGGGTTTGGCCGGAGGCATTGCCGGCCACGGCGAGAAGGACGATCAGGGACGAACTGACGAGAGTTGACGGCTTCATTCGGGTGATTCTCCCCTCCCCTTGAACACGTAGCAGGACGCACCGATGCGTCGACGCAGAAAGCTTCATCGGCCATCTTGTCATGCGAATATGAAGTCAGCCAGCAGGAATCGGCCTGGAACTCCGCGAAACCGGCGGGCAGGAGTGCGCGTCGGAAAACCCGCGGGCCGCATCGACGCGGTGAAAATTTCGACCGTGCGCCGGGACACTCACGCGCAAGGTCGAGGCGCGAGCGCGACGTCCACGTGCGAGTGGACGTCGCGCTCTCCGTGGGCCTATTCGGGTTTGCGGAAGAACTTCGGCTCCCACGCATCGGCCGGCAGGCCGAGAGCGACGACGCCCTCCTTGGCCAGCCAGTCGTAGTCTCCGCCCATCACGCGTGCAGTCACCTTCCCGGCCGGCGTGTCGTCGTTGCGCCAGAGCGACCGGAACGACGCATTCACGCGGCGACGCGACATGTCGCAGAAGAAATTGGCGAGCTGCATGGCCTCGGCCGCGTTCGGATGACCCGATTCCTTCATCTGCCGGGCGCGCGAGCAGGCCACCGACATCGCGAAGAGCTCCATCACGACGTCCACGGTCCGGAAGAGAAAGGCCTGCTTCTTCTCCATCTTGGCCTGGTAGAGCGCCATGGCATGGAAGCTCGAACGCGCGAGCTTGCGCGCGCCGCGATCGACGAAGCGGATGTGTCCGGCCAGTTCGCCCCACTCCCCATGCTGGAAGGGCGTGAGCAGGCCCTTGAGCCAGAGCGGCGGATACCAGCCGGCATAAAAGGCCGCGATCGCGGGAAGCGCCTGCATCCTGGTCGCCGCGGTGGCCTTCGGATCGATCATCGCGCCGGCCACCTGGAGGTGCTTGTCGACGGCTTCGCGGGCCATGAACAGGTGCATCACCTCGCTCGAACCCTCGAAAATCAGGTTGATGCGGGCGTCACGCATCATGCGCTCGACGGGAATGGGAGTTTCGCCCCGCTCCCTAAGCGACGTCTCGTTTTCGTAGCCGCGTCCGCCGCGGATCTGCAGCGTGTTGTCGATCATCTTCCAGTTCTGGACGCTGTTCCACTCCTTGGCGGCGGCGGCCTCGAGGCGGATGTCGTAACCGCCGCGTTCGGCCATGTTCGCGGTGATCTTCGAGATCGACTCCATCGCGAAGGTGGTCGCGGCGATCTCGGCGATCTTGTTGGAGATCGCCTCGTGCTTCCAGATCGGCAGGCCCCACTGCGCACGCGCGGCCGACCATCCCTTGACGATCTCGAGGCAGCGCTTGGCCGAGCCCGTGCACGCCGCCGGCAAGGAGAGGCGCCCGGTGTTGAGCGTGGTCAGCGCGATGCGCAGGCCGCTGCCCTCGCCGCCGATCAGGTTCTCCTTCGGAACGCGCACGTCCGTGAAGGAAATGACGCCGTTGGCCAGGGCCCTCAGGCCCATGAAACGGCTGCGGTGCTCCACCTTGACGCCCGGCGTGTCGCACTCGACGACGAAGGCGCTGATCTTCTTGGTCTTCGGGTTGCGCGCCATCACCACGAGCAACTCGGCGATGGTGCCGTTGGTGCACCAGAGCTTCTCGCCGTTGAGCACCCAGAAATCGCCCTCCTGTTCGCAGGTGGTGGCCAGCGAGGAAGGATCGGACCCGACGTTGGGCTCGGTGAGTGCGAAGGCCGAGATCGCGCCCTTCGCACAGCGCGTGAGGAACTTCTGCTTCTGCTCCTCGGTTCCGAAATCCTTCAGCGGCTGGGGAACGCCGATGGACTGGTGGGCGGAAAGCAGCGCGACGAGGTTGCCGTCGTAGCTGCCCAGCAGTTCCATCGCATCGCAGTACTCGGTGACGGAAAAGCCGAGGCCGCCGTACTTCTTGGGAATCTTGATGCCGAAGGCTCCCATCTTGCGAAGCGCGTCGAGGATGTGTTCGGGATATTCCCCGGAGCGGTCGATCTCCGCCGAGTCGACCTCGTCGCGCAGGAAGGCCTCGAGCCTGGCATGCCACTCCTCGTATTCGGGATTCTTGCGGGCGGCCATCGGGAAGGGATGGACGATGTCGAGCGGCAGTTGCCCGAGGTAGAGTTCGCGAATGAACGCGCGTCCCGCCCATTCCTGTTCGCGGGACTCTTCCGCGACCCGCCTGGACTCTTCCTCGCTGCCGTTTTTCTGTGTGGCGTCGGACATCGTTCTTGCCTCCGTTCGGTATCGATCGTTTCGCGGGCGCGTCAGCACGCCCTTTTGAGCCTGAAGAGGTCGTCCCGGCAACCCGCCTTCGGGCCCGCGCCTTGCGACGACAGGCACGGCGCGCCGCCCCTTGACCTTTCGAGCATCCACTCTAAGAGTCCCCGCTCATGGAGTACGAGGTCGCTGACCTGGCCGCCGCTGCGGGGGTGTCGGTCGATACCATTCGCTTCTATCAAACGGGAGGGCTCCTCCCCCTGCCCGGCCGCGCCGGCCGCAAGGCCGTCTATACAGAGGAGCACCTCGCGCGCTTGCGCCTGATCCGCTCGATGGCCTCCAAGGGGCTGTCTTTGAAGGCGATTCGCCTCCTTCTCGAACGCAATCCCGGCCATTCCGACAACGCCGGCGACCCCCGCAGCGATGCCGCCCTACTGGCCGCCCTCGAGGAGGAAACCGACGGCGCGGCCTACTCGGGCGACGAACTCGCCAAGGCCCTCGGGGTTCCGTCGGCATTGATCCGCTCGGTCGAGGAGACCGGCCTGGCCGAGGGTCAGGAAACCCCGGACGGGCGGCGCCGCTACAGCGAGGGCGACCTCGCGGCTGCACGCGGCGCGATCCGGCTTCTCGGTTACGGCTTCCCGCTCACAAGGCTGCTCGCGCTGGCGGTGCGTCACGACCGCGCGGTGCGCAAGACCTGCGACACGGCCATCGACCTCTTCGACGACCACGTGCGCAAGAAGCACGGTGCGGCGGAGGAAAACGGTGAAGACGTCGCACGCGCGTTTCGCGAGCTGTTGCCGCTGGTGACGGCCGTCGTCGCGCACCATTTCCAGCGCGTGCTCGTCAACCAGGCCCTGCGCCGCCTCAAGAAGAAGGGCGACGCGTCCACGCTGTCGTTCGCGCTCAAGGTCGCCGCGCGCACCAAGCTCAAGGTGAGTTGGCAATGAGTCTTCCCTCTGCATCCGAGAAGGCTGTGGTCGTCGAGGCGATGTTCGATCGCATCGCCCCGCACTACGACCGCATGAACCGCCTGCTCACGTTCGGCCTCGACCAGCACTGGCGACGCCTCACACTCGACCGCATCCGCCTCGCGCACGGAGACCTCGTGCTCGACGTGGCCTGCGGCACCGGCGACTTCGCCGAGATGTGCCGCGAGCGCGGCGCCCAGGTGGTCGCCACCGACTACGCCGCGCGCATGCTCGACCACGCGAGTGCCCGCGGCCTCCACGGTATCCTCGTGCGTGGCGACGCGATGCGACTGCCGATGCGCAGCGGCGCCTTCGACGCGCTCGTGTGCGGTTTTGCGCTGCGCAATTTCTCCCAGTTGCAGCCAGCCTTCGACGAAATGGCCCGCGTGCTGAGGCCCGGCGGGCGCGTCGGCCTTCTCGAGGTGGACCGCCCGGCCAACACCGTCGTGCGGCTCGGTCACTCGTTCTACTTCGATCGCGTCGTTCCGCTGGTCGGACGCATGCTCGCCGACCGACAGGCCTATTCCTACCTTCCCGAGTCGGCGGCCTACCTGCCGCCGTGGCCGAAGCTGAAAGCGATGCTGACGCGGGCCGGCTTCGCCGACGTGAGGCGCGAGAACGCGATGCTCGGCGCGGTGCAGATCGTGACCGGGGTGAGGAGCCTCTCGTGAGCGGCAAGGCATCGCGCATGCGCCGCGTGCTGCTGGCCGACGAAGCCGTCGCCGATCCCCTCGACGCCATCGAACTCGCGCCGGGCGAACCGGCTTTCTACTGGCGCAGCGACGAGCGCGACATCGAGATCGCGGGCCTCGGGGCGGTCGCGACCATCGAGTCCTCCGGTGCGGATCGCTTCCACGCAGCGTCGGTCGCCCTCGAGACCCTGCGCAACGGAATGGACGTCGACGTCGACGCCGCGTTCCCGCTGGCGGTCGGCGGCTTCGCGTTCGGCGACGACGCGCCGTCCTCGCCGTGGGAAGGGTTTCCGGCGCTGCGTTTCTTCGTGCCGCGCGTGCTCTGGATGCGCAGCGGCGGCGTGCGCCGCATGATCGTCACTTCCCCCGCCGGGCGGGACCAGACGCCGTACTGCCTGCTGGCGG
>Ga0316630_10000817_pt1 | contig 10642 bp, 6 predicted proteins | sample OWC_May_M1_C1_D6_FD_207658 | JGI IMG/M metagenome (GOLD analysis project Ga0316630, IMG submission 207658) | Wetland soil microbial communities from Old Woman Creek delta, Ohio, United States - OWC_May_M1_C1_D6_A | ecosystem: Environmental > Terrestrial > Soil > Wetlands | place: USA: Ohio...
GAAGGCCCGGACCTACAGGATGGTCAGGGACGCTTTCAAGATGATAGAGGAGAAGACCAAGCTGAACCCCATCCAGGTGCTGGTGGACGCCGTCGAGAAGGCCTCGCCCCGAGAGGAGGTCACCCGCCTCAAGTACGGCGGCATATCGGTGCCCAAGGCCGTGGACACCTCGTCCTACCGCCGGGTGAACATCGCCATCAAGAACCTCTGCCAGGGCGTTGTGAAATCGTCGCGCGGGAACAAAAAGAGAATCGAGCAGGTGCTTGCCGACGAGCTGGCGGCCGCGGCGCGCGGCGACGTGAACAGCTTCGCCATTTCGAAGAAAGGAGAGATTGAGAGGGTGGCGGCCTCGGCGAGATGATGGTGCGTTCTTCTTTTGCATTCGCAATGAGGTGTTGACAATGGCATATATCAAGGAGGAGCTAGCCCAGAAAATCAAGATGATGATGCATCGGCCGGAGTACATCCGCAACATCGGCATCGTCGCCCACATCCATCACGGGAAGACCACGCTGTCCGACAACCTTCTGGCGGCCGCGGGGATGATAAGCAACGAGCTGGCCGGCAAGCAGCTGTACCTGAACTTCGACGAGCAGGAGCAGGCGCGCTGCCTGACCATAAACTCCGCCAACGTCTCTATAGTCCACCCGTGGGAAGGAAAGGAATATCTTATAAACCTCATCGACACGCCGGGCCATGTCGATTTCGGCGGCGACGTCACGAGGGCCATGCGGGCCGTCGACGGCGCGGTGGTGCTTGTGTGCGCCGTCGAGGGCGTGATGGCCCAGACCGAGACCGTTCTGCGCCAGGCGCTGAGGGAGAAGGTCCAGCCCACCCTGTTCATATCCAAGGTGGACAGGGCCATAAACGAGCTCAAGCTCACCCCCGAGATGCTCCAGACCCGCTTCAAGAAGATAATCGAGGAGGTCAACGAGCTCATCCGCAAGATGGTGCCCGAGGAGTTCAAGGAGACCTGGTTCGTCAACGTCAACGACGGCTCCGTCGCCTTCGGAAGCGCCTACCACAACTGGGCGCTCTCGGTCCCCTACATGAAGCGCACCGGCGTCAAGTTCAAGGACATCATCGACCTTTGCAGCCAGGGAAGGCAAAGGGAGCTTGCGGAGAAGGCCAAGATAAACGATGTCGTCTTCGACATGGTCGTCAAGCACCTTCCCAACCCGCTCACGGCCCAGAAGTACAGGATACCGCACATCTGGCGCGGGGACCTTTCGACCGAGGTGGGGAAGGCGATGCTTTCCACCGACAAGACCGGACCGCTGTCGTTCATGATAACGGACATCACCATAGACGAGCACGCCGGCGAGATAGCGACGGGCCGGGTCTTCTCAGGCAAAATCCTCGCCTCCGAGGAATACTACGTCAGCGGCACCAACTACAAGAACAAGTGCCACGATGTGGCCGTCTTCATGGGGCCCAACAGGCTGATGATACCCGAGGGCGTGGTGGCGGGCAACATCGCCGCGGTCACCGGCCTGCGCAGCGCCATGGTGGGCCAGACGATTTCGTCCCAGAAGGACATGGACGCATTCGAGGAGATAAGGCACGTCTCCGAGCCCGTGGTCACCGTGGCCATCGAGGCCAAGCAGATGAAGGACCTGCCCAAGCTAGTCGAGGTGCTCAGGAAGGTCTCCAAGGAGGACGCCTCGCTTAGGGTCGAGATAAACCAGGAGACAGGCGAGAACCTGCTTTCCGGCATGGGCGAGCTGCACATAGAGATAACCACCTATCGCATCGTCAATGACCACAAGGTCGACGTTGTCGTCTCAAAGCCCATCGTGGTCTACCGCGAGTGCGTGGAGCACGAGGGCGGCCCGTTCGAGGGAAAGTCCCCCAACAAGCACAACAGGTTCTACCTCAAGGTGGAGCCGCTGGCCGAGGGAGTGATCAAGGCCATCCTCGACGGCGAGATACCGTCGGACACCAAGATAAAGGACCAAAAGGCCCTCGCCAAGAAGCTCCAGGACCTCGGCTTCGACAAGGAGGAGTCGAAGTCCGTTGTGAGCATCCACGGGACCGACATCCTTTTGGACATGACCAAGGGCATCCAGTACCTCCACGAGACGATGGAGCTCATAATCGACGGCTGGAAGGAGGCCATGGACCGCGGCCCGCTGGCGGGCGAGAAGGTCCGGGGGCTGAAGGTGTCGCTCATGGACGCCAAGCTCCACGAGGACTCCATCCACCGCGGCCCGGCGCAGGTCATCCCCGCCGCGCGCTCGTCCGTTTACGGCGCGATGTGCCAGGCGAGCCGGGTGCTCATGGAGCCCATGGCCAAGGTCACCCTCAACATACCCGACGATATCGTCGGCAATGTCAACCGCGAGCTTCTGCAGAGGCGCAACGAGATACAGGCAATCGAGCAGGTGGGCGACCTGACGACCATCACGACCAAGGCGCCGGTGGCCGCCATGTTCGGGTTCGCCTCGTCGATACGCAGCGCCTCAGGCGGCCGGGTCCTTTGGGCCTCGGAGAACACGGGGTTCCAGCGCGTTCCGCCCGAGATGATGACCAACGTCGTGGCCGAGATACGCACCCGCAAGGGGCTCAAGCCGGAGCCCTACGACGAGGCATACTACGCTGCATAATGGGGTAAAGGGTGCCGGGTTCCGGGTTCCGGGTACCGGGTGACGACGGACGGATGTCGGGTATCGGGTGACGAGCGCCCGGGCGGAGAAAACGCATCCGCATTCGACTACGGATACGGACGGAAGGCGCCCAACTACTCTTCCGGCTCTTCATCGGGAACGGGCTTCTTCGGGCGGAAATGCCTGTAGAACTTCCGTATCGCTATTCCCGACGGGACCCCGATGAGCAGGAGGAGGCCGACGCTGAAGCCGGTGAAGGCCGGGTCCAGATATGTGCCCCGCTCGTAGACTATGAAGGGCAACACCGCCGTCTTCTCCTCGATGCTGTTTACCGAGCCCAGGGACCTGCCCTGGACGAAGATGACGGTCGATTCCGTCTTGTAGAATGTCGAGGTGAATGCCGGCTGGACTGTCATCTTGAGGTACTTCGCCTGCATGGCGCCGACGCGCATCGCCGTGGAAGTCGAAAGGGAGACGGTCCAGCCCTTCTGGGCGAGCTCCTCCTGGTTCTGGATGGATATCTCGTAGGAATCCTCGGAGTTGCCCCAGTTGTCTATCTCGACGTCGAAGACCACCGTCTTGGCGGGCGTGATCTCCTTGAAGGGCATCGGGGAGTTGATGTAGAAAACGTAGTACGGGGCCACCGTGATGAGTGCCTGCGCGATGCTCCTGACCCTGAAGGCGTTGGTGTTGCTCATCGCGTCCGCCTCGACGGTCACAAGGCCGACCTGGTTGGCCGATGTCGCCACGGGCACGGCCACGGTCACCGAGAACGCGCTTGCCTTGTTGTTTTGGAAGACCAGGTTGGACGGCGATATCTGGACGGGCCAGCCGCGGTCGGTGGTCCCCTTCAGGTTGGCAATGAGCCTCTCGCCGGGGATCTTGTCCATCACGAGCGAGCCGGAGATCGTTGCCACGCCCACCTTGACATTTGTCGGCTCGGCCGTGACGCCCGACGGGGTGAGGTAGAGGGCCATGGCCGGAATCGGGTTGGGGCTGGGGCTGGGCGCGGCCGCCGCCAGGCTGGCCATGCCGCCGAAAGCCATGAAGGCCACGGCAAGGAATGCCGGGGCCCCCAGGAGGGCCTTACATCGCATACGTATAGTATATGAGTGTTCTTGGATTATAGGTTTTTGGTGCGCGATTTTAACCGTGCAATTGGGTGCCGGGAGCCGGGGGCCGGGTGCAGGGGGCCGGGTGCCGGGTAACGACGGACGACCACGCCTCGTCCCGGCCCCCGGCACCCGGCCCCCGGCACCCGCGTCCGTCGTCGTCCCAGCCTCCGGCACCCGGCCCCCTGCACCCGGCACCCGGCTCCCGTTACCAACAGCAATGCGTTCCACCAAAGTTTTATTTGAGCCCAGTCCGATGCCGTCATTCCACGGGCAGCTGGATTGTCGGGGGGCGCAAAAGGGATGGATGTTGTGGTCATGGCCGCAGGGAGGGGCACCCGCCTTCTCCCGCTGACCCTCACACGGCCCAAGCCCATGATTCCGTTCTTCAACGTGCCCCTTGTGGACCACCTGTTCCACGAGCTGGGCAAAATCAAGGTGGACAGGGTCTTCATGCTTGTCGACTACATGCAGGAAGCTCTGATGAAGCACTGCGGCGACGGGAGCAAGTATGGCGTGCATATCGGATATTACACGAACAACGAGCCTTTCGGTACGGCCGGGGCCTGCAACAAGGTGGTCGACGAGATCGACGGCAGGTTCATGGTGCTTTCCGCCGACGTCGTGACCAACATGGACCTCCAGAGGTTCATCGACTTCCACGAGAAGAAGGCCGGGATGGCGTCCATAGCGTTCACCAAGGTGGACAACCCCAGCCAGTTCGGGGTGGCCCAGCTCGACACCGACCAAAAAATCGTGCGCTTCGCAGAGAAGCCCCCCCCTGACAAGGCGTTCAGCAACCTGGCCAACGCCGGGATATACATCCTGGAGCCCTCGGCATTCCGCGGCGTTGCCCCCGGCGAGAACGTCGACTTCGGAAAGAACCTGTTCCCGAAGCTCCTGGCCGAGGGCGCGCCATTGTACGGCTTCGAGTTCCCCGAGTACTGGAACGACCTTGGGCTGCCCAGCACCTACCTTTCCGCCAACGAGGACGCCCTCAAGGGAAAGCTCAGGGTCCACACGCTCCATCCCAGGGGTTCGTCGTTCTCGTCCGGCGAGAGGGCCCTTGTGAGCGGCCGCAACTGCGTCATCCACGGAAGCCTCAAGATAGACGGATTTGCGGTCATGGGCAACAATGTCGAGATAGGCAAGAACGTCGAGATATCCAGGTCCATCATCTGGTCGGGGACCAAGATAGGGGACAATGTCAAGCTCCACGAGACCATCGTCGGCGAGGGGTGCGACGTCGGCAGGGACACCGTCTTCGAGACGGGCTGCGTCGCCGGGGACCGGTGCATGGTGGGCGAGGAATGCAAGATAGGGACGAACATAAAGCTTTGGTGCGGTTCCAGGCTCGGGCCCGGAACGATCATGATACCGGACCAGTGAATACATGGAAAAGGCAAGCGGGTGTGTGTGGGAATGAGGATCTATTCAGCGGAGAGCTGCGACGCCAGGGAGAGCCTCGAGCTGGGCATGGCAATCGGGGCCTGGCTGGGCCAAAACGGCATGATAATGACGGGCACCGACGGCAAACCGGTCTCGCGGCTGGTGCGCCGGGCGCTCACTGTCGGGCTGGCCAGCCGAGGGGTGACCGTGCTGGACATGAGGATGGTCCCCGACATGGTGGTGGGCTACGAGGTCAAAAGGCAGGGCATGGGGGCCGGACTGTACGTGTCCTTCGACGGCGCCAGGGTCCACGTCGACCTGGTCAAGGGCGAAAACGAGCCCGTGGACGAGGAATCCGTCAAAAAGATAAGGCAGGCACAGGCGGCGGCCACCTACGAGCTTCTGGGGGTCCAGGAGCTCGGGACCGTCCTGTACTACCCCAACGGCATAGAGGACTACATCGACTACCTCTCCTCGGAGATACAGTTCCGAAAGCCCATCTCCGTTTTGGCCGACTGCCGCACCACGCCCGTGGCGGCCATCGTGCCCGGCCTTCTGGAAAGATACGGCATCAAGGCCACGCTCTTCAACGGGCTGGTCTCGGGCTATGCTAACCCCAAGCCCAGGGAGGAGTTCCTGGAGGCCCTCCGGCGCGAGCGCTTCAACCTCGGGCTCCGGTTCATGGACCTCATCGAGATATACGACGGCGAGGGCAACAGGCTGGACGAGCGCCAGGGGCTCAAGGCCCTGCTGGTCTATCTCAAGGACCACCAGCTCAAGGACCACAGGAAGGAGGGAGGACGCTGAGCGCCGGCTGCTTCGGGTTCGTGCTCCACGCGCACATCCCGTACGTCCGCAAGGCCGGGGTCTGGCCGTTCGGGGAGGAGTGGCTTTTCGAATCGATGGCCGAATCCTACATACCGATGATAAAAATGCTCGAGGGACTGCCCGGCCCTCAAAGGCCGCTCATGTCGATTGGGCTGACGCCCGTGCTGCTCGAGCAGCTTTCCGACGGGTACATAAAAAACAGGTTCGAGCAGTACCTCTACCAGAGGCTGGATCTGGCGGCCAAGGACATGGAGCACCACCGCGACAGGCCCGCCCGCAGGGAGCTCGCCCAGAGGTACGAGGCCGGATACCACGAGGTGCTCCGGGCGTTCCAAAACGGCCTGGGCCGCGACATCGTGGGCGCCTTCCGGAGGCTCCAGGAGGCAGGCAAGGTCGAGATAATGACCTCCGCCGCCACCCACGGGTACCTTCCGCTTCTTGGAAGCGAGGCCTGCGTCCGGGCGCAGATTCGCATCGGGGTCTCCTCCTACCTGCGCCACTTCGGGCGCAGGCCCCGTGGCATTTGGCTCCCGGAATGCGCGTACAATCCAGGCGGTGACTGGCGCGACCCCGTGAGCGGGGCCACCAGGGCCAGGCCTGGAATTGAGGGATATTTGGCCGACGAGGGCCTTGAATATTTCATAGTGGACCACCACACCATAGAGGGCGGCAGGGCCGAGAACATCTACATCGAGAGGTTCCCATTCCTCAGACCAGTGCGTCCGGCAAATGGCGGGCAGGACGGGCAGATATTGACCGGGCGCACCACATATCGCAACTACATCGTCCGGGCCGAGAAAGGGGCCATCTCGGTCTTCGGCCGCAACGAGAGGACCGGCCTGCAGGTCTGGAGCGGCGAGTGGGGCTATCCGGGCGACGGGTGGTACCGCGAGTTCCACAAGAGAGATTCCGTCAGTGGGCTTCAGTACTGGAGGGTGACCGACCGCCAGTCGAGGGACCTGGCCGCCAAGGAGCTCTATGAACCGGACAAGGTTGCCGGGCGCATAGAGGAGAACAGCGACCATTTCGTGCAGGCCGTCTCGGGGCTTCTGAAGGAGCACTCGGGCCAGGGCTTCGTCCCCATCATCGTCGCCCCCTACGACATGGAACTCTTCGGCCACTGGTGGTACGAGGGCATATCGTGGATAAGGCGGGTGCTGGAGAAGCTGGGGCAGGCGGGCGTCGAGCCCCTCTCGCCGGGCGCCTACCTTTCGGGGAACCCGCCCACCCAGACGATAGCGCTTCCCGAGAGCTCCTGGGGCGCGGGGGGCGACCACCGGATATGGCTCAACCCCGACACGATGTGGATATGGAAGGAGGTGCGCAACGCTGAACGCTGGATGGAGGAGGCCGCGCGGCGGTACGGCGGCATCGCCGATGCCGGACCCCTGCTGAGGCAGGCGGCGAGGGAGCTTTTGCTGATGGAGAGCAGCGACTGGGAGTTCCTGATAACGACATTCCAGGCCAGGGACTACGCCGTGGGCAGGTTCAGTGAGCACCTCGGCAGATTCAACGCGCTGAAGGCGGCCGTGGAGGGCGCCGGAACGGTGGACATCCAGGGCCTCCAGGAACTCGACAACATATTCCCGCAAATCGACCCGTCCGTCTACCGGACGGGTCCCTGAGGCCCGGATGAGCTTCACCGACCAGGACATCTACCTTTTCAAGGAAGGCAGCCACTTCCGCCTCTACGACAGCATGGGCGCCCACCTCGAAACGGCCGGCGGCCGGCAGGGCGCGCATTTCGCCGTCTGGGCCCCCAACGCCGAGCGCGTGTCCGTCGTGGGCGACTTCAACGGCTGGGACACGGGCAAAGACCAGCTGGGCGTCCGCTGGGACGGCTCCGGGATATGGGAGGGATTTGTCGGGGGGCTGGGGAAAGGGGCCGTGTACAAGTACCACATCGTTTCCCGCATCGGCGGGTACACGGTCGACAAGTGCGACCCGTTCGCGTTCCTGTGCGAGGTGTCGCCAAAAACCGCCTCCCGCATATGGGATCTGGACTACAAGTGGGGAGACGGCGACTGGATGGCCGCGCGCGGGCGGCGCAACTCGCTTTCATCCCCGATGAGCATCTACGAGGTGCACGCGGGCTCCTGGAGGAAGGTCCCGGAGCAGGGGGACCGCTCGCTGGGCTATGCCGAGCTTGCTGGGAGTTTGGTCGATTACGCCGAGGACATGGGCTTCACCCATGTCGAATTCATGCCCCTGATGGAGCACCCGTTCTTTGGCTCCTGGGGCTACCAGACGACGGGACACTTCGCGCCCACGAGCCGCTTCGGAAGTCCGCAGGAGCTGATGGGCCTCATCGACCGCCTCCACCAAAAGGGCGTCGGGGTCATACTCGACTGGGTCCCCTCGCACTTCCCCGACGACATGCACGGCCTCGTATATTTCGACGGCACCCACCTCTACGAGCACGCCGACGCCAGGCTGGGGATGCACCCGGACTGGCACACCTGCATTTTCAACTACGGCCGCCACGAGGTGAGGTCGTTTCTGTCCAGCAGCGCCGCATTCTGGCTGGACAGGTACCATGCCGACGGCCTCCGGGTCGACGGCGTCGCATCGATGCTATACCTTGACTATTCGCGCAAGGAGGGAGAGTGGGTACCCAACATCCACGGGGGCAGGGAGAACCTCGAGGCAATAGCGTTCATCAGGAAGCTCAACGAGGTCATCTACCGGGACTTCCCGGGCGTCCAGATGATGGCCGAGGAATCCACCGCCTGGCCCATGGTCTCCCGGCCGGTCCACCTCGGCGGCCTGGGCTTCGGGATGAAATGGAACATGGGCTGGATGCACGACATGCTGGAGTTCATGTGCAAGGACCCCCTGTATCGCAAGTACCTCCATGACCACCTGACATTTTCCCTCCTCTACGCTTTCACGGAGAACTTCGTGCTGCCCCTGTCGCACGATGAGGTGGTGCACGGAAAGCGCTCGCTTCTGGAGAAGATGCCCGGAGACGACTGGCAGAAATTCGCCAACCTGCGGCTTCTTCTGGGATACATGTACGCCCACCCGGGAAAGAAGCTTCTGTTCATGGGCGGCGAGTTCGGACAGCGGGACGAGTGGAGCCACGACCGAAGCCTGGACTGGCACTTGCTCGACGGGGAATATCACCGGGGGGTCCAGAAATGGGTCCGGGACCTCAACCGCCTCTGCAGGACCGAGCGGGCCCTGCACGAGCTGGACTTCCAGCCCGAGGGGTTCGAGTGGATCGATTTCGGGGACTGGGAGCAGAGCGTCGTGGGTTTCATGCGAAAGGGCCTGGACGCCCGCGAGAGGCTGCTTGCGGTCTTCAACTTCACCCCCGTGCCAAGGCACAGCTACCGCCTGGGCGTGCCCCTGGGCGGGCACTGGCGCGAGGCGCTCAACAGCGACGCATCCATCTACGGCGGGAGCGGCATGGGCAATCTTGGAGGCCTCGAGGCGGCGCATTCGCAGTCCCACGGAAGGCCGTATTCCCTCTCGGTGACCCTGCCGCCGCTGGCGGCCGTCGTCTTCAAGCCGGAGGCCTCGAAATGAGAGTCGCCATCCTGTCGATGGAATATCCGCCCGACATCTACGGGGGAGTCGGGGTCCATGTCGGGAACATGGCCGAGGCCCTCTCAAGGCACATCGAGGTCGAGGTAAGGACGAAAGCCACGAAGGGTGCCGGGGGCCGGGAGCCGGGAGCCGGGTCACGAACGAGAAACGGCCACGCAAGCGGTCCACGGGGGAAAGGTCTCGCCATCCGTCGTTACCCGGCACCCGACACCCGGCACCCGGCACCCGATTACCAGCCTGCGCTGGATGCCCTCCGGCTGGACCTCGACATCGTCTCGGACCCGATGGACTGCGACATTGTGCATTCCCACACCTGGTACATGAACCTGGCCGGGGCCCTTGCAAAAAAGCTCTATGGGGTGCCGGCCGTGGCCACCGTGCACAGCCTCGAGCCGCTCAGGCCCTGGAAGGCCCAGCAGCTCGGCAGGGGCTACGAGCTCAGCAAGTGGATGGAGCGCGAGGGTCTGTGCGCCTGCGACAGGGTCATAGCCGTCTCCGAGGGAATGAAAAAGGACATAATGGGATGCTACCCGATTCCGCAATCCAGGATATCGGTGGTCCACAACGGAATTGATCCGGCGGTCTATGCGCGTCGTGAAGATATCGGGGTGCTTGCAAGATACCGCATCCGCAAGCCCTATGTCCTTTTCGTGGGAAGGCTCACGCGCCAGAAGGGCGTCTTCGACCTCCTGCAGGCCTCGAGGATGTTCCCGGCCGGAACGCGGCTGGTGCTTGCCACCGGGAAGCCCGACGAGCCGGGAATATTGGATGACCTCAAAAGGGCATTGAAGGGGCGCAATGACGTCGTGTGGATAAACAGCATGCTGGGCCGGGACGAGACCATCGCCCTCTATTCCGGCGCGTCGGTGTCGGTGACGCCCTCGGTATACGAGCCCTTCGGCATCGTGGTGCTCGAGGCGATGGCCTGCCACTCGCCCGTGGTGGCCTCCTCCGTCGGGGGAATAAGGGAGATAGTCGAAAACGGCCGCAGCGGGTTGCTGGTCCCCCCGGCCAATCCGCAAGCCCTTGCGGGTGCCGTCAACAGGATACTGGGCGACAGGGCCCTGGCCGGAAGGCTTGCGGCCAATGCCAGGGCCAGGGTCGAGAGGCTTTTCAGCTGGGAGACCGCCGCCCGAAAGACCATTAAGATATACG
>Ga0316630_10000819_pt1 | contig 10640 bp, 10 predicted proteins | sample OWC_May_M1_C1_D6_FD_207658 | JGI IMG/M metagenome (GOLD analysis project Ga0316630, IMG submission 207658) | Wetland soil microbial communities from Old Woman Creek delta, Ohio, United States - OWC_May_M1_C1_D6_A | ecosystem: Environmental > Terrestrial > Soil > Wetlands | place: USA: Ohio...
CTCCTGAGGACGGAACTTGGACGCGGGCGCAAGATTCTGAGGGTCGTTGGCGGCGATCCGGTTGGGACGCTCTACGGCGCGTATCGGCTGGCTGAACACTTGGGCGTACGATTCTATCTGCACGGCGATGTCGTGCCGGATCAGAAGATGGCTCTGACCTTGCCGGACCTGGAGGATTGGGGCGAGCCGCTGTTCAAGACTCGCGGCATTCAGCCGTTCCACGACTTTCCCGAAGGGCCCGACTGGTGGAGCACCGACGACTACAAAGCAATCATCGCCCAGCTTCCCAAGCTGCGGATGAATTTCATCGGACTGCATACGTACCCGCAGGGCGGGGTCGGGCCGGAGCCCACCGTTTGGATTGGGCCCAAGGACGATGTGGACCCGAATGGAACGGTTCGATTCAGCTCGCCTTCGAGCTATCAGAACACGCTTCGTGGCAATTGGGGCTACGTCGCTCGCAAGACGAGTGATTTCTCTTTCGGCACGGCCCAGTTGTTCGAGCGTGACGATTATGGCCCGGAGGTGATGTACGGCACCATGCCCTGGCCGACGACGCCGGAGGACAGGAACGCCGTCTTCAACCGCACGGGCGAGATGCTCCGGCAGGCCTTCGAGTACGCACACACCCTCGGCGTGAGTACGTGCGTCGGCACGGAGACGCCGCTGACGATCCCCGATGCCGTCAAAGAGCGTATCAAGGGTTTGGGCAAGGACTCCACCGATCCGGCCGTAGTGCGCGAGCTGTACGAGGGCATGTTCCAGCGAATCGCGAAGGCCTACCCGCTCGACTACTACTGGTTCTGGACGCCTGAATCGTGGACGTGGGGCAATCCCAAGGATGAGGAGATTGCGGCGACCGTCGCCGACCTCAAGGCGGCCATCGAGGCAGTGAAGAATGTCAAGGCGCCGTTCACGCTTGCCACGTGCGGCTGGGTGCTCGGCCCACCGAGCGATCGCGCGTTGTTCGACAACTTCCTGCCCAAGGACATGCCGATGAGCTGCATCAATCGACAGGTCGGCTTCACGCCGGTGGAGGCGGGCTTTGCTCGCGTCAAAGGTCGGCCCACCTGGGCCATTCCGTGGCTGGAGGACGACCCGGCGTTGCTCATTCCGCAACTCTGGGTGGGTCGGATGCGACGGGACGCCGCCGATGCCTTGGCCTACGGCTGTTCCGGCCTGCTGGGAATTCACTGGCGCACGCGAATCCTCGGTCCCAACGTCTCGGCGCTGGCAAAGGCGTCATGGGATCAAAAGCCGTGGAATCCATACTTCGGCAAGCAAATGCCTATCCCCGATCCGAAGCATACGGAAGGGCGGGAGGGCGGTAATGTCGCCGCCTTCCCCGGCAATCCTATTGCTGACGCCGAGCAGGATGCCCTGTATCAGACGGTCACCTATGATGTGAAGGCCTATCGGCTCAAAGTGCCCAACGGGGCGTATACCGTGCGCCTGCAGTTCTGCGAGCCGCACTACACCGAGGCGGGTAAACGTGTGTTCGGCGTGACCCTGCAGGGACGTCAGGTGATCGACAAACTCGATCTCTTCGCTGCCGTGGGCCGGAACCGCGCGACGGATCGCACCTTCGCGGATGTCAAAGTCACCGACGGCATGCTCGAGATTCAGTTTGATAGCATCGTGGAATATCCGTGCATCGCCGCCTTCACAGTGGAGGGGCAGGGTGTTACTCGCAAGATCAATTGCGGCGGGCCCGCTGTGGATGGCTACGAAGCCGACATGGCGCGCTCGGACGAGGACCGTCGGCCTCGCGACCTGCCCACGCAGGACTTCTACCGCGACTGGGCGAAAGCCGAATTCGGGGAGGAAGTGGCCGAGCCGGTCGCTGCAATCTTTGTCAAGCTCGATGGTGGGCCGGACGTGGGGATAGGCAAGAGGAGAGATTCGTACTTGCCCCGTCCGTCCACGTGGGTTGATGGCCCCGGCGGAATCCAGCCCGACAAGCGGCCCTGGGGCGAGGTAGAAGAGGAGTACGCGTTCGTCGATGAAATGACGGCACTGCGCCCGAACGTCAAGGGCCTTGGCCATCTGGAGCGCTTCGACTTCTGGCTGAACAGCTTCCGCTACCTCAGGGCGGTAGGGCAAGTGAACTGCACGTGGGCTCGATGCAACACCGTCATGGAGCAAGTCAGGAAGGAGAACGACCCCGGCAAACGGAAGGAGCTTGCCCGCACAGCGGCCTTGCCTGTCCGCCGTGAGTTGATTGAGCAGGTCGCCGAGGCGCATCGATTCCTCTTGTCCGCCGTCACGACTACCGGCGGCATAGGCACTGTGGCGAACTGGCAACAACATCTGCTGCCGAATCTGCTCCTCAAGCCCGGCGAGGAACTGGCCGGAATTCTCGGCGAGCGGTTGCCGGAAGACGCCGGCTTGCCGCTTTCCTATGACGGGCCCGCGCGCCTCATCGTCCCGACGGCCAGAACGAGCCTGACGCCAGGGGAGGACCTGCGACTGAAGGCTATCATCCTCGGCCTGGACAAGCCTGAGAAAGCTGTCTTGCGATGGCGGTCGCTGGGCAAAGGTGAGTTCGAGACAGTCGCCCTGCGGCCTGTTGCCCGCGGCGTGTACTCGGTCCGGATTCCGGCAAGCCGAATCGGGAGCGATGATATCGAGTATTACGTGCAGGCCTCCGTCGGGACGGATACCGTGCGATTCCCGGCGACAGCCCCCGCGATGAATCACACCGTGGTTGTGCAGGGCAAGTAACGCGATTAGTAGACGGACCGCAGGCCCTTTTCGCTGATCTTGCCTGTCAGCTCTTTGAGGTCCTTGAGCAGGATGTTCAACTGAAAGGTCGTCTCGACGAGGCTTTCGTAGAGGCGGGCGTCGTTGATCAGCCGGCTGGCGGTGCCATCGCCGCTGTTGACTTTCTCCAGGGTCAGACGCAGTTGCGACATGGTCTGGCCGATCTCCGCGCTGGTGTTGACCAGGGAAGCGATCAGCCGCTCTGCTTTGTCGTCGATACTCTGGAGCGTGCCACTCCCGGTGGAGGCGAGCTGCCGAAACTCCTCAATCGCCTTGCGGGCATCCTCCATCGTCGCCGTGGCTGTGTCCATCGCAACGGCCACGTTGTGAGAGGCTTCTGTGAAGTTGGCCAGGGTCGCCTTGATGTTGCGCTTGTTGTTCGGGTCGCCGATGAGGTCGTTGGCGTTGCCGATGAACGTATTGATGCCATCTACGAGCGCATCAAGTTTCTTCTGGCTTGCCTCCGGGAAGAACTCGCTGGTCATGCCCGACGAGCCCTGGAGGTTCATCCCCTCTGCCAGGACAGCGGGGGCGGGCAGGCGGTTGGGATCGATGTCAAGTTCGATATAGCTGCTTCCCAACCCACGGGTCATCAGCTTGGCCCGGACCGTCGCGGGGATATCCGTGTACTGCTTATTGATGCTCAGCGTGCACTCGGTTTGATGGTACTTCTGCCCGGTTTGGAAGTTTTCAAGGATCCTGGGCGGCTTGACCTCAGTGACCCGGCCGATCTGATAACCGCAGAACCGCACGGGCGTGTCCTTTGCCACGCCGGGGGCGGCGGAGAACCGCACGTAGACCTGGAACGATCGCACTCGGCTGACGGCCGTGGGCAGGTCCCCGAACTTGAAGATCATCCAGCCTAAAGCCGCCAACCCGACGATCACGAAAACCCCTACGATGACGTCGCGTCGTCGTTGTGCGGATTCATAGTCGCTCACGCCTGCTTCCTTTCACATGCGGCCTTCCATGAACAGCTCTCGAATGGCTCGCAGCGGATAGCCACTCTCGTTGAGCCTCTTGATCAGCCGAATCCGCTCGACACCCCTGGCGTCGAACAGTCGTCGGCCGCTTGGCGTTACCTGGGCGGGCTCCAATAGCCCGACCATCAGGTAATATTGCAGAGACTGCTTTGAAACGCCAGCTTTTTTCGCGGCCTCCCCTATCGGGAGCAACGGGTTCTCGTCGTTCTTCGCCATCGGCATCTCGCTCATGGTTGGGAATCAGATCTGTCGCCGTCTCGTGCCGACGCGTTAAAGAGCACGTTCACAAGCGACAGGAACGCAGTTTGGATTCGGTCCAGGGTCAGCGATTCCAAGGCCCCAGGCTCCTGAGGCTGTCTGAGCCGCCGAGAGAATGACGGGGAGATCATCAGGAGATAATCGAAGGATTGCGGAATGTGTTCCTGGTCTCGGCGGAACGCTTCTCGCAGCAGCCGTTTCAGGCGGTTCCGCACGACGGCGTGGCCGGACGATTTGCCGACGGAGATCCCCACACGCGGGTAGCCGCAGTCGTTCTCGGCGGCGTACAGGGTCAACACGCTGTTGCCCGCTCGTCGGCCGCGGTCCAGGACGGCCTTGAACTGCACGTTGCTCACGAGCCTTCGCTTTTTCGGAAAGGCCAGTCGTCTCATCGATTATTGCCGATTGACTATGGATGATGGTTCCGTTGGCGACCCGAATCATCAATCATCAATAATCCATGATCAATGTCCTGCGGACTCGCCGATCCTCCGCAGCACCCGCAGCCGCTGGTTTTCATGCAACCGCTCGGCGGGGGACAGGGCGGCGCCGGGCACGTTTTTGGCCGTCCGTTCGATCACCGCTTCGAGCCGCTCCGGCTTGAGATCCTGCAGAGCCAGGGCATCGTACGCCACGACCATGACCGAATTGGCGGCGATCAGCGCAAACCCGCCGTCGATGAAGAAGGACACCTCCCCCTCGCAGGGTCCCTTATACTGATCGTCGCACACGACGTTCACTCTCATGATGCCCAGCCCAAGCTGGCACAACATCGGCATGTGATTGTACAGGACGCCCATTTGCCCGTCGTGAGCCGGAAGGACAACCGACGTGGTCCGGCAATCCAGAAGCTTGCCCATCGGGTCGATCAAATTGCAGTGGAACGTTTTTTGTTCGGCGTTGTCCATGGCTCAGACGTTACCTCTGCAAGAGCGTTTTTGCCTTCTGCGCCGCCTCTTCGACGGAGCCGACGTACATGAAGGCTTCTTCCGGCAACTGGTCATACCGGCCCTCACAAATCTGCTTGCAGCTCTCGACGGTATCGGCCACGGAGACGTATTTGCCTTCCAGGCCGGTGAACTGCCGAGTCACGAAGAACGGCTGTGAGAAGAACCGCTCGAGTCGGCGGGCCCGTGCCACAGTGGTCTGATCCTGCTTGCTCAGTTCGTCAATGCCGAGAATGGCGATGATGTCCTGCAACTCGTTATACCGCTGCAGGTAGCCGAGCACGGTCTGTGCGATGTCGTAGTGCCCGCGGCCGACGATATTCGGGTCGAGAATGCGCGACGTGCTCTCCAGCGGATCGACGGCCGGGTAAATGCCTTTTTGAGTGATAGCTCGCTTGAGTACGACGAAGGAGTCCAGGTGCCCGAACGTCGTCGCCGGAGCCGGGTCGGTCAGGTCGTCCGCCGGCACGTAGACCGCCTGCACGGAGGTAATCGAGCCGGTTTTGGTGGACGCGATGCGTTCCTGGAGCTGACCCATTTCCGTGGCCAGCGTCGGCTGATAACCGACGGCCGAGGGGATTCGACCGAGAAGCGCCGAGACTTCCGAACCGGCCTGGGCGAAGCGGAAGATGTTGTCGATGAACAGCAGGATGTCGCCGATACCGCTGTCACGGAAGTACTCGGAGATGGTCATGGCGGCCAGGGCCACTCGCAACCTCGCTCCCGGCGGCTCATTCATCTGGCCAAACACCAGGGTCGTGTGGGCCAGGACTGTGTCGTTGGTCTCCGGAATCTTCGTCCGCTGCATCTCCAGCCACAGGTCGTTTCCTTCCCTGGTGCGCTCGCCGACGCCGGCAAAGACGGAGTAGCCGCCATGGCGGGTGGCGATTCTCGCGATGAGCTCCTGGATGACGACCGTTTTCCCGACGCCGGCGCCGCCGAAGAGCCCGGTCTTGCCGCCTCGCACGAACGGGCACAGAAGGTCGACCACCTTGATGCCCGTCTCGAACATCTCGCTCTGGGCCGTGAGGTTGATCAGTTTCGGTGGATCCTGGTGAATGGACCTTCTCGTCTTGGTGTTGACGGGGCCAAGATCGTCGATGGGCTCGCCGAAGAGATTGAGCACCCTGCCCAGGGTCTCCGGTCCCACGCCAACAGTCAGCGGTCCACCGGTATCGACCGCGTCTAGATTACGCTGCAGACCGAGCGTGCTGCCCAGCGCGATAGCTCGGACCCGGCCGCCGCCGAGGTGCTGTTGTACCTCGCCGCGGAGCGTCTTGGTCTTGCCTGCGAACTCGAAGGTGATTTCAAGCCCATTGAAGATGGCCGGCACGTGTTCCGGCGCGAACTTCGCGTCAAAGACACTACCAATAACCTGTATCACTTTTCCTGCATTCATTCCTGAGCCCCCATTCCGCTGACGATGTCCAGCAATTCGGAGGTAATCTGAGTCTGACGGGCGCGGTTGTAATCCTGAGTGAGCTGCTTGATCATGTCCTCAGCGTTGTCCGTCGCGTTTCTCATGGCGATCATTCTCGCCAGATGCTCGCTGAGGACGGCGTCCAGGAAGCAGCTTCGAATCGCATAGTGCACGAGCATTTTCGCCAGCCCTTCGATGATCTCACCGGCGGCGGGCGACATGTAGAAGTCTTCAAAGGTGAGGTCCCAGGGCCAGATGACCTGGGCTCGCGTGCTCAGGTCGTCCACCATGTCCTGCAGCGGCAGAATGGTCAGCGTCTGGGCCTGCTGACTCGACGCCGAAAAGAATCGCTTGTAGAGGATGCCGAAGTAATCGAGGTCGCCGGACAGGTACTGGCCGACGAACTCATCCGCGATCATGCGAATCTGCGGATCGGTGGGCATCTCGTCGAGATCGGTATAGACCCTGGTCGGCGTGACGCCGTGATAGGTCAGGACCCCTTCGAGCCTGCTGCGAGGCACGTAGACGTCCAGTTGTCTGCCGCGAGCCTGAGCCTGCTCGATGTGGACCTCGAGCAGACGATAGACATCGGAATTGTACGAGCCGCAAAGACCCTTGCGCGAGCCGATAGCCAGCACCGCCGTTCTGCCCGAGGTGTTCTCGTGCAGCAGGGGATGGTCGACCGGCCGCTCGGGGGTGGCCAGCAGGTACGCGATCCTCGCGAGCGCGTCGCGGTACTCGCCGGTCAGGGCCCACCGCCCGGAGTACGCCTTGTACCGGGCCGAAGAGATCATCTCCAGCGTCCGAGTCATTCTCGCGATGCTGTCCACCGCCTTGCGGCGTAGAAATATCTGTCGAATCGATGCCATGGGGTCAGGCGTGCGTTTCCTTGTATCCGGTCTTGAACTCTTCGATGCCCGCGGTCAGCTTGGCGGTCAGCTCGTCGGAGAGCTTGCCGGTCCTGTTGATTTCCTCGATGTATTCCGGATGACGCTCACGAAGCCATCCGAGCATATCGTTGGCGAAGCCATTCACCGCCGCCACGGGAATGTCGTCCAGCAGTCCGGAGCCGCCGGCCAGGATCGTAATCACCTGCTCCCCCACGGACAGAGGCGAGAACTGGGGCTGTTTGAGCAGCTCGACCATTCTGTGGCCGCGCTCCAACCGGTTCTGAGAGGCGCGGTCCAGCTCGGTCCCCAGACGGGCAAAGTCCTGCAGTTCGTAGTAGGAAGCCAGGTCAAGCCGCAGCCTGGCGGCCACCTTCTTCATCGCCGGGACCTGGGCGTCGCCGCCGACACGGCTGACGCTGACGCCCACGTCGATAGCCGGCCGGATGCCTGCGTGAAAGAGGTCTCTCTGCAGGTAGATCTGGCCGTCCGTGATGGAGATGATATTCGTCGGAATATAAGCGGAGATCTGCCCTTCGAGAGTCTCGACGATGGGCAGGGCGGTCAGCGAGCCGGCGCCGAGCTTGTCCGACAGCTTCGCGCTGCGTTCGAGCAATCGGCTGTGCAGGTAGAAAATGTCACCCGGGTACGCCTCTCGTCCGGCGGGCCGGCGAAGCAGCAGGCTCAATTGACGATAAGCGACCGCGTGCTTGCTCAGGTCGTCGTAGATGCACAGCGTGTCGCGCTTCTGCTCGTACATGAAGTGCTCAGCGAGGGCGCAGCCGGCGTACGGCGCGATGTACTGCATCGGTGCGCTGTCGGCGGCGGCGGCGGCGATCACAATCGTGTAGTCCATCGCCCCGTAGCGGCGCAGGGTGTCAACGACCTCGGCGATCGTGGAATCTTTCTGACCGATGGCCACGTAAATGCAGATGACGTTCTGGCCCTTCTGGTTGATGATGGTATCGAGGGCGATGGCGGTCTTGCCGGTCTTGCGGTCGCCGATGATAAGCTCGCGCTGGCCCCGACCGATGGGGATCATCGAGTCGATGCTCTTGAGGCCGGTCTGCAGGGGCTTGCGAACGGGCTGCCGCTGGGCAATGTTCGGCGCATCCGACTCGATCAGCCGGCGCGTTTTCGTCGTGATGGCGGGTCCGCCGTCGAGCGGCTGGCACAGCGGCGTGATGACCCGGCCGAGCACCTCCTCGCCGACGGGAACCGACATGAGCTGCCCGGTCATTCGTACGTCGGAGCCCTCGCGGACTTTTGTGTAATCACCGTAGATGACTGCTCCGAGCGAGTCCTCCTCCAGGTTGAAGACCTCGCCGATCGTGTCGTTCTCGAACAGGAGCATCTCGCTGGCCATCGCAGCCGCCAGGCCGTAGATGCGGGCGATGCCGTCGCCCACCTCGACGACCCGACCCACCCGGGTCACGTCGAGCTTGGACTCGTACTGGCTGATCTCCTGTTTCAGAATACCTGTAATCTCACTGATATCGATCTTCATAGGTCTATTTTTGCCTCTTTTGGGGGTTCAGCAACTGGTGGACGGTGCGGGCCAGCCTGCCGCGGACGGAGTTGTCGACCATCTTGTCGCCGTAGCGGATGACCATGCCGCCGAGGAGGGCGGCGTCCACATGGATGTCCAGGTCGATCTTCGCGTTCATCGCCTCGGCCAGTTCCTTTGAGAGTTCCTCCCGTTCCTGGTCGCTCATGGGCTGCGCCACAGTGACGTCCACTGTCTGGTATCCCTGGTGCGAGCGATAAAGCTGCCGGTACCGGCCGATGATCTCCGGCAGAAACCGGGCGCGGTTGTGGTCGATCATGACAAACAGGAAGTTGAGCGTCAGACGCTGGAGTCGGCCTGTCAGAATCGTGCGGACCATGTCCCGCTTGGCCTGCTCGCCGAAGTAAGGGGAGCCGAGAAACGCCTCGAAGTCGGGGTTCTGCTCCAGCAGCATCGAGACCGCGTCGAGATCATCCGCCACAGCGTCGATCGACTGAGACTGGGCGGCCAGATCCATCAGGCTCCGGCCGTAGATATCGGCGATCTTCTCGGCAGTGGCCGTGCTCATTGATCGCCTCCGGCCTGCCTGATCTTGTTCACCGCCTCTTTGGCCAGGTGCTGGTTGTCCTGGCCGGTCAGCGTTCGTCCGAGCACTTCGCTGCCCACCCGCAGAACCATGTCACCAGCCTGTTTCCACAGGTCGTCCACCGCCGCCGCCCGGGCGCTTTCGATTTCATCCTGGGCGCGCCGGCGTATGGCGAGGACTTCCTGGCGGGTCTTTTCCGCCATCTCCTGCTGATGCCGCTGGGCCTGCTCCGCCGCCTGCTGGACAATGCCCAAGCCTTGCTGCTTGTAGTCCTCCAGCATCTTCTCGGCGCGCAGACGCGAATCCTCGGCCGTGCGCAACTGGTGCTCGATGTGGGTCTGTCGGGCGACCAGCGCGCTGAGCAGCGGCTTCCACGCGAACTTGGTCAGGACCAGCAACAGAGCCACGAAAGCGACGACCGTCCACAACGAATCGCCGAGCGAACCGCTGAACAGACCGGCCCCCTCAGAGGCTGCGCCCTCCTCCGCGGGCTCGGCGCCGTGGCTGGCCCGAGCGATGCCGCAGCAAGGCAGGACGATCAGGGCAACGGCACAACAGAGCAATACATACTTAGCCATAGGAATCCGCGATCATTTCAGCCAGAATACGGCCAGGAAGCAGATCAACAGCGCGAAGAACGTCACGCCTTCGATCAAGGCGGCGGCAAGGATCATCGAGATGAAGATGCGGCTGCCGGCCTCCGGCTGGCGGGCAATGGAATCCACTGCCTTGCTGCCGATGAGGGCGATACCGAGACCGGCGCCAATGATGATGATGCCGCACGCGATCGTGGCGCCAAACACCGCCATCGTGGGGTCAAAGGCGCCACCGCTCGCAGCGAGAACGGAACTGATCATGTCGTTCATTTCCAGGCCTCCAAAAGGTTCTAATGCTCCGAGCTGGTCGCCAGCCCGACGTACAGCGTACAGAGAAACGCGAAGATGTAAGCCTGAATAAAGGCCACCAGTAACTCGAGGAACGAAAGGGCGACACTGGCCAGCACGGAGATGGCCGCCACGCCCAGATTCTGGAAGACGAAGATCAGGCCGAGAATCGTGGCCAGGACCATGTGTCCGGCGACGATGTTCGCGAACAAACGAATGGCGAGAGTAACCGGCCGGACGAACAGGGTGATCAACTCCAGCGGATAGACCAGAGGCAACAGCCACTTCGGGCACGGAGGCGCGATGTGGGCCAGGTAGGTGAAGACCCCGTGTTGACGAATCCCGTAGACGTGGGTCATCACGAAGGAGATGATCCCCAGGGCGCCCGTAATGAAGATGTTGGCC
>Ga0316630_10000820_pt1 | contig 10639 bp, 9 predicted proteins | sample OWC_May_M1_C1_D6_FD_207658 | JGI IMG/M metagenome (GOLD analysis project Ga0316630, IMG submission 207658) | Wetland soil microbial communities from Old Woman Creek delta, Ohio, United States - OWC_May_M1_C1_D6_A | ecosystem: Environmental > Terrestrial > Soil > Wetlands | place: USA: Ohio...
GCGATTAGTAATAATTCGCGGCGAGGGCGCCGCTCCTCCACGTGCGAGTTACTTCCGGGGTGGCGCCACGAACGATCAGTGTCCGACGAACCGGATACAACAATGTAGCGTGGGGCAGGGCCCCGCCCGACATGTATGAACCAACCGTGGCCGGATGGCCGCTGCTGCACTGCCTCCGGCTAATTCCCGCCGTTCGGCGCCGACGAATGCGCTTGAACGGCCTCCGCCATGCGCGTAGCGTGTCCCGATGCCGCCGGTTTCAGCATCGGCGGCGCGCGGCGCACAGGGAAGCGGTTCCGCATGTTCTCGCGCCGCGCTCACGCGCCGTCCGGCGTTTGCCGCCGGCGATTCCGAGAACAATGATGAATGGAGGCATCACATGCGCACTCTCTCTTACGTTCCGTTACTGCTGTTGCTGGTGCTGCCGGGCTGCAGCCAGTCCGCGCCGCCGGGCACGCCGGCGAAGATCGTGGCCATGGAGCCGCAAGCGGTCTCGACCCTGCTCGAGAAGCGCGTCACCCGCAACTTCGTACCCGGCGAGGTGGTGGTGAAGATGAAGCCGGCCGCGCCCGGGGTGCTGCGGGTGATGCCGTCGGCCGAGCTCCAGCGCCTCAATCTCGAAACCAAGCGCGAGCGGACTTCCGGTGGTGAAACCGTCTACCGCCTGCCGCCGGCCACGGTCGGCACCATGACTGCGCAGGACGTGCGCGACCGCACACTCGCGGCGGTGAAGAGCCTGGCGGCGCGCCCCGACGTCGAGTACGCGCAGCCGAACTACATCTTCCAGATTACGGCGACGCCGAACGACTCCGCCTACCCGCAGCAGTGGCACTACTTCGACAACGGCGCCGCTGCCGGCCAGGCGCCGGGCGGGATCAACCTGCCGAGTGCCTGGGACACCAACAAGGGCAGCGCCGCGGTGGTGGTGGCGGTGATCGACACCGGCATCCTGCCGAACCACGAGGACATCAGCGGTTCGCCCAACTTGGTGAGCGGCTACGACATGATCAGCGATCCGTCGATGGCCAACGACGGTGGCGGTCGCGACATGGATGCCAGCGACCCGGGCGATGCCATCGCCGCCAACGAGTGCTACCCCGGCAGCCCGGCGCAACCGAGCAGCTGGCACGGCACGCACGTGGCCGGCACCATCGGCGTCGGCAAGACCAACAACGGCGTCGGTGTCGCCGGTGTGAACTGGTTCGTCAAGGTGCAGCCGGTGCGCGTGCTCGGCAAGTGCGGCGGCACCATGGTCGACATCAACGACGCCATCCGCTGGGCCGCGGGCCTGGCGGTGCCGGGCGCGCCCAGCAACCCGACCCCGGCCAAGGTGATCAACATGAGCCTCGGCGGCGCGTCGCCATGCGTGGCCTCGCCGGCCACCCAGGCGGCGATCAACGACGCGATCGCGCGCGGCGTGACCGTGGTGGTTGCGGCCGGCAATGAATCCGCCGACGCCGCCGGCTTCATCCCGGCAAGCTGCAACGGCGTGATCACGGTCGCGGCCGGCGACCGGCGCGGCTACCTCGCCACGCGCTACTCCAACTACGGCGCGCGCGTCGACCTCATGGCCCCGGGCGGTGACGTGCGCCAGGACAGCGACGGCGACGGCAACCCGGACGGCGTGCTGAGCATGGTGCAGGGCGGTTATGCCTGGTACAACGGCACCTCGATGGCGGCGCCGCATACCGCCGGCGTGGCCGCGCTGCTGCTCGCGCAGGATGCCAGCCGCACGCCCGACCAGGTCCGCAACCTGCTCAAGAGCAACGCGCTGCCGCGCACCGCCACCCAGTGCCCGAAGCCGTGCGGCGCCGGCTTGCTCAGTGCCGGCACCGGCGGCAGCACACCGCCGCCGACCACCGGCGTTGCGGTGGTGCTGACGCCCGCAACGGTCAGCGTGCAGGCCGGCAAGGCGGTGTCGCTGACGGCCACCGTTACCCGCGACGGCGCGGCCGACGCCGGCAAGTCCGTCACGTTCACGTCGTCGAACCCGATGATTGCCGTGGCCAACCCGGCAAGCGCCACCACCGACGCCGGCGGCAAGGCGAACGTCACCGTCACCGCGGTCGCGCCCGGCAGCGCCGGTTTGTCGGTGGAATCACCGGGCGCGAGCGCGAGCGCCGCGATCACCGTCACGCCCAGGAAGGTGTCGGCACTGTCGCTCGAGTTCGCAGTGGTGCTTCTGCTCGCGGCCTTGGCGGGGTACGCATGGCAACGGCGTCGCCGCGCACGCCAGTGATCGCCGGCGCGGTCCGCGCACCCGCTGCGCTGCACCGCCAGCCGTTGTGGCCGCTGGCGGCGTTGCTGGCCGGCACGCTGGCCGCGCTGTGGCTGGTGCTGCGATTGCCGGCGGCGGTGGCGCTGCTGGAGCCGCTCACGGCCCTCACCGCCGCGGCCACCGCGCACATGCTGGCGGTGCTGGGCCTGCCGGTGGCGCGCGAGCTCAACGTGCTCACGCACGCCGGCGGTTTCGGTTACGAGATCGACGTCGCCTGTACCGCGCTCGTTCCGGCGGCGCTGCTCACGGCCGCGATCCTGCCGTGGCGTCGTCCGTGGCTGGCGCGGTTCGGCCTCGCGGCCGGCGGTATCGTGTGGCTTGCGCTAGTCAACCAGCTGCGGCTGGTGAGCCTGATGGTCGTCGGGGTGTACGCGCCGGCCGGGTTCGATGTGCTGCACCAGTGGTTGTGGCCGGCGCTGCTCGCGCTCGCGGCCGCGGGCTATTTCTGTTCCCGCGGCGTGGCCCGGCCCGGGAGCGGGTGAGCGATGCGCGGCGTGTGCGCACGGTCACGGATCGCGCGCTGGCAGATCGCGCTGGCCGGCGTGGCCTTTGCGCTGGCCGCCGGCGCCAGCGGCCCGCCGCCATTCGTGCCCGGTGACCTGATCGTCAAGTTCACCGAGGCCAGCGAGCGTGGTGTGCTCGTCACGCGCGCTGTGCACGGCGAGAAGACCGCCGAACGGCAATTGCCGGAGCTGGCCGCGCACCTGTCCGCCGAGCTCGGCGTGCCGCTCCGCGCCGTGCGCGTCACCTCCGGCCGCGAGCTGGTGCTCAGCATCGAGCGCGAACAGTTGCTGGACAGACTGGCCGACCGCGTGCGTCGCGACCCGGCGGTGAGGCGCACGCAACTGCGCGCTGAACCCGCCACGGTGCTGTCGCCGGGCGAAATCGCGCTCGTGGTGCAGTGCAAACCGGGCAGTGACGCCGCCAGGCTCTTGCAGGCCGCAGCCGACAGGGGCGAGCGCCGCAGCCGCGACATCGATGCGCTGGCCGCGCGCCTCAGTGCCGGCGCTGAACCGCCACCTGCCGGCGCGGCGAGCGAGCGCGGCGAGCTCGTGCTGGTCCTCGACCTCGTCGCCCTCACCGTACAGCTGGTCGAGCGCGTCACACGCCGCGCCGATGTCGAGTACGCACAAGTCAGCCAGGCAATGCGTCCGTTCGGCAAGTAGCGCCGTTCCTGCAAAGACGGTAATCGACAATGTAGGGTAGGGCCCAGCCCCGCTATTCCTCACTGCTGGTAATTGCCGGAGCTCAAGAAAGATCCCCCGGCATTCGGCCGATCCGCTTTCAAAGGGGTAAGCCGTTGCAGCCTCCTTTTTAAAAAAAAGGCGGCGCGCAAAGCGCGTTGGATTTAGTTTTTGCGCCGGTAGTTCTGGTGAGGCAGGGCCCCACCCTGCATGTATGAACAATCGTGGCGAGGGCGCCGCGCCTACAGCGGCCCCATGGGTCTGCCCGATTGAATCCGCACACGCAGGGCACAATGACGCCGCTCGCGTATCCTTGCGCTCCGCGGCACGTCCATCGCAACACGAATTGCGCCGCATGCGCTCACCGCGACCTGCGTTGGCTCCATATTTTTTGGGCCGGCAGCTCTGGTGGGGCAGAGCTCACCCTGCATTCTCACGGACATTGGCGTGCGGTCGATCGACGGGTTGCGGCCTTGCGGGCCTAACCCGCACAACATGTATGACCTTCATGAAGCGGGCGGGGATGAACGAACCGGCGCTGTTTGTTAGCCGTCATTCCGGCGAATACTGAAAGATTTCCAGCAGGCCTCCGGATCCTGACGGCGCGACCCGGGTTGCCCCGGTGCGCCAGCGGGTCATCCGGTCGTTGATCTATCCGGGTTTTGATCTATACATGTATTTGGATCGCGCGCCGGGCGGATGGATTTTCCATGCGCGACCGTTTCAGCTCCGAAAGGTGTTTCTTGCAGCAACTGCCCGATTTCGATGACATCGCGCCGGCGACCGGCGCCTGGCAGCCCTGGGCGCAGGGGATGGCGCTGGCCGTGGTCTATTTCATCGCGGCCGGGCTCGGCCTGTCATTCGCGACCGTTACCAGCAACATCACCCTGCTGTGGCCACCGACCGGTATCGCGCTGTTCGCGCTGCTCACCTTCGGCGTGCGCCTGTGGCCGGCAGTGCTGGTCGGGGCACTGGCCGCCAACCTGGCCACCCCGGTTGCGCCCGGCGTGGCGCTCGGCATCGCCGTCGGCAACTGTCTCGAGGCGGTGACCGGCTACTACCTGTTGCGCGCCGCCGGGTTCGAGGCTTCGCTGGCGCGGGTGCGCGACGTCGTGGCGCTTATTGTGCTGGCCGCCGGCCTCAGCACCATGGTCAGCGCCACCATCGGCACACTGAGCCTGGTGGCATTCGGCGCCATGCCGTGGCCGGATCTCGGCCGCGCCTGGTTTACCTGGTGGATGGGCGACGCCATGGGCAACCTGGTGTTCGCCGCCACGCTGCTCGCCTGGTGGCACGGGCCCGCCGGGCGCATCGGCCCGAGGCGCATGATCGAAGCCGTGGTGCTGACCGTGAGCCTGGCGGTCGTGACCCACCTGATTTTCGGGGTCTTGCTCAGCGACGGCGCCAGCCCGCGGCCGCTCGCCTTCATGACCTTCCCGCTGCTCACCTGGGCGGCGTTGCGATTCGGCATGCGCGGCGCCACCGGCGCCACGCTGGTGGTGGGTATCGTGACCCTCGCCAACATCATGGCCGGGCACGGGCTGTTCGCGCGCAGCTCGGCGGTCGAAAGCCTGACGCTGCTGTGGCTCTACGTCAATGTGCTGGCGGTCACCGGCATGGCCCTGGCGGCATCGGTGGCCGAGCGCGTGAAGGCCGAATCGCGCATGCGCCACCTCGCGGAGCACGACGCCCTCACCGGCCTGCCGAACCGCCTGACCGCCAGGGGCAAGATCGTGAATGCCGTGCAGCGCGCCAACCTCGGGGGCGGGCGGTTCGCGGTGCTGTTCACCGACATCGACCGCTTCAAGGTGATCAACGACACGCTCGGCCACTCGGCGGGCGACGAGCTGCTGCGGCAGATCGCGGCGCGCCTGCGCCGAACCCTGCGCCACAGCGATCTGCTGTCGCGCCACGGCGGCGACGAGTTCGTGGTGCTGGCGGAGGGCATCAACAGCGGAGACGATGCCGGCCGCGTGGCCCGGAAACTGCTCGATGCCCTGCGCGAGCCGTTCGTGATCGAGACCATGCCGCTGCACGTCTCGGGCAGCGTCGGCATCAGCCTCTATCCCGACGACGGCCGCGACGCCGACGCGCTGCTCAAGAACGCCGATATCGCGATGTACCGTGCCAAGGACTCGGGCCGCAACACCTGCGTGTTCTACTCGCCGGACATGAACGCCCGCGCCGCCGAGCGGCTGGCGATGGAAAACGAGCTGCGCCAGGCGCTCGACCGCGGCGAATTCCGCCTGCACTACCAGCCGCAGTACGCGGCCCTCGGCGGCCGTCCGGTGGCGGTCGAGGCGCTGCTGCGCTGGCAGCGCGCCGACGGCCGCCTGATCCCGCCGGCGAACTTCATCCCGCTGCTCGAGGATACCGGCCTCATCAATCGCGTCGGCGCCTGGGTGCTCGATGCCGCCTGCGAGCAGCTCGCCGAGTGGCGCGCGCGCGGTGCCGCGCCGTTGCGCATGGCAGTGAACGTGTCGAGCCACCAGCTGCGCGACGCCGCGCTGCCGGGCCAGGTGGTCGACGCGCTCGCCCGGCGCGGGCTCGCTCCCGAGTGGCTGGAGCTGGAAATCACCGAGACCATGCTCGTGAGCCAGGATGCGGTCGTGGAGCGCAACCTGTTGCGGCTCGCCGAGGTCGGCGTGCGCGTGGCGGTGGACGATTTCGGAACCGGCTACTCTTCGCTCAATTACCTGCACCGCATGTCGATCAACACCCTCAAGATCGACCGCAGCTTCGTGGCCAACCTGCCGGGCGACGAGAACGGCGCCGCCATCACCCGCGCGATCGTCGCTCTCGGCAAGAGCCTGCGCCTGGACATCGTGGCCGAGGGCGTGGAGACCTCCGCGCAGCGCGACTACCTGCGCGAGCTCGGCTGTGATTGCCTGCAGGGCTTCCTCCTCAGCCGCCCGCTTCCGGCCGACGACATCACGCCACTCCTCGTCGCGCTGCCGCGCGTCGTCAGCGCCGACTGACCTGCCCTGCATGCATGAATCGCGGCGAGGGCGCCGCTTCTGCGTGGGCGCCGCCTGGGCGGTGCCGGTTCGCGGGCGTTACACCCCGCCCGGAGCGACGCGTGTTAGCATTTAGCTAACCGCTAACCGCTAACCGCGCACCGCCCCAGGGAGCACTACGTGACCGACCCCACCGCCGAACAGCTCCAGTCGCTCAAGACCGTCACCGCCGTGGTCTACGCCCTGTACGCGGCCGCGTTCTTCATCGGCCTCACCGCCATCGTCGCAATCGTGGTCAACTACGTGAAGATCGATGACGCCCGCGGCACCTGGCTGGAAAGCCACTTCCGCTGGCAGATCCGCACCTTCTGGTACGGCCTGCTGTGGGGCGTGCTGGGGGCAATCACCTTCGTGATCCTGATCGGCTGGGCGATCCTGTTCGCCGACTGTGTGTGGATCATCTACCGGCTGGTGAAGGGCTGGCTCAACCTCAACGACAACAAGCCGATGGTGATGGTGGGGCAGTAGTAGCGCCCAGGTTGCCCCGAACCCGACCAACGCTCCTACAAGCAAGTCAACGCGCCGGTGCGTCTCCATGCAGGTCGGGGTGAATTCACGTAGGGCGCAATGAGCGCAGCGAATTGCGCCGCATGGGCGGAGGATCGGCGGAGCAGGGCCCCAAATACATCACCGCGCCCAACTCACACAGGTAGGAGCGGCCGTCCCGGCCGCGATTAGCGCGCTTGTCGTGGCCGCCCATGTTGGGGTTCGCTGCGCTCACCCCAACCTACGCAAGCCGGGGAATGGTGGGGCGGGCCTACCCTGCATGATTGAATTTGGTTCGCGGGAACCGGACGATTCCCGGTGCTGCGACAGGCAAGCCCGCGCCCCGGTACCCGCAACCGCACGCCCCGATTCAGGTCGGGGTGAATTCCCGTAGGGCGCAATGAGCAGAGCGAATTGCGCCGCATGGGCCCGTCTCTGCGGATGCACCGTCATTCTTTTCACCAGGGCGGGGAGGGGAGGAAACAGACAGCGCACAAGAGAACGTTCCCGGCACTCTGCCAGGTCGGGGTCACGTTGCTACCGCCGGGCACTCAGTGGTGCGTAGGGCGCAGGGTGTCCAGCACTTCGCCGGCCAGCTGCCGCGAGTAGTGCGCGAGGTCGTCGACCGACAGGAAGCCGGCCACGCTCTTGTCGCGGTTCAGCACCGCGAGCCGGCGGATGTGGCTCTTTTCCATCTGGCGCACGGCATCGGGCACAGTGTCGTCGCTGAAGCAGAACGAGAGATCGCGCGACATGATCTCCTGCACCTCGGTACGCACCGGGTCGAAGCCGTCGGCCACACCGCGGCAGCAGATGTCGCGATCCGTGATCATGCCGAGCAGCTTGCCGTCTTCCATCACCGGCAGCGATCCGAGATCGCGCGCACGCATCTTCTGCGCCGCCTCACGCAGCGTCGCGCTGGGCCCCACGGTTTCCATCTTCCGCGTCATGATTTCCCGTACCAACATTACCGCCTCCTTTGCTGCCACGGATTGGCAACATGGGGATATTTCAGTGCAAGCCGGCGGCGGTGTCGTTGATGACCATCAAGGGCTCGAATCATTAACGCGATTAATGACGCGCGGTCGCGCGGCGGGTGTTCGAGAATTAGCGTATCGACGATTACTGAATCTGCGCGCGACCGACCAGACGCGATTGGCCGTCGGCACGGAGAAATGGCGGGAAAGGCCCCGCGGTGAGGGCACCGCCGCGGCAACCAGGCCCACGAATCGGAGCCGGCGATCGACAATCTTGTGATCGCCAGGCTCCGACGCCGGCAGTTCGTAGGGTGGGGCCCTGCCCCACGAAATTACGACGCCGAGGAATGGTGGGGCAGGGTCCCACCCTACGTGATTGAATTGGGTTCGTGGGAGCTGGAGGATTCCGCGTGTTGCCCCAAACCCGGCAGTTGTCGGTTGAGCGGAGCGCAGCGATGCCCAACGTGCGCGCTTGTCGTGGCCGCCCATGTCGGGGTTCGCTGCGCTCACCCCAAGCTACGCAAACCGGGAAATGGTAGGGCAGGGTCCCACCCTACGTGATTGAATTGGGTTCGCGGGAACCGGACGATTCCCATCGTTGCTCCAAGCCCGACTAACACTTGTAGGAGCGGCCGTCTGGCCGCGATCTAATATCAATCGCGGCCGGGACGGCCGCTCCTACCGGGCCCTAGGCAATCTTCTTCGCCACCAACTCCGCCAGCGAGTTCGCCGGCTGCACCTCGTGCACCACATCGTAGCCGAGCAGCTTGCTGATCTGGCTGGTCGAGAACATACCGATCACCGTCTGGGTGTGCGCGAGCTTGTCGGTCTTCACCACCAGCGCATGCTGGCGATGCTGCGCGCTCAGGGTCTCGACGATGTCGCCGACGCGCGCGTCGCGCACGATGTGGGCATCGAGCGCGCAGATATCACCCTGCGGGGTCATCACCATGGCCACCGTGATCTCGGCGCGCGGCATGCGCGTCTGCTGGGTGATCTTGATCGGTCGCTCGCCCATGATGTCCTTGGCGGTCACGAGCCCGATGATCTCCCCGGCCTCGTTCACCACGAACAGCAGCCGCACCCCGGCGGTCTTCATCTTGTCGAGTGCGGCATCGATACCGACCTCGGCGCGCGTGGTCACCGGGTGCACCGCCTTGAAGGCGGTCATCACCGCCACCGCCGGGCTGCCGAGCTTGACGATCTCCGGCGGCGTGGTCGGGTGCGCGAGCGTCGACTGCGGCTTGAGCGTGAGGCACGGAACAGCGGCGTACGAATAGGGCATGGAGAACCTCCTGGCGTGGTTCATGATTTCCCGTCGCGTTCCATGTTACGCCCCACGCCCGCGATGCCAAGCATTCCCGCAGCGAACGCGTGCGTATACCCGATCCGAATTGCACCCACCGCTAATATTCGGAACCGCTCACACACGAACAAATAAATGTAGAGTGGGTTAGGCCCTCCGGGCCGTGACCCACCGATCGACCGAGTAATGCCCACGAGGGAAACTGTTTCCAAAATGGAAACAGTTCGCCAGGAGGGGAAAAGGCGGGTGACCCGGCAGGTTGAGTGCTACAGCCTGATTGGAAGGCTCGCAGTTAAGCCGGATTTTCTTACGCCAGCCCCAGCGAAAACCCGCGCCTGATTCCCGACAAGCCCCGCCGATCGCCTTTACCTGTCCCGAAAACGTGGGGCCCAGCCCCCACCATGTCCCCATACCGGAACCGAGATACCCCCGACCAACAGCCCCGGTAGTTGTCCATCACGAACCGGGTGCTCATAATGAAAGAGCTGAACTTCAGCCCCATTACCCGACGGAGCAGCCACCATGCCTGCCAAGCCCGACGCGAATAAGATCCTCGAGGAGGCCATGCAGCTGGAGCCCACCACGCGCGCATTCATTGCCGAATCGCTCCTCGATAGCCTCGACCTTGAACCGGACTTCCCCGTCTCGCCGGAATGGCTGGAAGAAATCCGCCGGCGCTGCGCCGATATCGACGGTGGCAGGGTCGCCCTGCTCGACAGCGCCATGGTCATCAACGAGCTGCGCGGCAAATACACCGGATGAAGCTGCGCTGGCACCCGGAGGCCAGAGCCGAAGCCGACGCCGCCGCCGCGTTCTACAAGGATAAGCAGCCAGGTCTCGCGCTGCGCTTTCTCGATAGCCTCGAAGAGGCCCTGCACCGCATCCAGCGCCATCCCCAGGCATACCGCCAACTCGATGGCGAAGTCCGCAGGTGCCGGGTGCGTCACTTTCCCTACGGCGTGATATACCGGGTCCGAACCGGTTCCATTGAAGTCATCGCCGTCATGCACTTGCGACGCTCCCCCGATTATTGGAAGGCCCGCAGTCTAGGGCCGTAGGACCAGCACCCCGCCGCGATCGCCTTTGCCTGCCCCATAAATGTAGGGTGGGGCCCAGCCCCACCAGACATTTTGAATTGGTGGGGCAGGGTCTACCCTACAACGAATCGTAGCCAGAGCGCCGCTCCCATAACCGCCCCAGCTCCTCTCCCGTAGGGCGCAATGAGCACCGCAAATTGCACCGCATGCCCCAAACCATCCGCACCCACCACCCCACCACCCTGCCCACCAAAGAAGCGCCACCCCGCCGCGATGTCCTTATTCCCTCTCCCTCCGGGAGAGCAACTGTGTTCACCCGACAACGCGTGCCTGCCATGGGGTATTGCTCCGGAC
>Ga0316630_10000822_pt1 | contig 10625 bp, 7 predicted proteins | sample OWC_May_M1_C1_D6_FD_207658 | JGI IMG/M metagenome (GOLD analysis project Ga0316630, IMG submission 207658) | Wetland soil microbial communities from Old Woman Creek delta, Ohio, United States - OWC_May_M1_C1_D6_A | ecosystem: Environmental > Terrestrial > Soil > Wetlands | place: USA: Ohio...
GCTCCGGGTCGGTCTCGACGAGGCTGCGCTTGCGCATCATCGCCGCGAGCTGACGCACCGGTAGCGGCTGGCCGTTGCGGAGCTGCGCGAACACCGTCGCCGCGGCGTCGCCGAGCGGCGTGCCCACGCGCGACATGCCCTCCGCGTCCGCGCCGTTGATCTGCACGGGCGGTTGCACCGGCCGGTAGGGCTGCGGTTGCTGCTGGGGCTGCTGCGGCCTCGGCTGCTGCGGTTGGCCGTGTTGCTGGCCCTGCGGCTGTGGCTGCCCCCGGCGCTGGTCGCGGCGCTCGTCGCGCTGGCGCTCGCGCTCCTCGCGGCGCGACCGCCGGCGATCGCGGCGATCCTGCCACTGCGCCTTGCGCTCGTCGCGCGCGTTGATCTCCGGGAGCATCGGCCGGTCTTCGTCGGCCGTCTGGCGATCCTGGTACTCGGCGTGGGCGATGCCGGGCTTCGTGAGGTCGTCGCCATAGAGTGCCTGGAGCTCCTGCTCCTCGGGCGAGAGCTCGACCGCCGCCTGCTCGATCGTCTGGTCCGCCGGCGTCTCCGCGATCACGTCCGCGTCCTCGATCTCCTCCTCGCGGGCCGCGATCGCCGGCGCCTCGACGATCTCGGGCTCGACGGCAAACCGCAGCTGCTCGCCTTCGTCCGGCTTCTCGGGCTTCTTCTTGGCCGCAGGCTTCTTCTTGGCCGCCGGCTTCTTCGCCGCCGGCTTCTTCGCCGCGGGCTTCTTCTTGCCCGCCTTCTTCTCGGCGCCACCGTCTTTGCTGACTTCGGTTCCGTCGTCCGCGCCGTCTTGCTTCTTGGCCATCGCCGCCTTCCTACCGCAAAAGTTGCCCGCAGGAAACGTGGCCCGTACGGTCGAATGAACGGTAGGGGTCCCAGCGTTCTCGTCGACAGAAGGAGCCTTTTCTATGCAGTCCCGGCGAATCGGTATTTTGATGGGCGGCCTCTCGAGCGAGCGTGACGTCTCCCTCCGCACCGGCGAGGCCATCCTGGCCGCCCTCCGCGAGCGCGGCCACGACGCGATCCCGATCTATGTCGATCGCGACGTCGACGTGGCACTTCGCCAAGAGCGCATCGATGTCGCATTCATCGCGCTCCACGGCCGCTGGGGTGAAGACGGTTGCATCCAGGGCCTGCTCGAGACGCTCGGGATCCCGTACACCGGCTCCGACGTCCTCGCGTCCGCCTTGGCGATGCACAAGGGCAAGGCGAAAGAGCTGTTCCGGCTCCACAACCTGCCGACGCCCGCCTACTACACGCTGACCGCCGCCGACGCGAACGACGTCTTGGGCGTCCACGGCGACTTCGGCTTCCCGTGCGTCGTGAAGCCGATCCGCGAGGGCAGCTCGGTCGGGATCGCGATCTGCAAGACCGCCGACGAGCTCCTGCCCGCGGTCGAGCGCGCGCTGTGCTTCGACGACGAGATCCTCGTCGAGCGCTACATCGCCGGCAAGGAAGTCTCGGTCGCGATCCTCGAAGACCGCGCGCTCGGCGCCGTCGAGATCGCACCGCGCTCCGGCTTCTACGACTACGGCAACAAGTACACGAAGGGCGCGACCGATTACTTCGTCCCGCCGCGCCTGTCGCCCGAGCGCTACCGCGGGATCCTCGCGCAAGCGCTGCGCGCACACATGGCCCTCGACTGCCGCGGCGTGACCCGCGTCGACATGATCGTCTCGGACTCCGGCAACGAGTTCATCCTCGAGGTGAACACGGTCCCCGGCCTCACGCCGACGAGCCTGCTCCCCAAGATCGCGGACACCGCCGGCATCTCGTTCGGCGAGCTCTGCGAGATGATGCTCGCCGGTGCGTCGCTCGCGACGCGGCGCGGCCGTGGCGAACGCCGCGTCCTCCAACGTGCATTCGTCGGCGATGATCGCCGCGAGGCGGTCGTCGAGCACCACTGATGCGCGAGCGGCGGATTCTGTGCGCGACCGCCGTGCTCGCGGTCGGGGTCCCGATGGGACTGGCGACCTGGGTCGGCGCACGTGTCGATGATCTCGCCGATCGACTCGGCACCGTCGCCGGTGTTCCGTCACGGATCGGCAGCGTCGACGCCGATCTCACCGGCGCGATTCGCCTGACCGACGTCGCGCTCGGCACGCTCGTCTCCGTCGATGCGATCGAGGCCTCGGTCGCGATGTCGTCGCTGCTCGGTGGTCAGCTGCGCGCCGACGAGATCCGCGTCGACGGCCCGCGCGTCGCCATCGAAGTCGACGCGAACGGCGACTCCGACCTCGCGCGCCTCGCCCGCCGGATCGCGCATCGCGGTGCCGGCACCACCAAGAAGGCGAAGGCGAGCGGCATCCGCCGGATCATCGTCGCGCAGGGGTCGTTCCGGGCCCGCATCGCTCACATCGGCGAGCTGTCGGCCGAAGATGTCGAGCTCGTGCCCGATGCGACCGGCGTTCGCGTGATCACGGGACCGGTGCGCCTCGACGGCGTGCGGTCCGACGTCCACGTCGAGCTCGCCTTCGCGCGCAGCGCCGCGGAGCTCCGGATGCCCGCGATGCAGTTCGGGCGCGTGCTCGCGGTCGGCGGCACCGGCAAGGTCGCCGTCGACGGCAAGTCGATCGCCCTGCGCGATGTCGCGGCTGGACGCCTCGCCGCCGGCGGCGTACTCGAGCTCCGCGGTGCACTCGTCCATGCGACCGAGTCCGTGCCGCGCGCCGTCGCCGTCGAGGTCTCGCCGTCCGATCTGGCAGTGCGGCTCTCCGGCGATCACGTGCCACTCGCGCCCTTCGCGTCGCTGTTGCCGCGCTCGCTCGACGTCTCGAACACGCACGCGACGGGCTCGCTCGTCGTGCGCAAGACGCCCGCCCGCGTCGACCTCACCGTCGATGGTAGCGTCGACGGGCTCGTCATCGATCATCGCGCCCTGTCCACCACGCCGCTGCCGATCACGGGCACGCTCGTCGGTGACATCACGATCTCGCCCGAGGCCGTCGCCGTCCCGAAGGCGACGCTAGAGCTCGGCGACGCGAAGCTCGTCGCGAGCGGGTGGATTCGTCGCAACGGTCCGGTGTCCGGTCAGATCGAAGCGCAACTCGCGAGCGCACCGTGTGCCTCGCTCCTCCAGTCACTGCCGTTCCGCGGTCCGCTCGACGGCATGGTGCTCGCCGGCGACCTCGGCGCACGCGCGCGGCTCTCCGTCGATCTCGCCGCTCCACCGGGCGAAGGCACGACCCTCGCGACGTCGTTCACCGGCAACTGCACGGTCGTCGCGGAGCCTCCCGATGCGGACGTGATGATGCTGACGCGCGACAGCGAGCAGCAGCTCGCCGACGGTAGCCGCACCACGATCGGCAAGAACCAACCGAGCTGGGCGAATCTGAAGGCCCTGCCGTATCACGTCCCCGCGGCGTTCGTGTCCGCCGAGGACGGCCGGTTCTGGGAGCACGACGGGTTCGACGTCGAGCAGATCGCGCGCAGCTTGGAGATCGATCTGCGCGAGCGCCGCCTCGCACGCGGCGGCTCGACGATCAGCCAGCAGCTGATCAAGAACGCCTTCCTCACGCAGCGCCGTAGCCTCGATCGCAAGCTCCAGGAGGCGATCCTGACGTGGCGCCTCGAAGAGCGCCTCGACAAGAAGCAGATCCTCGAGCGCTACCTCAACATTCTCGAGCTCGGCCCCCGCATCTTCGGCCTGCGCGCCGCGGCGAACTACTGGTTCAATCTCTCGCCGCGCGAGCTGAGCGTGAGGCAGGCGGCCTTCCTCGCCGCCCTCACCTCGCAACCGACGTCGATGAGCCGCCGCATTCGCAAGGCCGGTGGCCTCGACCCCGACTCGGCCGAACGCGTCGCGGTCGTCCTGCGGGCGATGCGTCGCGATGGCGTGATCTCGAACGAGGCGTACGACGCCGCCGTGCACGCGCCGCTCTACTTCACGACGACGGCCGTTCCACGCGAGCGCTGATGCCGGATCGTCAGACGCCGAGGAACAGGCGATTGCCGAAGTTCCGCTCGAGGTCGGCGGCGAAGATCTTCTGCGCGGCACCGTCGATGTCGTAGGCGACGCGCTTGAACTCGAACACGCGCTCGTCGGTGTCGTAGATCGTGTAGCTCGCGCGGTTGTCGTAGTCTCGCGGCTGACCGACGGAGCCGACCGAGATGATGTACCGGTGCTCGGGGCGAATCACGAACTTCGTCGCGACGACCTCGAACACCTCTTCGCGCGTGAGCGCGAACGACTTGCAGAGGTGCGAGTGGCCGATGAACGTGACCGTGCCGAGCTCGTCCCAGATGTCGAGGCAGCGCGTCGCTTGCTCGACCGAGAAGATGTACTCGAACTCTTCGAGGTTGATCGGCGAGCCGTGACAGAAGGTGACGTCGCCTTCGCGCACCTCGTACGGTAGACCGCGCAGCCACTGCATGTTCTCGGGCGTCAGCTGACGCGCGTGCAGGTCGAGCGCTTGGCGAGCGGCATCGTAGTAATACGAGTAGTCCATGCGCCCGGCGACAGCGGCGTCGTGGTTGCCGAGGATCGTGTACGACGCGAGCTTGCGAATGATGTCGCAGCACTCGTTCGGTGACGCCCCGTAACCCACGACGTCGCCGATACAGACGTACTTATCGATGCGTTCGGACTTGAACGCATCGACCACGGCGGTCATCGCTTCGATGTTCGCGTGGACGTCGGAGAAAATTCCGATCCTCATGAAGACAGCGGATCGAGCATATACGAAATCACGGGCGGTTCAGGTCTGGATGAGATCGGATTCGTCGAGCTCTTCGTCGTCATCATCGTCAAGGATCACATCGGCTTCGTCGAGAACCTCCATGGGTCCCGACGCTTCGAGATCGACGAGGCCGGCCTGGCCAGCGTCGGGGAGGCCTTGTTCGAGCGCCTCGAAGAATCGTCGCGAGAATGCCCGATTGACGGTGACATCCCGACCTGCTTGCGATCCCTCGGCGCCGGGTCGCACCCGGACGTGATCCTTCGCCGCCGACGCATGCAGCTCGAGCGCGTGCTTCGCGACGGGCGCGACCACGCTCTGGCCGCCCGCCATCGTCTCGACCGCGGCTTTTCCACCACGCACCGCGACGTGGGCCATCGCCCAGGCGACGCGCTCCTCGACGGCGGGAGTCACCTTGTCTCCGAGGCGGCCGTACGTGCTCGCGAGCGGCAACAGCGCCGTTGGTCCAACCTGCCCGATCGCGCGCGCGACCTCGCGCCAGATCTCGGTCGGCTCGGTGAGGAGCAGATCGATGACGGCCTGGGTGCCGTCCTCGGTGCGAAGCAGGGCGAGGGCGAGCGCGCAGCCGTGGCGGAGGAACGCCTTGCTGCTCGCGAGGCCGGCGAGCAGTGGCGCCTTCGCGGCGTCGCCGAACTTCACCGACATGCCGAGCACGCGAACCGCTTCGGCGCGCGACATCTTCTGGACGACCTCGATCACGGGCGCCGCGGCGCGCGGCTCGGCGCGATCGCAGAGCTCGATCGCCGCCGTCATGCGCTGCTGCTTGTCGTCGAGCAGCGCGATCAGCTCGTCGGTCGACTTCAGGCGCGGCGTGCCGGTCGCCGGCGTCGCACCGATCGATCCGGACACCTGCGGCCCCTCTTCGCTCGTCTTGATCGCACCGCCCGTGGCCGCGCGCTGCTGGCCGAGGTCGACGCCCAGCGCCTTCGCTTCGTCGGCGAGCGCCTTCGCGTTGTCGGCGGCGGCTTCTTCGTCGATGTCGAACGCGGTCGGGTGACGCTTCAGCGTCTCGAACCCGCGGTCGAGCTTCTGCACGAGGTCGCGACGCGAGCGCGCGAGGCCCTCGCTGACGGCGACCTGCGCGAGCTCGGGGCCCATCCACAGCCCCCATGCGACCGCGCTGTCGAGCACGTGACGGCGCAGCTCGCGCCAGCGGGGCAGCGGGAAACCGCGCGTACAGACGAGGTAGTCCTCGCGCGACGGCCGCGCGAACCGGCGCGCCATCGCGATCGCGCGCCGGAGCTGCTGCGCGGTCTGCAGCTGCGCGAGCTTGTCGTCGCGGAACTCCGCCGCGTCGGGCTGTTCGATGCCCAGCAGGTCGTAGCCGGCGCCCTGCACGAGCTCGCGCGCCTTGACGAGCGACGGCTCGCCCTCGGCCTGCACGCCGCGCAGGTGGTCCTCGGCGGCGCGCATGATGTAGCCGACGTTCTCGTCGAGCGGCGCGGTCAGCCGGAACCGGCGGATGCGGCGCCCGCGCGAGATGAGCTCGACGGTGATCTCGAACCGCTTCGCGAGCGCCGCCAGCACCTGGCGATCGCGATCGCCCGCGATGTCGAGCGTGACGAGCACGAGCTGCGTCGGGCTCGGCACGCGCAGCGCGGGTGGCGGCCCGAGCACGAAGGTGATCACCGGATACGTGGCGGTGCGATGCAGCAACACCCGCACGTCGACCTGCCCGCCGAACCCGCGCACGATGTGATCGCCCGCGACGAGGGCGAGCCGGACGTGGCCCTGCGCGTCGATCGCGAACATCGACGACGGGCTCGTCAGGGCGCGCTCTAGCCACGATTCCGAGACGACGTCCATCGGCAGCTCGGTCGTCTCCGTCGTGAGCGGGTCCGATCCCTGCGGTACGATCGACGGACCGGTCGCCTCGCTGCCCGGCACCTCGAGCTTGTCGAGCGCGGCGACCACACTGGTCTCGATGTCGAACGCCTCGGCGTCGCGATGGTGGCCGTTCGTGACGGGCTTGCTCAGGATCTCCGACGACATCTCGTCGATCACTTCGCGCGGCACGGGCATCGTGATCGCCGACGGTTCGCGCGGCGGCTCGCCGATCGTCGTCGCTTCGGCTTCCGCGAACGCCGCGACGGGCTGCGACTGGACCGCCGCGATCACGCGATTGCGTGCCTCGCTGCGCAGCCGTTCGACCTCGTTGCGCTCGCGCACGACCTCGAGTCGCACGCGCTCGATCTCCCCTGCCTTCCCCGCAAGGTCCGCTTTCGCGACGTCGAGCTCGATCGCCCGCCGCTCCAGATCGCGCATGCGCTTGTCGTGCTCGACCCGCGCTCGCTCGAGCTCGGCTTCGCGGGTCACCAAATCCTGCCGGCGCCGATCGGTGTCGCGCGTCGACTCCATGGTGCGCGCGGCTTCGAGCGCTTGTTGTGCGCGCTCCTCGAGATACGCGCGCAACCCGCTCGTCCCGTAGACGACCGCGAAGTTCTTCGCGTACATCGGCACGTTCGCGTCGCCGTCCCGCAGTCCTTCGAGCACGCGGATGCGTTCGTCGAGCTCGCGGTGGCGGTGCGCGTCGCCGAGGATCAGCACGAGCAGCTCCGCCGCGGGGTCGTGATAGAGGATCGGCACCGCGACCTTCACGACGTCGCCGCCGTCGAAGCGCAGCGTGTTCAGCGCGCGCCCGGGCTCCTCGCTATGCAGTCGATCGACGAGCTCTGGATCGCTGACCGCGTCGATCGTCGTGTAGACCTGCGCTGCGATCAGCTCGCCGCGTGGACCGGCAACGTGCACCGTCGTCGTCTGCGTCTTGCCGAGCTGTCCGCGGTAGGCATGTTGCGATGGTGCGCGCGTACTCCCCCGAGCCATTCGAGAGGCATATCGCGGTATCAGGAATGGCTCAACCGATTCCCGTCAGCAGCCACGTCGTGACGCAGGAGGACGAACGCGCTGCGGACTCAGTTCACCGGGCCGCTGGGCTCGTCGGTCGAGGTCTCCGGGACATCGTCCTCGGTCGCGTTGCCCATCATCTGTGCGGCGACCGCCACGAGCACCTCGTGCACGTGCTCGAGCGTGTCGAGCCGACCGCACAACGAGTAGTAGTCCTCGACGGAGACCTCGCCCATGCGCTCGAGCGCCTGCTGGACGTAGGGCCGCATGCGCGGTGGGGCGTCGAACTCGGAGTCGAGGTCGTCGAGGTCGGCCTGCGCGATCGCGGCCGCCACGAACCCGGCGGGGGAGAAGTTGAGGCCGGTCGGCAGCACGACCCGCCAGTCGGCGTCCTCGGGCGCGAGCTCCCAGCGGCCGCCCAGCCGGCGCCGCACGACCTCGCCGAAATACGCGCCCGACGTGGAGATGACGAGCTTGAGGGTCGCCGGCTGACCATCCGGCACGTTGCGCAGGTAGTGGTCGAGGAGCGGCAGCGTGTCGGAGTCGTACTCGAGCGTGACGCCGAGCGCGTTGCGGACGTAGCTGACCACCTGGTCCGCGTACTCGCGTACACGCGCCGGGACAGCTTCATCCATGAAGCTCAGCCTACCGCGGATCGCGGGATCCGGCGAGCCTGGTTCGTCCAATCGACGTCACCACTCGACGAGCGAGAAGTCGACCGTGCCGTGTCGCGACTGGAGCTCGACGGTCGCCGGCGACTGGTTCGCGAGCTGACCGTGCTGCGCCTCGACCCAGCCGTCCGGGCGGGCCTTCGCCATCGAGCCGAGGTTCACCTTCGTGCCGCGGCCGCGCACGATCATCACGCCGTTGCGGCGCAGCTTGACGTCGATGTCGCCCTTGAGGCTGGAGATGACGAAGCGACCGCGCAGCGACGCCTCGCCTTCGAACACGATCTTGCCTTCCATCGTCGACAGCTCGATGTTGCGCGACCGCACGCGGCGGCCTTCGATCTTGCCGCGATCGACGGATGCGATCAGGCGCTCGCCACCCACCGAATCGAGCGCGAGGTCGTTCGAGATGATCTGCGCGTCGACGGAGCCGAACACCTGCGTCAGCGACGTCTGGCCGCTCACCGAGTGGGTCGACAGCTCGCCGGCGACGTTGCGCACGGTGATCTTCCCCGAGCCGGTGTCGAGATCACCGCCGGCGTCCATGTTCACCACTTCGAGCGTGCCGTTGCTCGACACCGCCTCGATGCGCGCTTCGCGCGGGGCGCGGACGATCAGATCGATGCGGACGGCGCTGCGCGCGAGCGGCGTGTGCTCGGGGCCGCCGTCGGCGGTCGTCTTCATGCGGACCGTGCCATCGGGATTCGGTACGAGCGAGACGCGTAGGCGATCGATCGCTTCTTCGTTCGGGCCCACCTTGCGGGTCTCGATCTGGATCGCCGATCCGTCGTAGCCCTCGACGCGGACGTCGCCGAGCGGATTCTCGATCGAGATCTGCTTGAACGGGCGACCCGCAGGCTGGATCTCCAGGCGCGCACGCTCGACCAGCGAGCCCTTCGGGGCGTCTTTGGGCGCGGGCGCGGGCGCCGGTGCCGGCTTCGGCGCCTTCGGCTTCGGCTCGTCGGCGATCGCGAGTTGAGGAACGAGCAGCGCGAGCAAGGCGAGGCGCGTCACTGCAGGCCTCCGGCGGCGAGCGCGACCTGATCACGCGTGAGCGTGTTCAGCAGATAGCGATTCATGGCGCGCCACGCACGCTCGCGCGGACGTCCGTCCTCGGCGGCGTCGATGGCGGTGCGGAGCTCGGCGACCTGCGCGTCGAAGCTCGCGCGCTGCTCGGCGGTCCACGTGCCGCGCGCTTCGTTCGCGAGGGCGAGCAGCTCGTCGGCCGTCTGGGCGTGGCAAGCGGCCCTCCGCGCTGGCTCGGTCGCGAGGTCGGTCGTGACGTCGGTGTTCGCAGGGGCCTCGAGGTCGCAGCCCGGCGTCGGGGCCATCGCGACGGGCGGCGCGGACGACTGGATCTGCGGGCTCGGGGTGTCGACGAGCTTGGTCCGCGGCTCGCTGCCGTGCGTGCGCCACACCAAGATGCCGACGGCGGCCGCGGCGAGCACACCGCCCATCGCGAACCGGGGCAGCATCGGCGTCCACCGCGCGAGCGCGCGCTTCCAGGCGGGGCGCTTGGATTCGGCGACCTCGGCCGCGGCGAGCTGGGCTTGAATGCTCGTCCACATCGTCGACGGTGGATCGAGGGTCGGTAGCGCGCGTAGCTCGTCGCGCAGCGTCGCTTCTTGCCCCGCGATCTTCCGACACGCGTCGCACGTACGGAGGTGGCCGCGCACGACCGTGCCGCGATCGGGATCGAGATCCCCTTCGAGGTACGCGGTCAATCGCGGACGGACGTCGTCACACGTCATCAAGACTCTCCACCCGGAGAAAGGCTATCACCGAGCAGCTCGCGCATGCGCGCGCGGGCTTTGTGCAGCTGCGACTTGCAGGTGCCGACGCGGCACTCGAGGATCGACGCGCACTCCTCGTGCGAGAGGCCCTCGACGTCGTGGAGGACCAGGATCGCGCGGTACCCGGCGGGCAGCTCCGCGAGCGCGGCTTCGATCCGCGATGCGAGCGCGGAGTCACGCTCGGCGACCGGCGGGGCCGGTACTTCGGTGAGCCCGTCGTCGCCGACTTCCTGTCTGCGGCCGCGCTTCGCGAGGTGCGAGAGCGCCGCGTTGACCGTCAGCCGATAGATCCACGTCGACAGCGCCGAATCACCGCGAAAGTTCGCGAGCGCACGGAAGATCCGCACGAAGACCTCCTGCGCGACCTCTTCCGCATCCGACGCACCGACGATGCGATGGGCCATGCCGAACACGCGCCGCTTGTACTGATGGTAGAGGCGCTCCATCGCGCGGGCCTCGCCACGGCGGCAGGCGGCGATGAGCTGGGCGTCATCCGTGATATTCGCAGCGACCCGCGGACGCGGTTCCGCGAGCGGTGCTGCGAGTGGGGCTGCGATCGGTTCGGCGAGCTCGTTCACGGGGTCCCCAGGGTCAGAAGTGGGCCGGCTCTGCGTAGGACT
>Ga0316630_10000823_pt1 | contig 10625 bp, 6 predicted proteins | sample OWC_May_M1_C1_D6_FD_207658 | JGI IMG/M metagenome (GOLD analysis project Ga0316630, IMG submission 207658) | Wetland soil microbial communities from Old Woman Creek delta, Ohio, United States - OWC_May_M1_C1_D6_A | ecosystem: Environmental > Terrestrial > Soil > Wetlands | place: USA: Ohio...
AGCAACGCGGCCCAGGCGCCGGGTGGTATGCTGACTTACCTTGAAGTGGGCGGACCCGGACCCAACACACTTACCGTGGTAACGAATGGTGCGGGGAAGGTGGCCGCGGAGAGTCTGCCCGGCGGAATTTACTGCGATTCTTCTCTGGATGGATCCGATTGCACTGAGGACTACCTTGCAGGGACCGAGGTCAAACTGGTGGGTCACCCTGCGACCCCCGGCTCGTCTTTTGCTTGGACGGGCTGCGACTCGGTGACGGTGGCGAACGAGTGTCTCGTTACCATGAGTGGGGCAAAGGACGTGGCGGCCAATTTCCTGGGCGCGTCCGGGTCCGCAGTGACCCTGTTTGCTCCGAACGGCGGGGAAACGCTTGCCTCAGGTTCGACATTCACCATTCGGTGGGTAGGGCCGGTTTCCGCAGTGAAGTATACGCTGCAGCTCTCCTTGAACAATGGAAGAGCGGGAACCTGGAGGGCCATTGCGACCAATCTCACTACAAACTCATACGACTGGACTGTTCCGAGCTCAATTGGGAACAGGGGAGCCTGTCGCATCAGGGTGATCGGGTTGAACGCCGCCAACAGGTCTGTGGGAGCGGATGTCTCGAATGCGCCTTTCAAGATCGAAGTGGTGAAGGTGCTCTCGCCAAACGGAGGGCAAAGTTTGGTCTCAGGTGCCCAAGAGACGGTCAGCTGGCAGACCAATGCAACGATAATCCCTGTCACCAGTGTTAGGCTCTTCTACTCGGTGAACGGAGGACGAACGTGGAGAGTCATCACGACCATCACCACCGGGAATCCGGGAAGCTATGCGTGGACGGTTCCGACAGTGACGGCGGCGAACGGCAATGTTAAGGTTAGAGTCTTGCTCCTCGGTGGCACACGAAATCTGGGTGTCGATTTCAGCGACGCAGTCTTCTCAATTACGCCAGCACCCGCGCCGTAAGGAGGTTCAACTCTTGTTAAAGATAGAAGTGTTGTAGGAGAGCAGCCAACCTTCCGCCCAGCGGATCGGTTGGTTGCTCTCGTTTTCTTGGGGAAATTTAATGAAAAGCTCGTTACCCAATGTTACCTCCATTCTTATCATTTCGTTGATGGTCTGCGTCCTGTCGCTCTCCATTGCGCCCGGGAAGATCGTCGCGGAGGAAACTGAGGCGAACGTCCAGTCCCTCACTTACGAAGCATTGGAAAAGAAGTGGGGAGTCAGGCCATTGAGCGTCAGACAGACTGCGGACGGCCATATGCTCGATTTCAGGTATCGCATCACGGATGTGGAGAAGGCCTCGCCCCTTTTCAGCCCGACGATCAAACCTCTCATCATCGACGAAGATACGGGAGCGGTGATGGCTGTCCCCAACGTCCCGAAGGTTGGCTCCATGCGCTCTACCAGAAAGCCGGTGAAAGACCATACCTACTTCATGCTTTTTGCCAACCCGCAGAAGCACATTCAGCCGGGTCACAAGGTGACGGTCGTCATCGGTGACTGCAGGGCCGAGCACCTGGTTGTGGAGTAATGACAGGAATGATGGAGTAGTGAAAAAATGCCTGCCTGCCCCGCCCTCGGTCGGGACCGGAACCGGTAGGCAGGGAAGAATGGGAAAATCCTATCATGACAAGATTACGGGTGAGAAGACAAGACTTCATCACTCTGCCTGTTATTTCTTTTTTATTTGTCCTGCTCGTTGCTCTACCCTCTCAAGCCGCGGGCCTCTCTCCTGAACTTCAATCCACCCTATTGTCTCTCCGGGACCAGGATGAAATATCGGTGATCGTCACCCTGTCCGAAAAGGCTGACCTCCGCCAGATGAAAGGGAGGGACAGAAGATTCCTCCGATCCACCATCATCCGAGCCCTCAAGGAGAAGGCTTCCGTTACGCAATCGCCGATCAAAGCCTTCCTGGAATTTAGGAGAGCCAGAAAGATCAAGCCACTTTGGCTCATCAACGGGATTTCTATCACGGCTCCAGCCAGCGTCATTCAAGAACTGGCCAATTTCCCCGGCATTGAAACAATAAGACTGGACGAAACGATCCTGGCTCCCGTGGTTGCCCAGCCCACCTCCGCCGTCCCCGAATGGAACCTCAACGCCATCCGCGCTCCTGAGCTCTGGAATCTTGGCTACAGGGGGGACGGGGTGGTGGTCGCGACTATGGACACCGGGGTGGATCCGGACCATCCTGACCTTCAGGCCAAATGGCGGGGAGGGGCGAACAGCTGGTTTGATCCCCACGGGGAACACGACTCTCCCCATGATGCCCACGGTCACGGCACGCAGGTGATGGGGGTTCTCGTGGGAGGCGACGCCGGCGGCACCTCCATCGGCGTAGCACCCGGTGCCCAATGGATTGCCGTGAAGATCTTCAATGATCAGGGAGAAGCTCCGCTGAGCGCGATCCATCAGGGTTTTCAGTGGCTCCTCGACCCCGATGAGAACCCCGATACTGATGATGCTCCAGACGTCGTCAGCAACTCCTGGGGCCTTGATAATATCAACGAGTGTTCTCTCGAGTTCCAGACGGACCTCCAGGCCCTGAAGGCCGCAGGAGTGGCGGTCGTGTTCGCGGCGGGCAATTCCGGCCTAGATGCTTCGAGTATCAGCCCTGCCAATAACCCCGGAAGTTTCGCCGTCGGTTTCGTGAATCAATCTTTGAGCATTGCTCCGACAAGCAGCCGGGGACCTTCGGCATGCGACGGAAGGGTCTATCCGGAGGTCGTTGCTCCGGGGGTGACTGTCAAGACGGCTGATCTCACCTTCGGAGGGCTCTTTCCCGATTCCTACCTGGCAGTCTCAGGAGCATCGATTGCTGCGCCTCATGTGGCGGGGGCCATGGTCCTTCTGCTGTCTGCCTTTCCGGACCTGACCGTGGATGACCTGGAAACAGTTCTCAAAGAGTCGGCATTCGATCTGGGAGATTCTGGCCCGGACAACACCTATGGATATGGGCTTTTGGACGTCCTCACAGCCTATCAGCTGCTCTTCAGCTCTGCCCCGGAGATCCTCCCTGATATCCTGGCGAATCCTTCTTCCTATAGTTTTGCCGAAATGAAAGAAGGGAGCTTTTCGGCGCCCAAGACTTTTACCGTGATGAATGCAGGAGCTAAAGACTTATCCATCTTTGACATAACCATCACAGGGACCCACTTGACTGAATTCCTGAAACAGAGAGATCAGTGCTCCGGGCAGATTCTGGCTCCTTCCCAGGTCTGCACCCTGGAGATCGTCTTCTCACCCACTTCGGGAGGAGTGAAAAACGCCAACGTCTCTATTCCCACGAATGATCCTGATGAGAATCCTCTGAATATTGCATTGACTGGAACCGGGTTAGAGCAATACAGGCTAGACGTCGTAATGATGGGGACAGGAACCGGAAGGGTGGTCAGTAAAACGATCAGCTGCGGTCCGGAATGCTCGGAGTTTTATTCTTCCGGGGAGGCGGTGATTTTAAAAGCCTTCGCGGATCCCGAATCGAGATTTGCGGGATGGACCGTGTGTAGTTCGTCGGGATGTCGTTCCACTCTCGGAACGACACGCATGGTCAAAATGAACATGGATCAGAATGTGACGGCAACATTCATCGGTCCAAGCCTAACCCTCGCCTCCCCGACAGCAGGAGAAACCTGGAGGAAAGGTTCCTATAAGATGATCAAATGGATCTTTACCGGAAGACCCGGCCCTCACGTAAAGATTGAACTGCTCCAGGGAGACACCGTCATCAGGACGATTGCCAGGCAGGTTCCGATAGGAGTCAACGGGAAAGGGTACTTTCATTGGTTCATTTCGAGAAAACTTCCCGATGGAGCCGACTACAAGATCCGGATCACCTGTACACGAAATAGCGTTCACACGGACGCCAGTGCTCTTCCCTTCACCCTTCATCATTGAAACGCTGCGGAAAAACATTCCAATTGCATCAACCTTTGTTTTTTGTAAGAATGATCTGTGTTGCGGTGGAAAAGGGCGCCGCATTGCGGTCACGTTAAAGCAAGGGGGTGGACAATCATGAGCAAAAGAAATCTGACTATTGTGACCTTTGTCATTCTTTTCGCGGGGCTTTTCTGGGTCTCTTCCGGTAGATTTCTAACTGCAGGACCCGATACCGACTCAAAAGGCCTCCGCGTTCATCCGGGGACAACCGTTCAGGGGGAACTCCCGAAGGCCAAATCCGAGGGCACCTCCGATCCAGCGGAGTCGAAAAAAGAGGAGCGATCCGTTGAGATTCCGTCCAAGAGACAGCAGCTCATCGGGGTCCGAATCATCGAAGCTTCAATGAGACCCCTGCTCAAAGCCATTCGAACGGTGGGACGGATTGAATACGATGAGCGGAAACTGGTGACCATCAACTCCAAGGTGGAAGGCTGGATCGAAAAGCTTCATGCCGACTACACGGGGAAGCATGTGAAGAAAGGGGAACCCCTGGCCGATATTTACAGTCCCGAGCTTTTTGCGACACAACTGGAGTACCTCAACCTGCTGAAATGGAAGCGCGAGAAAGCACATCGGTTCCAGAGAAACATCGAGTTACGATGGGGCGACCGTTACGGAACCACCGGACAGATGCTCACCTTTGACATCGAAGCGTTGATTCAAGTCGCCCAGCAGCGGATGAGTTTCTGGGAAATTACCGATGACCAGATCAAGGAGGTCGAGGAAAGCGGAAAACCGATGAGAACCTTTACCCTCCACAGTCCTGTGACAGGGTATGTGGTCCAGAAGCTGGCGTTGCAGGGAAAACGGTTTGAGGTCGGAGAGAGGCTCTTCGACATTGCCGATCTCTCCACCCTCTGGGTGATTGCCGACATCTACGTCTATGAATTGCCGGTCATCAAGGTTGGACAGCCTGCGAGAATCACGCTGAGTCACTTTCCCGGAAAAGAATTCTCATCAAAAATCGACTATATCTATCCAACGCTTTCCGCCGAGACGAGGACGGCAAAAGTGAGGTTCATCATTCCCAACCCAGAGGGCCAATTAAAGCCGCAGATGTTTACCGACGTGGAATTGAAAATCGATTTGGGCAAAAGGCTTGTCATTCCCGAAGACGCCGTGATCGATACGGGGACGAAAAAGGTGGTCTACGTCGATAAAGGGGAAGGGATTTTTGAACCGAGAGAGGTGGTGCTGGGACTGAGTGGAGAGGGGATCGCAGAAGTTATTAAAGGGCTGAAAGAAGGCGAAAAAATTGCATCGGCTGCAAACTTCTTTATCGATTCAGAGGCGAAACTTAAAGGTGTGAGTGATTAGGGTCGGTGTCGATAAAATCGGCGGTGCGGCAGTTTTTGGGTGCTTCGGTTGGAAGGATTTGAGAAGGATCTGCAAAACAGGACAACGGCAAGACGACAGACCCGCGGCACGATAGGGGTTTGAATATGATTTCACGAATCATCGAATACAGTGCCAGAAACAGATTGATCGTTCTACTCATTGTGTTGCTCTCGATCGGGTGGGGATACTGGGCATTGAAAAAGACGCCCCTGGATGCCATCCCCGATTTGAGCGATACCCAGGTTATCATTTTTACCGACTGGACCGGGAGAAGCCCGGACCTCGTCGAAGACCAGATCACCTATCCAATCACCTCCACCCTTCTTGCGGCTCCAAAAGTCGAGGCTGTGCGAGGCTTTTCCTATCTTGGAAGCTCCTTCATTTATGTGATTTTCGAAGACGGGACGGATATCTACTGGGCCAGGAGCAGGATCCTGGAATATCTTCAGGCGGTAAGAAACAAGATCCCAGCCGACGTCAATCCCGTCCTGGGTCCGGATGCCACAGGTGTGGGATGGGGATTTTGCTATGCCCTCGTCGATGAGACCGGAAAATATAACCTCGCAGAGCTCCGGTCGGTCCAGGATTGGAATATCAAACTGGTCCTCGAGAGCGTGCCCGGAGTCGCCCAAGTCGCCAGTATCGGAGGATATGTCAGACAGTACCAGGTCACCGTGGACCCTAACAAACTCCTTTCCTACAACATTCCTATCACAAAGGTGATTGAGTCGGTCAGGAAGAGCAACAAGGATGTGGAAGGAAGGGTCATCGAATTCTCGGGCATTGAGTATACGGTCAGGGGGAGGGGTTACATCAAGAGCCCGAAGGACCTGGAAAAGGTTCCAGTGGGTACCGATGGGGCCGGAACTCCGATCTATCTGATGGATGTGGCCAATATACAGCTGGGGCCGGAAATCAGAAGGGGGTTAGCCGAACTCGATGGGAAAGGAGAAGTGGCCGGAGGAATCGTCGTTGTCCGGTTTGGAGAAAACGTCCTCAGTGTCATTCAGAGGGTGAAGGAGAAAATCAGGCGGGATATCGAGCCCAGTCTCCCCAAAGGAGTGAAGGTGGTAACGACCTATGATCGGACCGATCTCATCCATCGCTCCGTGGGCACCCTGAAAGATGCCCTGATCAAGCTTTCTTTAACCGTCTGTGTGGTGGCCATCGTTTTCCTGCTCCATCTCCCAAGCGCCCTCGTCGTTATCCTGACCTTTCCGATCGCCATCTTGATCTCCTTCATCTGTATGTACTACCTGGGGGTGACGTCGAACATCATGAGCCTCGGCGGCATCGCCATCGCCATCGGTGAAATGGTCGATGCCTCCATCGTGATGGTTGAAAACGCCCACAAAAAGCTGGAGGAATGGGAAGTCCGTGGAAAACAGGGGAACAGGGCTGAGGTCATCATTCAGGCGGCAAAGGAAGTGGGCCCTTCCCTCTTCTTCTCTCTCCTTGTCATCACCGTGGCCTTTTTCCCCGTATTCGCGCTTCAGGCTCAGGCAGGAAAACTGTTCAGACCCCTCGCTTATACAAAGACCTTCGCCATGCTTTTTTCAGCTTTCCTCGCCATCACTCTGACCCCCGCCCTCATGACGCTTTTAATCCGGGGGAAAATCATTCCGGAGGAGAAGAACCCTCTCAACGTGTTCCTACGTCGCATCTATGAACCCGTCGTCCGATTTTCCCTTCGTAAGAAGAGGCTTGTGATCTCCCTTGCGATCATCCTCTTGATATTGACGATCTACCCGATCCTGAAACTGGGCCGTGAATTCATGCCCCCCCTTTATGAGGGCTCCCTTTTCTATATGCCCGTTACTGTGCCCGGACCATCGATTTCAGAGGTATCCAGAGTTCTTCAGCTCCAGGACAGGATTCTGATGAAAATCCCGGAAGTCACCCAGGTTTTTGGAAAGGCGGGCCGCGCTGAAACAGCAACCGATCCAGCTCCCCTCGAGATGTTTGAAACGGTCATCAACCTGAAGCCGGAAGCCCAGTGGAGGAAAGGGATGACTGTCGACAAACTGAAGGACGAAATGGACGAAGCCTTAACGATACCGGGTGTCGCCAACCTGTTTACGATGCCGATCAAAGCACGAATTGACATGCTCTCAACCGGTATCCGGACCCCGCTTGGGATCAAGGTCATGGGACCCAAGCTGGAGGAAGTGGAGAGATTGGGGATCGAGGTTGAGAACCTCCTCAAGGGTGCCCCCGGAACAAGGAACGTCTACGCCGAAAGGCTGAACACCGGTTACTTTCTTGATATCCATATCAGACGCGAGGAAACGGCTCGGTATGGGCTGACAATCGATGATGTCCAGGAGATCATCCAGTCCGCCATCGGCGGGACGAACATCACGACGACCGTGGAGGGAAGAGAACGATATCCGGTCAATGTGAGGTACCCCAGGGACCTGCGATCGAACATCGAGAAGTTGAAAAGAGTCCTTGTGCCGGTCACGCTCAAATCAGGACAGGCGCAAGTGCCCCTGGGAGAACTGGCAGAGATCAAGGTTGTCAAGGGGGCCACCGTCATCAAAAGCGACGAAGGGACCCTTGTCTCCTATGTCTACATCGACTACGCAGGAGGGGATATCGGTCGTTATATCAGTGAAGGAAAGAAAAAGCTCGCCTCTCTCAAAATCCCGGACGGCTACCGGCTTGAATGGAGCGGGGAATATGAGTATCTGATGAAGACTCGGGAGACTCTGAAATTCGTCATCCCTCTCACGGCCCTGATCATCCTTGTCCTTGTCTATCTCAACACAAGCTCGGTCGTCAAGACCATGATCGTACTTCTGGCCGTCCCTTTTTCTCTCGTCGGCTCCTTCTGGCTTCTTTATCTCCTCAACTACAATATGAGCACAGCCACATGGGTGGGAATGATCGCCCTCGGGGGGATAAGCGCAGAGACGGGGATCGTCATGCTTCTCTTCCTTGATCTTGCTTATCAGAAATGGAAGGACGAGGGTCGATTGAAAACAGAGGATGACCTCAGAGAGGCTGTGATGCATGGTGCCGTCAAAAGGCTGAGGCCTAAGATCATGACGGTTGCAACCAATCTGGGCCTGATCCCTATTCTTTTCAGCGCGGGAGCGGGTGCCGATGTGATGCAACGGATCGCCGCCCCTGTCGTCGGAGGCCTCTTCACCTCGCTCCTGCTGGTGCTGATCGTCTTTCCGGTAATCTACACAATCTGGAGGGAAAGGGAATTTCGTTAAACTAAAATAGTAAAATAGAGACACATTAAAATAGGGACACATACCATTTTTTGATAAGCTTCCTTGGTAAGAAACTTAATCTTTCCAGGATCGGAGCAGTCATAACCCGGGAAAATGGTATGTGTCCCTATTTTTATCTACATAGTTTTGACTATCTTGAAATGGTTATTTCCTGGAATTGTTTGAGTAAATTCAACCTGATAGAAAAGGAGAAAACGCATAATCTTCTTTGCGATTCCAACAGGTGGAGAGGACGAAAAGATGATGATGATAAAAGGTCCTTACCGTATTGTCCTGGCTGATGATCACGCTATGTTTCGTCATGGTCTCAAGAGCGTTCTCACTAAAGAGGATGATCTGGATGTGATTGGGGAGGCAGGCGACGGTCTCGAACTACTCACGTTGCTGACCTCAGCTAAGTTAGCGCCGCATATGGCCATTATCGACATATCCATGCCGAACCTTGGGGGGCTTGAAGCGACCTCCAAAATCAAGGGCGCCTATCCTGACATGAAAGTACTGATTTTGAGCATGCACAGAGAAAAAGAATACGTCCAAAAGGCCCTTTCCGTGGGTGCGGATGGATACCTGCTGAAGCAGGACTCTTCGGCTGAACTCTTCACCGCCATAGAGAAAATCAGGCAGGGTGGCGTTTATTTCTCGCCGCTCCTGTGTGATGTCGATGGCTTCTGACTACATAGTTTTGACCATATGAAAATGGGTATTTCTGTGAATTGATCCAACACCGGCAATCAGCTTTCAATGATAGGTAGGAGCGGCGATCTTTGTAGAGGTTGAGGTATCAAAATTCGAAGGAAAACCATTTTAGAAAGCGCCAGATTTGGCGAAGGAAAGGAGGTGGATCTTAGAACAAATGAACGTCGGTCACAGGTTTTTTTTCTTTTTTTTACTGACACTCACACTAACACTGACACTTTTTTAAGAAAGGAGCGTACCATGAGTAAGCGCAAGTTTTTGATTTTTCCGAGCTTGATCTTGGCAGCTGTCTTTGCCTGGTCATCCGGCGATGCTTTTGCCCAGGAAAAAGGCAAAAAAGCCGTAGCTAAAGGACAGGTTACCACCAGCGACGTGGCTAAATACCTCGGAAAGATACCACCCGCCGAGCAGAAGGCCGCTGCAAAGCGTGCCAGACAACAAGGTCTTAAACCCGGGGTAGCCGGGCGCACTTCCCGGGCACCTGTGCCGGGCGCAACGCGCTAATCAATCACGAAAGGAGAGAAAAGATGAGTAAGTTTAAATTCTTAATCTTTATGAGTTTGGTAGCCGTACTCGCTACCGTGGCACCAGTAGCCGCACTCGCCGCGTCCGCCCCACCCCTTCCGGGCATTGAGGGCCCTGGCGGGGTGCCGCATTATTTCGGTCCTTACGGTAACTGGGCTTACAGCCCGCTCCCGAAGGGATCCATCGGTTCCATCATCGTCGATGCCGGAGGCTCGGGGTACACCGCTCCCACCGTGGAAATCCTTGACGCCTATGGCACCGCTGACGTATTGGCTACGGCCACAATAGACCCAACAACCCAGATAGATGCAACGGGTGCCATTACCGGTATCACCGTTACAAATCCTGGTTCGGGTTACAGTGCTCCGATCGTTGTAATCACCGACACCACCGGCGTGGACGCCGGAGCCACGGCGACCCTCACTGGTCTCACCGGCGGCATGCTAAAGTTTGTCGACAGCCTGCCGGGCCTGACGCCTGCCGGAGCAAACAACCTCGGACAGTACATTCCGCTTGGCGTTCCCGATACCACAACCTTTCCGGGCTCTCACTACTATGAAATAGCCTTGGTCGAGTTCTCCGAGAAAATGCACACCGCCCTGCCGCCTACCAGACTACGGGGCTATGTACAGGTGTCGCCAACTGGAACAATCCCATTGTTTCAAATCGATGGCACCACTCCGATTAATTATCCCGGCACAACGACTCAAGTTATGGCTGTGGACAGACCGCATTACCTGGGGCCTACCATCGTTGCAATGGGCAGGGCACATGGCGTAGCCAGTCCCGCTGGCGATCCCGTGCCAGTTCGCATCAAGTTCTACAACTTGCTTCCCGCCGGCGCCGGTGGAAACCTCTTCATTCCGGTGGATGAAACCGTTCCGGGCGCTGGGCTGG
>Ga0316630_10000825_pt1 | contig 10619 bp, 7 predicted proteins | sample OWC_May_M1_C1_D6_FD_207658 | JGI IMG/M metagenome (GOLD analysis project Ga0316630, IMG submission 207658) | Wetland soil microbial communities from Old Woman Creek delta, Ohio, United States - OWC_May_M1_C1_D6_A | ecosystem: Environmental > Terrestrial > Soil > Wetlands | place: USA: Ohio...
CGGCGCGACGCTGGGAAGCATCCTGGGCTCGAGCCTGACGGCCTCGCTCGCGCGCCATGTGGAACCCACGTACTTGCTGCTCGGGTCGGCGTTCCTGCTCGAGACTGCGGTGCTCAGCGTCCGGCGTCTGTCCAGGCTGTCCGAAGCGTTACGCCTGCGGCCGGCCGCGCGCGGCGAAGAAGGGCCGATCGGGGGCGGCGTCCTGTCGGGCTTCACACACGCGTTTCGGTCGCGTTACTTGCTGAACATCAGCCTCTACATGCTGCTGTACTCCGTCACGTCCACCTTCCTCTACTTTGAACAAGCCGCCATCGTCAATCGCAGCTTCGCCGATCGGGCGGCGCGTACCGCGTTCTTTGCGCAGGTCGATCTCGTGGTCAACGTCCTCACGCTGGGTGTCCAGCTCTTCCTGACGGACCGCCTGCTCCGAGGCCTTGGCGTGGCCCTCACGTTGACGCTGCTGCCGGCCCTCAGCATGGTGGGCTTCGTCGCGCTCGGCGTGACACCGACGGTCGCGATCATCGTCCTGTTCCAGGTGCTGCGGCGCACGGGGAATTTTGCCGTCGCCCGGCCGACGCGCGAGGTCCTCTTCACCGTCATTCCACGGGAGGACAAGTACAAGGCGAAGAGCTTCATCGACACGGTCATTTATCGCAGCGGCGATCAGGTAGGCGCCTGGTCGTACGCGCTGTTGTCCGGCTTGGGCTTGAGCCTTACGGGGATCGCGCTGGCGGCGGTGCCGCTCTCGGTCGTGTGGCTCCTGAATAGCTTCTGGCTGGGCCGTGAGCAGGAGCGGTTGGGGGCCGCGTTTGCGCCCCGTTCCCGCGTGCCCGTCTAGGGGCTGCCGACCGCAATTCCGGTGGGGCAGGCCGGTCCCACGGGCCGGTCGGGGCCCGAATGATTCGTGGACAGGAAGGAGCCCCGTGGAATCAAGAAATAGCATTCGGGCCTTCGCTCCCCGAAGCGATGGCCCCCCACAATGACGTTCCATTCGCCGAGCTGAGGAGGCTGCCATGACGAAGCGTGCGTTCCTATTCACAATCGTGCTCGCGCTCGCGGCGCTGCCGCCGGTCGCCGGAGCGCAGGCGACCGGCGCGCCGTTGAAGATCGGTATGATCGGCGCCGGCCGCGAGGGCGGCGCGCTCGGCGCGTTGTTCGTCAAGGCGGGCCATCCGGTCAAGTTCTCGTCACGCCACCCCGAGAACCTGAAGGGTCTCGTCACCGGCCTTGGACCCCTCGCGCAGGCCGGAACGGTCGAGGAGGCCATCGCTTTTGGCGATGTCGTGGTGATCGCCATCCCGTACACGGCGATGGAGCAGATCGGCAAGGCGCACTCCGACGCCCTCGCCAAGAAGGCGCTGGTGATCGATGTGAGCAATCCGATCCCGCGGCGCGACGGCGAGGACTTCGTCAAATCGGTCGGCGCGCAGGGGGGACCGGGGCTGGTGACCGCGAAATTCCTGCCGGGCGCGCCCATCGTCCGCGCGTTCAATGCGATCGGCGCTGGCAGGCTGGCCGAGCTCGCCCATCGCGCAGGCGAGCCGGTCGGGGTGCCGATCGCGGGCGACGACCCGAAGGCGATCGCGCTTGCTGAGAGCCTCATTCGTGGGATCGGATTCGAGCCCGTTCTCGTCGGCGGGTTGGCCATGGGCAAACACCTGGTCCCGGGGACGCCGCTCGGAGGCGAGCACACCCCAACAGAGCTTCGACGGATCGCCGGCAGCTTGCACTGAGGCATGGGTTACCACGCTGTGTGGTGCCCTTCAGGCCATGCTGCCGAGGCGCTTCGGTCCGGGTCCGCGCCTCCCGCACGCGACCCGGTGCCCATCACCGTCCATTGCCTGTCGGTAGGCGTCTCTCCACCGAGAGCGTCATCACAAGGAGGTGACCATGGTTAGCGAGTTCTCCCGGCGAACCTTTCTAAAGACCACTGCGCTTGCGGTTGGCAGCGTGGCTGCCGCCGATGGGCCAGTACGCGCCCAGGAGCAGGGCATTCGGCTGCGGAAGGTGGGCATCATGAGTCCGGGCGACATGGGCTCGGCGGTGGGCCAGGTATTGGCCAAGCACGGCCTGACGGTGATCGCGGCCCTGGGCGAGCGCAGCGCTCGCACCCGCGCGCTGGCGGCCGAGGCCGGCATCGCCGATGTGGGCACGCTGGAGAACCTGGTGCGTGAAGCCGACTTGGTCATGTCCATCCTGGATCCCGACGCAGCGATTGTGGCGGCACAACGGGTGGCCGAGGCCATGAAGAGCACAGGGGCCAAGCCCCTGTATGCGGATTGCAATTCCATCGCCGTTCAATCCGCGCGAAAGATTGGCGAGATCATGAAAGTGGTCGGGGCGCCCTTTGCAGAAGCCTCCATCATCGGTGCGCCGCCGCGCCTGCCGAACAAAACTCGCATCTACGCCTCGGGCGCGCGCGCGCAAGATTTCGCCCAGTTGAAGCAATTCGGGCTCGATGTGCGTCTCCTCGGGCCGGAGGAGGGAAAGGCTAAGGCGATCAAGGTTTGCTATGCCACCATCACCAAGGGCACCCAGGCACTGTTCACCGAATCTTTGGTCTCGGCGAAGCGGCTGGGTGTGTTCGACGTACTGGTGGCTGAATTCGAAACGAGCCAGAAGGCCCTGCTCAAGTATGCGCAGGACGGCCTGCAGCAGATGCCGCCGAAGGCCCATCGCTGGATCGGCGAGATGAACGAGCTCGCCGCCACATATCAGGGTATAGGGCTCACCCCCCGGATGCTAGCCGGAGCCGCGGACATGTATCGCGACGTGAGTCAGACAGCGTTGGGCCACGAGTCCCCCGAGAACCAGCGCAAGCTCGCCCGTTCCTTCGACGAGTTCATCGTCATGCTCGAGCGAGATATGCCGCGCGGCTGACATCACAGTCAACAGTCTTGACAGTCTCGTCCTACTAACTTATTCGACCAAAGCACTCTGAGTTGTCTACCCTAACATATTCTTCATGTCGCGACCGTAGCGCGATTATCCGGGTATTTGGGGTAGTGAGCAGGCAGTGTGATCAATCGGGACGCTCCGGACATGTGGTAGCTTGTGACGTATCTATAGTAAGACCACGGTTTATTTGGAATTTTATCATCTGAGCCGTTCAGGATTTTTTCCCTCGACCGACCCGCGCCTACCTCTCCCGTTCTTCGCTATTACAAGTCCCATTCTGTCTTCGGTCTTCTGGGGTAAGGCGGCTCCGAACCCGTTTCTGCACCGCCCGCCTGCCCCTACCGTGCCCGTGTAAGGTTTCCGGCTCTTGGAGTTCTATGGTAGTGACGGGCGCGGCGACGCAACAATAGCGAAGGGCTGCACCTGGTCACGCACCGTGTGAAGGACGCACCCAGATGGACAATTCAGGAAGGAGGCGCGCCATGGCGACGAGGGCTGGTCGGATCTGGATGTGGGTGGGACTTTTCGTGGCAATGTTTACTATCGGATTTGCCGGAAAGGCGTATGCGGACTCTACGATTACCGTGACGAATGAAACGGGATACTACCTCGGCACCGTCAAGTATGTGCGGGTTGATGACGAAGCCAAAGTGCTCGTCGGCCAGGCCCACCTGTTGGAGGGGGACAGCCATCCCTTCCATCTGGCTGTACCCGGAAACCACGTTGTGTACATCGCCTTCGAACGGGACGGGGAACCCGTGTACGCGAAGGGAAATGTGTATAGGATCTGGGACTGGCAGTTGGCAACGCTGACGCTGAAGAAGGTGGTGTTCACCGACGAAGGGAATGCCCTCTACAACATCAGCCAGGCAGAATTTGAGGGGCTCAAGTGAAGCGCTTCGGTTCGTGTCCTGTGGGTTTTCCGGTCGCATGGGCCTCCCGAGAATGTCCGCGTCTCCGGACAAACCACTCTCTACCGCTGCTTCTCCTTGACGGGAGTTGAAGCCCTCGACGGGATCGGGGTAAAGTACACATGAAAATAGCCCAAGAAGGATGAGCCGCGACACCTCCTCCAGGGGCTCACCATGAAGAGCCAGGTCCGCCGTGGTTACACCAGATCAGCCCGCAGGCCGAGGGCATCGGGCTCCGCGGGCTTTGCTTTTTCTGTAAGGAGACGCGGGGTTCAGGGTGTAATGATGCGAGGCCATCTGGGTTCTGATGCGCGCGATTCTCGCAAGGGTCAGATTGATTGCTGATGAGGTGTGGAGGGCCCGATGAGCCGTCCACGGTTGTGGGTTCGAATCGGACGGTGCCCCACCCTGCTGTGCCTCGCAGTCGCATGCCTTGTTCTCGCTGCTTGCGCCTCGCCGATCATCAAGATGCCGCAGGCCCTGCCGGATATCGTCAAAGCGTACAAGTCCGTCGAGGTCCATCCCTACAGGGATGGGATCTTCGTCGATACCGGACTAATGGTTAAGAAAGGCGATGCAGTCACGATTCTAGCTACGGGAGAGATCGTCAGAGCGGTCACGAATCCTTATGCGTATGCCCGACAGGTTTTTGACGCCAGGTCCAAGCTCATATACCAGCTCGGAGATTCCGGAAACGTTTGGCGTTGGAGGGGTGATCCCAAGACTCATTCGGACGCAGACGGGGCGATACACCTTGGTCTTCGGCCAGAAGGTCAGGCAAATAGCATCTTCATGCGATACGGATCTTTTGTCGTAGACCTCATCGTCTGGAGCAGGGATGACCCAATACGCCAGGCCGAGGTCTTAGAGGAACTTCAGCGCCGTGACCCTGAGAACAAGGCGCTTGCCTTTGTCGCGGGAGCATTCGCCCGAGACAGAGACCTCCGGCTCCGTGAGCAGCAAGCGACCCAGGAAGTCGCCACCACCCAGCAGGCCCTCACCGCCCTGACCCAACCGGGGAGCGCGTCACCGGGCCCCGGCTCCGACCAGGCCCAGCAGATCGCCGCGCTCACCGCCCGTCTCCAGAAAGCGCAGCAGACCCTCCAGGAGCTGGAGACCCTCAAACAGCAGCTCGCGACCCAGCAGGTGCGGGAGCAGGAGCTGACCACACAACTCGCCCGTCTCCAGGCCGACCCGACCCGGCCGGTGGCCGGCCCGCCGGTGATCGCCGTCGCGAGCCCCCCCGACGGTGCCAGCGTCGAGTACGACACCGTAGTCGTCACCGGCGTGGCCGAGCACGCCGCTGGGCTCGCCCGGCTGGACCTCTGGGTGAACGGCGAGGCGGTGGGCCGCACGGGCCAGCGGGACGTGCGGGTGGAGGGCACGGCCCCCCGCCGTCTCGAGTTCACGGAGCGCCTCCGGCTCCGGGAAGGGTCGAACGCCGTCGTCATCGCGGCGCACGGCGGGGATGGGCAGGTGGCGCAGAAGACCCTCACCCTGGAGTACCGCAAGAAGCGGATGCGCGTCTGGGCCGTCCTCGTCGGGATCAACAAGTACAAACACCTCCCGCCCCTGAAGTACGCCGTCAACGATGCCCGCGAAATCTACCGGTACCTGGTCGAGGTGAACCGCGTCCCCCGCGAGCAGATCTGGCTCCTGCTCGATGAGGACGCCACCCTCGACCGGCTCCGGAGCGTCCTCGGGACCCAGCTCCGCCGGCAGGCCGCCAAAGAGGACACGGTGCTCGTCTTCCTGGCGGGGCACGGCGCCACCGAGCGGGATGCGACCAGTCCGGACGGCGACGGGCTGGAGAAGTACCTCCTCCCCCACAATGCCGATCCCAAGGACCTGTACGCCACGGCCCTCCCCATGCACGAGGTGGCGCGCGTCTTCCAGCGGATCAGCGCGGAGCGGCTGGTGTTCCTCGCCGACACTTGCTACAGCGGGGCGAGCGGGGGGCGCACCGTCCCCGTCACCGGGACCCGCGCCACCCTCTCCCCGGCCTTCCTCGACCGCCTGTCCCAGGGGAAGGGCCGGGTGATCCTCACCGCTTCCGACGCCAACGAGGTGAGCGCCGAGCAGGACGCCCTCCAGCACGGCGTCTTCACCTACTACCTTCTGGAGGCCCTCCGTGGGAAGGGGGACGTCGACGGGGACGGCCTCCTCACGGTGGACGAGGTGTACCGCTACGTCGCCACGACGGTCCCCCAGGCCACCGGGCAGGAGCAGCACCCGGTGAAGAAGGGGGAGATGACCGGGCAGCTCGTCCTGGGGGTGGTGGGCGAGGCCGCCGGGCGCGCGCGGTGAGCCAATGTGGGTGGGTCCGTTGGTAGCTGATTTTCGCCTGTGGGCGAAGCGTCGCGGAAGTCATCCATTTCTTCCCATGATGTCCGTTACGAGGCATAGGTGTGGTTTTATCTGCGGTAGCATCCAACCGCAATGCATACCATGAATGGACGGCCGGGGGCGCGCGCAGAAAGTGTAAGGAATGCGATGACCTCCTATCTATTGAGTAAGTGCTGTGTGTTGAACGTGGGCTCTCTCGGTCGGTGATTGTTGGCAAAGGGTGCAAGGTATGGGGCACGCTGTCGCGTTTGTGCTTGCAGTGATCTTGATGTGTTCCGCGACGGCTATGGCTGGCCAGGGAAAGATTCAGGCGCTGTCGGCAGATAGCTCCCGGACTACTGCGGAGTCCCGGATCGGATGGGACGAAGGTGTCCTGGAGGTGAAGGCCGGTGCCGGCGCTGACCCACGCCGGGCCTACAACGCAGACCAGGCCAGGATTCAGGCACTTCGGGCCGCCCGAACGCTAGCCCTTCGCAAGCTGGCTGAGGTGGTTGAGGGTGTGCAGATCGACGGTACCACAGTGGTGCGGAGTGCGATGCTGGAGAGCTCACAGATCCGGCAGACAGTCCAGGCGCGGATCCAGGGAGCGCGGGTGGTCCGGGAAGAGGTGTCGATGCTCGGCGACGGCTCGTTTTGGGCCGAGGTGACCATCGCGTACCCGATGGCGGGAAAGGGCGGGCTGGCCGAGGCGCTTGCACCGTGGCTGGTAAGCCGGCCGGCGAGTGTGTACACGGGACTGCCGGGCGCGCAGACGGAAGACCGGTACACCGGTCTGATCATTGATGCATCGGGGACAGACTTCTCGCCCGCTCTGGCACCGCGCGTGCTTGCCAAGGGCAGTCAGCAACTCGTGTACGGGCCCCAGGCGATCCAGCTTGCCGTGCTGGAGCGGCAGGGGATCGTGGGGTATGCGGCGAGCCTCACGAGCGCCATGCAGAGCGTACGGGTCGGTCGCGCGCCGCTCATCGTGCGGGCCTTCGAGGCGGCGGGAGATCGGCGGGGAGATCTGGTGATCTCCCCGCGGGACGCGGAGCGGATCGTCGCCGCGGACCGCGTCGGAGGGTTCCTCGCGCAGGGGGCCGTCATCGTCGTGCTGGGCGCCGGACCCGCGGATCATGTGAAGGCGCCGGGGCAGCGCCACGCCCTCGTAATCGGTGTGGGCAACTACCCTCGCACCGGGACGGGGACCGTGCCACCGCTAGAATTTGCAGCCCGTGACGCCGATGCAGTGGCCGATGTCCTGGGTGGCGGCACGAGAGCCCATCGGCAACACATGACCCTGCTTCGCGACGGCGAGGCCACGCGGGCCCGAATCCTGGATGCGCTGCGCGCTCTCCGATCGAAGGCCGCGGAGGAGGATGTCGTCGTCGTCTTCTTTTCCGGTCACGGCACGACGGGACAGGGTCCGGATGGGCGGACGCACTATTATCTGATCCCGCACGACGGGCGCCTGGAAGACCTGTCTGGGACGGCCATCCTCGACGATGTGGTCGAAGAGTTGGCCAGTCAGATTCCGGCGAAGCAGGTTGTCGTCCTCCTGGACACCTGCTTCAGCGGACAGGCAGGCCTGATGGCGCGAGTGAAGGGATCGAGCGGCTCCAGCCCTGCTCAGCCGGCGGGACTCTTTGTCGAGGCCGCCCAAGGACGAGTCGTCATCTCGGCCAGCCGGCCCGACCAGCCCTCGATCGAGGACCCTGTAAGGAAGCAGGGAGTCTTCACTTCATTCCTGGTGGAGGCGCTGGCAGGGGGGGCGGATCTGGACCGGGACGGGCGGATCACGGTGCTGGAAGCATTCCAGTACGTGTCGGGCAAGGTCAGCGACTATACTCGACAGCAATTCCAAATGGACCAGCAACCCGTGCTGGAAGTCCGCGGGATGAGCGGGGAGATCGTGCTGACGGAGAAGAAGTAAGATCAGGGCATCAAGGCTCGGCATCGGTCTAGGACGATGCTGAAAAACCAGTTTTCGCCCAGGCTGGTCAAAAAGGTCCAGATGCCAGGCGGCAAGCGATGGACCGAGTGAGGCGTACTGGGTGGTACGCCGCAACGAGAGCCCGAGCGCGCGGGGTACCCGTCCAGAGGATGGGTCCCAGCAGATGGCCTTTTTCAGCAGCCTGCTGACACTATGACACCTTCTCGTCGGTCAGAGCTGGAATTGATGCGAGCCGTGGTCCATGACGGCGATCAGGTTGCCCTGACGGAGGTGTCGTCCCGTCTCGCCGCGTGCGTGAATTTCGTACTGAATCAACACGGATGGTATCGGCTGGCGAGCGAAGATATGCGGGCCGACATGGTGGACGAAGCGCTCCTTCGCCTCGTGACGCGGATTCAGCGGGGATTCGACGGGGTGGACGCGCAGTTCAAAACGTTTCTCTACAAGGCCGTGTTCTCCGTGACCTCGCTCGCGATCAAGCAGGCATCCCGGACGACCTCCCTGGACCAGGAAACGCCGAGGGCGGACGGATCCATGGCGCCGCTGCGAGATATGCTGATGCTGGAGGTCACGCCCTGGATGGGAAAGGTGATCGATCCCACGGATCCGATCGAGGGCATGGCACGGTGCGCTCGGGCCGGACGCGTGGCCAAGGTCCTGGCCTGCTTGAAGCCGGATGACCGCGAGGTCCTGCGTCTCTTCGAAGTGGAGGGCCACTCCAGCCGTGAGGTTGCGACGCGGATGGGCCTCACGGAAGGAAACGTGTCGGTCCGGCTGCACCGGGCCCGGGATCGGATGCTTCGTTTGTATCTCTTGACCTACGCAGGATCGCCGGCCGGGGCGGACGAGGCGTGGATCGCATCCCTTATCGAGCGGCTGCGGCCGGACGAGGCCGCCGTCTTGCGGATCTGGTGGAAGGCAGGCGAGTCGGTGCGGGGGATCGCTAAGGAGTTGGGGATCCCGGAGGACCGCTGCAAGGCATTGCTCGAGCAGGGCAAGGTCCGGCTGGCCGGTTTGGCCGAGGAGACGCCCCGTGCATCCTGATCGCGTGACGCTTATGCGGTGGCGAGAGCGAAGCCTATCGAGCGCGGAGGCCGAGGCGATCGGCGCGCACGTCAAAACGTGCGAGGAGTGTGCAAAGGCCATGCAGACTATGGACCGGTTCAAGAAGCGATTGGACGATGCTTGGACCGAAAAACGGTCGCGGGAGACTGCGGCGCGAACCCATTGGCCGAGTCGCGAGGATCTCGTCGATTACTACCTGGACGATCTCCCATCGGCGGAGAGCCGGCAACGGATCGAAGCGCATCTCCGAGAGTGCGTTCCCTGTCAGGAGATCCTTCAGGAATTGGAGCAGGGCGCCGCGGAGTTGCAGAAGGCCGACCCCTTGCGCGAGTACGCCGCCGAAACCGCGCCCTCCAGGGGCGATTGGAAGGAGGCGCTGCGGGCGCTTCTTCGACCGGCCGCTTGGCCCGCCTGGACCATGGCGACGGTCGCCGCGATGGCGATCTTCGCCGTGGGGATGCTGTTGCGTCCGGTTGTTTGGCCTGGGGGCGTGATCGCCCCAACCGAGTTGACGGCGCAGATGCCCAAGCCCGCGCTGGAGCGGCACGCGGATGGGACGCTGACGCTGGGCATCGGGGCGACCGGCGCGAAGCCGGAAGCGGTGGCGTTGTTCCGAGAGGCCATGCGGTTCTACGACCAGCCGGATTTCGCCGAGCGGGCGGTTCCCTTTCTGGAACGGGCAGTGGCCGCCGATGCGCAATACGAGCAACCGCGGTTCTGGCTGGGGATCTGCCTGTTGACGCAGGGGCGAACCTCCGCGGCGATTCCGCAGCTCGAGGAAGCGGCTCGGTTGGCGCCGGGCAACGTGACCTATCAACACTACCTGGTGTGGGGATACCTCAAGGCGGGCGAGTACACAAAGGCGCTGGCGGCGCAGACGCGGCTGTTGAAAGGCGCGCGGTAAGGCTGAGCCCGAGTGCGCCCGTGCGCGTGTGAGCACGGGGAACGACATGCCTTACAGAATGGGCCAGGCGAGGGGCGCAGAGCCACGGTGGCATCGGCCGGTGCGACAGCGGAGAATCGGGTCCGCCTGTGACGCGCGTGTCCGATCTGCATCCCATGCGCGCACATCCGGTGTGCGTCATGCCGTTCTGTATCGTGCGTGTTTATGCTTCTGCTGCATTCTGGCCCATCTGATCGTTCTGTCTGTGGATTACTCGCTCGGACACGCCGCCTCGGCCCTCGGGCAGGCCCAGCGCGCGTTCCAGCTTCAGGGTGCGCATTACGGGACGCTGCCGGACGACCATCCCGCAGTCATCCGAGCCCGCGAGGTGTTCCGCAAGGTCACCCGCGCCGCATCGGCCACGCATGCGTCCATCTATTCCCTGTACGTGGTCGCGACGCCGAAGCTGATCGCGCAGAGTTACGGCCAGGGGATCGTGGTGATCTCCCTGGGCCTGCTGGAGCGTCTGGGAGCGGCGGAGGACGGGCTCGCTTTCGTCCTGGGGCACGAGGTGGCGCACCAG
>Ga0316630_10000829_pt1 | contig 10606 bp, 10 predicted proteins | sample OWC_May_M1_C1_D6_FD_207658 | JGI IMG/M metagenome (GOLD analysis project Ga0316630, IMG submission 207658) | Wetland soil microbial communities from Old Woman Creek delta, Ohio, United States - OWC_May_M1_C1_D6_A | ecosystem: Environmental > Terrestrial > Soil > Wetlands | place: USA: Ohio...
CACCATCATTCCCAGCACACAGTTTGCCATCGAATTTATCGGCCAAGATCTGGTGCTTTCCGGCTTTGGCGCAGGTCACGCCGTCGGGATGTGCCAGTGGGGAGCGAAGGAGCTGGCTGAATTAGGATATTCATTTTCCACGATTCTGCAGTACTATTATCCCGGCACCGAACTGCAATCCCTGACACTGGTCCGACCTCCCACCCCGCCGTCCTCGTAATGCAGCTGTCCGAATTCGATTTTCCATTCGACCCTTCGCTGATCGCCGCTTACCCCTGTCTCCCGCGCGATCAGGCCAGGCTGCTCGTTCTGCGACCGCGCGAGAGCTCGTTCGCCCATCGCCACATCGGCGAGTTGGGTGAGCTTCTTCAGCCCGGCGATCTCCTCGTGGTCAATGATACGAAGGTGTTGGCCGCGCGTGTGGCCGGGAGGAAGCGCCCTTCTGGTACGGAGGTCGAAATCCTCTTTGTGAAGAATCTTGGCGATGAGATATGGGAAGTGCTGATAAAGGGGACGTTGCATCCAGGGCAAATTATTGAAATGGGTGCGAAGGCTGTTGCCGTGGTAGTCGAACGTGGTGCATCACGAACGACGGTTCGGGTTGAGAGTCCGACTCCGTTGAGTGAATGGATGCGACAACATGGTCAAATGCCGCTTCCTCCCTACTTGAAACGTGCACCGACCGACCAGGATCGAGAATGGTACCAAACCCTGTTCGCGCAACATGAGGGCGCCATTGCTGCCCCGACCGCAGGGCTCCATTTTACACCCTCACTATTGGCACGACTGCAACAACGAGGGGTACGTCTCACAACCGTCACGCTCCATGTTGGTACGGGGACGTTCAAGCCGGTGACGGTCAATCAGATCGAAGACCATCGGATGGGCGCAGAGTGGGTCGAGATTGGATCAGAGGCAGTTCGTGCTATCGAGCAGGCACAAGCAGGGGGGAGACGGATCATTGCTGTCGGGACCACGGTTGTGCGCGCACTCGAAACCGCAGCTCAAGCTGACGGCCAGATACGGCCTTATCGGGGAGAGACGGAGTTGTTCGTGACACCAGGGTTCCAGTTTAGGGTGGTTGATGCCCTCCTCACGAATTTTCACTTGCCACGGACGACATTGCTCATGCTGGTTTCCGTATTGGCGGGGACTGAATTTCTTCGGCAGGCCTATGCAGAGGCGGTTCGTGAGCGGTATCGATTCTACAGCTATGGTGATGCGATGTTGATTCTCTGACACAGTCAGTAAGTCCTCAAGCCGGACCCCCGTCGAAGATCATCCGAGAAGTTATGACTTGATGACGTGACGACGGTTGACGAGGGTATTACAACAATTCTCGGTTGATCTTGATAGGGATGGTGGTTTTGAGCGATGCAGTGTACGCCGTCAGAGCACGTTGCTGCTTTTGAAAGAGGACGTCTTGCACGGCAAGGTCTCTTGCTGTGGCAGCCTTTGCAGGATCTGACTCAGTTTGCCGTAGCGTGAGGGCTTGTGCTTCGGCAAGCTCGGCAGGGGTAAGGACCACGGCGTCGCGAATGATCATCCGGGCCTTGTTGCTCAGCACTTCTTTCGCCTCCATTGCCTCGAATGTCGCGGGCGTGAGATGATTCGCTGCCAGGAGCCGTTTATAGATCTCAGGATCGAACGTGCCATTTTTTTGAAAATCCGGTATTTGCATGATGACTTCACGCAGCTCGTCGCTGTCGACGGTGAGGCCCATGTTCTTTGCCGCAATGAGCCAAGTCCGATTGTCAACGAGCTGATCCACGACTAATTGTTTAATCGTTTCGTCCTTGAACTCTCCAGGGACTTTATCTTTATAGAAGCGATAGGTATTCTCATAGGCGCGTCGGAATTCCTCGTGGGAGACGGTGAGATCTCCAACTGAGGCAACGACGGTGCCGCGCTGTTCACCAAACCCCCACCATCCCATGGTGATAACGAAGGCCAGCGCGATGATTCCCATGACGGATTTGAGGAGCCACGGATAGCTATGGGACCCCTCACGGATAAGTTTGAGCATGACCACTCCTCGGAAAGTTCGTAGCCGGATTCTACTCATGGATTTGGGCAAAGGCAAGAGATGCCAGTTCTTCCGCGAGGTGATCGTATGGTCAAGTGAGGTCGTCTGTTCGCAAAGCAGAGATCGACCACTCGCAATGATTGATCTGCAGAAGAATGGTCTTTGTTTGTGCTAGATGATCCGATTTGATATACTTTGCTACCAATTGTAAGGAGATCCCTTGGCGGAGGAGGTCAGCGGGACTCACTCAGTAGGTGCGGGGATTTATCCCAAGGCACAGGTCCTGAACCGTGGTATTGCCAAACTCATCGATCTATTCATCGTCGTGGCAGCCAGCCAATTGATCATGCCCGTAGGTTTCCTCGGAGGATTGGCGTATATACTGGTTGCTGATGGGTTTGCCGGTGGGCGTAGTATTGGTAAGCGATTGATTGGTCTCGAGACGGTGCTTCCGGATCGGCGTGTAGCAGCAGGATTTCGGGAATCCATTATTCGCAATCTGCCCTTTGCGGTCGCTCAGTTAGCCTTTGCGATTCCCTATGTGGGGTGGCTTGTGTCGGTGGCGATCATTGCGTTTGAAGCGGTGTTGATTCTTGGAAACGAACAGGGGCGACGTCTTGGTGATGAGGTAGCCGGCACTCAGGTGTTGGACGCGGGTCGGCTGGCATTATCTGACTAATTGTGCTGTCCGTGTCTTGAGGGGAGGGAGAGCATTCGTGGGCATTGGGAGTGACATCTTCGGATGGTTCTCAAACGACCTAGCCATTGACCTTGGGACGGCGTCAACCCTTGTATATGTGCACGGGAAGGGGATCGTGCTCAACGAACCTTCGGTCGTGGCGGTCGAGAAAAAGACGGAACGAGTGCTCGCAGTCGGCACAGAAGCAAAGCGAATGTTGGGGCGTACACCGGGTAATATCATTGCGGTACGGCCGATGAAAGAAGGGGTGATTGCTGACTTTGAAATGGCAGAGCAGATGTTGAAGCGGTTCATTCAAAAAGCGCACAACCGCAGCGCGTTTGTGCGTCCCCGCATCATCATCGGCGTGCCGTCACGCATCACGCAGGTGGAGCAGCGGGCAGTCCGGGACTCGGCTGAGTTAGCCGGCGCACGCGAAGTGTATTTGATCGAAGAACCAGTGGCCGCAGCCATTGGCGCCGGTCTTCCGATCACCGAGCCATCCGGTAATATGGTGGTCGATATCGGCGGTGGCACGACCGACATCGCTGTTATTTCGCTCGGCGGAATTGTCTATAGCGAGTCCGTCAAGGTGGCGGGCGATCGCATGGACGATGCGATCATGAATTATATCAAGAAGAAGTATAACCTCCTTATCGGGGAACATATGGCGGAGCGTATCAAATTCGAAATCGGCTCTGCCTATCCGTTTGAGGAGCGCAAGACCATGATGATCAAGGGGCGCGACTTGATTTCCGGTATTCCCCGCACGTTGGTGGTGGATGACGCGGAAGTTCGGGAGGCGCTGCAGGAACCGATCGGGACAATCGTCAATGCGATTAAAGTGGCATTGGAGAATACCCCGCCAGAGTTGGCGGGCGACATTATCGATCGTGGCGTCGTACTCACGGGCGGGGGATCTTTGCTGAAGGGCATGGATACGCGTTTTCGGGAGGAGACGAATCTGCCGATCATCACCGTGGATGATCCCCTGACTTCCGTAGTCTTGGGGGTCGGGAAAATCCTCGATGAGTTGGATCTGCTCGCCAAGGTGTCGGTCATGTCTCAAGCCAATACCTACCGATAAAGTTCCTCCTTAACTCCCTTTATGTGGATGGCTCATTCTCGCTCTCCCTACGGTGCCAGACGCCTGGCGATTGTCTGCTTCGCTCTCCTGTTGGTGGCTCTTTTTCTGCTTCCCAGTCAAATCCAAGGACTCCTCCAGTACCTGGATGGGCCAGTTGGATACGTCGTGCGCATTCCACTCGAAGCCATCGCCTTCATTGATGCTGGGATTGCTGATCGCTGGGAGCAGTATGTGGCGTTGCAAGGGGTTCGGGAGGAGAACCAGCAACTGCGGAAAGAAATTGAATGGTTGCGCGGGCAACAGAGCCAATTGCGTGAGTCGGTTGCCGCAACAGAGCGATTGACAGCCTTGCTGCAATTTAAGGAGCAGGCGCTCCCCACGATGGTCGCAGCTCAAGTCATCGGGCGTGACGCGACGAACCGCTATCGAGCCATCATTCTCAATAAGGGAGAGGGTGATGGGATCAAGCCGGACATGGGAGTGGTCACGCCTGCCGGTGTTGTCGGACGGGTCGTAAAAACGACAGGGGCATCATCGGTGGTGCTCTTGGTGACCGATCCGAGCAACGCTATTGCGGGTCTTATTCAGCGGACAAGAGACGAAGGCGTAGTGGAAGGGACGCAACAAGGGTTAGCCCAGATGAAGTATATTCCGTTGTTGTCGACGGTCCGAGACGGCGATCGCGTTGTGACCTCGGGCCTTGTTGGAGATTTCCCTCGCGGGCTCGTAATCGGCACGATCACGCGCATCGATAAGCAGGAAGGCGCCCTCTTCCAGTCTGCTGAACTCATGCCGGAGGTTGATATCGGTCGTGTGGAGGAAGTGTTGGTGATTCAGACTTCATATGGGCAGTCCACGAAGGCTGGAGCGGGTGCGGATCTGCCCGGAAAACCATCACCGTGAAATCTGTTATCTACCTGATCCTCGTGCTGCTGCTCGTTCCACTGCAGACAACGTTGCTGCCACATCTCAGTGTGTGGAACGTCAAGCCGGATTTGGGGCTTGTGGCTGCCGTGCTTGTCGGGCTTTTTGCCGGAGAGCTGGAAGGGCTTCTCGTAGGGCTTGCGATCGGATGGGTCTTGAGTCTGTTCTCAGCCGGGGAGCTCTGGTTAAGCCTTCTCACGAACGGAGGCGCCGGCCTCCTGGCAGGATTTCTGGGGCGGCAGGTCTCTCAGATGACATCTCTCTCCTTGGGGCTGGGGCTGTTGCTGGTGTCGTTGGTGAGCGGGGCGTTTGCCGCCTTGAATTTCCAGCATTTCGACGGGTCACAGATGTGGTGGATGATCGAGTCGATCGTCTTCCCACAAGCCTGTTTTGACGGAGTAGTGGGAGGGGCGCTCTATTGGATTCTCTCTCAGCGGTTTGATGTCATCCGCCTGAGGACCGAATAACAGGTCTGTGATGGGCGTGGTGGAACGTTGATTGTGACACATGGCAACAGCTGGTCTGCATGATTCTGAACTTGGGGAGCTCCAGCGCCGGTTAGTCATTCTCCGTATCGGCTTGTTGCTCGTCGTGGCGTTACTGGGGCTGCGGCTGTGGCACTTGCAGATTCGAGAGGGGCCTTACTACCGCGATCTCTCCGAGAATAATCGCACACGTTCTGTCATCATCGAGCCGGCTCGAGGGCTCATCTACGATCGCAATGGGGTCTTGTTGGCGAATAACGTCCCAAGCTTCACACTCTATGTCTCGCTTGAGGATGTCAAAGATCGCGACCTGCTCATAGAGCAGCTCAGCAATCTCTTGGGGTTAGATCCGGCGCTCATCAGGACCAAGCTCACGGCTCGCGGCAGTAAGCAACTGCCGCGCAAGGTGAAAGGTCGTTTAACCCTTCGAGAAGCGACGTTGATCGAGTCTCACCGCCTGGACTTGCCCGGAGTCATGGTGCAAGTCGAATCGCAACGGAATTATCCTGGCGGAGTGACGGCTTCGCATCTCTTGGGTTATGTCGGAGAAGTGTCGTCCGAGCAGTTGGAAAAACCTGAATTTGCCGACCTGCACCAGGGGAGCATTGTCGGGCAATACGGCGTGGAGAAGTTTTTCGATCGGCTCTTACGTGGGCAGGCCGGGCAGAAAAGCGTGGAAGTTGATGCGGTAGGCCATGAGAAACAAACCGTGGTTGTCGAACAGCCCCATGCCGGGGACAACCTGTATCTCACGATCGATGTGCGTCTGCAAAAAGCGGCTGAAAGTTTATTAGGGGAGGAATCTGGCGCGATTGTCGCCCTCGATCCGAGGACTGGTGACGTGCTTGCCATGGCCAGCCGCCCAGGCTTCGATTCGAATATTCTCTCTCGGGAGCTTACACCGAAACAATGGACCGAGATCGTGCAAGACGAGGGGCGCCCCTTGAACAACCGAGCGTCACAAGGGCAGTACCCGCCTGGTTCGGTCTTCAAGGTCATGATGGCCGCTGCTGCGTTGGAAACCAAGACCGTGACACCATCGACATCTATTTTCTGCAATGGAGGGTATCAATTTGGTCGCCGCTTGTATCATGACTGGAAAGCAGGGGGGCATGGCTCTGTGGACCTCAGACACGCGCTTGTGCACTCGTGCGATGTCTACTTCTACACAGTAGGCCAGCGGATGGGGATCGAGACGATGGCCTCTTTTGCGCATCAGTTTGGGCTGGGAGAAGAGACGGGTATTGAGCTACCGTCTGAACGGGTTGGGATCGTGCCCTCCGAGGCCTGGAAACGGAAAGCCAAGAACGAACCCTGGCTGCCAGGCGAAACGATTTCAGCATCAATCGGACAGGGTTATGTGAATGTGACCCCGCTGCAGATGGCGAGTTTGATCGGCACCATTGCCAACGATGGCGTTACATTCCGTCCTCGATTAGTTCGGGCAGTGTTGGATCGAGCGACCGGAGAGCTACAACAAAGGGTCGCGGCTCCCAAACGTACGGTACAGTTGAGGCCTGGAATCATACCGTTGATTAAAGAGGCACTGGCCGGAGTGGTCACAGAGGGAACGGCCACACGGGCAAAGTCGTCGCTGGTGACGATCGCGGGAAAGACCGGTACGGCTCAGGTGGCAGCCTTGCGTACAGGCCCAGAGAAGGATATTCCAAAGAAGTTCCGAGATCATGCCTGGTTTGTCGCATTCGCTCCGGTTGAAGCGCCCACCATCGCCGTGGCAGTGCTTGGCGAGCATATGGGCCACGGAGGGTCGGCATCAGCGCCGCTCGCCAAAGAGCTGATCGAGACATATGTGAGATTGGATCACCCTGCTCCATCCGGCGTGATGGATGGCGCGGTTACACGGAAAGCGGATACCGGAGGAAGGGAACGAGATGATCGATCGGGCGATTAATAGCCGTGGCTTCGACAATTTCGATTTTCGTTTTATCGGACTGATCTTTGCCATCCTGGGGGTCGGCGTCCTGTCGATTTATAGCGTGACGCATGACCAAGGAGTCGCGTTCCCGTTTTACGCTAAACAGCTCGTATGGATTGTGCTCGGTACGGTCGCATTTCTCGTCATGTGGCTTTCGGACTATCATCGCATCGCACGGTTAGCGTATCCTGCCTATGCTATCATCCTCATCTTACTAGCCGTCGTGCTGTTTGAAGGCAGAAGCAGCCGGGGCGCGCAGCGGTGGATCCCGATGGGACCATTTGCCTTCCAGCCATCGGAATTCGCAAAGCTGGTCCTCATTCTGACCCTGGCGCACTACTATTCAGAGGCGCCGCGGGTTGGATGGCTCCAACGAGTGGTACTTCCGGGGTTGTTGGTGTTGCCAGGGCTGTTGCTGATCCTCAAGCAGCCGGATCTTGGAAGCGGCTTGAGCTTTATGGCGGTGTATGCGGCGATGTTGCTGATGGTGGGTATGCGGTCAAAGGCGATAGGTGTCATTCTTCTGTTTTCGCTGATGCTGTTCCCCTTCGCCTGGGAGCTGATGTGGGGGTCATTGCATGATTATCAGCGGCAGCGCATTATGACCTTTGTCGATCCGGTATACGATCCAGGGGGTAAGGGATACCATGCTCTCCAATCGAAGATTGCGATTGGGGCGGGAGAGTTAATGGGGAAGGGGCTGTACGGCGGGACGCAAAGCCAATTGAAATTTTTGCCAGAAGGGCATACCGACTTTGTGTTTTCGGTATTTGCAGAAGAGTGGGGATTTCTCGGTGTGCTGGTCCTCTTGACATTGTTTGTCGCATTGATCTGGCTCTCATTGGAAATTGTAGCGCGAGCGAAGGATCAGCTCGGGGCATTGTTGGCGGTCGGAATCATTTGCATGTTGTGCTTTTGCATAGTGATCAATATTGGCATGACAGTCGGTATGTTCCCGATCGTGGGGATCCCTCTGCCGCTCATGAGTTACGGAGGGAGTGCGACGATTATGACCATGGCGTCGCTCGGCCTGCTCTTGAATATCAAGCGCCGTCGATTGAGTTTCTTCTAATGAAAAGTTGATCGCACGGCCTCGAAAGAGTCGGGGTCGTGGCAAGAGGTTGATATTTATTGTGCGGATCGTCGGGCTGACGAACAGCCGAGTGGAGGTAGGAACCTGGGGATTCCCCGCGTTCGCTCCACGCATCAGTACGACGGTTCTACTGAACGGAAGGAGTCGGTATGGGAATAGAAATAGCGATTACAGTCGCACCAGAGGAAACTCGCGTTGCGGTGTTGGATGGCGGAGTCGTGACGGATCTCTTTGGGGACCGTGCAAAGCATAAGGACTTCGTCGGCAACATATATAAGGGAAAAGTGGCGAAAGTGTTGCCTGGCATGCAGGCCGCATTCGTGGATATCGGTCTTCCGAAGGCGGCTTTCATGCATGTGTCGGATTTATCATTGGATGCCGAGCCGGGAGACACGCTCGTCGATGCGGACGAAGAAGACAAGGATGCAGATAAAGACGGGGATATGCTGGGCCCTCGGCGCCAAAGCTCCAAGCCGATCGAACAGTTGTTGAGCGAAGGACAAGAGCTGATGGTGCAGATTTCCAAAGGGCCTATCGGTACGAAAGGCTCGCGGGTGACCACCTATGTATCGCTCCCAGGTCGGTATCTTGTGTTCATGCCCAACGTAGAACATATTGGTGTGTCGCGCCGCATCGCCCGTGACGAGGAGCGGGCGCGACTCAAGGACATTATGAAACGAGTGCGGCACCCAGGTTGCGGATATATCGTTCGGACAGTGAGTGAAGGGGTCAAGGAAGATGAGCTAAAGTCCGATGTCGATTTCTTGCACGTCCTTTGGCAGGACATTCTGGCGAAACGTGAACAGAAGGGGTCGCCAGCGTTGCTCCATGCGGATTTGAGTTTGAGTTTTCGTGTCGTGCGCGATCTCTTTGGGAAAAAAGTTGATCGGTTATGGATCGACTCGCGTGAGGAATACCAAGCGGTCCGAGATTTCGTGGAGCGATTCTCGCCGGAGCAAACGTCACGCATTCATTTGTACGACAAGGATGAAAGCCTCTTCGATCATTTGGGGGTCGAGCAGGAAATGGCGCGAGCCCTCAGTCGCAAGGTCTGGCTCAAGTCCGGCGGGCATCTCGTGATTGATCATACGGAGGCGATGACGGTCATCGATGTCAACACCGGACGGTTTGTAGGGAAGCGAGATCAGGAAGAGACCATTCTCCGGAACAATCTGGAGGCGGCGAAAGAAGTCGCGTATCAGATGAAACTGCGCGGGATCGGCGGAATCATCATTGTGGATTTCATTGACATGGAGCGTGAGAAGAATCGTGACAAAGTGTATCACGCGTTGCTCGATGCGATGTCAAGCGATAAGGCCCGTACCAGAGTGTCCAGAATCTCTGACCTTGGGCTGATCGAGATTTCTCGTGAACGGGTGAGAGAAGATCTTCTGCGTTCGCTCTCCGAGCCCTGTCACTATTGTGAAGGGCGAGGCTATACGAAGTCTCCGACCACGGTAGCCTATGAGATATTCCGCGATGTCCGCCGGATCGGAAGCAGCCCTGAACCGCAGCGGATCGTCATCGGCGCCCATCCCACGGTGGCTGGGCTGTTGCAAGATGAAGAGCGCCAAGGTCTTGAGGCCGTAGAGCGAGAGTGTGCCGCGAAGATCATTGTCATGCCGGACGAGCATCTGCATCTGGAACAGTACGATCTGGCTGTTCTCTAGAGGTTTGGTTTCGTGCGATTAGTCCTATGCAGCCTTTTATCAAGTCTGTACGTGCGGATTCTTCCTGCGAGGCCGTAGGTTCTCCTCCGGACCATCGTATGACCCAGGCGGCGTTAGAGTCTTGGCTTCGTCTGCGGGCGATCGATGGAGTGGGGGATGTGATGGTCCTTCGGTTGGTTCGCGTCTGGCGCTCTCCGGAGATTGTTTTGAATGCCTCCCGTGATGAGTTGGTTCAGGCTGGGTGTAGCCCGCAGCTGGCAGATGCCATACGACGTGGGCCGGATAGTTCCGCCCAGCGGAACATCGAGTCGCAACTTAACGCGATTGAGCGTAGGCGTGTTGAAGTCCGGAACCTGTTGGCCTCCAACTATCCCATGCGACTGAAGATGGTTGCGGACCCTCCACCGCTCCTGTATATCACAGGCACGTTGACTGAGGAGGATGAGCTGGCGATGGCTATCGTAGGTGCACGGCGCGCGACGGCATCCGGACGTGCCATGACTGAAGAGTTGAGCCACGACCTGGCGGAAGCTGGCATGACGGTGGTCAGTGGGCTTGCGCGTGGGATTGATGCAGCCGCTCATCGAGGTGCTCTCGCTGCGCAAGGGCGCACGATCGCAGTGCTGGGCTGTGGGATCGATCAGACCTATCCGCCGGAACATGAACGGTTACGCAAACAGATCGAAGAGCGGGGGGCGATTGTGTC
>Ga0316630_10000830_pt1 | contig 10605 bp, 7 predicted proteins | sample OWC_May_M1_C1_D6_FD_207658 | JGI IMG/M metagenome (GOLD analysis project Ga0316630, IMG submission 207658) | Wetland soil microbial communities from Old Woman Creek delta, Ohio, United States - OWC_May_M1_C1_D6_A | ecosystem: Environmental > Terrestrial > Soil > Wetlands | place: USA: Ohio...
ATCGAGCGGTTCGCCGTCGACGCGCGCGGCCAACGGCTCGACGAGAAGACGGCCGCGGCCCTGATCCAGGGCGAGCGGGTGGTCGGTGCGGTCCCGGGCGCGAACGTGGTGACCACGATCGATGCCGAGCTGCAGCGGCTCGCGGAGAAAGCGGTCGCACACGTGCCCGCGGCGGCGGTCGTGATCGTCGAGCCCAAGACCGGCAAGCTGCGCGCGATCGTGAGCAAGCCGTCGTTCGATCCGAACGTGATGACGGGCCACCTGACGCGTGCGGAGGAGACGCTGCTGCTCAACGATCCGCGCAAGCCGTTCATCGACAAGGCGCTGCGCGCGAGCTATCCGCCGGGCTCGGTGTTCAAGTTCGTCACCGCGCTCGCGGCGCTCGAAGACGGGCAAGCCGCCGAGGACGAGTCGATCTTCTGCAGCGGCGTGTACGAGCTGTCGGGCACGAACTTCCGGTGCAACGCCTCGCACGGGAAGCTCAACCTGATCCAAGCGATCCAGCGTTCGTGCAACGTCTACTTCTGGACGCTCGCCACGCAGCGCATCGGTCTCGATCGCATCGCGGAGGTCGCGCGTCAGTTCGGCTTCGGCGCACCCACGAACCTCGGGCTCAACGGCGACGCCGGCGGGCGGATCCCGACGAAGGCGTGGTACGAGCAGCAGGGTCGCTACAAGATCGGCTACGCGACGAACGCGGCGACCGGGCAGGGCGACGTCGAGGTCACCGTGCTGCAGACCGCGATGGCCTACGCGGCCCTGGCGAACGGCGGCACGCTGTACGTTCCGCAGGTCGTCGAGCGCGTCGAGTCGAGCGCGGGCCGGCCGATCGTGGCGTACGAGCCGAAGGTCGCGCGCGACATCAAGATCCCGAGCGACGCGCTCGACATCTGGCGCCGCGGCATGTGGAAGGTCACGAACGAGCCGACGGGCACCGCGTTCGATCACGGCTACGTGTCGATCATCGACGTGATGGGCAAGACCGGTACCGCCGAGATCCGGACGAAGGCGCGCAAGAAGGAAGACGACGAGCGCGACATCGACAACTGGAACCCGGCGCGCTCGCACGCGTGGTTCGCCGGGTGGGCGCCCGCGAACGATCCCGAGATCGCGATCGTGGTGTTCGTCGAGCACGGCGGTTCGGGTGGCAAGATCGCGTGGCCGATCGCGAAGCGGATCATCGAGGGTTACTACACGAAGATCGATCCGCGCACGCCGCCGCCCGATGCCGCGCAACGCGCGAAGCAAGCGGAGCTCATGAACGCCGCGAATCGCGCGAAGGCGGAGCGCGAGTGGAAAGCGCGCCAGGCGGCCAAGGCAGCGGGGGAGAAGCTGCTGCCGGTCGGGGAGGCCCCGTGAGAGGCACCGGGCTCGCCCTGCCGCGCGCGACCGTCGGCGTCAGCCGTTGGCGTCGGTTCCGCGCCGCGGTCGACTGGCCGTTGATCGTCACGATCCTGGCGATCACGGGAATCGGCCTCCTGAACCTCTACTCCGCGACCGTCGGCACGCGTCACCACGCGAAGTTCGACACGCAGGTGCAGTGGGTGATCGTCGGTGCCGTCGGCTTCGTCGTCGCGACCGTCGTCGACTACCGGTCGTTGGTCCGGCTCGCCTGGATCGGCCTCGCCATCTCGATCGGGCTGCTCGTGGTCGTCAAGCTGCTCGGCGAAGGTGCCCACGGCAAAGGCAGCTATCGCTGGCTGAACGTGTTCGGCATGGGCGTGCAGCCATCCGAGCTGGCGAAGCTGATGGTCATCATCGCGCTCGCGCGGATGTTCCAAGACGGCGAGCTCACGCGCTACACGCCCGAAGCGCTCGGCGTACGCCTCGTCATCCTCGCGCTGCCGATCGGCCTCATCGCGACGCAGCCCGACCTCGGCACCGCGATCCTCCTGTCGCTCATCATCCTCACCGTCGGCTTCCTCGCGATGCCGTCGGTGTGGCCGATGGTCCACGTCACGCTCGCCGGCCTGCTCGCGATTCCGATCCTCTGGGAGCAGATGCACGACTACCAGAAGAACCGGATCCTCGCGTTCCTCGATCCGAGCAGCGATCCGACCGGCAACGGCTGGCACACGCGCCAATCGATCTTCGCCGTCGGGTCGGGAAAGATCCTCGGCAAGGGCTACGGCGAGGGCACGCAGAACCAGTTCGACTTCCTGCCCGAGCACTGGACCGACTTCCCGTACTCGGTGTGGGCGGAGGAGTGGGGCTTCGTCGGCAGCGTGTTCCTGATCGCGCTGTTCGTGTTCTTGATCGTCTGGATCCTGAACGTCGCGCTGTCCGCCCGCGATCGCGTCGGCGCCGTCATCTGCGTCGGCGTCGCGGCGATGACGTTCTGGCACGTCGTCGTCAACATCGCGATGGTGCTCGGCCTCGCGCCCGTCGTCGGCGTCACGCTGCCGTTCATCTCGTACGGCGGCAGCTCGCTCGTGATCTTCTTCTGCGCGATGGGCCTCGTCGCGAACGTCTCGCTCCGCAAGCACGGTTACTAGCGGCGCACGAACGACAGGTTCAGCGGCGCGCCGAGTGTTTGCTCGACGGGAAGTCCCTTCGCATCGAGCACGAGCTCGCTCGCGAGCTGCATCGTGCCGAACTTCATCGTCAGCGCGAACACGCGATTGCCGCCGACGTCGGGCTTGCGCTGGACGTCGATGGTCGCGCGCTCGATCGCCGGGTTCGGAAACGTCGCGAGCTCGAGCGACGCGAGCTTGCGCGCCTCGTCGACCTTCATGCCGGCGAGCTTGTCGGCGAGCTCGACGCTGCTGCCGATGCCGGGACCTGCGATGAACGCATCGGCGGGGAGCGACGCGGAGAGCTCGATGGCCTTGCCGGCGGCATCCTTGCCGGCCGCGACGAGCTTGCCGCCGGCCGGCTTCGCGTCGAGCGCGATCGCGCCGAACGCGGTCTTCTGCTCGACGCGCGTCGCCTGACCCGCGATCCGGTAGGTGGTCTCGATGTGGCCGGGGACGTCGTTGACGACCTGCGCGACGACCACGCGCTTGCCGTCGACGAAGCCGATCGCGATCCGCTCCTCGCCGACGACGCTGTCGCCCGATCGCACCTCGTAGTGAGCTTGGATGACGTCCTTGCCTTCGGGGGCGAGCGGCGGCATGTCCGCGAAGCGATCCGTCGCGGCGGGCTTCGCGATCGCGGCGAGCTTCGCCTCGAGCTCGGAGCTGGGCAGCCACCGGCCGCGCAGCACGACGCCGTCGGGGACGAGCGGGAGCGGCGCGGCGAGCGGGTCGACCCCGACGAGGAGGAGATCGGCGCGCGCGCCGACGGCGACGACGCCGAGCGTGCCCGGCATGCCGAGGAACGTGCCCGCATCGGCGGTCGCGGCGCGGAGGACGCGCGCGCGCGGAGCGCCGGCGGCGACGAGCAGCTCGATCTCGTCGTGCATCGCTTCGCCGGGGACGACGTACGGGTTGCCGGTGTCGGTGCCGACGATCATCGGCGCGCCCGCGGTGGCGAGGACGCGCACGATCTGCTTGCGCATCTCGTTCGCGGTCCGCATCGCGGTGAAGTCCGCGGCTTCGGCCGAGCGGAGCCGGAAGTCGCGCTTCGGATCCCACATCGCGCGCACCTCGGGCGTGACGAAGGACAGCCACTTCACCTGCTTCTCGACGGCGGCGACGTCGCCGAGCTCGGCCATCCGCGCCATCACGATCAGCGTCGCGCAGTTGTACGCGCCGGCCTGCCTCGTCTGCTGGACGAAGGCCGCGATCCGCGACTCGTCGATGGTCGACACCAGCCGTCCCATCGTCTTCCAGTAGCTCTCGCCGGGTTGCTTCTCCGCGGACGACAGCGCTTCGAACCAGCCATCGAGGTGCTCGATCGAGCGCTGACCCGATGCGAGCACGTGGTCGAGCCCGACCGCTTTCGGGACGTGTCCCTGTAGCGTCAGGCCGTGCTTCTTGCCCGCCGCGACGAGCGCGTCGTAGACCGGCTTCTCGAGGCGCGCGTAGGGCTTCAAGAAGTCGTAGCCCTTGCCCTTGAGACCGGCGACGACGCCGTCGACCTCGTCTGGCTTCGTGAGCACGACGGAGCCGGGCCACACGGGCGGATCGCCGTCGATGATCGGCGAGGCGGTGACGAGCGTCGGGCCGAGCTGCTTGCCGTCGGCGATCGCCTTCTTCCACGCGAGGTGCTGCTCGCTGCCATACATGTTGCGGACCGTCGTCACGCCCGCGGCGACGAACATCGTGAGGTCGCGCTCGCTCCACGTGTGCACGTGCATGTCGGCGAGGCCGGGCATGAGCCACTTGCCCGCGCCGTCGACGCGCGCCACCCCGGCGCCGATGTCGACGCGCTCGTGCGGCGCGATCGCCACGATCTTGTCGCCGCGCACGATCACGGTCTGGTGCGGGAGCGTGGTGTCGCGATCCATCGGGACGACCGTCACGTCGGCGATCACGAGGTCGCCGGCGATCGCCCGCACCGGCTCTGCCTTGCGGCTGCTACCGCAGGCGACGAGGACGATCAGCGCCAGTCTGCGCATGGCGGGACAGTACACCTTTCAGTCACTTCGCGGGTTAGTGTTGACAGGACACCAAGAAGCGCGTATCTCGTCTGACCTCGTGTCATGTCGGTTCGTCTCTCCAAGTTCCTCTCGCTCGTGCTCCGTCACGATCCAGCGCGCATCGGCATCGTGCTCGATGACGCGGGCTGGACGGACGTCGACGCGCTGCTCGCCGCGTGCGCCGCGCACGGCGTGACGATCACGCGCGCGCAGCTCGCCGACCTCGTCGCGGCCTCCGACAAGCAGCGCTACGCGTTCTCCGACGACCGCACGCGCATCCGCGCGAACCAGGGCCACTCGGTCCCGGTCTCGCTCGGGTTGCCGCCGACGACGCCGCCCGAGACCCTGTATCACGGCACCGTCGACGCGGCGCTGCCTGGCATCCGCGAGCGCGGCATCTTGAAGGGTGCGCGCCACGACGTGCACCTGTCGGCGGATCTCGTCACGGCCGAGAAGGTCGGTGGTCGCCGCGGCAAGGCCGTCATCTTGACGGTGCGTTCGGGCGCGATGGCCGAAGCGGGCCACGTGTTCTACCGCTCCGAGAACGGCGTGTGGCTGACCGATCACGTGCCGCCGCAGTTCATCATCTTCAAGGGCCCGAAGGGCTCCGGCAACACGAGCCGCGGCGCGAAGGCGGGCATCGCGAAGCAGACGCTCGAAGCGTGCGATGCGGGGTCGTACCAGAATGCCGCCGGCGAGACGGTCGACCTGCGTGCGTACATCGAGGCGGCGCGTGCGGGCACGTTGCTGCACGCGCTCGGCGACCCGCTGCGTGCGCGGGCTTCGCGCGCGATGACGATCGCGGTCACCGGCGAGAGCACGATCGAAGCGCTCGTGCGGCTCGCCGGCCGCGGTCACGTCGGCTGCCTGAACTTCGCCTCCGCGAAGAACCCGGGCGGCGGGTTCCTCGGCGGTGCGCAAGCGCAGGAGGAATCGCTCGCGCGCTCGTCGGCGCTCTATCCGTGTCAGCTCACGCAGTCCGCGCACTACGAGCGCAACCGCGCGAACCATTCCGCGATCTATCTCGATCTCGCGATCTACTCGCCCCTCGTCCCGTTCTTTCGCGACGACGACGGCGGTTGGCTCGCGCGGCCGGTGCTCGCGTCGGTGATCACGTGTGCGGCGCCGAATGCGGGGGCGTTGCGCCAACAGGGCAAGTTCGATGCGGCGCGCGTCGAGGTGGCCCTGCGCCGGCGCGCCGAATTCGTGCTCGCGATCGCGGCACACCATGGCATCGAGCGTCTCGTGCTCGGCGCGTGGGGGGCAGGTGTGTTCGGCAACGATCCGGCGATGGTCGCGGATGCCTTCCGCGTCCACCTCGCGGGGGCGTTCGACGGCGCGTTCGACGAGGTCGTGTTCGCGATCCACGGCGGCAAGGGCGCGAATCACGACGCGTTCGCGGCGGCGTTTCCGACGAGCTAGTCGGCTAACGGATGCGACGGCGCAGCGCCGCGGCCCGCCCGCGGATCTCGGGGTTCGCATGCGCCCGTGCGATGTCGTCGAGGCGCGATGCGACCGGCGCCCCGAGCTCGACGAGGAATTGCCCGAGGCGCCCGTCGTAGCTCGGCGTGGTGATGAACCCGCGCACGGCGGCATCGAGCAATGCCGGATCGTCGCGCAGCGCGGGATCGATCCGGATCGCCTCGCGAAGGTTCGCGATCCCGTCGTTCCACCACAGCTTCGAGAAGTAGAGCTTGCCCGCCGTGGCGGGTAGCACCGCATGCTTCGGATAGACCCGGCGCGCGTCGACGAGCAGATCGATCGCGGCGTCGACCTTGCCGGCCGCCGCGAGCTGGTTCGCGTTCGCGACGATCGCGTCGGTCGGATCGACGGACGCATCGAGCGCGACCACAGCCGCGTCGGTCGCCGGCGGCGCGACGACCTGCGGCTGGTCTGCCAGCTCGCGCCGCGTGTACACGATCCCCGCGATCGCCCCGGCGGCGAGCACGATCGCGAACACCACGAAGTACCGCATGCGCGAGACGGGCAGCATGCGGCGGAGCGCGGAGCTGTCGTCGTCCGGCGGCTTCGTCGTCGGCCGCGGCACGTGCACCGACGAGCCCACCGTGATCGGAATCTCGACGGTCGGCGGCGGTGGCGCGGACGTGCCGACCGCGAACTGCGCCGTCGAGTCCGCCGACTTGCGTCCCGCGACGGCCGCCTCGAGCGCTTCGGCCATCGCGACCGCCGTCGGGAAGCGATCCGCGGGAGCCTTCGCGAGCGCGCGCGCGACGACGTCCTCGAGCGCGCCGTAGTCGCCTGGTCTGACGTCGGCGAGCCGGGGCGTGGGCTCCTGCAACGCCTTCCGGATGATCTCGATCGGCTCGTCGGCGACGAACGGCTTCGTGCCGGTCAGCATCTCGAACAGCACGACGCCACACGCGTAGATGTCGACCCGCGCGTCGAGCTCGTCGCCGCGGCACTGCTCGGGCGCCATGTAGCTCGGCGTGCCGACGGCGACGCCGTCGCTCAAGCTCGCGCTCGATCCGAGCATCCGCGCGAGCCCGAAATCGAGGATGCGCGCGTGGACGCCGAGCGGCGCTTTCGGCGTCGTCATGATGTTCGCCGGCTTGATGTCGCGATGGATGATGCCCTGCTCGTGTGCGTGCGCCAGGCCCGACAGCACCTGGCCGAGGATGTCGGCGGCGCGCGGGATCTCGAAGCGACCCTGCTCGACGAGCATCTCGTGCAGGCTGCGCCCGCGCACGAGCTCCATCACGACATAGGGCTTGTTACCGTGGAGGCCGAAGTCGATGATCGAGACGCAGTGCGGATGCTCGAGACGCGCCATCACCTTCGCCTCGCGCTCGAAGCGCTCCTTGCCCTTCATGTCGTCGCGCAGCGACGCGTGCATCACCTTGATCGCGACCGGGCGGTCGAGGTTGAGCCGCACGGCGCGGTACACGACGCCCATGGCCCCGTCGGCGATCCTCTCGAGGACCTGATACCGACGGTCGATCACCTGGCCGCTGAGGTCACCGCCCACGCGGTGAATCTACCAGCGAGCGATGTAGGTTGTTGACGTCATGTATCACCGCCACGCACGCACGGAGAGCTATCGCTGGTGGAAGCCCATCGTCGAGCTCGTGCTGTTCGTGCTGCTCGTGTTCGCGGCGTGGCTCGGGGTGATCCCGGTGCTCTACGAAGTTGTCGGTCCGGCGGAAGACGGCGCGCCGGGCATCATCAAGCTCGGGCTGACCATCGCGGTCGCGATGCCTGCGGCGATCGTCGCCGCGCGGATCGTGGGCCGGCGCTGGGGCGCGCTGTGCTCCGTCGAGAATCGCTTCCGCTGGCGGTGGTTCGCCACGTGTGCAGCCGTCGCGATCGGGAGTGTCGTGCTGTCGACGATCGTGTCGGTCGCCTTCGACCAGCTCGGCCGGCCGCTCGGTCCTCCGCGCGGCGGCTGGGTCGGCTGGGACAACTTCCTGCCGCTCGCGGTCACGGTCGTGATCGTGATCCCGCTCCAGGCGAGCGCCGAGGAATTCGCGTTTCGCGGCACGTTCCTGCAAGCGATCGGCGCGTGGGTGCCGTGGCCATGGGTCTCGATCGTGATCACGAGCATCGTGTTCGGCGTCGCGCACGATCTGCCGCTCGAGGGCTTCGTCGCGATCACGACGTTCGGCCTCGTCGCCGCGTGGCTCACGATCCGCACCGGCGGCCTCGAAGCCGCGATCGCGTTGCACGTCCTCAACAACGTCTCCCTGTTCCTGTTCGACGCGGCGACCGGCCGCGGCGACAAGTGGGTCAGCGAGCTCAACGAAGACATCACGTGGCTCGCGACGGGTGTCGACGGGACGATGACCCTCCTCTACGGGGTCGTCATCGCGAAGCTCTATGTCAGGGCGTCGGGGTCTTCCGCTCGCTGATCGTGCGCTCGAGCCACTTGCGCGCCTCCACGGGCAGCTTCGGATTCTTGCCGAGCTCGGCGAGCCGTCGATCCGCCTTCGCGTGGCGCGCCTTCGCGTAGCCCTGGATCAAGCTGTTCAGATCGTCTCCACCCTTCGCGATGATCTTCGGGACGAGCGCGTCGGCTTCGGGCAACGGCGACATCGCGATCGCGTAGAACGCGACCCAGCGATGATCGTCGGCGGCGGGCTTCGCGGTGATCTGCTTCTCGGCCCACGTGATGATGTCCTTGTCGCCGAGACCGGCGAGGCCGATCGCCATCTCCCACTTCTCGCCGTACTTGCCGCCGACGCGTCGCTTGATCTCCTTGCGCGCGGCGTCCGACGGCGACCGCACGAAGAACTCGACGAGTCGGCCGGCCTCCTCGTCGTCGGCGCCGACCAGCGCGCGCTCCATCACGCCTTGATGGCTCGCATCGGCGCGCTTGATCAGGAGCCACATCACATCCCACCGTGCTTGCTTCGCCTTCGTGCCGAGCGAGGCGTAGAGCTCGGCGATCTGCGAGAGCGTCGGCGGGTCGGAGACCTTCACGTAGTACGCGCCGATCGCGGTCAGCGCGACATGCGTGTCGACGCTCGGCGTCCCGGTGCGCAGCGACGTGACGAGCTCTTTCATGAAGGCCTTGGCCGCCTGATCGCCGCTCGTGCCGATCGCGAGCACGATGCGCCCGCGGTCATCGGGAGCCGCGGCGCGATACATCGCGTCGAGCTCGGCGAACGACTTGTAGGGCGTCGGCGCGGCGAGGTGCGAGCTGACGTCGTCCGCGATCGCCTTGTCGGTCGGCGTCGCGTGGTTTTGGGTGCCGCGCGCGATCAGCTCGTCGAACGCCTTCTTGCGATCGTCGAGCTTCGGCATCGCCGCGATCTTCACGTACGTCGTGACCGCGATCGTCCACGGGTCGGTCTTCGGATCGACCTCTTCGTTGACGCGCGTGAACGGATCGCCGCGCGTGTGCCACTGGCCGTTCCAGTCGGTCAGGAATAACAAGTAATGCTTGTCGAGCTTGTAGTCCCACGCGGTGCAGCTGCCCGCGTACGCGCCCTTGCGCGCGCGAGAGAAGTCATCCTTCTTGCTCGCGCCCAGGTAGCGCATCGTCGAACCGCGCACGCGGATGCGCTCCCCGACCTTGCCGGGACCCTTGAGCACGCTCGTGACGTCGAGCTCGATCTGGTAGTCGTCGTCGTCCTTGGTCGTCGGGACGATGGCGTTGACCGCCTTCGCGATCACGATGCGGGGCGTCGTCGCGACGAGCTCGTAGTTCGTCGGCGGCAGGTACGTGCGCGTCGGGCTGCACGCATCGGCCGGCCGGTCCATCGCGCAGAGCACCGCGCACACGAGCAACAGGCGCATCACACGATCCGGACGCATCACGCCGCCGACCGTCGCACGGAATTCACCCGCCGCGTGCCTTCGCGAGGCGCGCCTCGAGGCGCTTCCACATTCCGACGGGTTGGACGTACGCGCAGGTCTGCGCGTTCATCGGGACGTAGTACACGGCGCACTGGGCCATCGCTTCGTTCCAACGATCGGCGCGGCAGGCATCGATCGCGGCGAGCAGCTGGCGCTCCCACACGCGCTGGTCGGCAACGGGCTGCTGGCGCAGCTGCGCCTCGAGCTGCGTCATCATCGCCTTCGCCACCTGATCGCACCGCGCGGCGCTGATCGGCTCCGGCTGCGGCTCCTGGGGAAACAGCGCGGGCACGCAGTACGCGACGCTCGCACGGTCGTACGAATCGACGACGCACTGCCGATCCTCACGCGACAGCCGCATCGCGGTGCAGCGCCGCTCCTCGGCGGCGACTTTCGGCGCGCGCTCCTCGGGATCGGCGTAGTTGCCGAGCTCGATCGACACGAGCGACTCGGCGACGAGGTTGCATGTCGGCTCCGGCGGCTTGGCGGCGGCGACCTTCGCGGGATCCTGCACGGTCGTCGGCATCGGCCGTTCGCCGTCGGGCGGCGCGAACTGGTCGTTCGAGCCGGGCGCGATGCCGCAGTCGTCACACGTCGTGTGCGTGTACTTGATCTTCGAGACTTCGCGGCCGGCGCACGCGAAGCCAACCAACGACACCACGAGCCAACGAGACATTGGCTCTAGATACGCTCCTCGGAGCGGCCCGGTCTACTTCATCTGCTCGCGCATCGCGGTCTGCAGTCTTTCCTGCAACTTGCTCTGCAGG
>Ga0316630_10000833_pt1 | contig 10602 bp, 8 predicted proteins | sample OWC_May_M1_C1_D6_FD_207658 | JGI IMG/M metagenome (GOLD analysis project Ga0316630, IMG submission 207658) | Wetland soil microbial communities from Old Woman Creek delta, Ohio, United States - OWC_May_M1_C1_D6_A | ecosystem: Environmental > Terrestrial > Soil > Wetlands | place: USA: Ohio...
CGGCGAATCTGCGTCAATGGAACCTGACGTTCGCCATGTACGTGGAGGAGAGCGCCGGCAAGTTCCCCAGCGGGACGTCTCCGCAGGGGTTCATGTGGGTCGACCAGATGCCTTCGGCCATGCTCAACTGGAAGGAGAACCCGCTCTGGTTCTGCCCGGTTGCGACGAAACCCAAGTGGAATATAAATGGCACCGAGAACCAGCGATTCTACAACTTTTCTGCGTGGGGCGTGTATGCGGATGCGCATGCAGGTCCCCTGGGTATAGCGGGCAGTTATGGGCTCAATGGCTACGTCTTGAGCACGTTGCCGGGCACTACATTCGAGGGTGGTCGCAGGACCGACGACAACTGGCGAACGCCCCACATGAAGAACGCGAACGACGTGCCTCTGTTCATGGATGCCATGCGATTCGACCTGTGGCCGATTGCGCAGGACACACCGCCTACGCTCGAAGACATGCTGTGGCAAGGGACGAACCACATGGCGCGCGCCTGCACCAACCGGCATAAGACCTTCATCAACAGCGCCTTCTGTGATTTCTCGGTGCGCAGAGTGGGACTTAAGGAGCTCTGGACCTTGAAGTGGCACAAGACGTACAACATAAGAGGTCCTTGGACGGTGGCGGGCGGCGCTACGGCAGATGATTGGCCTGACTGGATGAGGTCGCTCAAGGAGTATTAGCACGCTCGCCGGGCTCCGGCAATCGGCCGGTCCGACAGGCGCCCCAAGTAGGAGGTGAAGGACCGTGACAAAAGAGAACCGACACGCACGCCGCTGGCGAACGGGCTTTACGCTGATCGAGCTGCTCGTAGTCATCGCCATTATCGCGCTGCTGATGTCGATCCTCATGCCGGCCCTGTCCAAGGTCAAGGATCAGGCGAGATCGGTCGCCTGTGCAGCGAACCTGCGCCAGTGGAATTTCGTCTTCAACACCTACATCGGAGAGAGTGACGGGAAGTTCTTCTCCGGCTGTAATGATTCCGGGTACTGGTGGCCGCTGCAGTTGATTCCCCAGCAGCAGGACTGGAAGGTCAATAAGACATGGTTCTGCCCAACGGCCAAGACGCCGGTCTGGAACGAACAAGGCGTCAGAAAAGCCTCACTCTACATCTATGACGCGTGGGGCATCGAGAGGCCTTCAACCACGGGGGCGCCGGCCTCTATGAGCTACGGAGGCCGGGTATATACCATGAATCCCAATGGCCTCAACGGAAGTTACGGGCTCAATGGCTATATGCTGGGTATCCCCAAGACCGGCACGCACGAAGGGGGCATACCGGCCGCTCAAGGCTACCGGGATATGTACAACGTCAAGAACGCCAACGAGGTGCCGGTGATGCTGGACGCCTTGCGTTTTGACTTCTGGCCGCAGGCGACGCAAACCCCGGCGGTGAATCCATACGACTTCTGGACGCCGGGCGCTCAGTGGAACATGGCTCGCGTGTGCATCAACCGCCACAGGGGATTCACGAGCAGTTCCTTCCTGGACTGGTCCGTCCGCAAGGTCGGCCTGAAGGAGCTCTACACGCTCAGGTGGTACAGGTCGTTCAACATCCGGGGTCCGTGGACTCTCGCCGGCGGCGTGCGGGATGAGGACTGGCCGGAGTGGATCAGGCCGTTCAAGGATTATTGACAGCCCCAGTCGCGGCCGGCTTCGGCGGACTGTGGGGTAGTTGAAAGGACCGTTCTCAGAGGATTGGCCGCAACCTATTGGAGGTGAAGGACCGTGACAACAGAGATGCGACACACACACCACAGGCGACGGGGATTCACCCTCATCGAGTTGCTCGTGGTCATCGCCATCATCGCGATCCTGATGGGGATCCTGATGCCGGCCTTGAACCGTGTCCGCGAGCAGGGCAAGCGGACGACCTGCCTGAGCAACCTCAAGAACCTTCAACTTGCCTGGCTCATGTACGCCGACGGCAATGACGACAAGATCGTCAACGGCGACTCCGGCGAGTACACCGGCATGTATAGCAGCTCGTCCGCGCCGTTCAACAAGTCCCACTACAACGAGAAGTCCTGGGTCCTGAGGGACTGGGAATCGGGAATGACCGAGCTGCGCAAGAAGCAGGCGATCATGGATGGGGCGCTGTATTCCTACACCACGACGCTCAAGGTCTACAAGTGCCCTACAGTCGAGCGTAAGGTTCTGACCTCGTACGGGCACATCACGCCGCCGGTGCGGACCTATTCGGTCTCCGACGCCATGAACTGCAAGAACTGGGATGATATGGGCGCGGCCATGTGCAAGAGACGGCTGGAAATCAAGGACGCGACGTTCCGGATCGTATTCCTCGACGACGGCGGGACCAGCCCATCGGCGCTGGGCGGCTGGACCACGTACACGAATCAATGGAGATGGTGGGACCCGCCGCCGGTACGACACGGCGACGGCAGCACGTTCTCCTTCGTCGATGGACACAGTGATTACAAGAAGTGGATGGACCCGCGCACCATCGAGTTCGGCAAACGGCTGCCCGCCCAGGCCTTCTCCGAGGCGCAGGACGGCAACGAGGACCTTCGCTGGTCGTCGATTGCCATGTGGGGCCAGTTGGCCAACAAGCTGAACTGACGCCGGACAGGGCGCCGACGATTGCGTGCCGCAGGACGTAAGAGGAGATGAAAACCGGTCGGGCCGTCGTGGGTGGTCCGACCGTTTTGTACTGTAGGGAGTTGATGTCTTTCGGGAGTACGTGCCATGAGCAAGCGCAGAGCGTTCACCTTGATTGAACTGCTGGTCGTCATCGCGATCATCGCTCTGTTGATGTCGATCCTGATGCCCTCGCTGACCCGAGTCAAGAAACAGGCCAGGACGATAGCTTGTCGGGCCAACCTCAAGCAGTGGGGCGTCTACTTCTCGATGTTCACTCAGGACAACAGCGGGTACTTCCAGGCGGGCATCGGCAACGGGCACTCGAATCACTGGTTCAGTGCATTGCGCCCGCTGTACAAGAACGACCACAAGATCATGTGTTGTCCGACGGCCACGAAATCGATCGTCGACGAGAATGGCGTGCAGGTGCCCACTTTCAACATCTACAATGCCTGGGGTCGATTCTGGGGCGAGGGATATGCACCGGAGGGCGATTGGGGCAGCTACGGGATCAACGGTTGGGTGGAGAACCCCGATCCGAAGACCTACCCGACAGTTTATGAGGGTTTCGATACGAGGAACTGCTGGCGGACTCCCAACGTGAAAGGCGCCGCCTATGTCCCCTTGATGATGGATGGCCTTCGATTCAATGTCTTCCCGTTGCACACGGACGCGCCGGCGCCGGATCCGTTCGCGGCCTGGGAGGGCACGCAGCACATGAGGCGTATCTGCATCGACCGCCACGATGGAGCCACCAACATGGGATTCCTGGACTGGTCTGTCCGCAGGGTTGATCTCAAGGAGCTGTGGACGCTCCAGTGGCACAAGGCCTACCCGAAGGACGGCCCGTGGACCAAGAAGGGCGGTGTCATGCCCACCGACTGGCCCGAGTGGATGCGCCGCTACAAAGAGTATTAGTCGCGACCCATCACGTGTCGCTCGCGGCACGGGGGTCAACGCAGGAGAGCATCGCGGCCGATGCGAAACGGCACTTCAAAACCTGTGAAGGGACGATGCACGGCGACCGGAAAACCGCCAGGGGCAGATCCCTGCGGTTTTACGTTGATCGAGTTGCTCGTCGTCATCGCGATCATCGCGCTGTTGATGTCGATCCTGATGCCCTCGCTGACGCGAGTGAAGAAGCAGGCGCGGACCGTTGCATGCCTGGGCAAATTGAAACAGTGGGGCATGTTCTTCGCCATGTACGCCGAGGATAACAACGGCCGCTTCATGCAGGGGTTTACCATCAACAACCAGCGCGCCGTCCAGGTCCTGGGCAGTTACCACAAGTGCGACCCGGATATCCTCACCTGTCCAAACGCGACGAAGCCCTGGGTGGACGAGTACGGCAACAGCACCGGTATTGAAGGCACATTTCTCGGCTCCACGTCCGCGTGGGGTTACGTCACACTGACCGGGCTGGAGAAACCCATCAAGGGAAGCTACGGAATCAACGCCTACGTCAATGACCCTCCGAAGGGCCAGGAGCCGCACAGCCGTCCGATGGCGGACTTCTGGCGAGGGCCGAATTGCGCAGGGGCCGCCTTTGCCCCGTTGTGGATGGATGCGATTCGCTATAACGGCGTCCCATTGCACACGGATACGCCGCCCCCGAATGACGGCGACCATTGGAATGACAACGCGCAGATGGGTCGGTACTGCATGAACCGCCACGATGGTCACGCCGGCTGTCTGTTTCTCGACTACTCGGCGCGCAGAGTGGGTCTCAAGGAACTGTGGACCCTCAAGTGGCACAAATCGTACCTCCAGACGGGGCCGTGGACCAAGACCGGCGGTGTTCTGCCGACGGACTGGCCCGACTGGCTGCAACCGTTCAAAGACTACTGAGCACGACACGAGCGTGAAAGATCAGGGTGATAGATGCAGAATGACACATCGACAGTCGTGACAACGCCGGGCGCGACGCCTGACAAGACAGGAAGACGCGAATCGCCTATTTCGTATCCGGCAGGTTTTACGCTGATCGAGCTGCTGGTCGTCATCGCGATCATCGCGTTGCTGATGGCGATTTTGATGCCGGCGTTGCAGCGGGTCCGCAAGCAGGCCCGCGGCGTCGTGTGCCAGTCGAACCTCAAGCAGTGGGGCACGATCTGGGCCATGTACTGCGACGACAACAATGGGATGTTTCCCAAGCGAGGGTCGGACTCCGGCCGCTGGATCGACCTGCTGTACAGCTACTACTACAAGGACCCGGAGTTCCGCGTCTGTCCGGTGGCCACGAAGATCGCCGCGCCGGAAGGGGCGACGGACACTCTGGGGGTTGGAGGGGATGCACTGAGCTCCTGGGGCATCGTCGCTCCCAGCGGCAACAGGCCCGTCGGGACCTGGGGCAGTTACGGCATCAACGGCTGGGTCTATCAGCCTCTGACGGACCCCCTGTACGGCAAGGCTGCCAAGTACTTCTGGAGGACGCCCAACGCGAAAGGCGCAGCGCGGGTCCCGCTGTTCCTGGATTGCTGGTTCTGGTGCGGCTGGCCGGAGCATCGCGATACGCCGCCGATCGCCGATGACCGAACCGGACGCCTCAGCGGCGATGTCGACTCCATGAACCGATTCTGCATCAATCGCCACTCACAGGCCATCAACGGCGTGTACATGGACTTTCACGTCGACCGAATCTGGCTCAAGGCCCTGTGGACCCAGAAATGGAGCAAGGGTTTCGACACCGCGGGTCCCTGGACCAAGGTCGGCGGCGCCCAGCCCACCGACTGGCCCGAGTGGATGCGAGCCCTCAAAGACTGAGAGGCGTCAATTCACAAGGTCGCGGTCTTGTGCCGGTGGCTGTGACATTCGATGTTGACGGCGGCGGGAAGGGACGCGATGTGACAGGGGGCGGTTTCGATCAGCACGGCTAAGGCCGTCGTGTCACCACCCAGACCCTGCGGACCCAAACCCAGAGCGTTGATTCGTTCGAGCAGCTCCCGCTCCATTTCTGAATAGAACGGGTCGCCATTTGGCTCGGTCAGCCTGCGGAGGAGAGCTTTCTTGCTGAGCAGGCAACTGAGCTCGAAGTTGCCGCCAAGCCCGACGCCGACGATGAAGGGCGGACACGCATCTCCACCGGCCTGCTTGACGACCTCCACGATCCAGGCGATGACCTGCTCCTTGTCGGCGGTCGGCCGGAACATCCGGAACTGGCTCTTGTTCTCGCAGCCGCCGCCTTTGGCCATGACGGTCAGCTTGAGCTGATCGCCGGGCACGAGGGACAGGTGGACGACGGCCGGCGTGTTCGTGCCGGTGTTTGCACGGCGGCTGAGCGGGTCAGCGACGACGCTCTTGCGCAAGTATCCCTTCTCGTAGCCGGCCGCGACACCCTCGTTGATGGCGTCGATCAGCGTGCCCGGCCCGGCGATGACCACATCGGCGCCCTGCTCGACGAAGACGACGGTCAGGCCGGTGTCCTGGCACAGGGGAATCATATCGGCTCCCGCGACGCGAGCGTTTTCGAGAAGCCGGCGCAGGATCTTCGAGGCGCCCGGATGAGATTCCGTTTCGGCCGCGTGCTCAAGGGCCTGCAAAACGTCATCGGGCAGCTCGTGACAGGCCGCGATGCACAGTGACTCAACAGCCTTGGCAACTTGTGTGCTCTCAATCGTCCGCATAAGGAATCAAAAATCAAACATCAAACATCAAAAATGCGGAATCGTTTCGCGACAGCCTTCTCGAAATGTGATTCTACTGGCCCAGTACGCTCAGTTCGAACGTCTTGTAGGTCACGTTGCCCACGTCGTCGCTGATCTTCAGGGCGATAACGTGCTCGCCCGTGTCCAGGTCCTCGGTGACGACCGTAAAGCTTTCGTCAGTGGTGTCGAAGACGAAATCGTCGGGCAGCGTGCCTTTCCACTCGGCATTGCTGTCGATGGTGTATTCGAGTTTGGTGATGACGCTGAGCTCGTCGGCAACCTGTAGCTTGAGCGTAGCGGCCTTGCCGTTTTTGTCGATGGAATACTTGCGGATGATGGGGCCGGAGTTGTCGACGACCAGCGGGTCACTGATTCGGCTGCCCGTCAGTTTCGTGGCGGGGGTATTGCTGCGATCGTCGCAGGCGACCAGCCGGACCTCGTAGCGCCCGTCCTCAACAGTCCTGCCATCCCACTCGAAGCTCTCTTCTTCGGTCCGGTCCTCCAACTCCACCCAATGCGACCGTCCGATCTTGCGGAAGTCGATCTTGTAGACGAGCTTGTCCTCGTTCTGGTCCGTCACCTTGTAGCTGATCTTGAACGCGCCTCGCTTCTCGGGATTCGTGAGCCGGCTGATGTCTACCGAGTCGACCACCGGCGCCAGGTTCGGGATCGTGCTGGCCACGGCCACCTCGCGCACCAGCGGCGTCTTCTGGCCGTCCTGGGTCTCCAGCGTCAACTTATACTGGCAGAACCGGCCCAGCGGGCAGTGCAACTGGACAGGCTCGGTAATCTCGGTCGCCTCGGTCCACTCCGAGAAGGTCGGATCGTTCACGTCTTTGACGTTGCCGCTTCGCGAGGCGACAAGCACCTTGCATCCGCGGGGAATGTCGGCGTCGATCTGGAGTTTGCCCCAGCGGGCGGGCTGCCCGGCGTCGATCAGGTCGGAGACATACGTTCCGTGCGTGGCGTAGTCCGGCGACAGCAGCACGAGCCGGGCCGGATTGGCGGTCCCGATGTAGACGTCCTTGCCCGAGACAGCCACGGCGGGAATCTGGCCGGCCGCTTCGTCTTTGTAGAAGACCGCCTCGCGCTCGCTGCCCGGCTCGACGGCGAAGAGTTGGCCCTCGTTGCCTGAGCCGATGAGCAGCTTGTCGTCCTGCCGCGCGATGCACAGGAAGACCGCCGCTTCGGTGAAGACCTCCGTGACGTAACCTTGTTTGTTGACCTGGTAGATATAGCTGGCGGTGCCTGGCTTGGCGGTCTTCGCCGCCGGTCGAGGGCGAGGCGCCGCCTTGCCGGCGGACTCCTGGGTCGTATTGGCGATCTTCAGCCGAATCGAGCCGTCGCTCTCGAGGGTCTTGGTCGTTTCCTCTTTGGGCTCGGGCCGGCCGCTCGTTTCCTGCTGAGCGGCGAACTGGCTCTCGGCCTGCACCACCTTGGCCGACGTCGCGGCGGCGTACACCATGCCTCCTTCCGCCGAGCCGGCGCCCGTGAACAGCATCGTGCTGATCTCAGGTTCCTCGCTGTCGTAGACAACGGTCGCCGTCTTGTTGCGCGGGTTGATTTTGTAGATCAGGCCGCGGGTGTCACTGCCGGCGTAGAGGAGTCCGTCCGGGCCGGCCGCCAACGACAGAATATTCTTGTCCGGGCTGTCGTACACAAGCTGGGCCACCTTGCCCGAGGGGTCAAGTACGTACACCTTGCCCTCAGGCCCGGTGCCCAAGTAAACGTTGCCGACGCTGTCCACTTCGATCGCGAAGATGTACTTGGCATCATTGGGCTCGAAGATCGTCTCCAGAGTGTTGGTTTCGTACCGGCACAGCCTGGCTTTGGCGCCGCTGATGCCGACGAGCAGCCTGCCGGCCACGTCCACGCTCATGGCGTACACGTGCTGATTAGCAAAGCGCTCGTCCGCCTTGATGACCTCGCCTTCGGTCTTGTCATCGTTTTTGCCTTCCGCAGCGGCGGGCTCGTTGGGCTCTTTTGCCGGCGTCGGAGTGGCGGCGGGCAGGGGCTCGCCTTCCGGAGGGTAGAGTCTCGTGAGCTTGTCCATATTGTATTTGTAGATGATGCCATTGGGGCTGGTCCCGATGTATACGGTTCCGCCGCTGACGACGATGCTGTTGATGGCCCAGGCGTCTTTGACTTCATCGGCGAGGACCTTGGCGGCCCGGCCGAGCTGGATCGTGCCTCGCGAGGTGACCACGACGCCGTCGGTTTTGCCCTCGAGCAACTCCTTGCTGCTGGACTGGCGCGTGATCTTGCTGGTGATGGTCAAGCCGGGAGAGGGCAGCCATGTGACGATCAAGATGAAGGTGATAACGCATGTCCAACGCGTGTGGCAGAATCGCATACCCATGTGTACTCCCTGTGAGGCTGCTCTTGCAGGACTCGACCTTCTACTCCAACCACGGCCCGGGCCGTCATCATTCCCGTTCAACGGTGATCTGGACCGTCTCCTTGTCGGCGATCACAGTGCCGGTCTCGACCGCCTTCTCCACCCACTGCGGGAACGGCTGGGCCGGGACCGCCTGCTTGTTGCTCTGCAGGAGCAGGCCTTTGGTCTCCGGCAGGCCCGGCAGCTCCGCCCGCTCGATCGCGATGCCGTCCGCCGGCAGGACCAGCAGGCAATACAGTTTCGTCCGGCTCACGTTCAGCACGCCCTTCAGCGCCTCCACCAGCGTCTTGCGGTTGGTCGCGACGAATCGGTACGGCACGCTCTTGCGCAGGAAATTCTCGTATTCGCTGGAGCCGAGCACCATCAGGTTGTACTTGCCCGGCGTCACGCTCTTCGGCACAGTCAGGCTGATTTGGTATCGCCTCTTCTCCTTGAGGAACGACGCGATGACGAACTCCAGATGGATGTCTTGGCCGGGCTTGACGGTCGAGTCGGCCACGTCCACGGACCAGATATACGACGCGATGTTCTTCGGCGAGACGCGGAGACTGGCCTCGACGGCCTTGACCTCCGGGCAGCCGTAAGGATTGTTCATGAGCAGGGCGATGCTGCCTCCGGTCTCGGCGACCATCTCAGCGATTTCCAGGCCGGTGGAGGTGTTGGCAAATGGAATGCTCTGGCCGTCCTCCAGGCTGATGGTCGCGCTGTAGTCCACAGTGTGCTCCGGTGGGAAGCCCGACTCAAATGGCATCGCCGCCCCGACGAGGGTCGCCCGGGCCAGAAGAGGCGTGAGCACCTGGTTGCAGGCCAACTGGCAGTTGTAGGTCCGCGACTCGCCGGTGCACGACTCGACGCGAACCGACATCGGAATCATCTTCGCCTTGGCGCCGATCTCGCCGGATATGCCGACCGTGTCATCCATGGTGATCGCGCCGATGATGTCGCCGGAGGTGCCCAGCTTGAACGACGTCATCAACTGCGAGACGACCGTATAGATCTGTCCACCCGCTAAGGGCAGGCTGGTCGCTCCAAAGTCGAAGAAGCTGTGGCCGAACCCGTAGATGCGATTGCCACGGACTTCAGTGACTGTGCCGAGCGTCTCCATCTTTATGTCGCCGGTGACGAGCGGAATCGTCAGCACGCCGCCGGGGATGAACGAGGCGGCGGTTGCCGCGTCCGCCTGGGCGGTGCCGCTGAGGCCCGGTACGGCCATGAAGCCCATCGCCTCCAACTGAGGCGCCAACTGCCGGCAGACCTCGGTCGACAGGCCCGATATTTGCAGGGGGCAGGGCAGTGCGGTGGCTCCGCTCCGACTGCCGGCGCTCATCGGTCGCAGGGTGGTCAGTCGCTTGTCGATCTCGGCGAAATCTATCGGCTTGGAAAAGTCAAATTGGAGGGCGACGGTCCGAGAAGATGGCGCGCCGGATGACGATCCTTTGGACGTTCCGATCTGCAGCATCTCCTGGATGGGTGTGACGCCGTAGAGCGGGTCTCTCTGGAAGACCCAGCCGCGGGCCAGCGCCCCTGCCAGCCGGCCGTCGATATAAACCGGCGAGCCGCTGCAGCCCGCCACCGGGCCGGTGTGCTTGAGGCGCTCATCCAACCCCATGATCAGAATGAGATTATGGCCCGGCTCGTAATTGCGGATGATGTTTACGACCTTCAGCGCGAACTTCTCGATGCCTGCATCGCCGTAGTCCGTCAGGCAGTACCCCTCCATGCCGCGCTGAATCTCGTCGATGCCAATGTATCGCTGCGGGTCCCAGAGCCCGTTGGTCGCGGTCTGCGACGCATCGGCCCCCGGGCTGACGCCCCCCAATACGCCCAGACAAGCCAGAATTCCAATTCGCACTAAGTGGGCGTAGTTCATGATCTTACTGACCTTTCATCCAACCCCAACATGCGTGTCCTTTCGGCAAAAGCAGCTTAAAATTTTAACTTTTCAGCAGTTGCATTGCA
>Ga0316630_10000835_pt1 | contig 10598 bp, 7 predicted proteins | sample OWC_May_M1_C1_D6_FD_207658 | JGI IMG/M metagenome (GOLD analysis project Ga0316630, IMG submission 207658) | Wetland soil microbial communities from Old Woman Creek delta, Ohio, United States - OWC_May_M1_C1_D6_A | ecosystem: Environmental > Terrestrial > Soil > Wetlands | place: USA: Ohio...
GTTCGAAATCGCCGCCGGGGGGACCCTTTTCCTCGACGAGATCGGGGAACTCCCTCTCCCGCTCCAGCCCAAGCTCCTGCGGGCGCTCCAGCAGGGAGAGGTGCAGCGGGTGGGGTCCGATCGGAGCGTGCGAGTGGACGTCCGGCTCGTCGCCGCCACCAACCGGAACCTGACGGCGGAGGTTGAGGCCGGCCGGTTCCGGCCGGACCTCTACCACCGACTGGCCGTCTACCCGATCCACGTCCCGCCGCTCCGCGAGCGGCGCGAGGACATCGCCGTCCTGGCCGCACACTTCTTGGACGCCTGCCGGCAGCGTCTGGGGCTGGGGCCGGTCCGGCTCGCCGACGAGGCACGGGAGCGGCTGATCGCGGCCGAGTGGCCGGGCAACGTCCGCGAACTGGAGAATGTCATCAGCCGAGGGGTTCTGCGAGCGGCGCGTGGGTCGGCGGCGCGGGCCGGGACGGTGATCGTCGGCGTGGAGCACTTGGACCTGAGCCCATCCGCCGGAGGTGAAGCGCCGTCCGCCGCGACGACCCGGGCGGAACCGGATGCGGCACCCCTACCCCTCGCGGATCGCATCCAGGCATACCAGCGGCGAGAGATCCTGGCTGCAGTCGAGCGGCACGCCGGCAATTGGGCGGCTGCCGCCCGGGAACTCGGTCTGCATCGCAGCAATCTGCACCATCTGGCAACCCGGCTCGGCCTGCGCGGGCGGTAAGCCGTTGTCAAAGAATAAGTTGAGCGGAGACATTCCGAAACGGCATAAGGAGCCGTAACGAAATAGAAAGAGATGTATAGGTTATTTCGTAACGGCTCCTAAGCGGGCATCCTCAGAGGGATTGGAGCCCGCGCAAGCGCCGCGTGTATTCTTGACAGAATCCTCAACCTCGGATATACGGGCTTCGCAAAAACCGTTTGGGCGATCGACGGAGAAGAAGCCATGGCAGGCATGACGTCTCCTTTTTCCACCGCGGGTGACCTCCGACCCGATCTCCTGGCACCGCTGGTCCGCGACGTGGCCTCGGACGGGAGAGCCGTCGAAATCCCCGTGCGCGGGAGCAGCATGCGACCCATGCTGCAGGACGGTGATCGAGTGCGCCTCGCCGCTGTCACGGAGGTGAACGTGCGGCTTGGGGACGTGGTGCTTCGAGTGGCGCCATCGGGTCCGATCATCCATCGGGTTGTCGGCTGGTGGCCCTCGCGGAACGGTTGGCGCATCCTCACGAAGGGCGACGGCGCATGCCGCTTGGATCCGCCGCTGCCGCCGGGTCGCCTTGTGGGGCGGGTCGTGGCGCTCGTTCGCGGAAGTGACGTGCGGCAGCTTGACGGGATGTGGATGCGTGTCCGCGCCAGGAGCCGTGCCCTCCTGTCCCTGATCGTGGGTCTGATTGTCGAGGCATGGGATCAGGCCCATGGGCGGGCGCGATCCGAAGGGGTCTGACCGGGGCCTCCGCGTGTCTCTCCAACTCGGGCTCGTGTCTGGCGCTTGCGCCGGCGTGGCCTACCACCGAGTAGGCGCCTGTTCCTGGCTGGCAGAAAGTTCGCGCCGTGAACCGTTCTGGAGCCGCGCGGCGACAGAGACTCCTCCCGTGCCCTCGCTGCCGTCAACTCTCGATCGTATTGGTGTGGCTGTCCGGCTCAGTGCTCCTGGCTTGGTCGCTCGGCGCAGCAGCGGCCGCGCAGCCGGAAACACCTGTCCCTACCATCCCTCCGCCGCCGGAGGTGATGCGGAACAAGCCGCCGATTCCGGAACTCCTCCTGAAAGCCAAGCGAGAGGGCGCCTATTTCACGGGACTGCCGCTGATCGGCGTCACGCCGGAAAGCGGCGTGATATACGGCGGGACGATTCAATGGTACGACGACGGACCCAGGGACAGCCCTTTCTTCTCGTATGTCCCGTATCGCAAGAAGATCAACACCATCATCGATTTTGGGACCAAGGGCCGGCAAGAGTTCATCCTGGAATACGATCAGCCGTACATAGCGGACACGGCCTGGCGGGTGCGCGCCACCGGGGCCTACCTGGTGTACAAATTCGAGGGCTACTTCGGCGTCGGCGAAGAGACGCTCGGGCCGCTCAGCTTTCCGGGCACACCGGGGGTGACGTACGCGCGAGCCAACGACTATTTCGACGCGCTCGAGGAGAACCGGAACGGTCGGAACTGGTCCCGCTACAACTACTACGATCGACGGCAGATGGTATTTGCTCTCAACGTGGAGCGCGACTATCTGGGCGGGCTCCTGCGTCCGCTGGTGGGATTCCAAATCTCCCACGTGGACGTGCGCGATTACACCGGTCAGCAGGTCAAGGGGGGAATCAATCAGGAAACCAAGCTGCGGGAGGATTCCCGGACCGGGAAGATCGAGGGATTCGACGGCGGCTGGCTGAATCTGCTCCGGATCGGGCTCACCTACGATTCGCGGGATTACGAGCCCGACCCGACAGCCGGGGTCCTCGCCCAGGCGCTGTTCGAGGGCACGGCGCAGTGGCTCGGTGGGAGTTCAACCTTTGGGCACCTCACGGTCGGTTTCCAGGGGTATCATCCTCTGATCCAGCAGGTCACGCGCCTGGTGCTGGCCGGGAACGTCGTGTACTCGGCGCACTTTGGCGACACGCCATTCTATGCACTGCCCAGCTTGGCGATTCCGGGAAACGAGCGCAAGGAGGGGCTGGGGGGCTGGCGGACGCTGCGCGGCTATTACGGCAATAGATTCGTGGGCGACGTCGCGATGCAGGGCAGCCTGGAGTTGCGCTGGAGCCTCTTCGACGTCACGGTCCTAAATCAGCATCTCAAGCCCATGCTGGTTCCGTTCCTGGACCTCGGCCGGGTGTTCGACAAGGTCGATCGGTTCAGTCTGAACGACTGGAAGGTCACCGGCGGGGTCGGGGTCCGGGTTGCCTGGAATCTGGCGACCATCATCAGCTTCGAGTATGGCATGGGCAGCGAGGGCGGTCTGTTCTACATGGAGCTCGGCCACCAGTTCTGAGATCGGCTGCACAGCAAGACGAAACGCCCCGGCCGTGACCCGCCGGGGCGTTTCGTCCGTGCGACGTGCTCTTCCCCTCCTATTTCCGTCCGGCCTCCGGTCCCACCTGCCGCAGCCGCGGGAATGTCTTGAAGAGGAAATACAGCAGCGGGAACGCGCCCACCGCGATGATGATCGTGTCGGGCACGATCCGCCAGTTGCCCAGGGCTTGCACCACGGGCAGCTCGTAGAAGGCCGCGCTGCGCGCGAACCAGAAGCCCACATCGTAACTGTGCCAGACTTGGTAGAGCCCGATGGGCAGTAGACCCGTCAGGAACATCAGGAACAACCCCCCGTTCAGGCCCCAGAAGCTCAACTTGAGCGTGGAGTCATCCCAGTAGCGATTCTCGACCAGGCCGCGCCAGGAGAACAGGATCAGGGCGATGGCCAGCATCCCGTACACGCCGAAGAGGGCCGTGTGGCCATGGTTGCTGGTCAAATACGTGGCGTGCTCGTAGTAGTTGATGATCGGAAGGTTGATCAGGAACCCGAACATCCCCGCCCCGACGAAGTTCCACACGCTGCTGGCGGTCAGGAAGTAGAGCGGCCAGCGGTACGGGAACTCCTTCCCCTCGGCGCGGATGGACCTGTACTCCATCCAGGCGCGCACCACCAGGAGGATGAGCGGGATGGGCTCCAACGAGCTGAAGACGCCGCCGATCCCCAGCCAGAAGCTCGGGCCGCCGAACCAGAAGTAATGGTGCGCCGTGCCCGGGATGCCGGCGATGAAGACCAGGATGGCCGTGAAGTACGCCACGCGAAGCGCCGACCTCGCCGTCACCAAGCCCAGCGTCACCAGGAACAGGGAGATCACCGCCACGCCGAAGAATTCGAAGATGCTCTCCACCCAGATGTGCACGACGAACCAGCGCCAGTAGTCAGCCACCGTCAAGTGCGTGCCGCGGCTGTAAAGGAGGCCGAACCCGAAGAAGGCGACGACAAAGATGGCGCTCAGGACATAGAACGTGATGAGGGCCCGCCGGTCGGCGGCCTCCTCGGTCTCGTTGGCGCTGCCCTTGAGCACGGGCCCGATGGCGCGATAGACCACCACCAGCCAGAAGATCAGCCCGCCGAAGAGGAGGATCTGCCAGAGCCGGCCGAGCTCCAGGTACTCCCAGCCCTGATGGCCCAGCCAGAACCAGGCGTCGCCCAGATATCCCTTGATGCCGAGGACCTCTCCCAGCAGGCTCCCGGCCGTGACCGCGAACGCCGCGACGAAGAGGATGTTCACCATGGCTCGCTGCCCTTTCGGCTCGCGGCCGGCGACGAGGGGGGCCAGGTAGATGGCCGTGCCCATCCACGACAGGGCGATCCAGAGAATCGCCAGCTGCAGATGCCAGCTCTTGGCCCAGCTGTATGGGTAGGTCTGGCCGATGAACTCGACGTAGAAGGTACCCGGGTGTACGGTGTAGTGGGCCAACAGCCCGCCGTTGAAGATCTGCACGACGAAGAGCAGTCCCGCAACCAGGAAGAACTTGGCACACGACCGCTGGCTCGGAGTGACCGGCGTTTGGAGGAGTTTATAGGAGGCCTCAACCGCCTTGGCCTCTCCGTAGAAGAAGCCGTATCGGTGAACCAAATACACCACCGTGCCCAGGACGGCGAGCAGGGAAATGATGGACGCCAGGCTCCACAGGAGCGCCTCGGTGGAGGCGGTGTTGCCCATGGAACGATCGGCGGGCCAGTTGTTCGTGTACGTGTAGCTCAGCCCAGGTCGTGGGGTGCCGGCCGCCCAGGCCGTCCAGAAGAAGAAGTCGGCGATATCCTTGCGTTCCTGGGCGGTGGGCACCGTGTTCGGAAGGAAGCCGTACCGGTTGTCGCCCTGCGCGAACTCCTTCTCCCAGTACGCGCGGACGCGCTCCAGCGCATAGACCTGAGCGGGGGTGAGCTCCAAGGTCTTGGCGCTCTCGTTGTAGCGGTTGGTCCGCATCTCGCTGATAACGGCCGCATCCGCCTCTCTCTTCTTTGCGTCAGGCAATCCCGCGTACGCGCCGGACTGCGGCTGCCCGCCCCCGGCCACGAAGTCGCGCATGTGCTCGCCGACCATGTGGAGGGTGTGCGCCGCGAAATCCATCCCGCGGAGCGAGCCGTGGCCCCAAACGCTGCCATGATCCATCAGGCCGTAACGTTGGTACGTATCCTGGCCGCGCATGATGGTGGCCTGATCGGTCACCGCCGCCTGGCCACTGACCACCTTGGCGGGGACAGGGGGCACCTTGTCCACGGCGAAGTAGCCCCCCACGAGCAGAATAGCCATGCTGATGAAGAAGGTGACGATGGCTCCGTTCCGAAGTCCTCGGATTCCCATGGGCGTCTCTCCTCTGCGAGGGTGGTCTATAGGGACCCGAACGCACTCCACGGCCTGGAGCGCGCCGTCACGAGCTGGTCTCGGTCTCCACGAGCCTCGCGCTGCATCCCCGACTCACGCCGCGTGCGGCATCCGTTTCGGACACAGCATGTCGGAAAATCGTCCGGCTAAGGCAATCGCATGTGTGTATCCGATTTCAGAAACGACCTGAACGTGCGCCGCGCGCATCGCCTGAAAGTCACCCTACTGATCCATGGGTGGGGAGTTCGGCACAAACTGCGTAGCCAGATCGGCCACGGTCGTCGCTTTGAGGAACTGAAAATAGGCGTCGCGGGCCTTCGCCCAGCGCACGTGAAGCAAACAGGGGGAATCGTCCGAACAGGTGGTGCGACCCAGAAAGCACCCAGTCCAGCGGTCGACCCGAGCGATCGGCTCCATGACGTCCAGCAGAGTGATAGTCGCCGGGTCCCGCGCCAGCCGAAAGCCGCCGCCTTTGCCCTTATGCGACTCAACCAATCCCTCGTGGCTCAACGCCTTCAAGAGCTTCCCGAGGTAGTTGCGAGGGGCGCCGATAGCGCTGGCGATGTCGCCGGCCCCTGCGTAGTCGCCGTTGGAAACCTGAGCCAGGGCGGCGAGCGCTCGCAGGGCGTGGATACTGGTCTTCGAGATCATGCTCTCACCTCTAAACAGCACCTTCATATGCGATTCTGGCAGTCGGAGTCAAGAGACTTGTGCAAGAGCGTCCGGGAGCCGAGACCTGTTCGAAGGGGCGGCGCTGCGCCATCTCATCTTCTACAGCCAGCCATTGCACGCGCTTGACAGGTTTTTCGATGTGCGCGATGCTTCGGCGGCTTGAGGACCCATTTCGCCGCCGTTCCGGAGGGCCCAGACGGGAAGAGGGGACCATTCCATGATGCGGACGTCGCTGACGATTTCTGGAGAGGGGAAACGTCGCAGCCGTAGCCTGCCGCTCTTTCGCGTCCACACGCTGGTGATCGGCAGCGGGGCCGCGGGTCTGAACGCCGCGGTCCAGCTTCGGCGCCAAGGGGTCGAGGATCTCCTGATCCTGACCGAGGGGCTGGACAAGGGAACGTCGATCAATACGGGGAGCGACAAGCAGACCTACTACAAGCTAGCCATGTGCGGAGACGACGCCGACTCGCCGCAGGCCATGGCGGAGACCTACTTCTCGGGCGGAAGCATGCACGGCGACCTGGCGCTGGTCGAGGCCAGCCTATCGGCGCGCGCGTTCCTCCATCTGGTCACCCTCGGCGTTCCGTTCCCTACGGACGCCTACGGGCAGTTCGTGGGCTACAAGACCGATCATGATCCGCGCCAGCGGGCCACTTCCATCGGCCCCTACACGTCCCGCGAGATGTGCCGCGCCTTGATCCACGAGGTGGGGCGCCTCAACATCCCCGTGCGAGAAGGGCGGCTTGCCATCGCGCTCCTCGCGCTGGACGAGGGCGATGCGCGTCGGGCCGCGGGGGCCCTGGCGCTCGATGCCCGTGGGCGCCTGGAGGCGTACGAGGCCGAGAACGTCGTGTACGCGACAGGTGGCCCCGGCGGACTGTACCGGACCAGCGTATATCCCGAGGTGCATTCCGGCGGGATCGGCGTCGCGCTCTTGGCGGGCGCCAAGGCCCAAAACCTTCCGGAATCTCAGTACGGGCTCGCGTCCATCGGGTTCCGCTGGAATGTCTCCGGCACCTACATGCAGGTCGTTCCGCGCTTCGTCAGCACCGCGGCCGACGGCAAGAGCGCTTCCCGGGAGTTTCTCGGAGCCTACTTTTCCACACCAGGCGAGATGCACTCCATGGTCTTCCTGAAGGGTTACCAGTGGCCTTTCGACACTCGGAAGATCGTCGGCGGATCGTCCCTCATCGACATTCTGGTCTACATCGAGACCGTGATGAACGGCCGGCGCGTCTTCCTGGACTACCGCCAGAATCCCGCTGGCTTCACTTTTCCGGGGCTGAGCCAGGAGGCGCTCGCCTATCTCACGAAGTCGAAGGCCTTGCAAGAGACGCCCCTCGCGCGCCTGCGGACGATGAATCCCACGGCCATCGAGTTGTACCGAGCCCACGGCATCGATCTGGCCAGACAGCCGCTGGAAATCGCCGTCTGCGCCCAGCACAACAACGGCGGGCTCGCGGCAAATCACTGGTGGGAGTCGGTGAACCTTCGCCACCTGTTCCCGGTGGGCGAGGTGAATGGGTCCCACGGCGTCTACAGGCCGGGCGGATCCGCTCTGAACTCCGGTCAGGTTGGGGGGTTCCGCGCCGCGGAGTTCATTGCCCGGCGTTATGGCGATCGCACGCTGGACCGCCGCCGCTTCGGGCGCGCCGCGGAGGTTGCGGCCCGAGAGGCCTGGGAGTGGACCGCGCAGTGCCGGCACGGCCGTCCGTGGCGGGAGGAGCGTGAGGAACTGCAGTGCCGCATGACCCGCGCCGGGGCCCACATCCGCAGTCCGAAGGAACTGGACGGCGCAGTGACCGAAGCCCGGGCGCAATGGCAACGCCTTAAGTCGCAGGGGTGCTTGGCGACGGGGCCGGAGCTTCGCGAGGTCTGGAACACCCGACAGCTCTGTTTCGCCCACCTCGTGTACCTGGAAGCGGTCCGGTTCGCCGTGGAGAGCGGCGCAGGCAGCCGCGGCTCCTCGATGGTGCTGGATCCGGCTGGGACGCGAGCCCACGATCGCCTTGACCCGGCGTGGAGCTTCGCGCCGCCGCATCCCGACTTCCGAGAGAAAGTCCTGGAAACCGCGGCGGCGCCGGACGGGACGGTCAGCAACCACTGGGTGCCTCGTCGGCCGCTGCCGAAGACCGACGCGTGGTTCGAGACCGCCTGGGCGGTGTTTCGGAATGGCGAGATCTATCGGTAGCGCGCCCGATCACCGGGCCGAAAATTTATATTTTTATGGACGTCCCCTAGCTTCCAGTTTCTGGTACCCAAGGAGGGCAGGGTCGGGCAGGATTTCAAAGTATTCAGCACGTTGCTGGAAAACTCGTTTTTGCCCGGACTGCTCAAAAAGGTCCAGATACAAGGCGCCGTCACCCATCCTTTCGGATGGGTACCCGCCGAGGCGCGAGCCGTACTCAGCCCGTACGTCGCAGCGCCGCGGGAGCACGGGGGTACCCACCGTAGGTGGGTCACCGTAGATGGGCCTTTTTCAGCAGTCCGTTACGCGTAAACGAATTCGATCGGCATGTCCACGTTGCCCTGAAGCGTCCGGTGGACCGGGCACGTGTGCGCGGCTTTCTCCAGCTTGGCCCGCTGCTGCTCGGTCAACCCTTGAGGCATCACGATCCGTGTGACGAGCCTGGCGATCCGCCGCGGGGGGTCGGCTGACATCTCCTTCTGGACGGCGATCCGCAGGCCGCCGAGATTGATCTTCTCGCGCTCTGCGACGATTCCCATGATCGTGGAGATGCACGTGCCCAGCGCTGTGGCGACGAGGTCGGTGGGGGAAAAGCTCTCGCCCTTTCCGTGATTGTCCACCGGCGCGTCGGTCACGAGCTTTGTCCCGCTCGGCCCGTGTACGGCCTCGCACCGAAGCCCACCCTGATATGAGACGTCGATCCGAACCATGTGGTCCCTCCCAGGGCATCGCGCGCATGGTGTCCGGGGAAAACCCCTCCGCCTGGCGCAGCCCGCTCGATACGATAAGCCGTTGTCAAAGAATAAGTTGACCGGAGAAATTCCTAAACGGCATAAGGAGCCGTAACGAAATTACAGGAAATGGACCACGCTATTTCGTAACGGCTCCTAAAGGATAGTGTCCGGGACGCTCCGCCTCGATTCGTTCGGGAGGGAGTGTACGCGCTAAACGCCATTCTCCGCAAGCGGCGCACCGCAGTGTTCCGGTCTTCCGATCAATGCGGGGGTACCGCTTTGTCGCATTGCGAAGGCCGTCTATAATGCGCCCCGCACCGTCGAGATTCCGGTTGTCCGGCGGCTCGGCACGCCAAGCAGGCCCCGAGCGCGGACTCTTCCGCTGCCGCGCGAGATGGAGTGGGCGCGGTGCAGCCACAAATACGAAGGGACTATCCATGATCGAGAACAAGCTCAAGCGACTGCTCCAGGCTGGCGGCACGGCGATCGGCACGATGGTCTGCGACACGCGCAACCCCGCGATCGCGCGGGCGCTGGCGGCGGCGGGCTTCGATTACTTCATTCTCGACACCGAGCACGGCTCGTTCGGCCTGGAAACCGTCTCCGACATCATGCAGATGGCGAGGCTGGAGGGCATCACGCCCCTCGTGCGGGTGCCGGACTTCTCGTATCCCTTCATCGCGCGGACGCTGGACGCGGGGGCCATGGGCGTGATGGTGCCGCGCGTCAAGACGCACGCCCAGGTCGAGCAGATCGTGGCCGCCGTGAAGTACCCGCCCATGGGCGAGCGGGGGATGATGAACGCGCGCACCAACACGGATTACCGCAGGATGACCATCGGCGAATACGGTAGGTGGGCCAACGCCGAGACCATGGTGGTCGTCCAAGTGGAGACCCGCGAGGCCGTCGAGGACATCGACGCGATCCTGGCGGTGCCCGGGGTGGACGCGGCGTTGATGGGTCCCGCCGACCTCTCCGTGTCGCTCGGCACGATGGACATCACGCACCCGAAGGTGACCGAGTACATCCAGCGGGTAGTGGACGCCGCGAAGCGACGCGGGCTGCCCTCGGGTACGCACGTGGGCGACCTCGATACCCTCAAGGCCTGGCGGGACCGGGGCATGCGCCTCTTGATGTACAGCCACGACTTCGGCCTGATGATGACCGGAGGCGCCGCCGCCATCAAGGAGTTGCGGTCGTAGAATATCCGGGATCGCCTCGCTGCCGTCCAGGCATCGGCGCCGCCGCGCGGACAAGGAAGGCGCCGGCTCTGGCGTCGTTTCGAAGCGAGAATCATTCTACCCGTCTAGGCCTGTCAGGGGCCGAGGATTTCGGCTCGATAGCGCACTCTGTGAGCGTCCTGTCTCGTACTGATTTCCCCTTGACTCTCCCTTTCGTTCGGGTGATTCTACAACGGGTCCCACGGGCCTGGGGGTGTCGCGACGGGCGGCGATCTCCGGACGTACGACGAACGTTGGCTCGTGTCCGCAACAACTAGCAAGGAGGGGAGTCATGAGCAAGTCCCAAAACCGTCGAGATGTTCTGAAGCTGGGTGGAATTGGTGCTGCCGCCGGTGTTCTGTCCGGCCTCGGCGCGGGCGCAGCGAGCCTCCTCTCGCCCGCCCAGGCCTACGCCCAAGCCGCTCCTA
>Ga0316630_10000836_pt1 | contig 10597 bp, 8 predicted proteins | sample OWC_May_M1_C1_D6_FD_207658 | JGI IMG/M metagenome (GOLD analysis project Ga0316630, IMG submission 207658) | Wetland soil microbial communities from Old Woman Creek delta, Ohio, United States - OWC_May_M1_C1_D6_A | ecosystem: Environmental > Terrestrial > Soil > Wetlands | place: USA: Ohio...
GGAGATGCCGCCGTGGCGAAGCTCATCGCTGAGCACGGGACTTCGCATGGCCACCTCCACAACTTCGGCCGTGCCTGTGGATACCATCGCCAGGCCGTCGTGGGTAATCCCGCTGCCGAGCGCCGCACACGCCTGGTCGTGCCCGCCGGCGCCCAGAAGCAATTCCCCACGAAGGCCAAGCTCAGCCGCCAGGTCCCTGCGCAGAGCGCCAACCTGCCCTGCCGGCGCCAACTTCGCCAGGCGCTCGGGCTCGATCTCACACTCGTCGAGAATGTCGCTCGCCCATGCACCGGTCGCGAGGTCGTACATCTGCGTCCGCGAAGCCAGGCAATGGCTGATGGTCGCCTGCCCGCTGAGCCGGCGGAGAAAGAAGTCCTCGTAGAGCAGGAACTGATGCGCCTGACCCCAGAGTTGCGGCTCGTGCCGCTGGAGCCAGAGCAGCTTGGGCAGGGTGTTGATCGTGTGGACGGGCATGCCGGTCCGTAAGAAGAGTTCCTTTGCGCCAAACTGTTCGACCAGCCACTGGTTCTCCTGGCCGGTGCGGGTATCCATGCCGAGGATGGCGTGGCGAAGCGCACGACCGTCAGCATCGACCGGGATCATCGCCTCGCCCTGGACGGACAGAGCCATTGCCCGCGGCGGCTCGTCCGAGCTCCCGGCGAGCGCTTGCCTGAGAGCGTCCCAGGCAAGACTCCACACGTGCTCGGCGTCCTGCTCGGCCCAGTTCGGCCGGGGCGTCAGGACGGGATACTCCCGCGAAGCCTGCGAGAGAATCCGCCCGTCCTCGTCAAAGAGGATGGCCTTGCATCCCGTGGTCCCGATGTCCAGGCCGATCAGCGACATGGGCTCTTTCAGTTACCAGTACGACTCGTGGTGGTAGACGTCGAACCCGAAGTAGGTCTCGAACGCCTCGGCGAGAATGGCGGCGGTGTGACCCTTGCTGATCGCCACGTGATGCTCGAAACCGTTCTTACAGATGAACCGCATGAGCGTCTGCAGGTCCGGGATTTCCGCGACGGCCCGGCTGCCGAAGGTCTTGAGGGGGTCGTCCGTGAGGAGACCCTCGCCCACGTAGGCCGCGACTTCGCCATGCAGGTCGTCGGTGGAAATCCGCGCGAACGTGAACGGTCCGGGCGCGACCCGCCCGGTGACAGCACCGCAGGTGTTCTCCTGGCCCAGCGTCGTGCCCAGGATTTCCGCCGCGGTCATCTTGAAGTCGTCCGCCGGGAAGAAGCTCTTGGCCCAGTTGCCGCAGTGGAACAGCACGCACTTGTCCGGATCGTCGGCGTAGTTGTTGTTCCAGTCCACCAGGGCGCTGGGCGTCCCACTCGCCAATTGCAGAGCGTACATCGAGACGACGCCGGTGACGTCCACTTCGCAGGCGCTGGGCATCAGCCGCTCGCTCATCATGCTCATCAGCGTGCATGCGTTGACGCCGTAGTTCTGTTGAATCGAGGTCCAGCACTGAATCGCCGTTGCCTGGAGATCGTTCGCGGCCATCCAGTCGTCGATCGCGATGGCGAGCTTCGCCATCTTCAGCAGGACCTCGCGGGAAATGCCCTCCGTCTTGATGTAGCCATGAATCAGCGTCATGCGATGCTTGACTTTGGAGTCGTTGTCGGCGAGCTGGTTCGCCGCGGCGAAGAGCTCAGACAGGTCGATCGTGCTGACGCTGATGCCGCAGGCCTGCAAGAGTTTCTCGCTGTAGCGGACCGTGTTGAACGCGTTCGGCCGGGCGCCGATGGCGCCCAAGCGCGCCTGACGCAGCCCCTTGACGACCCGACAGACCCCGACAAACCGCTCCAGGTCGGACCGGAACTGTTTGCTGTCCGGATGAATCGTATGGTCGGTCGTCAGTGAAAACGGATAGCCATACTGCCGCAGGTTGTTGCAGACCGAGATCTTGCCACACCAGGAGTCCCGCCGGCGCTCCACGGTGAAGCTGTCCAGGTCGTCGGGGTAGGCCTGGACGAGGATGGGAACATTCAGGCCTGACAGCTTGACCGTCTCGGCAATGCCCTTTTCATCGCCGAAGTTGGGCAGCGTCACGAGGACGCCGTCGATCCGGTCGCTGTGAGCCCGGAACAGCTCCGCGCACTTCTTGGCGTCCTGCCACGTCTCCACGCCGCCGAGATTGGTGTCCTTCTTGCCGAGGATGACCGGCTCGATGCTCATCTCCTTGAACAGGGCGAGGATCTCCTGACGACCCTCGGCCACGAGCCGATCCGGAAAGAAGTCTCGATTGCCAACGATCACCGCTAATGTTGCCTGCGACATCATGTACCTCCAGAGACCGACGCTCATTCATACGTTGTCATGTGTAACAACTGAGAATCCCCTAAGGGTGGCAGCGGCAAGCGCAGCTTGCCGATGGCTTGCCCATCCGCCATCGGCAAAGCCTTCGGCCTTGCCGCTGCCACCCGAATGCCTGCACTAGGCTGCCAGAGACTCACTGTTCAGCGTATCAATCCATGCCCATTTCGTCCAGAGACGCCGCCAACGTGTTTTCATCGACGCGGCCGGCCATCCAGGCATCCTGCAGCCGGCGCAGACTCAGGATCGTGGAGGGCTCGTGAAGCTGGACGTGTTCGTAAGTGATGGGCTGGTCCTGCTCCACAGGCTTGATTACTCGCGCGCCCTTAGCCAATCCGACGGGCAGTAGGCGCTCCTTCTCAGCGACGTCGTACGTGTCGATGAGACTGTAGAACGTCGAGCCGCCGATGCCGTCCAGAGTGTCGCCGGGCTTGAGCGGCCGCTTGGCCACGGCGAAGACCTCGGACACCAGCCGAGTCAGCGGAGCCATATTTGACTTCTTGCGTATAACCAGCATGGCGCACGTCAGTGGCACCTCGATGCTGCACAGGTGGTACGGACGAAAGAGCGTGTAATAGGGTCCATTGCCCATGTCACGATAGACCAGGGCTTGCCGCAGCCTCGGATGATCCGTCGTGACGACCAGAAAAACGCCCGGGTGGATGCCGCCGATGCCGTAATCGACAACTCCGGCCCGGCTCAGCACTCCCCCGTGCTCTTTCAGGGCGAACACTTCGTTCAGCTTGTCACGGGTCGTCTTCGGGCCGTGCATGCCTCGCACGTCCGGGACCAAACCCGTGGCGTTCGAGACCGCCGCCATCTCGATCATCGTCTTGCTGCCATCGACGAACTCAATCAGCATGTTCGGGTTGAGGCCGCGTCGCTGGGCCTCCTTGGCCCACTTTTCGTCCATCGGCGTGGCGTGCCGGTCAAGCGGGTTATTCTTGCCCTTGCCCGCCGCCACGATCGTAAAGCCAAGCGAGTCGGCGAAATCGTACAGTTCCTTGCAGGCCGCGGGTTCGTCACCGGCCGCCAGCGCATAGAGCACGCCCTGCCTCTCGGCGTACCAGCGAAGCAGCGGACCGACCGTGACATCAGTCTCCACGTTCATCATCGCCAACTGCTGTCCGGCCCGCGACGACCGCAGCGCCGCCCTCGCGCCGACCTCCGGAACACCCGTGGCTTCCAGCATCACGTCCACCTGCTTCATATCCGTGACGATGCGGTAGTCGCTTGTGAACACGCGCTTTCGCTGCGCGACCGCCCTGTCCGCCTCGGCGACCGAACGAGCCTCAACCACATCGCCTTCGAGCATCCCGACCCTGTACGCCTCGCGGGCGCGTTCGATGTCGATATCCGCAATGACGACGACATCGATGCCCTTCATCATTTTGACCTGGGCGACGACATCGACGCCCATCTGTCCGGCCCCGATCATGCCGATCCTGACGGGTTTGCCTGCCGTCTGCCGTGCCGCCAACTCCTCGTTCAAACCAATCACAGTATCAGTATCCTCCCGAAAAGGGGAAAAGGGGACATTCTACTTTTTCACGCAGCTCTCGCCATAAAGTAGAATGTCCCCTTTATTCGTGACGACGACCTTGAGGGCTTCGCCCGCCGCGGCCGTCTCAAATGCTTTGCCGATTTCATTCAGACTCAACGTGTGGGTCACCAGCAAATCCGCCGGGATCACGTTGCGATGGATCAGCTCCAGCGCCAGCTCGTGCACCGTCGGGTGGTACGAGAACGCGCCGACGACTTCGATCTCGCCGTAATGAATCCGGTTGCTGTCGAGAGTCACCATCGGGTTGGCCTTGGGCAGACCCCCGAAGAGAATGACCTTGCCACGCTTTCGCACGATCTCGACCGCCTGGGTCTGCGTCTGGGCGACGGGATTGGCGCAGATCACGATGTCCGCACCGACACCGCCGGTCATGTCACGCACCCGTGCCGACAGGTCCTCGCTCATCGGATCGACAATCGCCTCCGGCGTAAAACGCTCGGCGAGCCTGCGACGGGTCGGACTTGGCTCAGAGACAATCACCGAAGCCCCCTGAGCCTTGGCGACCACGACATGCAGGCAGCCAATCGGTCCGGCGCCCATGACGACGACTATATCGCCCAGACTCGTGCCGGCACGATGGTGACAGGCCAGGACCGAACAACTCGGCTCCGCCAGGCTGGCCGCGATGAAAGACATCCCTCGCGGCATCGCATGCACGATCCCATTGGCCAGCACCTCTTCCGTGAGGATGAGCTTCTCAGCCAGCGCGCCCGGCAGTTCCGGTGTGACGCCCACGAAACGCAACTCATCACAGAGATTGTAGAGTCCGCGCCGACAGTAATAACATCGGCCACAATGGACATCGGGGGCAATCGCCAGGTAGTCACCGGGTGCGTATTGTGTCACACCGCTGCCGACCTCGACAACAGTACCCGCCGCCTCGTGCCCCGGCACGATGCCCGCGACGCCGTGGGGTGGGCCTTCCTTCCACCGTCGCAGGTCCGACCCGCAGATCCCGCAGGCCTTGACCTCCAGCACCATGCCGCCCGCCGGCGCACGCGGCTCCGGCACATCCCGCAGCTCAATCTCCTTCGGTCCTGTCAGGTATGCGGTTCTCATAGGTCTTCCCCGGCGATCTTCTTGCCCACCGCCCCTTCCGGGTGCGTGACGCTGAATTGTTCCTTCGAGTAGCCTCTCAGCTCCAGCAGCAGGATGCACAGCACGTCGCACGCGGCGCCGTTGACCAGCGAGCTGCCCGTGGCGATCATGCCATAGGGGTCCACGTCCTCGGGGGCCTCGATCCTGTAAATCGCGTCGCTCATCTTGCCCAGCGGCGAGTCGGGGCTTTCCGTGTGGGCGATGATTCGGGCGCCCTTCTGCTTGGCGATCTCGACGAGGCTGTTGATCTCCCGGCTGTGGCCGCCCTTGGATATCACGTACAGAACGTCCCGGTCCGTGATCGCCCCCGCCCCGCCGTGCAGGCAGTCGGCGGCATTCAGCGGCAAAGCCGAGGTCCCACAGCACGACAACAGATGCGCGAACCGATGCGCAATGGCGCGCGATGTGCCGGCGCCGGTGACCAGGATGTGCCCTTTGCAGCCCAGCATCAGCCTGGCGACCTCGACCACGGAATCGTCGAGCTGCCCTGCCAGACTGTTCACAGCGGCCGCCTCGCGACTGACAACCTCGCGGGCTCGCGCCATCCACTTCTCTGCCGATTGTTCTGCTGCTCTTGTCACGAATCACCTCCCAGTTCCTCGACACGTATGCGACGGCGGCTGAGTGTGGCGAGCTGCCGCGTTCGCAGGCTGTCCAGCAGGACCGCGGCGAAGATGATGGCCGCCGCCACCAGCGGCTGAAGGTACAGGTCCACCTGCGCTGAGACAAGGCCGATGGTGACCATCTGGATCAGAATGGCCCCGAGGACGGTGCCCGGAAAGACACTGCCGATGCCGCCGAACAGGCTCGTGCCACCGAGCACGGCCGCCGCGATCGCGTCGAACTCGCGGTCCTTGCCGAAGCCCGCGTTCACGATACCCAATTGCGAGACCGAGATGAAGCCGCCCAGTGCGGCCAGAAGACCGCAGACGACGAACGCCGTGCCCTGCACCCGAGCGGTGTTGACGCCGGCCTTTTGGGCGGCCTCGATGTCGTTGCCGACCGCGTAGATCTGGCGGCCCAGCGCCGTCCGGCGCAGCAGAACCGCGGCGCACACGACCACCAGGGCAAAGAGCACGATGGGAAGCGGGACACTACCGTCAAACAGTCGCTCCGAGCCGATCCGCGTCACACTCTGCGGGAACTCGACCGGGACCGATTCGGTGAGCCACAGCCCCAGGCCCCGGCCGATCCAGAGGGTCCCCAGGGTCGCCACGAACGGAATGATTTTCAGCCGCGTGACGACCAGGGCGTTGACCACGCCGAACAACAGCCCCACCACCAGGCAAGCCACGAGAGCCAGCGATGCAGGCAGGTTATAGTGCCTCATCAACAGGCCGGCGACTACCGCCGACAGGTACATGTTCGAGCCGACAGACAGGTCGATCCCGGCGGTCAGCAGGACAAACGTCATCCCCACCGCCATGATACCGATATAAGAGGCCTGCTTTACGATGTTTTCAAGGCTCTGGTAACTGACGAACCGTGGCGACAGCCAGCCGAAGAGCAGGAAGACGACGACAAAGAGCATCAGCGGCGTATGTCGCAGGGCGGCCATCACCATGGTGTCACGTGTCTTCCGCATTCGTGCTCACCTTCGCCCTTGATGGCCTTCGAAGGCCGCGTGAAGGATCGACTCCTGGGCGAACCGGGCGCGGTCGAAGTCGCCTGTGATCTCGCCCTTGCTCATCACGAGGATCCGGTCGCACAGGCCCATGAGCTCCTCCAGCTCCGACGAGATCAGCAGGATGCCGGCGCCCCGGGCGGTCAAGTCGTTGACGATGCCGTACACTTCATACTTGGCCCCAACATCGATCCCTCGCGTCGGCTCATCCATGATGAGGATGGCAGGTCGGGACATGAGCCACTTGCCAATGACGACCTTCTGCTGGTTGCCGCCGCTGAGATTCCGGGCGAGGGTCCGAGCCACGGGGCCGCTCTTGATCCGCATGGATTCGACGATCCGGGCTACCGCGCCGCCGAGTTGGCGGTGGCGCAGCAGGCGAGGAAATCGCGGCGACGCAAAGGCGGGCAGCGACACGAGACCGACATTGTCCAGGACAGTCGCGTCCATGAGCAGTCCTTCCTCGCGGCGATTCTCCGTCACGAAAGCCATGCCCCGCCGGATGCTGTCCGTGGGACTGATGCAGTCGCAGGGGGCGCCGTTGACCCGGATCCGACCCTGCTCGAACGGCTCGAGCCCGAAGAGCATACGGGCCAGCTCGGTCCGGCCCGAGCCCATCAGGCCAAACACGCCCAGCACTTCCGCCTTGTGCAGCACGAGATTGATGTCCCTGACGATGCCCGCCTGGGAGAGCGCTTTCACCTCCAGAACGATGTCCTCCGACGGTCTTGACCGTCGCGTCGGGAAGACCTGGTCGACGGCCCGTCCGACCATTCGCGAGATCATCCTGTCGATCGTGAAGTCCCGCGCCGGTCCCGCGTCCACGACCCGGCCGTCACGCAGCACGACGATGTCATCCGCCAGTTCGAGCACGTTGCCGAGATTGTGCGAGATGTAGATCATGGACTTGCCCTGCTCGCGCAGGCGGCGAATGATGTCGAAGAGCCGTTGAGTCTCGGCGGCCGTCAGCGACGTCGTCGGCTCGTCGAAGAGGATGATCCCGGCCCCCGTGCTCAGTGCCTTGGCGATCTCGACCAATTGTCGCTCCCCGGGCGCCAGGCGATCCACCAGAGTTTGCGGAGCCAGCGACAGACTCAGTGACTCCAGCAGCTTCGCCGTCTGCCTGCGCGTCTGACGCCTGTCGATGAACGGCGACCGTCCCAGCCGCGGGAAGCGGTCGATGAAGATATTGTCTGCGATGCTGAGGTTCGTGAAGAGGTTCAGTTCCTGGTGGATGAACGTGATGCCGGCTTCCGTCGCGTCGGCCGGTCGGCGCGGGGCGTACTTGCCCGCCCGCAATGTCATCGTGCCACTGTCGGCCGTGAGCACGCCGCCGAGAATGTTCATGAGCGTCGTCTTGCCCGCGCCGTTCTCGCCGATCAGGCCCAGCAGATGGCCTCCGGGCAGTGAGAAACTCACATCGTCCAGCGCCCGAACGCCGAAAAAGCTCTTGGAGACGCCTTCGAACTGGAGGATGCTGTCGGCCATACTACAAGGCAACCTCCCTCGCCAAAAGTCTCGTGCGCGTGACATCCAGCAGCGCCGCCAACAGAATCACCATTCCCTTGACGACCGGCTCCGCGTAGAACGGCAGGATGAGCATACTCAGCGCATTGGAAAGCAGGACGAAGAACAGCACGCCGAACAGGGCCCAGAGCACCTTGCCCTTGCCGCCGAAGAGACTGATGCCGCCGATGACCGCGGCCCCGATGACATCGAGCAGGAGGTTCTGTCCCAGCGTCGGCCGACCGCCTTCCAGCCGGGCCGAGTACAGGACTGAGGCGACGGCGGCACAAAAGCCGCTCAAGGCGTACCCGATGACGATCACCCGCTCGGTTGGCACGCCGGAGACGACAGAGGTCCGGACGCTCCTGCCCACCGCGAAGAACCACTGGCCGAGAACCGTGTGCCGCAGCAGGATGTGTGTCGCGACGGCCAGAGCAAGCACGACAAGGAACGACCAGGGGACCGGCCCGAGTCCGCCTGAGCCAATCCTCGTGTATCCCTCCGGCAGGTACATGATGTTCTCCGACTTGGTCAGGTAGATCGCCAGCCCGCTGAAGAACATCATCGAGACCAGCGTCACCATGAACGCCGGCATCCGGAACTTCGCCACGGCCACGCCGTTCAGCAGGCCCACGAGCGTCCCGACCAGCAGCATCGCTGCAATGCCCAGCGGGACCGCCAGCAGGGTGCCGCTGAGCGGGCTCCCGTCGGCAGACAGAAGCAGGCCCCAAAGCGGGCTCTTGGTGAACAAATCCGGGTCGAGCTGCGTCGTCATGAACATCGCGCCGATGACGCTCGTCAGCGCCATGATCGACGTTTGGGACAGGTCGATGCCGCCGAGGATCAGGACAAACATCTGGCCGAGCACCAGCGCCAGCAGCGGCCACATGTTCGAGGAGATGTTCGCCAGGTTACGCTCGCTGGCGATATACGGCATGAACACGTACAGGCCGATGAAGAAGACGAGGCTCAGGTAGAGCACGAAGTTCTCAGACAGCACGGTACGCCGGAGGAGACGCCGTATCACAGTCCTCGCCCCCGGTCCGCCCGAACTGTCCACCTGTCCACCTGATCGCTTCAAGAGTCTTCACCACGATCTGTCGAATCTCATGGGTTCAGGATGCCATGCTTACGCTCGCGTCAGCATATCTTCCCACGGAAGCCACGTCTACATACACGCAGATATGGCGTCCAGGTCCGCCGCACTTTACCTGGCGCCCGTCGCCGGCCTCTGCTCAGCCAGCAATTTGAAGCCCCACATATTCTTCGCCCGCTCGGCCATGTTGGCCTGTGTCAGCGCGAACCCCGGATCGTCTATCCACTTCTCGGGCGTCTTCTGGCCGCCGGCCATCGCCTCCAGCAGAGCCTTCAGCAGCGCATCGGCCTCGAAGAACAAGTCCTGCACGCCGGTGGCATCGACGTAGCCTTCCTTCATCCATCGGGCGGCGCGCAGATCGCCATCCACGCCGCCGAGGATCACGTGCCCCGGCTCATCGATCTTCTTCCACTTGCCGAGCGGCTCCAGCACGGCCCGCACCTGCGGGTACATGAAATCGGATGACGTAAAGATGAAATCCACGTTCGGATTCCTTTGCAGGGCGGCCTCCAGGTTCGCCTGGGCTGTCACGGCGTCCCATTTCGTGGGCACCTCAATCACCTCATTGAAGAGGTCGGAGTTCTTCTGGATGACGTTCATGAATCCTTGTCGTCGCGCCACGGCGTTGCTGTCACCGAGGTCACCGACAAGAATGAGCGGCGTGACTTTGCGTCCGAGCTTGCGGGCCTGTTCGGCCATGTAGGTCACGGCCTGCTCCGAAATCTTCAGATTGTCCGCCACGACGACGAGGGCGGGCTTACTGCGGTTCGCCGGCGGCCGGTTGAACACGCCAATGGGTACGCCGGCCTTGTTGGCTTCGCCGATAATCGTCACGGCGCTTTCGCCATCCTGCGGGATGATGATGACGGCATCGACGCCCCGGGCAATGGCCGCCCGAACCTGCTCGAGTTGGCGGTTGGCGTCCTCATTGCCATTGCGCTCAAGAACCTGGATGTCCGTGCTCTTGAGCGTCTCCGTGATGGCCTTGTGGGCCGCCACCCAGAATTCCGTCTCTAAGTCCTGGAACGCGAAGCAAACCGTGACCCGTTCCGTTCCGTCCTCACGGCGGGAGCACGACAGACCTGTCAGGACGATGACGGACGCCAGAAGCACCACGCAGACCCATTTCGTAGTATTCATAGAAACCCTTCCACTCTCGCGGGATGGCACAGCACACCTGTTCACTACTGAACGTATGAACATCTTCACCGATACAGTCCCTCCCTGTCAATCACAATCTGAACACAGCGTCCCGGCGTGTCTGTGCAAGTTTCCGGGCACTATGCTGGGTGGCATCGTCAAGCGTAGCTTGGCGATGGCTTGCCCATTCGCCATCGCCAAGGCCGTTGGCCTTGACGCTGCCACCCGCCCGCCGGAATACTCTCACAGACACGTC
>Ga0316630_10000838_pt1 | contig 10590 bp, 8 predicted proteins | sample OWC_May_M1_C1_D6_FD_207658 | JGI IMG/M metagenome (GOLD analysis project Ga0316630, IMG submission 207658) | Wetland soil microbial communities from Old Woman Creek delta, Ohio, United States - OWC_May_M1_C1_D6_A | ecosystem: Environmental > Terrestrial > Soil > Wetlands | place: USA: Ohio...
CCGGGCGCACGCGCCGCTCGCGTGCCGCGAGCAGTTTGCGGCGCGCGGCCGTGAGCCGGCGCACACCCAGCTCGCCGTCGATGCCGAGCGTTTCGGCCACGGCCGCCGGCGACTTGAACATGTGCAGGTGCCAGGCATGGTTCTCGAAGTTCGGCGGGCGGTCGAGACCGTACACCGGCGCCAGCAGCGCATACTCGTCGGGGTCGAGCAGCGCCTTCACCTCGTCCGGCGCCCACACGTAGAATTTGCCTTCCTCGCCCTCGGTGTCGGCATCGAGCGCCGAATAGTAGCCGCCCTCCGGCGACTGCATCTCGCGCATGGCCCATTCGCCGGTCTCGATGGCGATGCGCGCGAACACGGCATCGCCGGTGGCGCGCGCGGCATCGGCATACAGCGCCAGCAGCTGGCCGTTGTCGTACAGCATTTTTTCGAAGTGCGGGATCATCCAGTAGTCGTCGACCGAGTAGCGGCAGAAGCCGCCGCCGAGCTGGTCGTAGATCCCGCCGGCGGCCATGGCGTGCAGGCTCAGGCGCGCCATGTGCAGTGCCTCCTCGTCATTCCCGCCGCCCGCTGCCCAGTGGCGCAGCAGCCGCTCGATGGTGGTCGGGTGCGGAAACTTCGGCGCCTGGCCGAAGCCGCCGCGCTTGGAATCAAACTGCCCGGCGACTTCCTCGCGCGCCCGCGTCAGCACCACGTCGCTTACCTGCACGCCTGCCGTCGGGCCCGCGGTCGACAACCGCGCGAATGCGGACCGCATCGAGGCGTTCTGGGTATCGATCTCGGCACGGTGCTCGCCGTAGTACTCCGCCACCCGCCGGCACAGGTCGGTGAACGCCGGCATGCCGTAACGCGGCTCCTTCGGAAAATAGGTGCCGCCGAAGAACGGCGTGTGATCGTCGGGGGTGAGGAACATGGTGAGCGGCCAGCCGCCCGGGCGCTGCGCCAGCATCTGGTGCGCGGTCTGGTAGATGCGGTCGAGGTCGGGGCGCTCCTCGCGGTCGACCTTGATGTTGACGAACAGCTCGTTCATCACTGCCGCGGTGCCTTCGTCCTCGAACGACTCGTGCGCCATCACGTGACACCAGTGGCAGGCCGAGTAGCCGATCGACAGCAGGATCGGTTTGCCCTCGCGGCGCGCGCGTTCCAGTGCCGCCGGCCCCCACGGCTGCCAGTCCACCGGGTTGTGGGCATGCTGCAGCAGGTAGGGGCTGGTTTCGTTGGCGAGCGCGTTGGTATGACCGGTGGCGGTAGACATGGCGGGCATGGGGCAGGGGTGAGGCATCACTATAGCTACGTGCCGCGCGGGTGTCGTCCGCGGGAAAGATATGCCTATTTCAGGCGCGGGATTCGTCGCCGGCCGGATGCATCAGCGCGGCGAGTCCGCGCGCCGTGAGATACACGACGATGCCGGCGAACAGGACGTCGCTCAGGAAATGGCCGCCCTGCACGATCCGCACCAGCCCGATCAGCAGGCCGGCACCGGTGCCGAGGGCGAGCCACAGCATCCGTCGGCGCGGCCACACGAACGCCAGCGCCAGAAAGTAGAACCCGACCGAGGCATGGCCGCTCACGAACGAACAGTTCCTGGCGCACTGATCGGTCGGGACGGCGGCGCGCGTGAACTGTTTCGTCCCGCCGAACTCCACCACCTGCGACGGCCGCGCCCGGCCCCAGTGTTCCTTGAACACGCCGTTCACGAGCAGCAGCGGGCCGATGAGTGCCACCAGCAGCAGAAACAGCGCCGCGCGTCGGCGGCGGGTGAAGGCCGCATGCCGGCGATAAAACACCCAGCCACCGAGCAGGAACAGGATCAGGCTGGCGAGGACGGCGCGCGAGATCCACGGCACCAGGTCGTAGATGAAACGCGCCAGCGGATGCGTTTTGAGCCAGAATCCCTGAGCCGGATCGTAGAACGCGCCGCTCACCGCCAGATCGAGCGCCGGGAACGCCACCAGCACCGCGGCCAGAGCGGCGAGCAGCAGCAGATCGAGGTGGCGGCGAAGCGTGGTGACCATGGAGATCTCGATCAAGGAGAGGGATTCATTTGCAGATTTCTTGGTAGCTCTTTGCACATGTAGCCCGGATGGAGCGCAGCGGAATCCGGGAGTTTCATAAGCCCCGGATTCCGGCCCTGCGGGCCTGCATCCGGGCTACTGGGTGTTTCCGGTTAATGCAGCGTGGGGCAGGGCCCCACGCTGCATCCAGGTCATCAACCGTGCTCGCGGTCGTCTGTCGAGTCGTCCGGCACATTTGTCGCGCATCTTAGCACCGCGGCCCGGCGCGCCGGCATCGCTGTGCTATATTCGCCGCCCATGTTCACCGCCTTTCCCCACGGCGTGCCGCTGCTGCAGAACCGCCTGCGCCAGGCGGCCGCAGCGTTCGCGGTGCTGATCGGCATCGGGCTCGGGCTGATGCTCGCGATCGGCGACGGCGAGCTCGTCACCCGCATCCATTTCAGCAGCTGGGTGCAGCGCCACTACGCCGAGCTGCGCCTCTTCACCAATTACGGCCTGTACGTGTTCTACGCGCTGTTCGTCGCCGTGCTCGCCTGGGGCGCGCTGCGGCACGAGGCCGGGCTGCGCCTTCTCGCGTACGGCTACATCATCGCCCAGCTCGTGGGCGCGGCGCTCATCGTGCGCGTGCTCAAGATCGCCCTGGGCCGGGCGCGGCCCGACACCACGCCGCTGCCCGGCTTCGAGAGTGAGTGGCTCGGACTCAGCTGGGATGCTGGCCATCACTCGTTTCCCTCCGGCCACACGGCCGACATCGTCACCAGCGTCATGTTCGCGGCGCTGCTGATCCGCAACCGCTTTTTGGTGGCGCTGTGTTTCGCCTGGGCCGTGGCGCTCGGCTTGTCGCGGCTGGCGCTGGCCAAGCACTATCCGAGCGATGCGCTCGCCGGCGCCTTGATCGCGGTGCTCACCAGCTGGGCGGTGGTGCGCTGGTGGCTGGTGCCGCGGCTCGAGCGGGTGTCGGTGCCGTCCGGGCCGCGCTGGTGGCTGGGGCCGCCGCGCTGATTGCCTCCGCCGGCAGCTGCGGGTATAAAGCCGCCCATGCGTCTCCGTTTCCAGACCACTCACCTGCGGGTACTGCTGTTCGCCGCCACGCTGCTGGTCGGCCAGTGGCTGCTCGCCCAGCACCTGGCGCAGGTCGAGGCCCATGCCACCGGCGACAGCTGCGAGTGGTGTCTGACGCATGCGCCGCTCGCCGGCGCCGTGCCGGTCGCGGCGCCGCTGCCGGTGGCGCCGACGGCCGATCACCGGCCGTGGGTCATGGTCACGGTAACGCCGGCGGCCGGCTTCCGCTTTACCCACGCCGCGCGCGCCCCGCCGCGTTTTCTCCTCGTCTGAAGTGAAACAGCGCCCGTCCCGGGCGCACTGGACGATCGGCCGGCCTTCCACCGGCATTCTTGAGGAGACGACGACATGCGTTCGTCGATGTATTGCGCTGCTATCCTGGCCACGCTCACGGCGAGCGCGACCGCCGAACCCGTAACCGGGCAGCCGCGCGGCAGTTTCAATCCTGACATTTCGCTGATCCTGGCCGGTGGCTATGCCCACCTGAGTAACGATACGGACGGCTATGCGATCCCCGGCTTCATGCTCGGTGCCGAAACCGGCCCCGGCGAGCGCGGGCTGTCGCTGGCCGAGTCGGAGCTGATCATGAGTGCGAACGTGGACGACCTGTTCTACGGCCAGCTCACCGCCGCGGTCACGCCCGAGAACGAGGTCGAGCTCGAAGAGGCGTATGTACAAACACTCGGCCTGGCGCCGGGCGTCACGCTGCGCGCCGGGCGTTTCTACTCCGGCATCGGCTACCTCAACAGCCAGCACCCGCACAGCTGGGATTTTGCCGATACCGCGCTGCCGTACCGGGCGATGCTCGCCGGGCAGTATGGCGATGACGGCGTGCGCCTCAGCTGGGTGGCGCCGACCGAGCTGTTCGTCGAGCTCGGCGGCGAATGGCTGCGCGGCGCCAACTTTCCGGCCGGTGGCGACGGCAACGACGGCCAGGGGGTGGCGACCGTCTTCGCGCACCTCGGCGGCGATGTCGGTGCGAGTCACGCCTGGCGGGTGGGCGTGTCCTACCTGCAGGCGGAAGTGGCGGAGCGCCTGTCCGGCGACGTCGAACAGGCGCCGGATGCGTTCAGCGGCGACAGCCAGCTCGCGATCGCCGACCTGGTGTGGAAGTGGGCGCCGCAGGGCAATCCGAAGCAGACGAATTTCAAGTTCCAGGCCGAATACCTGTGGCGCGCGGAGGACGGCGAGTTCACTGCCGATGTGAACGCCGTTACGCCGGTTACCGATGTCTACAGTGCGCGCCAGTCCGGCTGGTACGCACAGGCGGTCTACCAGTTCGTGCCGCGCTGGCGCGCCGGGCTGCGCTACGACCAGGTCGATACCCGCGAACTTACGGCTGGCGCCAACGCGGCGTTGTTCGACACCGGCGGCTGGACACCGCGGCGCGCGAGCGTGATGCTCGACTGGTCGCACAGCGAGTTCAGCCGCGTGCGCCTGCAATGGACGCGCGACCGCTCGCAGCCGGACACCGGCAGCGAGCTGCGCCTGCAGTACATCATGAGCCTCGGGGCGCACGGCGCGCATGCGTTCTGAGCCGGAACGAATAACCGGCTTCGCGTTTCGGGTTTCGAGTTTCGGGTTCGGTGCACTGAGGATCGGGGTCGACTTGAAATCCGGAATCTGGAACCGGTTTTTCCGGCGATCGATGGTGGGGCAGGGCCCCACCCTGCATTGTTCAAGTGTCGTAGGTTGGGGTAAGCGCAGCGAACCCCAACGGCCACGGCCCGATGGTATAGCTTTGTCGGTTTACGCTGCGCGAACCCGACCTGCGTTCGAGGCAACTGCGGCTTGGTCCTGGCCGTCATTCCGGCGACACCAATTCAGGAGTCTGACGATGTTGCGTTTCCTGCTTTCGTTATTTATGGCCATGACCGCCGCGCTGCCGGCGCAGGCGCAGTTGCGCGTCTTCGCCTGCGAGCCGGAATGGCAGGCGCTGGTGCAGGAGCTCGGCGGCGACGCGGTCGAGGCGTTCAGCGCCACCACTGCGATGCAGGACCCGCACCGCATCGACGCGCGCCCGAGCCTGATCGCGAAGCTGCGCCGCGCCGAGCTGCTGGTGTGCACCGGCGCCGGGCTCGAGGCCGGCTGGCTGCCGCACCTGTTGCGCGCGTCCGGCAACGGCAAGGTGCAACCGGGCCAGCCGGGTTATTTCGAAGCGGCCGCGGTCGTGACCCTGCTCGATGTGCCGGCGTCGGTCGATCGCGCCCAGGGCGACGTACATCCCGAAGGCAACCCGCATCTGCACCTCGACCCGCGCAACATCCTGCTGGTGGCCGGGGTGCTGGGCGAGCGGCTGGCGTTGCTCGATCCGGCCAATGCCGCGCGCCATCGGGCGGCGACGGCCGAGTTCGCGGCGCGCTGGCGCGCGGCGATGACGCGCTGGGAGCGCGAGGCCGCGCCGCTGCGCGGCATGGCGGTGGTCTATCACCACCGCAACTGGGTGTATCTCGGTGAGTGGTTGGGATTGAAGGAGGCGGGCGTGCTCGAACCGAAGCCGGGGCTGCCGCCAGGTGCCGCGCATCTCGCGCGGCTGCTGACGCAACTCGGCAACGATCCGGCGCGCGCCATCCTGCGCGCGCCCTATGAAGACGACCGTCCGGATCGCTGGCTGTCCGAGCGGGCACGCATCCCGGCGATCACGCTGCCGTACACTGTCGGTGCGGACGGTGCCGCCGACCTGTTCCAGCTGTTCGACACCACGCTTGCGCGGCTCAGGGCGGTGGCGCCATGACCGCGGCCATCGAGTGGCAGGTGCTGTGGCCGGCGCTGCTGGCCGGCGTGGTGGTGCTCGCGACCCATGTGCCGCTCGGGCAGGAGGTGCTCAAGCGCGGCATCGTGTTCATCGACCTGGCGCTCGCCCAGGTGGCGGTGCTCGGCGTGATTGCCGCCGAGGTGCTCGGCTTCGCGGCGCACGGCTTCGCGGTGCAGGCGATCGCGGTCGGTGCCGCGCTCGCCGGCGCGGCGCTGCTGGCCTGGAGCGAGCGCCGCTTCGCCGCCCAGCAGGAGGCGCTGATCGGCTCGCTGTTCGTGGTCGCGGCGAGCGCGGCGCTGTTGCTGCTACATCACGATCCGCACGGCGCCGAGCATCTGCGCGACGTGCTCGAAGGGCAGATCCTGTGGGCCGAGCCGGGGGCGGTCGTGGTCGCGGCGGTCGCATCGGTGACGGTGCTGGTGCTGTGGTTCGGTGTGGCGCGCGCCCGCGCGCGGTTGTTCTACCCGCTGTTTGCGCTGAGCGTGACCCTGGCGGTGCAGCTGGTCGGGGTGTACCTGGTATTCGCCAGCCTGATCCTGCCGGCGCTGGCGGTCAGCCGTCTCGGCGGGCGGCGGCTCGCGGCCGGCTATGGACTCGGCGCGCTGGCCTACGCGGCCGGGCTGCTGCTGTCGCTGGCCACCGACCTGCCGGCGGCACCCTTGATCGTGTGTCTGCTGGCGGCGCTGGTGGCGGTGGTCTGGTGGCGCGCGCCGCCGGTCCGCGGCTGACGGCCGGGGGCGGTCGCTGGCGGGCGGCAGCCAGCCGGTGCTACCGTGGTGGACTATACCTATAACGTTCAGGCCACCACCTCTTAACTACCGTGTTCGACAAGCGCCACAAGGACAAGAAGCGGTCCGGGAAGCATCGCGGCCGCCATTCCTCCGCCAAGAGCGGGATCGACACCACGCTGCGCAACATCGACCAGTTCGTGGTCGAGGAGATCGAGCTCAGCGATACCACGTCGCCGCAGTGGACGGCAACGGTAAAGACCAGGAAGCCGTCGCGCTTGTTGCCGGCCGTCCGGCTCGTCGCCACCGTCATCGCGCTGGTGCTGCTGCCGGTCATCGCCTCGCTGGTCACGCGCCCGGCCTGGCCGGGGGATGAATCGCGCTTCCTGGCAATGGCCTGGGAGATGTGGGTGCGCGGTGAGTGGCTGGTGCCGCGGCTCAACGGCGCGCCGGTGGCCATGGCGCCGATGTTCTTCTGGGTCATACATGCCGGCTGGTCGGCGTTCGGCGTGGTCGAGTGGTGGCCGCGGCTGGTGCCGGCGCTGTTCATGTTCGGCAGCCTGTTGCTGGCGGCGCGGCTCGCCGTGTTCGTGTTCTGGCCCGGCAGCGCGACGCTCACCCGGCGCCTGCCGCTGGCGCTGCTCGGCGGATTCTTCTGGGTGGCGTCGGCCACGCTGCTGACGCCGGACTTTCTCACCGTGTTCTTCACGCTGTTTGCGCTGCTCACACTTGCATGGATGTGGCGCACGCGCGACCTGCGTGTATGGCTGCTGCTGGCACTGGCGCTCGGCCTCGGCCTGCTCGCCTCCGGCGCGCTGATACTGCTCTATGTGCTGCCGGTGGCGCTGCTTGCGCCGCTGTGGGCGCGCGGCACGGTGACCATGCCGTGGAACTACTGGTACATCGACATCGCCAAGGCGACGCTGGTGGGTCTGGTGATCTTCGGTTGCTGGCTGGTGCCGGCCGCCGGGCGCGCCGGCGGCGCGGCGCTGCTGCTGCCGGTACTGACCGCGCCGTTGAGCACGCACGCGCTCGAGCTCTACCAGGGCGCGTACCCGTGGTGGTGGGTGCTGGCGCTGCTGCCGGTGCTGGGCTTCCCGTGGTCGCTGTGGCCGTTGCCGTGGATGCGGCTGCTTCACATCCGTCGCGAGCCGACCCACAACGGCGTGCTGTTCTGCATGCTGTGGGCGCTGCCGGTGATCGCGCTGCTGGCGTGGCTGCCGGTGCGCCAGCCGCAGTTGCTGTTGCCGCTCGTCCCGGCGTTCTTCCTGGTATTCGGCTGGCTGGTGCTGGACGAGAAGCACGAGGGCCACGACCACAGCCGCGTCGCCTCGTCCATGGTGTTCCCGCTGCTGCTGCTCGGCGGGCTGCTCGCGGTGCTGCCCGGCCTGCCGCGCATCCCGGAGCTGCCGCAATTCCTGTGGGAGATGTCGCCGTTCGTGGGCGTCGCCATCATCGTGATCGGCGTGGCGCTCGGCTGGCTGCCGATGCCGGAGCTCGAGACCCGCGTCAGCAACATGGCGGTGGCGGTGGCGGTGCTGGCCACGCTCGGGCTGCTGGCCTTCGGCTGGCAGTACGGCCCGCGCTACGACACCAGCGCCGCCGCTGCGCTGATCGCCAAGGCCGAGCAGCAGGGCCGTCCAGTGGCGCACGTTGGCGCCTATGCCGGCCAGTTCCATTTCAACGGCCGGCTGACCCGGCCGCTCGACGTGATTACGCCCGAGCAGACCGGCGCGTGGCTGATCGAGCATCCGGACGGGCTGCTGGTGAGCTACATCGACGTGTGGCAGCCGACCGGCGCCGCCGACAGCCGGCCGCTCTATGAGCAGCCGTTCGGCGATAGCCAGCTCAAGATCTGGCAAGCGTCGGAGGTGAAGATCGGTTTCACGCCGGCGCCGATCGTGGCCGGGCCGCAGTTGTAGTTGGTATCCGCTGCCGCGGATGCTTGAACGGCTAAGGTGCCGCTCGCCGCGCGGCAGCGGCCTACTTCTCTTTGCTCGTGCAAAGAGAAGTAGGCAAGAGAAAGCACGCCCCGGAGCCGCCGAAATCCCCTGCGCTTCTCGCCGAAGGCGGGGCCGGCATGACGGCGCATCCCTGCGCCGCATGCCGGTTCGCGCTCCCGGCGCGAACTCGCGCGTACCGCGCGGGCTATTCCTACCTTCGGCTGCGATGCTCGGCGGCGGCTACGGGTCCCGACGTCAAAAGCAACACCAACACCAACACCAACTTCCATGTAGCCCGGATGGAGCGCAGCGGAATCCGGGAATCGAGTCTCATGCGGCGCAATTCGCTTTGCTCATTGCGCCCTACGAACATGCCGTTCGTGGGCTGGGGTGAGCGCAGCGAACCCCAACAGCCGTTGTTGTTGACGTTGGTTTTACAATCCCGTCGGAGCTCGCCGAGCATCGGCCGCTCTCGCGCATCCCTGCGCTTCGCGGCATTCGGGCATCCTGCCCAGCACAGCCTCGACCGGGAGAAGTCGCGCGCCGCTGTTCGAGCCCGAAGCGCGCTTTCCAGCGCTCGGCGAGTTCGGCGCGCGCCCGGCCTCGCGAGGAGCGCAGGGAACCGGCCGCAGGCCGCCTGCGGCGCGGGAGCCGCATCGTAGCTTTCACTGTCCGCGTAACGGACACGACCATCTGAATTCCGCCACACCGAAATCACAATCCCGCCCGCCGATTCCTATATAATGCGCTGGTCTGTCGATCCAGCCCCTGCCCATGCTCAAGCCCCTGCGCCTCAAGAAACACGAAGACCGGCGCCTGCACGCCGGGCACACCTGGGTGTTCAGCAACGAGGTTGATACCAAGGTCACCCCGCTCGACGCCTTCGAGCCGGGCGAGCCGTGCCTGATCGAGGCGAGCAACGGCAAGGCACTTGGCACCGGTTACGTGAACCCGCACACCCTGATCAGCGCGCGGCTGGTGTCGCGCGATCCGGCGCTCGTCCTCGACCGCTCGCTGATCGTGCACCGCCTCAACATCGCGCTGTCGTTGCGCGTGCGGTTGTTCGAGCGACCCTATTACCGGCTGGTGTTCGGCGACGCCGACAATCTCCCCGGGCTGGTCGTCGACCGCTTCGACGACGTGCTGGTGGTGCAACTCACCACCGCTGGCATGGAGCGCGCCCGGGCCGAGGTGATCGCGGCGCTCGAGAAAGTCATCAAGCCGCGCGCGATCCTGCTGCGCAACGACTCTTCGAGCCGGGCACTCGAGAACCTGCCGAGCTATGTCGAAGAAGCGCTCGGCACGGTGCCGGAGTGGGTCAGCGTCGAGGAGAACGGCCGGCGCTTCGAGGCGCCGCTGGCGCGCGGCCAGAAGACCGGCTGGTTCTACGACCACCGCATGAACCGGGCGCGACTGGCGTCGTACGTACCGGGCAAGCGGGTGCTGGACGTGTTCAGCTACCTCGGCGCCTGGGGTGTGCAGGCCGCGGCCGCCGGCGCCGAGAGCGTGCTGTGCGTGGACAGCTCGGCGCTCGCGCTCGAGGGCGTGGGTCGCAATGCCGCGCTGAACGGTGTCGCGGACAAGCTCGCGACCCGCGAGGGTGATGCCTTCGAGGTCCTCAAGGCATTGCGCGAGGCGCGCGAGAAGTTCGACGTGGTGGTGCTCGACCCGCCGGCACTGATCAAGCGCCGCAAGGACGTGCACGCCGGCACCCAGGCCTACCAGCGCCTCAACCAGATGGCCATGCAGGTGCTGGCCAAGGACGGCATGCTGGTGTCCTGCTCGTGTTCCTACCACCTGCAGCGCGACGCGCTGGTGGACGTGATGCTCAAGGCCAGCCGCCACATCGACCGCTTCCTGCAGCTCGTCGAAGAGGGTCACCAGGGCCCGGACCATCCGCTGCACCCGGCGATCCCCGAGACCGGCTACCTCAAGGCATTCTTCGCGCGCGTGCTGCCGAGTTAGACGCGGTCGACAAGTATTGGCTTCTCTGTGTGCCAGTGAGATACGCTCTGGGAGTAAGTCGCAGAGGACGCAAAGGCGCAAAGGACGCGGAGAATTTGATCCAATAACCTCTGCGCTCTCTG
>Ga0316630_10000839_pt1 | contig 10588 bp, 13 predicted proteins | sample OWC_May_M1_C1_D6_FD_207658 | JGI IMG/M metagenome (GOLD analysis project Ga0316630, IMG submission 207658) | Wetland soil microbial communities from Old Woman Creek delta, Ohio, United States - OWC_May_M1_C1_D6_A | ecosystem: Environmental > Terrestrial > Soil > Wetlands | place: USA: Ohio...
CGCGAACTCCTGCTCCAAGACCGGCTGGTCACCGATCTGGTAGTGCGCGGTCTCGGTCTGCGCGACGAACATCTTGAAGCGGGTGGGAGCCTCGAGCCGGTGGCGCTCGCTCTGGCCGTCCTTCGACGGGCTGATGCCGGAGATCACGAGCTCGACGTCGGCGGGTGGTTGGTCGTTCACGGTTGTCCTCGTGCGCTGACGATATCCCTGGAACGCCCGATGCCGATCGGCGCAGACGACTCACCGATCGGTCTTCCTACATTTTGGGGCGCGCGAATTGGACACCGCGCAGATCCTGCACGAGGATGTGCGTTGGGGGAAAAATCACATGGTCAAGCATCTTGGTTGGGTGTTGGTTCTGACGGCGGCGTGTGGTGATGGCAGCGGATCGGAGATGAAGGCGACGGCGACGTTCGCGGGGATCAACGGGCAGACCGTGACCGGCACCGGCGAGTTCACGCTCGCGGGTGGCAAGGTCACGGCGACGTTCTCCTTCACGGCGGCTCCGGCGGGCGTACACGGCATGCACATCCACGCGAACGCGGCGTGTACCGCCGAGGGCATGGACGCGGGCGCACACTGGGATACGACCGGCGCCGGCGCACCGGGCCACGGCCTGCCACCGGCCGGTCACATCGGCGATCTCGGCAACATCACGATCTCGGCCGCCGGGACCGGCACCCTCACGCACTCGAATGCGGAGTGGACGCTCGGCGACGGCGCGGCGACCGACGTTCTGCCGCACGCGATCATCCTTCACGAGCTCATGGATGATGGCTCGATGCCGTCGTCGGGCGGCCGCTGGGGCTGCGCGCTGATCGTGATGCAGAACTAGCGATCAGGTCGCGGGGTAGCGCTTGCGGAGCGCCGCGATCACGCTGGCTCGCTGGTCCGCGGCGAGCCCGAAGCACTCGACGAGGATCGCGAAGATCTCGTCGTCGCTGCCGCTCGTCACGGCGGTGCGTAGCTGCATCGCCTTCGGCAGGAAGCTCGGATCACCGGTGCGCGTCCGGAAGTGCTCGGTCGCCTGTTGCGCCTGATCGGTCGGTAACCCGAGCAGCGTCTCGAGCGCCTGAGTCGCACGCGCGGTATCTGCGCTCATGACCGCGCCTGCGAAGTCGCGAAACGTCACGTCTGCCATCGCGCGAATGTAACCGAGCGGTGGCTAACCTCCACCAACTCGACGCGCGGGGTACGTCGATCCGTAGCTTTACCGACAGAGGAACGTGACCGGGGTATGACGAGCGCCGCGTCGCGTGGGTCCTATGGTGGGAGGATGCAGAAGTCGTTAGCGACCGCATCACTCGTGCCGCAGGGCACCTACGTGCGCGAGCTGCGTCCTGATTTGCCGGCGGAGGTGTTCGATCCTGCGCGGTCGCGGCTCGTGCTCGTGCCCGTGCACCTCGCCGTGGTCGCGGTCGCGACGATCACGATCGCGCTCGCGTGGGTGCCGTGGTTCGTCGTGCCGCTCGTGTCGCTCGTCATCGGCATCTCCTTCGCGTGCCTGACGTTCGTCGCGCACGAGGGCGTGCACGGCGGGATCGTGCGCGGGCGGACCGCGCGGCAGATCGTGGGCTGGCTCGGGTTCTTGCCGTTCACGCTGTCTCCGCGGCTGTGGGCCGCGTGGCACGATCGCGTGCACCACGCGATCGCGAACGTCGACGAGGATCCGGACATGTACCCGACGCTCGACGAGTATCGAGCGAGTGGGCGGATCCGGTTCTTCGTCGATGCGTTCTCGCTCGGCGGGCGGCGGTGGCGCGGAGCGCTGAGCTTGATCTTGGGATTCACGGTGCAGAGCGCGCACCAGCTGCTGGTGGGGCGTAGTCGCGGCTTCTTGAAGCCACGCGCATACTGGCTCGCGATCGGCGAGACCCTCGCCGGCGTCGCGGTGTGGGCGACCGTCGCGGCGCTCGTCGGGTTCGTGCCGTTTCTCTTCGTCTACGTGCTGCCGTTGCTGGTGGCGAACGTCATCGTGATGTCGTTCATCCTGACGAATCACGCCTTGAGTCCGCGCGTGGAGATCAACGACCCGCTCGTGAGCGGGCTCTCCGTGACCGCGCCGCGCTGGGTCGAATGGCTCACGCTGCAGTTCGGCTATCACGTCGAGCATCACTTGTTTCCTGCGATGAGCTCGCGACATGCGCGGAGAGTTCGCACGTTGCTGCGCGAGCGGTGGCCGAAGCGTTACCAATCGATGCCCCTGCGCGCGGCGCTCGCCGAGCTTCACCGCACGGCGCGCATCTACAAGGATGCCGTCACGCTCGTCGATCCTCGTACGGGCCAGGAGTACGCGACGTTGATGCCTGGCTGAGGCCGTGACCGGAAGCTGTCAGGCCGAGGTCGGCGTGGGGAGGTAGGCTTGATGATGTCCTCGACCTTTGATGTCGCGATCGTCGGCGGCGGGCCAGCGGGAAGCTCGTGCGCGGGTGCGCTCGTCGCCGGTGGTGCGCGCGTCGTCGTGATCGATCGTTCGATCTTTCCGCGCGTGAAGCTGTGCGCGGGATGGCTATCGTCGGGAATCTGGGACGAGCTCGCGCTGTCGCCGCGCGAATATCCGGGCGGGCTCTGGGAGTGGAGCGTCTGCCACGTCCATTTTCGAGGCGCGGACCACGCGATCCCCGGGAAGGGTTGGTTCATCCGTCGGTTCGAGCTCGATAACTTCTTGCTGCAGCGATCGGGGGCGGAGCTTCGGCTCGGCGTTCACGTCAAGCAGCTCGAGCACGACGCCGACGACAATCGGTGGTCGATCGCGATGCCGGATGGCAGCACGATTCGCGCGCGCTACGTCGTCGGTGCGGGCGGGACGAACTGCCCGATCGCGCGCATGTTGGCTCCCGAGCGGCCGCGCCGGGCGCTCGGCGTGCAGGAGCTCGAGCTGCAAACCGATCGGACCGCGATCGAGCGCACGCGGATGGGGCGCGACGGCGAGCCCGAGCTCGTGTTGTTCGACGACGTCGGCGGGTATGGGTGGAACGTTCCGAAGTCGGACTGGATCAACGTCGGGTGCGGAACGCTCGATCCGAGCGCCGTGCACGCGGCGTGGAAGGTCACCCACGAGCACTTGCGATCCGCGGGGCACGTGCCGCGCGAAGCGGAGGCGGAGCTCGCGCACCTGAAAGGGCACTCGTACTTTCTGTTCGACCCGGTGCACCTCGAACGAGCGGCCCGCGACAACGCGTTGCTCGTCGGAGATTCGCTCGGGCTCGCGCATCCGATCACCGGCGAGGGGATTCTTCCGGCGGTGGTGTCGGGGCGGCGGGCGGCAGAGGCGATCCTCGCGGACGATGTCGAGGGCTACGCGGCGCGACTCGCCCGCGACGAGGTGATCGCGGACTACCGGCGCGTGCATCGCATCGTGGGAGCGGCGGGAAAGTTAAGACGGCGAGCGGGAGGCTCGGCGAAGCTGACCTCGAGCCTCGGCCGCTATGCGGTCGCGCGTGGCTTCGGCTGGATGTTCTCCGGCACGAAGCTGCCGGCACCGCGGCTGCTCGATCGCGTGCTCGATCTTCTACCTGGCGGGACGTGACCGATGCAGACGACAGCGACCAGCAAGCTACTCTCGAGCTTCGAGCCCAAGCGCGCACGCGACGTCTGTATCGAGATGCTCGCGTCCGCGGGGATCACGGTCGGTGGACCCGAGCCGTGGGACGTGACGGTCCACGACGAGCGACTGTGGTCGCGCCTGTTACGCGACGGGACGCTCGGCGGCGGGGAGGCGTACGTCGAGGGATGGTGGGACAGCCCGGCACTCGATCAGACAGTCCACCGGTTGCAGCAGATCAAGGCCGTCGATGCGTTGCGCGAGAACTGGATGATCATGCTGCACGCGCTCAAGGCGCGCGTGCTGAACCTCCAGACGAGGCGCCGCGCGTTCGGCAACGGCCAGCATCACTACGACATCGGCAACGATCTCTACGAAGCGATGCTCGACCGACGCATGCTCTATACGTGTGCGTTGTGGTCGACCGGTGCGCGCACGCTCGAGGAGGCGCAGGACGCCAAGCTCGAGCTCGTGTGCAAGAAGGTCGGCCTTCCCGCGCGCCGCGGGATGCGGGTGCTCGATCTCGGATGCGGTTGGGGCGGCTTCGCGGCGTATGCAGCGGAGCGCTACGGGGCCGAGGTCGTCGGGCTCACCGTGTCGCGCGAGCAGGTACGGTTCGCCAAGGAACACTACGCGGAGCTGCCGATCGACATCCGGCTCGACGACTATCGCAACGCGACGGGCCACTACGACGCGGTCGTGTCGATCGGGATCATGGAGCACGTCGGACCGAAGAACTATCGCGGCTACATGGAGCTCGTGGATCGCTGCCTCGCGCCCGGCGGCGTCGCGTTCGTGCACACGATCGGTGGAAACCACGCACGCGCGAACATCGATCCGTGGTTCGACAAGTACATCTTTCCGAACTCCGCGCTGCCGTCGCTCGGGGAGCTGGTCTCGGCGATGGAGGGCATCTTCATCCCCGAGGACGTGCACAACATCGGGGAGGACTACGATCCGACGCTGATGGCTTGGTTCGAGCGCTTCGACGCGGCATGGCCGACGCTGCACGGGAACTACGACGAGAAGTTCTACCGGATGTGGAAGTTCTACTTGCTCGCGAGTGCCGGATCGTTTCGCGCGCGTGCGCAGCAGCTGTTCCAGATCGTGATGACGCGCCGCGGAACGCGCGCCCCCGCGGGCCGCAGAGGCTAGTCGGTCTTCAAGTCGTCGTAGCCGCCGCCGTTCACGACGTTCGTGTAGCCCGCGGCCTCGAGGTGCAGCTTGGCGGTCGCGGAGCGGTTGCCCGACCGGCAATACACGACGACGGGTTTCGTCTTGTCTCCGCCGACGAGCTTGTCGATGTCGGCGATCCGTCCAGGGAGATCTTGGACGGGGACATTCGCGGCGTTCGGGACGTGGCCGCCGGAGAATTCGCCAGGCGTGCGGACGTCGACGACGACCACGCCCTCGGCGAGGAGCTTGCGCGCCGCGGTGGAGTCCTTCCCGGCGGATGGCGTGGTGGCAGCGGCGGCGGTCGCCGGTTGGGACTTCGCCGGGGCGTCTGATTTCGAACAGGCAGCGAGAGCGAGCACGAGAGCGAACGACAAGGTGCGCAGCATGGAGGAGGCTTACCTCACGATGTGCACGTTGTCTCAGGACCGCGCCGTCGCAATGCTAAGGCTTCATCGGGCCGACGACCTTCGCGTACACCGCGATCGGCTCGGCTGGGTTGAACATCGGGAACGAAGCGGTCCCGGTGCCGAGCTGTTGCATCGCGGCGGCCGCCCCGGCAGCGAGGTTCAGCTTCACGTTCGCGTAGCGATCGAGGGGATCGAGCACCGGGTCGCCCATCGCCGGGACGCTGACGAACACCGGGTGCTCGACGTAGACGCCCATCGGGCCTGGGATCACCTTGAGGCTGGAGAGATAGAGCTGGCCCGAGAGGTTCGCGGCGGTGAACTGGATCTTCGCGCCCGCGGCACCGTGCGCGTCGAGCGGGATCTCGTTGAACGGGCAGGTTGCCGTGCCGGGCGCACCGGCGGTGCAGGGCATCGTGACGAGCGGTGCGGTCTGGACGGGGAATCCGTTCGCGACCGGCGTGGCATCGCGTTCCTTTTGGATCCAGTCGAGGATGCCGGAGGCTTGCGACGCGGTGAGGGCAGGTCCGTCGTGCGCGCCCTTCTTGATCAACAGCGACGTCTGGGGCGCGTTGAAGTCGACGAGCGCCGTGGTGTACGTGAGCAGGTCCTCTTTCTGCGCGTTGACGTCGGGACCGCCCTCGAGCCACGCGACCGCGGGCATCGAGCCGCCGTGGCACGAGGCGCAGTTCATGTCGAGGACGGGCTGTGCGCCGACGACCCACGCTTTGCGAGCGGCCTCCTGCTCGGGCGTGATGCCTTCAGGGACGTCTTCAAGGATCTCCCCCGTGCACCCGAACAGCCCGACCGCAAACACCGCGATGTGGAGTCGTCGTGAAGCCAGCATTGGACTCCCTCATTGCACCACAAACGAGCGCCCTTGCGCGCGAGAATTGTCACGCTCGCCGCGCATCCGAATCGCGGGTAGCATCAAGGAATGTCGGGGCGCAGCGCGATCTGCTTGGTCTCCCTCGGTGTGGTGGTTCCGGTGGCGCGTGCCGACAAGGCCGAGCCGCCCGTGCACTTCGAGGTCGGGCTCAATACGCGACACTTCACCGCAGTGACGGGGGCCGAGCACGCGGCCTTTCGCGGCGAGGCGATCGATCCGTCCACGGAGGCGAACACGGCGGTCAGCGTCGGGCTGCGGTTCACGCACTGGCTCCCTCGCAACTTGTACACGGGCCTCGAGGCCGAGATCGGAAAGCTCGATGCGTTCGACCAGTCGAACCTCGCCGGGGCGTACGGGTTGTTCGGCGCGCGGGGGCGGCTCGGGTGGTCGTCGCTCTATGTCGAGATGGCCGCCGGGCACCGCAGTGTTCGCTACGGTGATGGTCTGGACGAAGAGGGCAAGCTGATCGCGGAGCCGCGCGTGCGGGCGGAGATGTGGTTGGGCCCGCGCGTGACCTTGGGCGCCGCGCTCGGGACCACGCTCGGCGCGCGCGACGTATGGATGGCAGGCGTCTATCTCGGCGTACACTCGCTCGTGTACGGCACGGGCCAGCCGTAAACCTTGAACGCACCACTCGTACAAGAGCTCGCCGGTCGGTTGGGCGAGAAGACGCGTATCGCGGGCAACATGCTCCACGCGATCGTGCAGCACGGTGATGCGTGGATCCCGACGCGCGTGCGGACATCGCCGGTCGCGGAGGTGTTCGTCGCGACCCGCGCGCTCGACGGGTTCGAGCTGTCGATTCGCTGGGGCGATCGCTGGCGCGATCCCGATGTCGGCGACGAAGTGTTCGATCGCGCGTTCTCGCTCGAGACGAACGACCACGCGTTGATGCGCGCGTGGCTCGACGACGAATCGCGCGCCGCGCTGATCGCGTCGGCATACGCGTACGAGTCCGACGACATCTCGCTCAGCACGATGCAGGCGATGGCGGCGACGCGCACGTGGACGTACGAGCTCGCGAACGACGAGCTCGTGGTGACGAAGGGTGGCGTCGAGAACGACGTCGATCGGTTCATGTCCGCGATCGAGACCGGGTGCGCGATCGCGGCGCGCTCGCAGCGCTGGGCAACCGCGTACGCCGAGATCGCGCGCAAGATCGGGGGAACCGCCGCGGGCGAGGTCAACATCGGCGGCGATCCGGTGATCACCGCGACCCGCTCGGCGATCGACGTCGACATGCGGATCGTGCGGCGTACGGCGAACGTCGAGCGCTTGCGGACGGTCGTGCGCGCGCCGCGCATCGGCGACGGCCGCCTCGCGCTGTGGAACCACGACGAAGCGCGACCGGAGTTCTCCGGCGGCTCGAAGTTCCCGCTCGAGCTCGGCCCGTATCGCCTGCGCGCATCCGACGAGCGCGCGGCGCGCAAGATCGACGATGCCGCGAAGAAGCTCGTCGTCGCCGCGCGGCCCAGCGCGGTCGTGATCGACGCCGACTCCGTCGACCTGTGGTTCGAGGGCGCGCTGGCGGATCACGTGCAGATCGACACGGCGGTGGCGCTTGCCGCGCACTTGGCCGTCGATGCGATCGCCGCGCAGGGACCGTATCGTTAGGGCTATACTCGACGAATGCGCGCGGCGCTGCTCGTCCTGATCGTGACCGGCACCGCCCACGCGCAAGCGCCCGGTCAGGTGCCGCCGATGCAGCCGCCGCCGGCGGAGTCGGTGATGAGCCGGCGCTGGTCGGTGAGCCTGTCGATCGGCTCGCTCGGGCTGCGTCCCGAACGCGAGGGGGCCGACAGCGTCACGTTCGGGATGGTCGAGCTCGCGGGTAAGTTCCGCATCCGCCCGTTCGTCGACCTCGGCCTGTCGTTTCACGGCGGGGGCGCCGGCAAAGGCGATCTGTCGACCGCGGGGCTCTACATCGACGGACGGTATCGCTTCCTCGCGGAGCGGCCGTGGAACGTGTGGGCGCTGCTCTCGCTCGGCGTGTCGTCGGTCGCGGCGAAGGACCAGAGCGACGATGCGAAGCAGGGCCGCGGCTCCGTGCGCATCGGGTTCGGCGTCGAGCGGCGGTTTCGAGCGTGGGCGATCCACGCCGAGCTGCGCCTCGTCGGCATCGGCGAGAACAAAGACTTCGTGCCGACCGAGATCTCGCCGAACGACGAGATGGCAAAGGCGAAGCTGAACGGCGGCTCGCTGACAGTCGGCGGCAGCTTCTACTTCTGATCGGGTACATTCGCGTCATGCGGTGGATCTTGACGTTGGTGATGCTCGTAGCGATGTCCAGCTCGGCGGCGGCGCAGATGGTGCCACCGCCGATGATCGAAGAGCCGAAGATGTTGATCGGCGCATCGGGCACGGTGTGGGTGCCGCAAGGCGATTCCGACAACTTCGCCGATACGTCGATCGGCCTACGGCCACACTTCAGCTATCGCGTGAGGCCGTTCGTCGCGGTGCTCGCGACGGTCGACTACATCTTCGTCAACGAGACCGACAGCATCGACATCACGTACTACAACGTCGGCGTCGGTGCGCGCCTCATCATGCCGCGGCCCGGCTTGATCGAGCCCTACGGCGAGCTGTTGCTCGGCTGGCACAAGCTCGATGCCGAGGGCTTCGATGACAGCGGCATCGGTTTTCGCATCGGCGCGGGCATCCTGTATCCGCTCGGGCAGAAGCTCGTCGCGAACCTCGGGATCAACTATAGCTCGGTGTCGATCGATGCCGGCCTCGGCGACGTCGACGTCGACGCGCTGATCTTCGAGCTCGGCATCGGCTTCAAGCTCTAGGCGGCTACTCGCCCACGGAGACGTAGCGGCTCTCGGCGCGATCGGGGTCGTGGTCCGTGCCGAACACGACGTTCTTCGCCAGCTCGCGCGCGGCGGGCCAGTGCGCGTTCGTGAGCGCGTTGTCTTCGAGGTTCAGCTGCTGCAGGTGCGCGAAGCGATCCTTCGCGGCGAGCATCGCGGCGAGTCCCTCGTCGCTGAGACATCCCATCGACAGGTCGAGCGACGCGAGCTGCGGCAAGATCTTCGAGCTCGGCAGCGCGGCCGCGATCTCGTCGACGAACTCGCAGTTCATGAGGCCGAGGTGCGTCAGCTTCGCGAGGCCGACGCCGTCGAGGATGCGCCGGATGTCTTCGATCGATCCGTCGGCGCCGTAGTTCGGATCGCCGAACCAGATCGTGAGCGACTCGAGGTTCGGCCACTTCGCGTGCGCGATCTTCTCGAGCTCGGGGCGAGTCAAGCTCCCCGTCTCGACGGTGAACGACCGCAGCTCGGGCAGATCGATGTCGCCGATCGAGATGCTGCCGGCGCGCAGCGTGAGCGTGCGCAGGCCACGGATCGCAGCGCAGTCGGGCATCGCGGTATAGGTGCTCGAGATGTCCCAGTCACCGACGCTGCCGAGGTAGAGCTCGCGCAGCGTCGCGGGCTTGCGGTTGTCGATGACCTCGGCCAAGCCGCCGAGGCCCATCTCGTCCTGCCCCGGGACCGGGCCCAGGTGCAGCTTCTCGATGAACCGGCAGCTGTCGAGCGCGAGGAACGCGTCGAAGTCCTGCTCGCACTGCTCGCGGTCCTTGCCGAACGTCTTCCAGCCGATCGTCGCGCCGCGAACGAAGCCGTGCCGCCAGTCGAGCTCGAGCGTCCGCGGCTTGCGCTGTGCGAACGGACCGAGGAAGGCCTCGGCATGGCTCGCGAGAAACGCCTCGCGCTCCTCGGGGGTGCCGCGCTCGAACAGCACGATCAGCTCGCCGCGCGGGTCGCCGTTCGCCTGCAGCCAGTCCGCATAGACCAGGTAGCCGGCGGGATCGTCCGGGTTGGTGAGGATCACCTGCTCGAGCTCGACGTTTCGCATCGCGCGAGCATAACGCGCCAGCCACGGCGACAACCGTTGTCGCCACCCATCGCGCTGGTGCACGCGCGTGATGTGCAACGCCATGCGCGACGCGGCGGGTTTCGGGGCCGGGGTTGTCTACCGCGGGAGGCGAGGCGAACCCCGCGGTCTCCATGGTGTGCGTGGCACCTCGGCTGCACGAAGCGCGTGCATGACCAGCCACCCCATGACAGAGCGCTGCAGCCGCACCGCGGGCGCGGGCTGCTTCGCGAAGGGCACCCTCGTTCGCACGCCGCGCGGCATGTTCCCGATCGAGTCGCTCGGCACCGGCGACGAAGTGATCACGCACGACAGCCGGATCGCGCGCATCCACAAGGCGCACGTCGCCTCGGCAGCCGAGCTCGTGCGCGTGACGTTCTCCGATCGGACATCCGTCGTGTCGACGCCGTGGCACCGGTTCTTCGATCTCGGCGGCTCGCTGACGAAGGCCGAGCAGCTCGTGCGCGGGGCATGCGTGCGGACCCACGACTTCTCGGTCGCGCGGGTGGTGCGGGTCGAGACGATCGCGCACGGCGTCGCGAACGACGTCTTCAACCTCTCGCTCGAGCGCGACGTCGGGTTCTTCGCGAACGGCAAGCTCGTCGAGGCGCCGCACGCGAGCCGCGTGCTGGATACCCGGTCGCTCCTCGCGCGCGCATCGTGAACGTCAGGCGCGGGTCGTAAGCTGGTCGCATGTTG
>Ga0316630_10000840_pt1 | contig 10582 bp, 7 predicted proteins | sample OWC_May_M1_C1_D6_FD_207658 | JGI IMG/M metagenome (GOLD analysis project Ga0316630, IMG submission 207658) | Wetland soil microbial communities from Old Woman Creek delta, Ohio, United States - OWC_May_M1_C1_D6_A | ecosystem: Environmental > Terrestrial > Soil > Wetlands | place: USA: Ohio...
ACCGACTTGATCGGCTACGTGGACGCCGACGGTGCCACACCGCCGCGCGCGTTCCACGATCTGGTGCACCACTGGGAACAGGCCGATTGTGTGATCGGTTCCCGCTGGATTCAGGGGGCGATCATTCACCAGTCGCAAACCGGCCGGCGTCAATTCGCCAGCCGCGTGTTTCATTTCATCGTGCAGCTCTTGTTTTGGATGAACATCCGCGACACCCAGTGCGGCGCCAAAGTCCTGCGGCGCGCGGCCGTGGAGCAGGTGCACTCCGCCTTGCGGGTCGCGGACATGGCCTTTGACATCAACTTGCTCTACGCCCTGAAGCGCGCCGGCTGCACCGTGCTCGAAGTGCCGACGGAGTGGACCGATAAGATCGGCTCCAAGGTGGTGCTGGGCAAAACCTCGCTCACCATGCTGCTCTCGGCCATTCGCGTACGGCTGGTGTACTCGCCGTTCTACAAAATGCTTCGTCCCTTTGCGCCGCTGGAAACCTGGCTTTACAGAAAACTCAAAGCCCCGCCCCCGCGGCCCGGACCGCCGCCGCCGCCTCACTCATAACTGGGGCGTTAATGGGGAATCGTCGCGGCAATCGTGCTCTGGCGCGGCTTGATTCCCCACGTGAACACACCAGCTACCAGCATCATCAAGCTGCTGAACAGGCCGATCATTTTGATGATCGTCAAGAAGGAGTCATGAAAGAGACTCAGCGCGATACCGTAGCCCGCCGCCACGAGGACCAGCCAGGGCACGGCCCGGAATTCAGAGCGGGCCAGCAGATTGTTGACGAGCACGTTGGCGAGCGACAAGGGCAGCATGCTCCACGCAAACCAGGGCAGCAATCGGGTGGTGACTTCGTAATAGGACGGCAGGTACATGAACTTGACGACCCACGGCCCCAGCACGGTCAGACCAATCGCGCCGCATATGGCCAGTGCCGCAGTGCACAGCAGCGTGAGCCCCATCAGGTCGGTCTTTTCTCCGCGCGCGGTGCTGCGCACGATCTTGGGGAACATCACTGCGGTCAGCGGTCCCACCAGCCAGATGACCGCCCGTGAAAGTATGCCAGCCGCATTGTAAAACGGCGTCTGGTCTTTGTCGAAGAACTGCTGCACGAACATTGGATCAGCGATAAACAGGAACTGGCATGCGCCAAAGCCCAGCCCCAGCGGGATGACTTGCGCCAGCCATCCGCGCCAGGCAAACGGAGCAGAAGGGCCGCTCCAGATGCCGCGGCTCTGCCAGATGCCAATGCTTAACGCCACAAGGTAGCCCACCAGCACACCGGTGAGAATCCCGGCGGCGCTTCCAGCAAGGAACACCACGATCACCGTGGCAACGCCGAGCCGGCCGATGGCGTTTAGCATCATGCTCCAGCCGAGCCACAGGAAATCTTGCAGGCCTTGGAGAAGGCCAAGGAACATGGGCAGCCACAGGCAACCCAACACTACCAGCAAAGCGATCCAAAGCGCGGCTGGATTCGAGATCTGCCACGCTGCCAGAATCGGCTTGTGAAAGATAAGGATCACCGCCGCCAGGCCGAGCCAAAGGATGAAGGTCCCCAGCCAGACTTTGCGTACCACTCCCGTCAACTGACGGTGTTGCTCATCCGTGTGTGCCGCGGCGGTCTGTTGGGTGAAAACCATCTGTAACGGGATGGATGGGATGAGCGTCAGGAACGCCAGCAGCGTGACCAGGATGCCATATTCTGAAGGCGGAATCTTCAGGTTCAAAAAATGCACCGCCCACATGAGCGCGCCTCCGGCTACGGTGGAGAACATCATCCAGGCGCTTTGGCGGAAAAACGTGGCCTTGCTCATGGCAGACTGCGGAAAAACGAAGCGAGCAAGTCCTTCGCTCGAGTCAATTGGTCCACCTCGACCCACTCATCCGGCGTGTGGGCCTGCGCAATGTCGCCGGGTCCGAACACGACGCTGGGAATCCCCCCGCCCGCCAGCACGCCGGCGTCGCTGAAGAAATCCACTCCCGTTGGCCGTTCTTGTCTCATCGCCTGGAGTAACCGCCGGACCCAGGGCAATTGCGGATGGGTTTCCAGTGGCGGACAGGCCCCGCGCTGGAGGTTGCGCATCGTGGCGGACAGCTCTTGGGGGCGCAGCAGGTCTCGAATCTCGCGCCTCACGTCCATGTCTTTTTCTCCCGGCAACGTCCGGCGATCAATGGCGATGACGCATTCGGCCGGCACAATGTTCGGCTGGCAGCCACCGTGGATGGAGCCGACGTTGATGGTGGCATGGCCCAAAAGCCGATGCTTCCGTCGGCGCAAGCGGGCGGCGTAATCGGTTTGCAGCAGTTCCACGATCTGCGCCATGACATGAACGGCGTTGCGACCCAGTTCCGGCCGCGCGCCGTGCGCCGCCTTGCCATGGGTCTCCAGTTCCAGCCACAGCACGCCTTTGTGGGCCGTGACCACTCTGAGGCGCGTGGGCTCGCCGACCAAGGCGAAGTCGGCCTTGAGTCCACTGGCCACCAACGCACGTGAACCCGCCTGGCCGCTTTCTTCGTCCACCAGGCCGGCGAGGACGATCTCGGTATGGGCGGGCCGCTGCCGTGTCGCGGCCAATGCGCAGAGCGCCGCCAACATCGCCGCGACGCTGCCCTTGGTGTCGCACGCGCCCCGGCCATGCAAACGACCACCGTGACGTTTGGGAGCGAAAGGATCTGGCACCGGTTCCATCACCCCGACGGTGTCCAAATGCGGGGCCAGCAGCACCCGCTGCTGCACCTTGCCCAAAGGCGACAGCCGCGCCAGCACGTTGGCCCGCCGGGGAAGGACCGGGTGGAACTCCACGTCCAAGCCCGCGCGGGTTGCCACCTGCGCCACGAACTCCGCGACGGATTGCTCGCCGCCTCGCGGATCCCGCGGCGGCAAGAAGGCCGGGTTGACGCTGGGGAGCGCAATCAACTCGCACAACAGCTTTTCGGGTTTCGTCATGGCTTCCCAAAAAAAGTTGCGGGAGCTTAGGGGGGCGGCCCATCGGTGTCGAGCATCGATCCATTGAATCCAACGCGCCGCAGGCAGTTGAGTCGGGAGGTTGGAGAACAGGAGATGGTCGCCGTGTCGCCTCACTGGGCATTCATCGCCATCACCTGTCGGCGCGCACGGAATTGGGAGCAACGGATTCGTGCTCGTTCTCGTCCGTCGTCTTCGGCCTTGCAGTCGCCGGGAATCGAGCACGAGGACGAAGGACGAGGACGAAGGACTCGAACCACGCAGCTAACACGAATTTCCGTTCACGCTCTAACGGCCCTCCTCGCTCCGCACTGTCCCCCGAAACCACTCCACAAACATCGGGATGCCTTGCTCGATCTTGACCCGCGGCGCATAACCCAGCAACCGCTGCGCCTTGGCAATGTTGGCGCAAGTGACCGGCACGTCGCCGGGCTGCAGCGGTTGACGGTCAATGAGAGCTTTCTTCCCCAGCGCCGGCTCCAGCAGGTCGATCAGGCGGTTGAGCGTCACGGTTTGCGACTCGCCGAGGTTGATGATTTCGAAGCCGAATTCCCTCTGCGTCGCCGCGATCACGCCCTCCACCGTGTCGGTGATGTAGGTGTAGTCGCGCGCCGTGGAACCGTCGCCATAGACCGGGATCGGCTGGCCGGCGGCGATCAACTTGGCAAACTTGTGGATGGCCAGATCGGGACGCTGCCGCGGCCCGTACACCGTGAAGAAGCGCAACATCACCACGTCCATCCCATAGACGTGATGATAAACGTGCCCCAGCGCTTCGCACGCCAGCTTGCTGGCCGCGTACGGCGAGATGGCGGAGAAAATGGGATCGTCCTCCGAGAACGGCACCTTGGTGTTCACGCCGTACACCGACGAGGAGGACGCGAGAGTAACTTTCTTGACGCCGCGGAGCCGCGCCGCTTCCAGCAGGTTGACCGTGCCTTCGACGTTGACGCGCTGGTACAGGGCCGGATTAGCCAGGCTGGGGCGCACCCCGGCGCGCGCGGCGAGGTGAATGATCTGATCGAACCGCACGCCGCGGAGCAGGGCGTCCAGGACCGAGCGATCCACCAGATCGCCCCGCACAAAAGTGAACGGCTTGCCCAGCCGTTGAATATCGCGGAGGTTCTGCTGTTTGATGGCCGGATCGTAAAACTCGTTCAAGTCATCAAACGCCCAAACGGCGTGCCCCATCTGCAACAACCGTTCGCAGACATGCGACCCAATAAACCCCGCGCCGCCGGTTAGCAAAAAGTTCATGGGCCGAGGCTAGCAGGCGGCGTGGTGCATTGGCAATGAAAGCAGTCCCCGGGAAAGATACTCCGCTGCACGCGCCGGTTGATCATGCCCCCCCCGATTTGCCACCGCCATCAGGCCTGCGGCCAGCCCGATTGGAGTTGTCAATCGTACCCGGCCGGGAAATAGAATGCCGGCGGCATGAGCACCGCACAGACCCTCCAGGTTTCCTGCGTTCAACTTCACTGGGCCAAGAGCCTGGCGAGAAATCTCGAACGCACCTTGCACTACATCGGGCTCGCGGCTGAAGAAGGCAGCCGCGTGGTTTTGTTTCCCGAAGCCAACCTGACGGGTTACTACTTTCCCGAGTTGTTCAAACTTTCGCCCGACGCCGTGCAGCCCGCCCTGGAGCAGACGTGCCGGGCCGCCGCGGAAGCCGGCCTCTGGGTGATTGTCGGAACGCTCCGGAAGACCAAGGACCGCTTTCTCAACCTGGCCCACGTCATCTCGCCCACCGGCCGCGTGGTCCATGAATACGCCAAGGTCCATATGGCCGGTCGCGACGAACAGAAATACTGCCGCGGCGGGGACAAGCTCTCGTTGTTCGAGATCGATGGCATCTTGTGCACACTGGTGATCTGCCGCGATGGCCGGCACCCGGAGCTGTATCGGTTGCCCGCGATGCTCGGCGCGCAGATTCTCTTTCACCCGTCGTGCAGCTCGGACGAAGTGGAAGCCGTGATTTGGAAACGGGTGGCCGGCCGCGCGCAACAACCGGTCGGGCCCAACAGCAAAATCTTCCATTGCGTCGCCAACACCGTCGGCCAGTCCCCCGACGGCAAACAGACGTCGAGCGGCATGTCCTTCATCCGCGAGCCGTCCGGCATGCCGCTGGCCGAGGCGGGCTGGTATCAGGAGGAGATGATCACCGCTGTGCTCGACCTGGCGCGGGCGGATCGGAGTTACGTGCTGGACAGCTTCAAGGATCCGCCGTTCCTGCGACCGCACTGGGAGAAAGTGCTGAAGGCGGTCAAGGCGCGGGCGGGCGTGAAGCCGGTATAAAGGCCCAGGCACCGGCCGCCCGCGCCCGGCCGACTCGGAAGTCGGCGACACCGCAGGTTTAGCAGCCTGCACCGCATACCAGCCTCTCCCACTGTTCGCTTCTCGGTTTGTTTTTACCCTTGCATTTGTGCGGTTTCTTCTTACGTTGCGCACAGCAATTTTTCCACGTTATGGGACCACATTGGATGCACCGAGTTTTTCGCCCCGCGCGGGCGGCTTGTCTTTTGGCATTGGGCTCAACGCTCAGCGTTCTGGCCGCCGAGACGGTCAGTTCCCCCGCCCCGGGCGCCAAAGCTCCCAGCGAGGCGACCAACGACGCGCAACAGGCGTGGCGCTCGTACCTGCAGCTTCAAGATCAGTTGCGTTCGGCCATGCTGGCCCTCGAACAGGCCCGCAAGGAATCGGAAGCGAACGCCCGCCGCGATGCCGATGCCTTCACCGACCGCCTGCGAGCGATCGAACAAGCGGTCACCAACCAGCGGGCCTTTGAACAAGCCCTCGCCAGCCAGCGCGAACGCGACCTGGTCGCGATGCAAAGCGCCAATCGCCTGCTGCTGATGGTGGCCGGGATTTTTGCGGCGGTAAGCGTCCTGACCATGTTTTTCACCGTCTGGTTCCAGATGCGCGCCCTGAACCGGTTGGCGGAGATTGCCTCGCATCATCGGGACACCTTCGTGCTGGATCATACGCCGGTGGCGGCTCTGGGCGCGGGGAACGCCGCGCAGGCGGCCCTCAGCCCGGTGGAAGTCTCCAGCAAGCGTTTGCTGGGTTTGGTGGAACAGTTGGAAAAACGGCTGCAGGAAATGGAACACACCGCGCAGCCGGCCGGGGCCGGCCATTCCTCCGGCGGCAAGACCAACGGCGAACCCAAGCAGCCGGCCGACGAATCGTCGGGCGACTCGGCTGGGGGCGAAGTGTCCGAGCAACAGAGCCACCTGGACACCTTGCTGGGCAAGGGCCAAACCCTCTTGAATCTTGGCCAGGTCGATAAAGCCATCTCCTGTTTCGACGAGGCCATAGCCCTGGCTCCGAACCATGCCGAGGCCTTGATGAAGAAGGGCCACGCGCTGGAGCGGTTGCAGAAGCTGCAAGAGGCGCTGGAATGCTACGACCTCGCCATTGCCGCCAACGATTCGTTGACGCTGGCGTATGTCTATAAGGGCGGAGTCTATAACCAACTGGAGCGATACGACGAAGCCTTGGCGTGCTACGAGAAGGCTTTGCGCGCCCAGCAACAGAGCGGCCAAAGCGTTTCCGCAGTGGCCACGCCCGCATAAAGTCTGGGAACTCGGCGCCGGAGCACCAACCGCTGCGTCCGCGGTGTAGCTTTACTTCCTGGCCGTCGCCCTGTTAGATACCTCGCCATGAAAGTTGTCCTCGACTATCTCAGCAGGAACGAGTCGCGATTTGTTCAGGAATTGTGCGAATACGTCCGCTTCCCAAGCGTCTCCGCGCAGCCCCAGCATCAGGCCGACCTGGCGGCCTGCGCCCGGTGGCTGCAACGGAAATGTCTGGAGATCGGATTGACCGTGCGCCTGTGTCCGACCCCCGGCCACCCGATCATCGTCGCCAAAACGCCGCGCGCAGGTTCGGCGCGCCGACCGCACTTCGTGGTTTACGGACATTACGACGTGCAGCCGCCCGAACCGTTTGAACTGTGGAAGTCGCCGCCCTTCGAGCCGCGCATCACCGGCCGCACGCTCTTTGGCCGGGGCGCCAGCGACAACAAGGGCCAGCACTACGCCCACCTCAAAGCCGTGGAAGCCTATTTGCGGACCGGCACCGAGCTGCCGTGCGACCTCACCTTTGTGATCGAGGGCGAGGAAGAGGTGGGCAGCCGCCACTTGAGCGATTTCCTGAAGAAGAACCAAGCGGAGTTGCGGTGCGATGCGGTGGTGGTATCGGACAATGGGATTCCCAGTCCCAAACATCCCACGCTCACGTATGCCTTGCGCGGAGTCGTGGCGCTGGAGGTGGAAGTGCACGGCCCGTCGCGCGACCTGCATTCGGGCATTTTCGGCGGTGCGGTGGACAACCCGGCCATGGCCCTCTGTCAATTGCTGGCACAACTGCGCGACCCGCGCGGGCGTGTGGCCATCCCCGGTTTCTACGACGACGTGCGGTCGCTCTCGGCTTTTGAGCGAAAGCAACTGGCGCGCTTGCCGGAAAACGATGCGGCGCTCCGGAAATTCCTGGGCGTGCCGCAACTTTTCGGCGAGCGCGGCTTCACGGCGCTGGAGCAGCGCACCGCCCGGCCGACCCTCGAAATCAACGGACTCACGAGCGGCTATCAAGGGGCCGGCAGCAAAACCATCGTGCCGGCCTGGGCGCGGGCCAAGGTCACCTGCCGCCTCGTGCCCGACCAGAAGCCCGACACGATCAGCAAACTGGTGGCCGCGCATTTGAAGCGCCTTTGCCCGCCCACGGTGCGGCTCAGCATCCAGTCCGGACATGGTGGCGAGCCGTACCTGATGTCGCCCACCGGCCCGCAGGCGTTGGCCGCCCTGCGCGCATTGAAGCAGGCCTTCAACCGGCAACCGCTGCTGGCCCGCGAGGGGGGCTCGATCCCGATTGTCACCGATTTCAAGCGCATTCTGGGCGCGGACACTCTGCTGCTCGGCCTGGCCCTGCCGGACGACAATGCGCATTCGCCGAACGAAAAGTTCGACCTGGATTGCTTCACGCGCGGGATGCGGCTGGGGGTGTATTTGTGGCAGGAGTTGGGCCGGGTTTGACGGGCGATCACGTTTTCCAGCTCACAGGTCGCACAACGACTTCTCGAAGTCCGCGACCAAGTGGCGTTTCCGTTTGTCGTCGGCCCGTTTCTCCCGCCAAGATTTTCGAGTTTTCATAATCGCTGTGGTGTTCACCGGTTCATCTCGGACTCGAGCGTGTCGCCGTCCTGCAATACCTGGCCGTCCAGGAACGGGCTCCACGTGAGCCAACGAAACCGAACCGCAGCACGGCGGCCATATCTGACAACGGCGATTTGACGCGGCGCGGACCACCGGTAAACAACGCTGTCGGTTTACAGTCATGTCGCAGCGGGTGGTCAGCCGATCGAACATGGATCGTTTCACTGGCTCTGGAGACTCCCGGCCCCTCACTTGAGCCGATTGAGATTCTTGATCGCGCTGCCTCGCTTGACGTAGGCCTGCAACGCGTCCGGGCCAATGACCGCGCCTGCCGTCGTTTCGGTTTCGGCGCGAATCGCATCCAAGGCCGCCTGCTTTTGCGCGTCCGAGCGCAGGGCATCCCTCCGCATTCGCTCCGCGGCGTCCTTGGCTGTGTCCGTGAGATCGAATACCTTGAACGCGGTTTCCTTGGGGATGTTGAAGTCCCGGGCCACTTTCCGCAGACTGCTCCCGGACCAGTTCTGTTCATTGACGTATTCCCGGTAGCGTTCGTCGCCCAGAAGGCTCCGGGTTTGGGTCTCCAATTCCTGTTGCGCTGCCGCCCGCCGCTCCGCCGCGTCGCTGCTCGAGGCCGCTTGGCTTGTCCAGCCGTGCACGTCATCAAATTGCTTTTGCAGCCGGACCATCTCGCGAAATTCCTGCTCGGTGGGCGTAAATCCGCCCAGGCGCCCCTGCAAGGACAGCGCGGTGAGAGAGAGGCGGACGTCGTACTCGAACTTCTCCTCCGGTGTGAGAATGGTGCTCAGGAACTGCTCTTTCTCGGCCTGGGCCTTGGCGATGCTGGCCTGGTCGCTGGCCGCCACCATTCGACCGAGGTTGAGCAGCTCGACTTCCAGGACCTGGCTGCGCTTCTCGGGCCTCGTGAAGTCCAGCACCGTGTCGAACACGTGCAGGCCGGCACTCAGGTCGGGCTCGGTGGACGCGTCGGTGCCGAGCAGTTCCTTGAGCAGAAGATGTTTCTCGATTGCCAGGTCCTTTTGCCGGTTGACGAAGTCGTCGTTGACGAGACTGGCGATCGAGGGGCCCGGCTTCCAATACTCGAACCGCTGATTAGCGGGCATCTGCGCCCGGACGCGCGCGTCGAACAGGTTCTTCACGTCGGCGCGGATGATGTCGCGGATCGTCGCCTCGGGACACCCAATGGCCCGGAGGTTGGCGATGTAAGCCTTGTAGTCGGTGGATTCCACCGTCTGCCAGTCGAAGACCTTGGCGGGCGGGCGGGCGGGCGGGACCTGGGGCCGCGAAACGGCCGGGCTTTCCGCGTGCGTGGGAACGGCCGGTGGGTTCTGTTGCCGGAGCGAACTGATTTCCCGACGCAACCGGCTGTTCGCTTGGTGTTGCAGGACAAGGGGGATGGAGACAGCGGCAACAGCCATCGCCGTCACGGCAGCGGTTTTGAGTTTTGTCATAGCCAGGGTTTCGATGAATGTGAGGGTCAGGCCGGCTGCTACGGCGCCGGAGGTTCCCGCCAACGCAGCGGTCATGATGCTGGCCGCCAGACCTGCGGGAGCCGCCTGCACCGCGTGTGCGCCCAAAGCCGAAACGAGTAGCGCGGAGGAGACCTTGATTCCGCGCTGGCCGAAATGCGCGCGCAGCTTCTCCAACGCCCGGCTGACGCGCTTTTGCGCCGCATCGTCGGACAGGCCCAGCGCGGCGCCCATTTCGCGGAGGCTCTTGTTTTCAAAGAAGCGCAGCACCACGGCTTCGTGGTCCTTGCGGCCGAGGTGGCTCATGGCCTCCTCCAGCAGCGGCGCCACTTGCGGCCACACCGCCTCGTCGTCGCTGTTGAGCGTGGTCAATTCCATGGCCACGCGGGCGTGTTCGCGCTGGCGGCGTTCGCTGCGCAAGGCATTGCAGGCCGCGAAATGCGTGTGCCGATGCAGCCAGGCAGCGAGAATGGTGCCTTTGGGCAGCGTGCCGGCCCGGCAGGCGAGCCGGATGAAAACGGACTGCGCCACGTCTTGCGCCAGGTGCCTCTCGCCGACCACCCGGACGGCGGCGGAATAGACCAGGTCAAGATACCGCGCCACCAGTTCGGCAAACGCGCGCTCGGACCGGCGTTCAGCGTATTCTCGCAACAAGTCATGGTCTTCCATGAGGCCTTTCACTGGATAGTAACCGGCCACTCCGGGAATCCGACAACATTATTGGTGGAGCGCACGGAACCGCGCAACGGCTGGGATGGCCCCAGCGGCACGGGGCGGGGACACGGATGACGATGGGAGGCGAGGGCATCGGCTGTGCTTTGGAGGGAGCGCTCGCGGCCCCGCCAACCTCGGGCTGCCCGCCGAAATGACCGACGCGTCGCCCGCGCCATCCAGCAGGAGGCGCCGCATCACCTGCACACGGCCCACCTCGCGCACGAGTTCGCCTGTTCGGCCTACTTTCACCAAGAGCCGTGGCTCGA
>Ga0316630_10000841_pt1 | contig 10581 bp, 6 predicted proteins | sample OWC_May_M1_C1_D6_FD_207658 | JGI IMG/M metagenome (GOLD analysis project Ga0316630, IMG submission 207658) | Wetland soil microbial communities from Old Woman Creek delta, Ohio, United States - OWC_May_M1_C1_D6_A | ecosystem: Environmental > Terrestrial > Soil > Wetlands | place: USA: Ohio...
GCCGTTGAACACGGGCGTCTCTGGCGATGCGTGTGCTGCGACCTTCACGATCAACGCCGCCGCATCCTCGACGTGGAGCCAGTCGCGCTCTTCATCGCCTGTGCCTGCAAACGAGACGTCGCCGCTGCGAGCTTTCTTGCAGGCGTCCCAGAGCAGCTGCTTGCGCAGGCCCGCGCCGTAGACGGAAAACAGGCGCACGATCGCGCACGAGATCTCGCGATCGCGACACAGGGCTTCGCACTCGACCTTGTGCCGCCCGTAGGGCGAGACCGGCGCGAGCGGGCACGTCTCGGGCGTCGGGATCTGCGTCGCGTTGCCGTAGACCGCCGCGCTCGACAGCAGCACGACGCGCGCACGCGGCACGCGAGCGCGCACGTGGTCGAGCAGCGCCGCGAACGGCGGGACCGTCTTCTCGTAGTCCGCCCGTGGATCCTGGACCGAGGCCGCGACCGAGCTGCCCCCCGCGCAGTGCACGACGACGTCGAACGTGCCGAGCGCCGCGATCCGCGCCGGCGTCAGCGCGTCGGCGTCCGAGCCATGCCCGACCGTCTCGACGAGGTGCCCGACCTCGACGAGCTTGCGTGCGACGGTCGCGCCGATGAAGCCACCGCCGCCGGTGACGACCGTTCTCGTCATGGGCCGCGAGGAGACCACGGCGCTCCGTCGCGAGACAAGGCTGATATAGTGCGAAGCCGTTGCGACTCGCAGACTTGTGGACGAGCTGTCGGCGGCGGATCGGTGCGCTCTCCCCGCGCGCGATCCTGACGCTCGGCTTCGCCGTCTTCCTCCTCTACGGGTTCCCCGGCTACATGAGCAGCGACTCCGTGGGGCAGCTCATGGAAGGCCGCGAGCTCGCCTTCCACAGCGGGCACCCGCCGCTGATGGGTGCGGAGTGGGCGCTGCTCGACGTGGTCGTCACGGGTCCCCTGTTGATGCTGGTCGTGCAGGGGCTGTTGTTCCTCGTCGGGCTCTACTTCGTGCTGAGGCAGCTCCTCGCGCCGAAGCGCGCCGCGTGGGTCGCGAACCTCGTCCTGCTGTTCCCGCCCGTGCTGACGACGATGGTCGTGATCTGGAAAGACTCGCAGATGGCCGCGTACCTGATCGCGGGAACGGCCGCGCTCGTGCAGCCGCGCTTGCGCATCCGGCTGCTCGGGCTCGTCCTCTTGTTGCTCGCGTGCGGCATGCGCCACAACGCAGCGGCCGCCGCCGTCCCGCTCGTGTTCTGTCTGTTCGAGTGGCGCGGTGGCATGCGGTGGTGGAAGAAGCTCGCGATCTTGTTCGCGACCGCTGCGCTCCTCGCCGGGCTCGCGGTCGGTGCGACGCGCGTGTTCGGCGTCAGTCCAGCGCGGCTGACGCCCGTCTATCATGACATCACCGGAATGATCGCCGTCAGCGACGATCGGACCGACGAGGCGTGGTTGCACGTGCTTCGCGGCACACCGCTCGCCATCACGACGAACATCCAAGCCCGCGCACGCAAGCTGCACTACGAGTACTGGGGATCGTGGCGCATCACCGAGGGTGACGAGCGGTTGTTCTTCCTCGCGCAGACCGCGGACCAGGTGGCCGCGCTCGACCGCGTCTGGTCCGAGCTCGCGACCCCGGGTCGCTACCTCGAAGCGAGCTGGACCACGTTCTCGATGATGCTCGGCACGACACCCGAGGTCGTGCGACCCGGTCCGGTCTGGAACTTCTTCCACGAGTACCACGACGCCGCGCCGCTCGTCGATCACGACGCGACGTGGTCGTGGTTCCAGATCTACGTCGCGCGCTCGTTCCACTGGCTGTTCGAGAACACGGCGCTGTTCGATCCGTGGGCGTACGCGCTGATCGCGATCCTGTTGCTCGTGCTGCTCTGCCGCGATCGCCTGACGCTCGGCCTGCTGACGAGCGGCCTCGTCTACGAGCTCAGCTACTTCCCGTTCGGACCGAACCCCGACTACCGCTACTCGCACTGGATGATCGCCGCGACGACGCTCGCCGGCGTGATCCTGTTCGTGCGACGGTGGCGAGCAAGGTGATGCGAAGTCGAGACGTTCTCGCCGCGTTGAGGCAGCACCCCGAGTGGGTCCTCGTCCTCGTCGGCCTCGTCGTCTCGATCGTGTTCGCGAATCACGTCTCGGGCTCGGTCGGCCTCTCGATCGTGGTCGCCGCGATCGGCGTGTTCGCCGCGAACCGCCTGCATCGGCTCCCGGCGTCGATTCGAGCGCCACGCGAGCGTATCGCGCAGTTGATCGCGCTCGGCGGCGTGGTGCTGGTGATCGTGTGGACGTTCTGGGATCAACGCGAGCCTCGCGGCTGGATGCTCGGCGACTACGCGGGGCAGCGCGCCGCGCTCGAGCAACTCGTTCCTGCACTTCGAGACGGCCACATCCCCGCGTACTCGCTCGGCCTCTCGACGGGCGAGTCGCCGTTCGAGACGTATCCCGCGCTGACCTACGTGATCGCCGCGGTCGCCGCGATCGTGACCGGCACCGAGGATCGCCTGACCGATGTCCTCGTGATCGTCGCGATCGTCGCGCACGCGCTGATCGCGCTGAACATCGTGCGCGTGGTGTATCGGATCGCGCGGCCGTGGACCGCCTTCGTGATCGGCGCGATCATGGTCGTCGAGTCAGGCTCGGTCTCGGCGGGCGGCGTGGTCGGGACGATCGAGTGGGGCCTCGTGCACTCGGCCGTCGGTCAGGCGTTCTTCATGTTCGCCGTCGTCGCCGTGGTCGACGTGCTGGAGCGGCCGCGGCTCGCGCGCGCGGTCACCATCTGGATCGCGACGGCGCTCGCCACCGCGACGCACCCGTCGGCGCTGCTCGCGACCGCCGGATCGATCGTCGCACTCGCGTTCGTCGCGCTGCTCGCGCGCGATACACCCGCGCGCCGGCCGCTCGTCGCCGCCGGACACCTCGGCATCGGCGCCGCGCTCGGCGCGGTCGTCTGGATGCCGCTCGGCGAGCGCATGCTGCAGTACGGCCAGCACTTCTCGAACGCGCTGCGAAGCCCGGCGCAGCTGCTCGAGGAGCTGCTCGCGTGGTCGCATCCGCCGGGGCTGTTCGTCGGCATGGTCTACGCCGGCTACGTCGGGCTCGTCCTGCTGATGTGGTCGCGCGGCGCGCGGCGGATGTTCGTCGGCGCACTCGGCGTGATCCTGCTGCTCGGCTTCATCGATACGCCGTACGTGCAGTTCGATCTCGCGCCGAGCCAGGCCGCCGCGCGCATCGGGACCGATCGCTTCCACGCGCTCGCGCGCCCGCTCGTCTTCATCGCGGCCGGATACTTGCTCGCGCTCGTCGCGTCGCAGATCCGCGCGGCGTGGACGACCACGAAGCCGCGCGAGCGCGCGATCCTCGGCGGCGTGCTCGGCATCGTCGTCGCGCTCGGTCTGCGCGCGGTCGTGCCGTTCTGGCTCGATCTCCAGGTGCGCGCGAGGGAGCTCGCCTACCGCGACAGTGGCCCCGAAGGCCAAGCGGAGCTGACCGCGTGGGCGCAGCAGCAGATGAGGGAGCTCGGCCCCGGGCGCTACGCGCGCGCGATCTTCGAGGACGGTGCCGCGTTCCAGCACCTGCACGTCACCGCCGAGACCGGTCTGCCGTCGTTCCACATGGGCCCGCTGCCCGATCTCTTGCTGCGCGAGCGCATCGAAGACCGGTCGCCCGCGAGCCTCAGACGCTTCAACGTGCGCTGGATCGTCGAGAGCGACAAGTCGCCGAGCATGGGCGACCCTGCGACCGAGCAGCGCCTCGGCTCGTACCGGATCCGGGAGCTTCGCGAGTGGGACGGCCAGTTCGCGCGCATCGAGCGTGGCGGCGGCGACTTGCGCACGCTCGAGCTCGCCGACGAGCGCATCCGTGTCGAGCTGACGAACACGAGTGCGCCCGCGCTCGTCGCGCTGGGCATGGGGTTCTATCCGCGGTGGCGCGCGACCGACGCGAGCGGCAAGCCGATCAAGGTCTACGCGTATCCGTCGATCCCGGGCGGCAAGCTGCACGTCGTTGCCGCGTGGATCCCGCCGGGCGTCACGACGTTCACCGTCGACGGCGCGCTGCCCTCCGACGGCAAGGGCCGCGGCCTCGCAGGACTCGCCCTGCTCGCCGCGTGCGCGACGGTCGTCGTGTGGAGCCGCGCGAGGTGGCGCGATCGCGTGCTGCGGCTCGTCGCGCGCACGCGCCGACGGATCGCGCGGCGCATCGACGTGCTGCGAATCGCAGCCGTCGCGATCATCTCCATGGGGCTCGTCGTGTGGGGCGTCGCCGCTCGAGACAAGCCGATGCGCGCCCTCGAGCTCGGCTCCGGCATGCGCGGCTACGCGACCGTGCGCGCGTGGAAGCCCGGTAGTAAACCGGAGAAGTGTGACTATCACCGCCTCGAAGGTCGCTATCGCTGCGCGGGCCTCGCGAGCTTCTTCGATACGACCGACACCGTGCTCAACGACGAGCAGCCGCTGTGGCCGTACACGACGCCGGTGATCCGCATGGCCGCGGAGCCGGGGCAGGTCGTCGAGTACTCGATTCGCATCCGGGTGCGGCTCGCGGGCACGTACTGGATCGGTTCGACCGGCCACCACGCACGCGTCGAGGTCGGGGACCTGCCGCCCTTCGAGACGACCACGCAGCACGCGATCACGCTGCCCGATGCGGGGACGTCGATCCGGATCAGCGGCTATGCACCGGCGAGCGGCATGTCGCTCGCATTCGTGCGTGAGGACACGCTGCGGCCGCCCCGCGCGTTCCTCGCGCCTCCACCCGAGCAACCGCCGCCGAGCCTCGCGCCATGATTCGCGTGACACCACTGCGGATCTTGGTGGCGGGCTGGATCGTGTTCCTGCTCTACGCGTATCCCGGCTACGTCGACATCGCGAGCGCCGACATGCTCGCCGAAGCGCGCGTCGGCCGGTTCAGCGATTGGCACTCGCCGGTGATGGCGCGGATCTGGTGGTTCCTGGGGCTCGTCGTCTCGGGACCACCGGGCATGTTGGTCTTGCAGAGCGCGCTGTTCCTCGGCGGCGCGTACTTCCTGCTGCGCCGCGGCTGCACCGAGCGGCTGGCCGCGGCCATCGCGTGCGGCGTGCTGCTGTTCCCACCGATCCTCGCGATCGAGGCGATCGTCTGCCCGCAGTCACTGTTCGCCGGCTTCGCGCTCGCCGGCGTCGCGCTGCTCACCAGTCCGCGCCCACGGCGCAAGCTCGGCGGACTCGCGATGCTGCTCGTCGCCGCCGGCCTGCACCCGGGCGCGACGTTCGCGGTGCTGCCGCTCGTGCTGTTCGGATTTCGCTGGCGCGATGACCTGCCCCGCGTGCGCAGCCTCGCGCTTGCCACCGCTGCATGGGCGGTGATCGCCGTCGGTGCGTACGGGCTCGAACGGTCGATCATCGACGACGTCAGCTATCGCCGCGAGCTCCAGCTCGCGAAGGACGACCTGCGCGGCATCCTCCACCAGACGCGGACCGACGACGAGGCGGTGCGCGCGCTGTTGAAGGTCTCGGGCGAAGACGCGGCGGAGCGCACCGCCCTGTTCGAGACCTGTCGCGCCGCGATCCGCGCGAACAAGGGTGCCTACGTCAAGCACCGGCTTCGTCACCTGCGGCAGCTCTTGCGCGCGAATTCGAAGCTCTACACGCAGTTCACCGAGATCCCAGCTCACGCGGACTCGATCTCGTATCGCGCACGTCACTCCCTGATCCAGCGCGCCGTGATCGCGCCGGTGCGCGTGATCTCGCATACGCCGGTGTTCTCTCCGATGCTCTACTTCTTGGGCGCGATCGGCCTCCTCGTGTTCGCGATCGTCCGGCGGCACGCCGAGGCAGCGATGTTCGTCACGAGCGCCCTCCTCTACGAGCTCGCGGCGGCGTTCTTCACGACCACGACCGAGCTGCGCCAGTCGCACTGGCTCGTGACCGCGACGGTGTTCGGTGCCGCGCTGTTCCTAGTAAAGCTTCGGCATCGCGAGGATCGTGCGCATCGCCCGCTCGAGGTCGACCCCGATCGTCCGGCAGTACCAGTCGAGTGACGCCCACCGCGGGCGATTCTCTTCCTCGACGATGCGCAGCGCTTCGTCCCGCGTCAGCGAGCCGTCGCGCACCTGACCCGCGCGAAACGTGTCGCTCTCGGTGAAGCCGGCGCCCGTCCAGTAGATGAAGTTGTAGAACGCGGCCGTACCGTCGCCGATGCGCCACGTGCTCGTGGTGTCGGGCGCGGTCTCCCAGTCGTAGCGATCGATGATCGTCCGTACGATCGTCTTCTCGTCCCACGGGATGTAGTCGTAGAAGTCGAGGTACTCGAGCTTCTTCAAGTAGTAGATGAAGTACGAGAACAACGTGTCGGGGATCGACGTGTTGAGGTACGCGCGGTTCGTCAGGTACGCCTTCGCGTAATACGCGAGGATCTGCGCGTTGTGGCGCGCGCCCATGCGGATGAGGCTGTTGTCCTTGTAGCCCGCGCGGTCGAAGCCGCAGAACCCGGTCTTGAAGTCGCTGCGCTCGAGGCGGTTGTTGCCCCAGATCTGGAAGCTCACGCCGGTGCGCTTCTGCACCTGCTCCGCGTAATAGAAGTACTGCTTGTCGCCCGCCATGAACAGCGGGATGAGGCCGAGGTCCGGCTTCTTCAGCCACGCCTCGACGTTCTTGCGGATGTACGCCCGCTTCTTCGGGATGTCCGCGGAGACGATGATGTGCTCGACCCCGAGCTTGCTGCACAGCCGCGAGCAATTGCGGCGTGCGAGGTCGGTGACCATGCCCCAGTCGTACGTGTACGCGATCGGATCGAGCTCGAGCTCGGTCTTCAGGTAGTGGAGCGCGAAGCACGAGTCGCGGCCGCCGGAGAGCGGTACGAGGACCTTGCGCGTGCCGCGCTTCGCGAGGACCTCCTCGAGCGCCGCGCGGCCCTTGCTGACGATCGGGTTGTAGTTGCGGCAGTCGACGCAGACGCCGCTGTCGTCGAGGTCGACGAACGGGACGGTCTCGGGCTGCACGCACTTCACGCAGCGACGCAGGCGTGCGATCGCGGCGCGGTTCTTCGCGGTCGCAGCGGTGAACCACGCGGGCTCCGGCAGGTCGCGCGTTCCGGCGTGGCTCGACACCTTCGACGTGATCGTCGGCTCCTCGACGCGGATCGCGCGATGGACGCCGTTCGTCTCGCGCACGGGCTCCGTGCTCGCGAGCGAGAACGCCTGGACGCCGGCCGTCGCGAGATCGACGAGCACCCCGCGGCCGGCCGCGATGTGCGTCGCGCCGGTCGGCAGGTCGCAACGCGCGAGTGCGGTGTCGAGGATGTACTGCTCCGACGCGAACGCGAACAGATCGCCGTGCGCCGTGTAGTAGAGCGAGCCGTTGTTCGTCGCGAGCGCGAGCTGATCGAGCTCGGCCGCGAACATCGCGATGTTCGCGACGCCTTCGGCCTCGGCGAACGCCTTGCGCAGACCGCCGACGATCGAGCCGTCGGCCTTGCGACGGATCAGTCCGAACAGCACTTCGGTGTCGACCTCGCCGTGACGCTGCAGCTCGGGATGCGCCGCGTAGAGCTTCGCCTCGTTGACGATGATGCCGTTGTGCACGCCGACGACGCCGTCGATCGCGATCGGCTGGTTGTTCGCGTGCTCGACCTGCGAGCCGTTCGTGACCAGGCGCGAGTGGCCGATCGTCGCGACGCGCGAACGAGCTCGCACGACGTCCTTCACGTACGACGCGTACTCCTGCGTCCGCATCAGCTGCTTCGACGAGACCGGTGACTTGAGCACGCGGATCGTGTCGCCGGCGACGCCCGCGAGCCCCGATGCCTCCTTGCCGCGCGACTCCGACAACCGGAACAGCGCGCCGAGGAGCTCCTCCGCCTTCTCTCGCTGGTCCTCTCGGACCGCGACCACGCCGAAGATGCCGCACATGCTAGGCCACCGCACTCTGCGACGTGGACGACCGCTGCGCCTGCCGCTGCTGCGCGAAGTAGCGCGTGATCAGCTCGACGTTCTTCCGCACTTCACCCTCGCCATACCCGGGATACGACGGCAGCAACAAGACCGACGTGCCGGTCGCGCGCGCGTTCGGACAGTCGCGGTGCCAGCGCGCGTAGCACTCGTAGTCGGCGTTGTTACCCATGTGCTGCACCGTCAGATCGCGTCCGTGCTGCATCAGGTAGCGCAGCAGGGCGTGGCGGTCGGGCACCTGGATCGGATAGTTCAAGTAGATGTGCGAGCCGTCCTCGCGCAGCGGCGGCGTGATGATCTCGGGGATGCTCGACAGCTGGTCGTAGATGCGCGCGTAGCCGAGGCGGATCTCCGACAGCCGATCGATGTCGGGGAGCTGCGGCTTCAGGAGGCGCGCCTGCATCGGCGTCATCCGCCGCAGATAGCTCTCCGGAATCGTCTCCTTGATCTTCGGCGCGTCCTCGCCGCGCCAGCGCTTGTTGAGGGCCTCGACCTGGTGCAGATAGCCGAACCGGAAGATCCGGAACGTCGACAGCGGGAACACCACGTCCGCGGTCATCACGTCACCGGTCAGACAGAACGCCGCGCGCCTCAGCAGCAGCTCCGCATCTTGCTCCGGCAGCCCCTCGAGGTTCGCGCGCAACGTCGCGGCGAGGTCGTCGCGGTCGGTCGTCACGCACCCGCCGTAGAGGCAGTTGACGTTCTTCGCCATGCCGAAGCTGAAGATGCCGGCATCGCCGAACGTGCCGAGCCGCCGGCCGGCGACGCGCGCGCCGAACGACTGCGACGTGTCCTCGACGAGCGGCACGCCGCGCTCGCGGCACACCGCCGCAACCCCCTCGATGTCGCAGGCGAGGCCGTGCAGGTGCGTGACCATCACCGCGCCCGTCTCGTCGTCGATCAGCTTCGCGACCTCCGCCGTGTCGATGTTGCAGGTCTTGCGATCGATGTCCGCGAACACGGGCGTCGCGCCCGCACAGATCACCATGTTGATGACGTCGTGGATCGTGTACGGCGAGAGCACGACCTTCTTCTTCTTCGCCGTCAGCGCCTTCAGCGTGAAGTAGATGCCGACGCGCGCCTGCGGCATCGCGACCGCGTGCTTCACTCCGAGAAACGCCGAGATCTCGCGCTCGATGGCGGCGACGTCGTCTCCCTCGTGGATGCGGCCGAGCAGCGCGTCCTTCGCGACGGCCAGATAGTTCGTCGAGCGAGCGTAGAAGCGAGCGCGAGAACGGGGCGACGTCAGCATTTCAACCTGCGTGATTATCACGGAAGATAGCGCCGTGCCGTACAACTTTGCCCTCGTCGGTGCCGCGGGGTTCATCGCGCCCCGCCACATGAAGGCGATCGCCGATACGGGCAACCAGCTCGTCGCCGCGGTCGACCCGCACGACAGCGTCGGCATCATCGATCAATATTTTCCAGAGGCTGCCTTCTTCACCGAAGTCGAGCGGTTCGATCGCTTCCTCGAGAAGCGCCGGCGCGCGAGTGAGGCGGATCGCGTTCACTATCTCAGCATCTGCTCGCCGAACTACCTGCACGACGCGCACGTGCGCCTCGCGCTGCGCGTCGGAGCACACGCGATCTGCGAGAAGCCGCTCGTGATCAGCCCGTGGAACCTCGACCAACTGGCCGCGCTCGAGGGCGAGTACGGCCGGCGCGTCTACACGGTCTTGCAGCTGCGCCTGTTGCCCGAGCTGCGCGAGCTGAAGCGCCAGATCGAGGCGCGGCCGACGAACGAACGCGCCGACGTCGAGCTGACGTACGTCACGGCACGCGGCCGCTGGTACAACGTGTCGTGGAAAGGCGTTCCCGAGAAGTCGGGTGGCCTCGCGCTCAACATCGGCGTGCACTTCTTCGACCTGCTGATCTGGCTCTACGGCCGGCCGGTGTCGTCGCGCGTCTTTCTCGCTCGCGCCGACCGGATGTCGGGCGTGTTCGAGCTCGAGCGAGCACGCGTCCGGTGGTTCCTCTCGGTCGACGCGAACGACCTGCCGGCGCAGATCCGCGCGCAGGGCAAGACGGCGTTTCGCTCGCTGCGCACGAACAACCGCGAGCTCGAATTCTCCGAGACGTTCCCGGATCAACACACGCGCGTGTATCGCGATATCCTCGACGGCGGCGGCTTCGGGATCTCCGACGTGCGCGCGTCGATCCAGCTCGCGCACGACATCCGCACGGCACCGATCACGGCGCCGGACTCGATCGCGCACCCGCTGCTCTCGACCGTCACGTGAAGAACGCGCGGATCGACGACGCGACATGCGCGAGCTGATCGTCGTCGAGCGTCGGGTGCACCGGCAGGGCGAGCACCTCGCCCGCGGCGCGCTCCGCTTCGGGCAGGCTGCCCGGCGTCCCCGCGAAGCACGGCTGCAGGTGCAGCGGCGTCGGGTAGTAGACCTCGGTCTCGATCTGCCGCGCGCGCAGGAACGCGCGTAAGTCGTCGCGGCGCGGCGTGCGCACGACGAACTGGTGCCACACGTGATCGGGCGCGTCGCCGGGTAGCGCGAGCGGCGTGTCGGCGAGCAGCCGGCGATACGCCGCCGCGTTCGCGCGCCGCCGCGCGGTCCACGCGGCGAGGTGCGGTCGCTTGACGCGCAGGATCGCGGCCTGCAGCGTGTCCATGCGCAGGTTCGCGCCGATCACCTCGTGGACGTGCTTCGCCACGCT
>Ga0316630_10000842_pt1 | contig 10581 bp, 5 predicted proteins | sample OWC_May_M1_C1_D6_FD_207658 | JGI IMG/M metagenome (GOLD analysis project Ga0316630, IMG submission 207658) | Wetland soil microbial communities from Old Woman Creek delta, Ohio, United States - OWC_May_M1_C1_D6_A | ecosystem: Environmental > Terrestrial > Soil > Wetlands | place: USA: Ohio...
TTGGTGGTCAATTCGATCGCCATCCTGCTCACCTCGGTGATCGTTCCCGGCGTGATCTTCTACATCACCCTGGGATTATTTAGTGACTTAGGCTGGCTCTCTCCGCTCGGATTCGCGGCTGGTCTGCTGATGATTTTGCTGCACAGCTTCTATTGGATCGCACTGGTATTGATGATGGGAACGCTTACAGAATCATCAGCTGCCGTTATCGCTGTACCGATAGCCCTTTACTTTTTCTTTTGGATGGGACCTGATTTGCTTCCCGACTTGCTGTATATCTCGCCATTACTGCTGACCTTTAGCCCTGAACCAGATCAACTGAATCCCCTTTCTGTTTCATTCATGGCCGGCGAGCCGGTCGCTACCTGGCTGCCGCTGATTATGACGGTGATCTTCAGCATTATCTTTATCGCCGTAGCCATCCGGCGTTTCAACCGCCAGGAGTTTTAGATAGATGAACGGACAGCCTTAGTCTAGGCAAATGAGAATAAGAAGAAGGAGAAATCTCATGTCAACTCAAAAAGTAATCCCCATTATCAAGAAACCCATGGCGATGATATTAACCCTGGCGCTGCTGCTGTCATTTGTCGTGCCAGCCATAGCCCAGGAAAACAGGGCCGCGGCGAGCGGGAATGCACCCACTGCGCCATCACAAGGACCGTCCGATCCCGCCGAGCTGGAGGCTTTCCTGGATGACTTATTAGGAAAGGAGATGGAGGAGTACCACATCCCCGGAGCTGCTGTCGCTGTTGTAAGAGATGGGGAGGTGTTGCTTGCTAAAGGCTACGGCTACGCCAACCTGGAGAAAGGCGTCTCCGTTGACCCTGAGCACACGGTCTTTCGTATTGGTTCATCCGGCAAGGTGTTCACCTGGACAGCGATCATGCAACTCGTCGAGCAGGGCAAGCTCGACCTGGAGGCGGATGTCAACACCTACCTCGACTTTCGCATCCCGGATACCTATCCGCAACCGATCACCATCGAGCACCTCTTGACCCATACTGCAGGATTCGAAGAGTCGTGGTTCGAGACGTTCACGTTGGATCCCGATGACGTCCTTCCTGTGGGCGAATGGCTGGGCACCCATATTCCGGCACGCGTCCGTCCACCGGGCGATTCTGCAGCCTATTCGAACTACGGCGCAGAATTGGCGGGGTACATCGTGGAGAGAGTGTCGGGCCTGCCTTACGACCAGTACATCCAGAAACAAATCCTGGACCCGTTGGGCATGACGCACTCATCGGCCTCAGGGCGGATGCCGGCGAATTCAGACGCACAGGCATCCGTAGGCTATTTCTACGCTGACGATGTCATTGAGGCGGTCCCTGAGGGAGCTGATTCCGCGGGCCAGTTGGCGATGGTGCCGGCCGGCGGGCATGTCAGCAGCATCACGGACATGGCCCGCTTCCTGATCGCGCACCTGCAGGATGGCCGTTACAGCGATGCAAACATCGGCGAAGTCCGCATCCTTGAGGAAGGTACGGCTACGCAGATGCACAGCACCTTGTATGCACCCGACCCGCGCCTCCTCGGCACCGCTTACGGCTTGTTCGACTTCAGTGACAACGGCCAGCGAACGCTCGGGCATAACGGTAGCACATCGGGATTCAATACTCTACTGCTGCTCATGCCCGAGCAGGACCTGGGTGTTTTTGTAGCGTACAACAGCGATAGTGCGTGGAACCTCGTCAATCAGCATCTGGGTTTCCAGAGAGCATTTTTCGACCACTACTATCCCGCCTCTACAGTAGAGCCAATCCAACCTCTGGCGGATTTCGCGAATAGGGCCGGCCGGTTCGAGGGCACCTATCAGCTCAACCGGATGGCTTATACCACTCTCGAAAAGTTCTTGGAATTCACTGGCGGAAGCACCGTGGAGGTCAGCGTTTCCGGCGACGGCACGCTGCTCTGGACGACGCCATGGGGCGAGTGGAGGTTCATTGAAGTTGAGCCGCTCTACTTCCGCCAGGTAGACGCCAATTTCAGCATCGCCTTTCGTGAGGATGACCGGGGGCGCATCACCCACTTGTTTTCTGATCTCACGCCAATGTATACCTTTGAAAGGCTGGCCTGGTACCAAACAGCGGGTTTCAACATGGCGTTGCTTGCAGGCTGCATGTTGATCTTTCTAACCATGATCCCAGTGGCATTGGTCGGCGCGATTCGCAACCGTCGCCTAAGGGACGACCCGAAGGCCGAGACGCGCGGCGTGCGTGCTGCGCGATGGATCATCTTGGGGATCTGCGTTCTGAACCTGCTATTCGTGGTTGGCTCTCTCCTGTGGAACAACCCGAGGCCTATGTTCGGCGTATCCACTGCCTTTCAATTCGTGCTGGGACTGGGTGTATTGTCTGCCGCGCTGACAGCCGGCGCGCTGGTCTACACGGTGCTGGCATGGAAGAACCGCTACTGGGGCATCGCCTACCGCCTGTATTACACGCTGGTGACGGTCGCCGCGGTTGCTTACGTCTGGTTCCTGAACTACTGGAACCTGTTGGGTTGGCGATATTAATGGCAAACGTCTCAAGGCTGGCGGGGGTATCATCCGTCCCCCGCCAGACAATGCGGAATTGTTAATAAATAAAATCTCGATGGAGGTATTGAATTGAACAAGCGAAAAGTATGGTTATGGATCGTTGGTGGATTAGCCCTCTTAATCGCCGGATTACTCGTGGGAGGGTTGGGTATGTTTGGCTTTCTCCCCTGGCAGGGCGACGATCTCGATGAAGTCCCGATCACGGTGCCAGCGCAAGCGCAAGCCGGGGACCTGATAGATCTAAAACCCTGCACGTATAAAGCTGGCGACACGGAATACCCTGCCGATTGCGGTACGCTGGTTGTGCCAGAGAACCGAAGCGATCCGGACTCCCGGTTGATTGCACTGCCCGTGATTCGCGTCCCCGCCCTGAGTGATAGCCCCGCCGAACCCATTTTCTTCTTACAAGGTGGGCCTGGGGGGACCAACCTGGAGTTCCAGCACCTGGAGGGGCTGGTTGACCATCATGACTTCGTGCAGGTTGGCTACCGGGGCGTGGATGGCTCGGTCGTGCTGGAGTGTCCGGAGATCAGCGAGGCGATCCGCAATGTGTCCGGCGGCCTGCTGAGCGATGCGGCGCTGCAGAGCTACAGCGAGGCCAGCACTCGCTGCGCGGGGCGGCTGCAGGCCGAAGGCGTTGATCTGGCTGGCTACACAATCGCCGAGGTCATCGAGGATATGGAAGACGCCCGCGTTGCATTGGGCTACGACCGCATCAATCTGCTGGGGGAAAGCTACGGCGCCCGCGTCGAGATGATCTATGAGTGGATGTATCCCGACAGCCTGCATCGCGTGGTCATACTGGCTGTCAACCCGCCGGGTCACCTCTTGTGGGAAGCCGAGGACATCGACGCGCAGATCGAGGACTATGCGGAGCTGTGCGATCGGGACCCTGAATGCAGCGCCCGCACCGAAGACCTGGTCGCCTCGATGCGCCATGTGAGCGAGGATATGCCCGACCGCTGGCTGTTCATACCCATCGATGCGGGTGGTGTGAAGCTCCTCACTTTCGTTATGTTGATGGAATCGGTCCAGCCCCCGGGCGTGCCAGTACCGCTATCCGGCCCGGCGGCGATCGACATGTGGCTGGCCGCCGCAGAGGGCGATGCCAGCGGGATGGCGCTGGTATCCATGAGCCGCAACATGTTTCTGCCAAACTTATTTGTCTATGGCGATCTCCTCTCAAAGGCGGGCAGCGTCGACGACTTCTATGACCCCGCACGCGATTACCGGACTGAGCTAAACCCGCCGGATTCAATCCTTGGCTCACCGTTTTCGCTCTTCCATTGGGGCATGTTGCATGGGTGGCCGAATAATCTCATTTCCGAAGAGTACTTCCAGGTGCAGCCCACCGACGTTGAGACGCTGTTGATAAGCGGCAGCATCGATTTCTCGACCCCGCCGCAGTTTGCCACGGAGGAACTGCTTCCGCACCTGGGCAATGGTGAGCAGGTCATCCTCAAAGACATGGGACATACGGAAACCTTCTGGAGCAGCCAGGCAGAGGCGCGCGTGCACATGCTGAACACCTTTTTCAGCACTGGCGATGTCGACGATTCACTCTACACGTACCAGCCAGTGAACTTCGAGGCGGGACTTGGGTGGCCAGGGTTGGCCAAGGTCCTGCTGGGCGCCGTGCTGGCGGTGATCGTCTTGTTGGTAGCGCTGGTATGGTTTGTCTTCTGGTGGGTGCGGCGGCGCAAACCCCGAGAGATGAAACTGAAAAGTAAGCTTTCTGCCGCGAAACAGACAAACTAACAGCTTGCCCAACAAATAAGAAGGAGGAACGACGTTGAACAGGAAGAATATTTTGATCGCCCTCGTGCTTATTGCAGCGCTGCTGCTCGTTGGCTGCAGCGCCAAGGATGCCCCAGCTCCAGCAGTTCCTGAGGGTGCGCAGACTGGCGAGCTGACCGGATTGAAGGGATGCGAATACCAACCTGCGGGCAGCAAGACAAAATATGCCGCCGAGTGCGGCACGCTGGTCGTCCCGGAAAACTGGGAGGTAGCCGACTCGCGCCTGATCGCGCTGCCAGTGGTGCGCATCCCCGCCAGCGGGTCAAACCCCGCCGAGCCAGTTTTCTTGCTGGAGGGCGGTCCCGGCGAATCAAACTTGTCCTGGGAGCTGCTCCCTTGGCTGCTTGAAAAGCACGATGTGGTGATGGTGGGTTACCGCGGTGTGGATGGCTCGGTGAACCTCTCGTGCCCCGAACTGGGCCGCCGTTTGAAGTCACACCTCGGCAGAGACTTTTGGAGCGAGCAGGCGCGCGCGGAGTATATGGCTGCTGCCAAACAGTGCGCCGTGACCCACCAGGGTGCAGGTGTTGACCTGTCGGGTTATACGATCCCCGGCGTGATCGAAGACATGGAAGCAGCCCGCAACTCGTTGGGGTATGACCGGATCAACCTGTTCAGCCGAAGCTACGGGACCCGCGTGGCCCAGATCTACGCTTACATGCATCCAGACAGCCTGCAGCGGCTGGTCCTGATCTCAGTCAACACCCCCGGCTACTTCATCGGCGCCCGGGACATCCTGGATAAGCTGATCGGACATATGAGCGAGCTGTGCGCCCAGGATGTGAGCTGCAGCAGCCGAACCGATGACCTCGCCCAGACGATCTACGAAGTCAACCACAACATGCCGGAGCGCTGGCTGGTCTTCCACATCGATCCAGACACGGTGCGCCTGGGCGTCCAATTCCAGTTCCTTAACAATGCGAACATGCCGGCGGTCTTCGACGCCTATCTGGCAGCTAGCGAAGGCGACGCTTCCGGAATGGCAATGGCGACCCTGTTGACCCGGATATTGACTCCGATTGACCAGTTTGTATACGGCGATACATTCAGCAAAGGCGGGTCGACTGACCGGGACAAGTATGGCGGGATCGAAAGCATCAGCCTGGGGGATTCGATCATGGGCGTGCCAATGGCGGAATGGGGTTGGCCAATGGCGATAGGCTGGCCGGTTGAACTGATCCCGCAGGACCTGCGCGAGCTCCAGGAGACTGATGTAGAGATGCTGCTGGTCAATGGAACGTTGGACTTTGCCACACCACCCACTACGTTGGACGATGCAAGGCCTTACTTTCACAAGGCGCAGATGGTTCTGCTGCCGGAATTCAGCCACAATTTTGATGTGATGGAGCTGCAACCGGAGGCTTTCGAGCGCTTGATCACCAGTTACTACGATACCGGCGTAGGCGATGATTCCCTCTTTGTGTACCAGCCGCTGTCCTTCGAGCCGGGCAGGAGCCTGACCGTGATGGCCAAGCAGATGGCCGCGGTCATGGTCATTTTGCCAGCGTTGATCATCCTGGGTGTCGTGTTGGTGGTACGCCGCATTCGACGGCGCCGAACGATCAGAAGCTGAATTGTCGCTAAAGTGGCAAAACCACCTATTTGCCTGTCGTTGGCGAAACTGTCAATAAATAGAATCTCGATGGAAGTAGTGAAATGAACAAGCGAAAAGTATGGATTTGGATAGCTGGTGGTGTCGTCCTCCTAATCGCCGGGTTATTCGTCGGAGGGTTGGGCATAGTAGGCCGTCTCCCCTGGCAGAGCGGCGATCTCTATGAAGATCCGCAAGGGCGCTTTACCATGCAGGTCGACCCTAGCTGGGAACAGGTGGAGACGGATGGGCGCTACACGCAGTTTAAGGTGCCAGACCCACCCGTAAATATTTACATGCTGGTCCTTCGATCCGAGACGATCGATGGTGCTTTTTCTCAAGCTTTCGAGGACCTCGGATTCGATCCAGGATTACTCACGGGAGGAGGCTTTGCCAGTTTTGGCGATTGGCAGGCCTACACCCAGACGGATGCGGCGGAGCTGACCTACGGGTTGGCAGGCCAGATTGTGGGAGAAAACGCCTACGTATTTGTCGTAAAATCAGACAAGCCGAGTGTATCGCCCACAAATCCAACCGTCATGCGTTCGCTGACCTCGCTCAAGATCGCCGGGAAGGACGAGGTCGATGCGACCGCGATCGAAAGTTACACTGAGCTGGAAGCCATGGTACAAAAACAGGTGGACAGCCTGGCAGGCAGCGCCTCGATTGCGGTGGTACACCAGGGTGAAATCGTATATACCTATGTTTATGGTCAAGCCAATCCGATCAAGGGGATCCCGGCAGACACTGGGACGATCTACCGGTATGGCTCGATGACAAAACCCATTACTGCCGCGGCCCTGATGCAGCTGGTGGAACAGGGGCTGGTGGACCTGGATGCCTGGCCGGGTGAATATATCCCGGAATTCCCAGAACGCTGGAACGTAACCGTGCGCCAGCTGCTTGACCACGCCGCCTGTATGCCGGATAGTGAACTCATGACGACGGGATTGATCGTCCAGCGCGGGGGATCTTTTGCCCCCTTAGAAGAGATATTCACCGCGTACGTAAAGGATTATCCTGATCTAGGGTGCGAACCCGGCAAGTACTCCAATTACGCCAACTCCCATTACCTGGCGCTGGCGCGGATTATCGAGGAGGTCAGTGGAGAACCCTATGAAACGTACGTGGTCGATCACATCTTGAAACCCCTGGCAATGGACTCAACTCAATTCCAACTGGTCGAGGCAAGCGAACGCTACGCCAAAGGCCAGTACCCTGCGGCCAGGACCGACAGTCTCATTGCTCAGTTGAATGAATATCGCGGGCCCGGCCAGGAAGACCTGATTCTAGAAAAGGGCGAGTCCTTCTCAACCGTGGACGACTTTCGGCCATTAGCACCCTGGGGCGGGCTGCTCGGCACGCCCAGTGACCTCACCCATTTTTTGCAAATGAATATGCACGAAGGGCGCTATGGGGATAAACAGATCTTAAAGCCGGAAACTGTAGCCGCCATGCAAGAGATGCAACCGGCGAATGACGGTTCTCCCCTTGGCTTTGGCCTGAGCTGGATGATCGGAGAAGATGAATTTGGTGAGGTTTACTTTCATGATGGCGGCGGAGCGACGATTGAAACCACGATGCGCTTTTACCCTGACCTGGACCTGGGCGTGGTGGTGATGGGCAGCGTAAACGGCTACCAGGCTGGTAGGATCGCTGATGGTCTGGTCAGCGCCTGGATGCATGAAAAATGACCTTTCGTCACGCATCACAAGGGAGCAAGGAGCGTACATCTTGAGCCGGAAAACAGAGAGGTTCAACGTGTCCCTGCCTTGCTCAACCCGATTGTGCCGATAATTGGCATGTATGTTGCGGTCCTGGCTCTCAGCGAGATCCTTCTACCACATTTTCCTGCTGAAGGAGATATCTGGTATCATTTTCGCCAGTTGAGTCGGATTCAAATTGCCCTGGCTATTCCGGTCATGATGATAGAAAAGAACAAGTAAAAGAGCTTGACGATCCTCAGATAGCAAGATAGATTGCGGCAGGTTGATCTATCGATACAAACTGACTAAGTTTTGCTAATTGTGGTATCAGGCGCAAAGAGCCGGGCAGCTACACAAACTGTTGGGCGAAGAAAAGAAGTCATTTGATGAATAGCTATCTTAATCGGATATCTCATTTCAAGGGTAATCCACGCGAAATTGGATTTACTGCCGGACGCATGTTCGCCAATAAACTCGAACAGACGATTAGCCACTACATTGCCAACGTGGAAGATTCCAAAGACCTGGAAAAATTGCATGCTGGTGCACTACCCTGGCTGCGTACTTTGCCAAAACGATTTCTGGATGAATTTGAAGGTATGGCAGAAGGAGCGAATATTCCCCTACAGCACCTTGCAGAATGGGCTTACATTGAAGAATGCGAAGCAAAACAATGCAGTGGAGCAATTTACCTATCTGAGAATCAGGCGTGGGTTGCGCGCAACAATGATTTCTATGTGCCTGAACTGTGGGGCTATGTAACGATTCGAGAAGTTGACGGACGAATTCCAACCATTAACTTCTCAATGGAAGGAGAGATTTTCTCGCCCACTGGCATCAATAAAGAAAAGTTATGGCTACATTATAACTTTCTGCCTGTTTGGGACAAACCAGCGCCAAACAAGCCGCACGTCCCTCCCTACGTATTTCTGACCGAGGCACTGGAACTCTGTCGCACGATCAGCGATGTCGAAGCGCTTCTCAACGAAACAGACAGGGATGGCGGCATGTTGTTGTTTGCGGTGGAGGGAAAAAATAATGAGTTCGCGCTATTTGATTGTTTATGTTCGAAATATTATCGAAGAGAACCAACCGAGGGTTGGATCGTTGGGACGAATCATTATTGCGCCTGCGAAGACCTGACTTTAAATGACGCTGATAAAGAGCCTTTAGGCACCTTGAGCCGCTTCGAGCAAATGGAAAACCTTCTACAAACATTATCAGCTTCGCGGACTCCCCCAAACCTGCCGGCTGATCTAATTCAGATCCTTGCTGATGAGGCGATTGAAAGACGCGACAAAAAAGTTATCACCGTATATTCAAACGTCGCATGTCCAAGTACTGGAGAAATCTGGTACACATTTGGGGGATATCCAGCAGCAAGCAGGGGGAATTGGCAAAAACTTGAGTGGCCATGGATAGATTAATATACCTAGCACGCCCACAGCAGGCACCCGAGAGGTGGGATTCGCACTGTCATATGCCGCCTTTCAGCTGATCCTGACTTATTTGACTTCGTTCCTCACTATCTGCCTCGTCCGGGTGCGGCGAGGGTCTCTGGATGGTTCTATTTACACCTTCCCCTGACGGCGGAACGCTATTCATAAAATAAATCTCCCCTGAGGGGCGATTTATTTTTTCATCGTGGTTCGGCCTCGCTCCCGGCAGAGTGCGAGGCGCTCTCACTCAACAAGACTCGGCGTAAGTGTTTGCCTACCATCGTTTTTGGCAGTGATGTTCGGAACTCAACGTAACGCGGGATTTTGTAACCGGACAGCTTCTCACGACAGAAAGCGCGCAACGCTTCGATTTCCAACTGTTCGCCAGGCTTTAAAACTATCCAGGCTTTGACCGCTTCGCTCTGCTGCTCGTCGGGCACGCCTCCTACACACACTTCTTGCACCGCCGGGTGCATGGCAATCACTTCTTCCACCTCGCGTGGCCAGACCTGGAAGCCGCTGGGTTTGATTACATCCTTTTTCCGATCGATTAAGAAAAGGTAACCATCCTGGTCGAGGTAACCAATATCGCCGGTGAACACCCAGCCATCTCGGATCATCTGGGCAGTTTCTTCAGGCCGCTTCCAATAGCCCTCCATAATCTGGGGGGCGCGGATGACAATTTCTCCGGGCGTGTCGGGGGGCAAGTTTTCCAGCCCAGTCTCCATATCGACGATTCGCAGATCCACGTCGGGCAGGGGCATCCCGGTGGAGCCCTCTTTGTTCTCACCATGAACCGGGCAAACTACCGCGGCAAGGACTGTCTCGGTCATGGCGTAGGCATCCAGCAGGCGGCCATTGGTGAGCTTTTCAAAACGCTCTTTTGTCTCCCTCAACAAGGGAGCAGCGGCCGAATAACACACTTTCATCGACTTGAAATCCACCTTGCCGGAGACGACATCGGGATGGTTGATGAGGGAATTGAAGAGGGTCGGCACACCGTGCAAGACCGCTGGTCGTTCTTTACGAAGGGTGGCTACCAGATCATCGAGATCACGCGGATTAGGTACGATCACCATTGGCCAGTGTGCCACAATTGAAGTATTCAAGGCCATGTTGCCGTATACATGAAATAACGGCATCACCAGGGTAAGCCGGTCATCCCAATCACTGAGCACTGTGTGCGCGTAAGCATGTAATTGCATGGCTGAGATCAATAAAGAGCGGTGGGATGCCAGGACGGCTTTCGGCCTGCCGGTGGTGCCCCCGCTGAAGAGCAGGATCGCCGGGTCGCTCGGTTTCACCTGCACCGGTGGACGTTTGGAGCCAGCGAAGCGGTGCAGCAGGTCGGCAAAGACGAGATCCCCATCGCGCAGGTCGATCCGGTAGCCTTCTTTCTTTTCTTTCATCAGGGTAAACAGCAACTCGAGTACGGGCGGCAAGAAATCTTTGATATGGGCGGCAATTACATGCCGTACCCCGGTGCGCGGTTGGACTGCCTTGACCTTCTCG
>Ga0316630_10000843_pt1 | contig 10577 bp, 14 predicted proteins | sample OWC_May_M1_C1_D6_FD_207658 | JGI IMG/M metagenome (GOLD analysis project Ga0316630, IMG submission 207658) | Wetland soil microbial communities from Old Woman Creek delta, Ohio, United States - OWC_May_M1_C1_D6_A | ecosystem: Environmental > Terrestrial > Soil > Wetlands | place: USA: Ohio...
CCCGAGAAGGAGAAGACCCCGCCCATGCCCGCCGGGCACGGCCATGGGGATATGTACTAAGCCGACGACCGCAGTCGGTGCCGGAGCCGTCCTGATGCGTTGATCCGCCGACGGCCCCGTTGACGTCAGGCCCCGGGCGGCGATCCCGCCCGGGGCCATTGTCTTTTTGGCCGGACCTAGCCCGGATTATTCACGAAGGGCACGTGAATAATCCGGGCTTACCTGACCAGGAGCCATTCCCGCCTGCGGTGCGAAAATCCTTGGTGGTGGACGGACACCACACCGTGTCGCGGGGGATGGGCAACGCTTGATCTGTTCAGGAGCGCCGACCATAAGGGCTCCCCTTAAGCCCGCATTGTTCGCGAGCTGTATTCGCGAATGATGCGGGCTAACATAACAAAGGTCGTTCCCGAGGCGAGATGACGCATGGTCGTTGGCGAACCGGGTTCTGCTCCTGCCTCCCCCAGCATGGGCGCGGTGTGGAGCTGCCGCCAGAATGCCTGATCAGTCCTGGGGCCACCAACGACATGGGCTTCTGTTAAGCCCGCATTGTTCGCGAGTCGTGTTCGCGAATAATGCGGGCTAGGCGCTATCCTTTCCGGCGCGTTTGAGGGATAATGTGGCCGCCTTCCAGGCGGCCAAGAACACCCGTCGAAGGGGTTGGGGACAAGGTCCGGAACGAGAGAGCCTGGCGGAAGGAGAGGGCACGACGATGAAACTGCGCAATCTGGGGGTCGCCCCGGAGGTGCACCTGACGCGCGAGGAGTGGCTGGAGCGCCCCAAGGGCAACAAGCGGGCGGAGCTGTCCATCAGCGGGATGCTCTGCGGCCTCTGAGCCCGCCGGGTCAAGCGAGCCCTGGAGGGGCTGCAAGGCGTGAGCAAGGTGACGGTGGACCTGGACCAGGAACGGGCGGCCGTCGAGTACGACCCGCGGCGCCAGAGCATCTCGTCCATGCTCACGGCGGCCAAGCGCCGGGTGCTCTTCTCCGGCCTCCGGCGCTCGTTTGCCCGCACCAAGCCCGGGGACAAGCCCTGATCCGTGAGGACCGCCTCGACGCCAAGGTGCGACCACGGTTGCTCGGGGATTTCCCCTTGAGGCCAATTGGCCCGCCGCGCCCGCGCGGCGGGCCCCGTTGACCGGCCGGGACGGGGATGGTACAGTCCGCAGCGCCCGAGGACCTCGGCCATGGCCACGATCCCCCTGGTGGTGGAGACCTACTCCGGCGTCCGGGCGGACGAGCGGCCCCTGGCCATCCGACTGCGCGAGCGCCGGGTGGCCGTCCAGGAAATCCTCGACCGCTGGCTGGGGGAAGCGCACGCGTATTTCAAGCTGGTGGGTGAGGACGGCATCCGGTACCTCATCCGCCACGACCTGCACTCCGATACGTGGGAGTTGATCTTCATGGAGGTTCCGCAGGGCAGTCCCCCGCAGCGAGGCCACTGATGCGAACGCCGCGTGCCTATCCCCTCGAGGATCTGCTGGTGGCCGTTTTTCCTCCCGGCTTCCTGCTGGCCGTGCTCTGGACGGTGATGTACGAGATCTACGACGAGGAGGGCTCCTTCTACACCAGCCTGATGCAGGAGATCATCGGCACCGAGGGGCTCTTCCCCTACTTCGTGGTGCTGGCGGTCCTGATGGCCGCTCCCGTGGGGATGGTGATCGACGGTCTGCGCCAGGTGCTGGGCGAGGGGCGCCTCCTCCGACGCCTGACGGGTCGCCCCCGGGACAGCGTTCCGTCGGCGCTTCGCTGGGTGGTGCCGCAGGGGATCCTGCCTCCGGACTTCGCCGACCGCTACGCCCTGTACCGCCACGCCCGAGCCACCCTGCTGGTCCCTGCCCGGGCCGCGGGGAACCTGGCCCTGGTCCTCCTCATCCTGATCGTGTGGTTCATCGTCAAGGTCATCCGCATGCGCGGGTGGCACACGTTCTCCTGGCTCTTCCTCGTCGGCACCCCCATCGTCGGCCTGGGGATCGCCTGGGTCTTGCTCAGACGGCACGCCGGCGGCATCCGGGAGTTCCATCGGTTCGCGCAAGAGGTCTCGCCGCCGCCCGCTGCCCCGGAGGCCACGCCACAGCCCACGCCACCCGCCGCCTGAGGGCGAGGCACCCCGCCCTCGCCCCCCCCGGACGGCCAGGTGGCCGGGAACCGCCAAGACACCACCGGGTCCGCCAAGGCCGTCAGGGGCGGTTCGTATCCTCGGATCTGGGTCAGTTATCCGCTTGACACGGGGAGGGCGCCGACCTAGCATTCCCCCGCTCTCCGGGCCAGGCCGCAGAGAATGACGCTGCGGCTTTCGCACTTTCAGGCCGGAACCCGGCCAGGAGCTTTGCCATGCGCGTCATCATCGTGGGCTGCGGCCGCGTGGGGGCCGAGCTGGCCAACGCCCTCTCGGCCGAGCGGCACGACGTGGTCGTGATCGACCGCAACCCGCAGTCCTTCAGCCGGCTGTCCCGGACGTTCAACGGGCGGATGCTCACCGGCATCGGGTTCGACCGGGACATCCTTCAGAAAGCCGACATCGAGAGCGCAGACGCCCTGGCGGCCACCACCGACAAGGACAACGTCAACATCGTCGTGGCGGTCACGGCCAAAGAGCACTTTAAGGTCCCGCTGGTGGTGGCCCGCATCTACGACCCCCAAGCGGCCGAGATCTACCGGCGCGAGGGCATCCCCACCGTGACGCCGACCACCTGGGCGGCCGAGACGATGAAGACCATGATCGTGCACCCCCAGTTCACGACGGCCTCTGTCGCCGGGAGCGGCGAGGTCGAGTTCCTCAAGCTCGAGGTCGCCAAGCCACTAGTCGGACAGACCGTGGCGGCCCTGACCATGCCCGGGGAATCCCTGGTCTCGGCCCTAGTCCGACGGGGGAAAGCCATGATTCCAGCTACGGACGCGCGCCTCGAGGCCGGGGACGTCCTGCATCTCGCCGTCCTGACGGCAGCCATCCCGAAACTCAAGAAGCTCGTGGCCCACTAGCCCGGACAATTCACGAATGTGCCCGTGAATTCTCCGGGCTAGGAAAGCACGGGGGGAGATCCCATGTCTGCGGTGATAGTCGGCGGCGGTCGGGGCGGATCGTATCTGGCCAGGGATCTGCAAAGCCAGGGATACCGGGTCACGGTGGTGGACAGCCGGCCAGAGGTGGTGGCCAAGCTCCGCCAGGAGATCGGCGGCGACGTGATCTGCGGGGACGGCTGCAGCCCGCAGATCCTGGAGCAGGCGGGGGCGGCCAAGGCCAAGCTGGTCGTGGCCCTGACCCACGACGACGAGGACAACCTGGTCATCTGCCGCCTGGCCAAGCATCACTTCAATGTGCCGAGGGTCATCACCCGCATCAACAACCCGCGCAACGAGTGGCTCTACACCAAGGCCTGGGGCGTGGACGTCGCCATCAGCCAGGTGCATCTCACCTCCAAGGTCATCGAGGAGGAGATCGGGCTGGGCGAGCTCGTCACCCTGCTGAAGCTGGCTCATGGCGAGGCGGCGCTGGTCGAGGTCGTCCTGCCCGAGAACGCTCCGTGCCTGGGCAAGGCCATCCGCGAGCTGGACCTCCCCGCTGACACTGTCATTGCCAGCATCATCCGCAAGGGCAAGCTCGTCATCCCGCGGGGCGACACTCGCTTCGAGGCCGGGGACGAAGTCCTGGCAGTGAGCATCGTCAAGGCCGAGGTGGCCCTCAAGGAACTTCTCCTCGGATCCGCGTAGCGCCATGTTCCTCACATCGCTGAAGCGCGTCCTCGTCGGCAATCCCCTGAGCACCGCCGCCGCCAAGCACGAGCGGCTGGCCAAGATTCCCGCCCTGGCCATCTTTGCATCGGACCTCATGTCCTCGGTCGCATATGCGACCGAGGAAATCCTGCTGGTCCTGGTGCTGGGCAGCTGGGCGGCGATGAATTACGCCCCCTACATCGGTATCGCCATCGGGATCCTGGCCGCCATCGTGGCCAGCTCTTACTGGCAGACGATCCATGCGTATCCCTCCGGCGGCGGCGCCTACGTCGTGGCCAAAGATAATCTCGGGACGCTCCCCGGACTGATTGCAGGCTCCGCGCTGCTGGTGGACTACGTACTGACGGTTGCGGTCAGCACCGCCTCGGGTGTGGCGGCCATCACCTCGGCCTTCCCGTCTCTGTACCCATACCGGGTGGCTATCTGTGTGACCACTGTGCTTCTGGTCATGGTCGCCAACCTGCGGGGGATCCGGGAAACTGGACGGATCTTCGCTGTGCCCACCTACTGGTTCATCCTCTGCCTGGCGGTCCTGGTCGGCGGCGGGTTTTACCACTTCGCCACCCAGGGCGCGCCGCCTCCCCCGGATCCGACGTCGCTTCCCGTGGTGGAGCCGCTCACGGTGTTCCTGATTCTCCGGGCCTTCTCCGGCGGCTGCGCAGCCCTCACCGGCACCGAAGCCGTCGCGAACGGGGTTCAATACTTCAGGCCGCCCGAGTCACGGAACGCCGGGATCACCCTCGTCTGGATGGCCTCGATCCTGGCCACGTCCACGGTCAGCGTGACGTTCCTGGCCCACTGGTACCACGTCGTGCCCAAGGCGGAAGAGACCGTGGTCTCGATGCTGGCCCGTGAGATCTTTGGGCGAAGCTGGATCTACTACAACATCCAGGCCTCCACCGCGGTCATCCTGCTCCTCGCCGTCAATACCAGCTTCGCGGGGTTCCCGATGCTGGCCTCCATCATGGCCAAGGACCGGTTCGTCCCCCGTCAGTTTGCCAGTCGGGGCGATCGTCTGGTCTTCAGCAACGGGATCCTCATCCTGGCATTCCTGGCCTGCATACTCCTGATCCTGTTCGGCGGCAGCACCCACGCCCTCATCCCGCTGTACGCCATCGGCGTGTTCACGGCTTTCACCCTTTCGCAGGCAGGAATGGTCACGCACTGGTGGAAAGACAAAGGCCCGCGCTGGCGAGCCCACACCGCCGTGAACGCGGTCGGTGCGACGGCAACCGCCCTCGTGGTCGCCGTCGTTGCCATCACCAAATTCACCTACGGCGCCTGGATCGTGGTCATCATCATCCCGTTGCTGGTGACGCTGTTCCTAACCATCCGGCGGCACTACATCACGCTGAGCAGGCAGTTGTCCCTGGCGGGCTTCGCGCCCCCCGCCATCGGGCGACACCCTGTGGTGGTCCTCGTGTCCGGCATTCACCGGGGTGTCGTGACCGCCCTGACCTACGCCAAGGCCATCTCCCCCAACGTCACGGCCCTCACCGTGGATCTCGACCCAACGTCTACCTCGAAGCTCCAGATGCAGTGGCAGCAGTGGGCGCCGGAGGTGCCGCTCGTGGTCCTGGATTCGCCGTACCGCTCCGTACTGGTACCCGTGCTGCACTACATCGACCAGATGGAGAAGCAGCGGGACGGCGACTACATGACCATCATCCTGCCCGAGTTCATCCCCGCCAGATGGTGGCAGCACCTGCTGCACAACCAGACCGCCCTGCTCATCAAGGGCGCCCTGCTCTTCCGCAAAGGCAAGGTCGCCATCAGCATCCCCTACCACCTCGAGCAGTAGCCCGCAGTATTCGCAAAACAACCTGCGAACTCTGCGGGCTTAACAGACGCCCTTGTGAACGGTGGTCCAGGACGGATCGAGCATTCCTGGGGCATCTCACGCCGCAATCCGCATTCCCCAATCCGCCCTCCGCCGTCGCGTCCTCGCCCCTCTGCTCCCGTGCCCCTCTGCCCCTCCGCCCCTCCGCTCCCCTGCCGTCTTCCTACTTCCGCCAGAACTCCGGCACCAGCAGGACGACGACTGAGTAGACCTCGAGCCGCCCAATCAGCATGCAGAGAGTACATACCCACTTGGCGGTCAGGGAGAAGTGGAAGTAGTTCTCCATCGGACCCACCGTGCCCAAGCCGGGCCCGACGTTGCCCAGCGTCGCGGCCACCGCTGAGATGGCCGTCAGGGAGTCGTGGCCGAGCCAGGCCAGGGATATCGAGGCCAGGACGAAGGTCAGCATGTACAGCACGAACATGGATTGGATGCCCTGGGCCACCTCTGGCGGCACGATGCGCCCGCTGTACCAGAGGCTGCGGACCCCCTTGGGGTGAATGATGCGGAAGAGCTGGTTGGCGGCGATCTTGAGGAGCATCCACACCCGGACGCACTTGATGGCGCCCCCGGTGGAGCCGGCGCATCCCCCGATGAACATCAGGAGGATCAGGACGTAGTGGCCGTAGGCAGGCCATTGCTCGAAGTCCTCGGTGGCAAAGCCGGTGGTCGTGATGATTGAGACGACGGAGAACAGGGCGTGACGGAGCGCCTCGAGCAGACCCGGGTATATCTTGTTGACGAGCAGGTTCAGGGCGACCGTCACCGTGCTGAACCCGACCACGCCCGTGTAGAACCGAAACTCCTCGTCCTTGGCATACCCCTGGAAGTCCCGCCTGGCGAGGGCGTTGTAGTGGAGCAGGAAGTTCGCCCCGGCGATGAACATGAACGTTGAGATGACCAGATCGATGTAGGCGCTCTTGTAGAACCCGACACTGGCGTTCTTGGGGGAAAAGCCGCCCGTCCCCATGGTCCCGAACATGTGGGTCAGGCTGTCGAACAGGCTCATCCCGCCCAAGAGCAGGAAAGCCACCTCGGCCACGGAAATGATGGCGTAGACCACATAGAGGCGCTTGGCCGTCTCCCGCAGGCGCGGGACCAGCTTGTCCGCGCTCGGCCCCGGCACCTCGGCTTTGTAGAGCTGCATGCCCCCCGCCCCGAGCGCAGGCAGCACGGCGAGCGACAGGACCACGATTCCCATCCCCCCGAGCCAGTGCGTGAGGCTCCGCCAGAACAGGATCCCTTTGGGCTGGGCCTCGATGTCGGCCAGGACGCTCGCCCCCGTCGTGGTGAATCCCGACATGGCCTCGAAGTAGGCGTCGGTGTACGTGGGGAGCGTCCCGTGCAGGTAAAATGGCAGCGCCCCGAACCCCGCCGCCAGGATCCAGGCCAACGTCACAACGCAGATGCCCTCCCGGTGATTCACCTCGCCCGTCCTGGGGGTCAGCGCGTACATCCCTAGGGACGCCGCCACGGTGATGCCGAAGGCGCCCAGGAGGGCCGGGATGTCGTTGGCCCGGTAGTACAGGGAGAACGGAATCGCCGTGAGCATGAAGGGCGCCACGGCGAGCTGGATGAGCGCAGTCCGGTTCAGGACGAGTCCAGGGCGTACCATGGGCCACTCTTCCTTCCCTCAGGCGAAAAGCCCCTCCAGCGCTGGGATCGCAGCGGGCAGGGCAAACACGATCACGCGATCATCCGCATGAAGGGTCGTATCGCCCTTGGGAATGATGATCTCACCGCGGTGCACCACCGCCCCCACGATCGCGTTGCTCGGAAGACCGAGAGCGCGGATCGGCTGCCCCACAACCCGGGAGCCCGGGGAGATCGCAACCTCCAGGGTCTCGGCGTCGCTCTCCGGGATCTCGAACACCGAGAGGATCCGCCCCTTCCGGACATACTTGAGGATCACCCCCGCCGTGGAAATGCGCGGGCTCACCGCGGCATCGATGCCGAGGTGCGGCAGGAGCTGGATCAGATGGGGCCGCTTGATGAGGGCGATGGCCTTCTTGGCCTTGTACTCCTTGGCCAGCAGAGCCGCGAGGATGTTGGCTCCCTCGTCATCCGTCATGGTGACGACAGCGTCCATCTCCCCGATCCCCTCCTCCGCAAGCGTCCGGACATCGGTGCCGTCCCCCTTGAGAACGAGGGTCCGCTCCAGGTGCTGCGACAGCTCCTCGCAGCGGGCAGGATTGCGATCCATCAGCTTGATGCTGAGATGATCGCGCTCCAGGAGCTGCGCCACGCGCAGCCCGACTCGTCCCCCGCCGATCAGCAGGACGCGGTGGACGATGTGCTCCTTCTTGCCCATCAGGGTCAGAATGCTGTTGACCGACTCCCGCTTGCTCACGAAGAATAGATGATCCTCGTCCTCGACGACGGTCGAGCCGTCGGGAATGAGCAGCTCGCCGCGCCGGTAAATGCCTACGACGATGAACGGCGTCGTCGAGTGGAAGGCGCGCAGGCTCTTGAGAGGTCGTCCGACGAGCGGTGCCTGACTCGACAGTTGCAGCCCCAGCATCAGGACCTTGCCGTCGGCGAACTTCCCCACCTCCGCCGCGGCCGGGGTCTTGACGAGGGTGACCAGCTCTTCGGCCACGACGATGTTGGGGTTGATCAACAAGTCGATGCCGAGCCGCTTGCCGTGCTCCAGGAACGGATTCTCGCTGAGATCCGGGTCGCGCACCCGGGCGATGGCGTGCTGGACCCCGTACGCCTTGGCCAGCATGCAGGCCGCGATGTTGATCTCGTCGATGTCGGCCACCGCGATGATCAGCTCCGCCTCCCGCACCCCCGCCTCCTCGAGCACGCGGGGAGAGGAGCCGCTGCCCTCTAAGCTCATCACGTCCAGCTCCTCCTGGACCCGCTGCCGGGTTGCCGGATTCCGCTCGACGACGACGATGTCGTGGCCTTCGCGGCTCAGCCGCTCGGCGATGTGATAGCCAACCTCCCCGGCACCGATGATGATGGCCTTCATGCGCATCTCCTGCAGCAGTCGGTGGAGAGACGGACCCAGGAAGAGCGTCGGCAGACTCTACCCGCACTGCCTGTCACGCTACAACGGGAATCGGAACTTGCACCATACCTCGGCACCATGGTGGAATGCCATGGCGGGACGCGGGACGGCGGCACCTGCTGCATAACCAGACCGCCCTGCTCATCAAGGGGGCCCTGCTCTTTCGCAAGGGCAAGGTCGCCATCAGCATCCCCTACCATCTCGACCAATAGCGCCGTCTCGAGCCGCGCCGGGGTCACCAGCGCCACAGTGGGCTGTGTCCTCGCCTGATCGCCGCCGTCGCGCCCCGCCGTGGCCGTCGAATCCTTACACCGTCTTGACCTCCATCCTCCCTCGCTCCATCGCGCCGCCCCTCCCATCGGCCCCTTGTTCTCAAGGAGATGCGGAGCCGCCCCCGCGTGGTGACCGGAATCACGCCCCCCTCGGCCCCCTAGTTCTTTATGCCGTCTTGACGGCTGAGCCCCCATTCCCGACGGCTTCTTGATTTGAACCCCTGTAGGCAGGGTCCTATCTTGAGGGCGTACGAGGCACGAGAAGGGCGAGGGGCGTGACGCCCGAATCCTTCGGCCCGGCCCTCGGGACCCAGGAGCGAGGAGAGATCGACGATGAAGACCCCGAAGCCGAAATGGTGGCTGCTCTGCGCCGTGCTCCCGCTGGGGGCGATGCTCCTCGGTGCGGCAGAGCTCCTGGCCCCGTCCGCCGGTTGGCGGGTGTTCGCAGAGGGCCTGGCGTCGATGACAGCCCTCTGCGCGATCGCGCTCTGGGTCCGCGCGAACCGGGTGGCCTTTGCCCTGGGCGACGCGCCGTCGGAGGCCAGCAGGCCCTTGAAGGTCTGGATCGCCTACGCCCCCCCGGCACCGCTTCAGCGGCGACTGGATGCGGCCGAAATCCCGCACACTGCACGGTCGGCGGTCCATACGGAGCCGATGCACCGGGAGGACGTTGTCACATGTTACGCCAGGTGAGGTCGAGCGCTGGGCCGTTTCTCACCTGGACGTCGATCGCCGGCGCCACCTTGCTGGTCCGGCTCGGCCTGGTCCTACACGCCCTGCGGTAGCCCCCGAGCGTGCGCTGGCTGTCGTGATGGAGGGTCGCCGGATGGGCAGCGTGATTCGAGGCGTCTTCACCAAGGGACCGACGACAGAGGCCAGGCCAGCGCCCGAGACCCGCGCCGATGCCGACATCATCGCCGAGTTCAGGGCGCGGCTCTCCCGGGAAGCCTGGGTCGCCGACCGTGGGATCTGGGTTGACGTCCAGGACGGCACCATAGCCCTCGTGGGCATCGTGAATAGCGAGGGGGAGAAAGCGGCTCTAGCGACGATGGGCCGCGAGATCGATGGGTGCAAAGGGATCGAGAACCATTTGCTCGTGAGATCAGTGCGGCGTGACTACGGGGCGGCTTGACTGAGCATGCAAGCGCCGCCTGGCCGGCCTGCGACCGCCTAACGTTTGCGCCCTGGCGACTCGCACGGGTCAAGGGTTGCCGGGGCCCCGTGTCCCAATCTTTACGGGTTCTTGATGCCCCCGTACCAATCCTTAGCGGCTTCTTGATTTGACCGCCGCGAGGCGGGGGCATATCGTGCGCCTTCGGGAGGGTGCAAACCGATTGGAGGTGGGCGATGGCTGACGTGCTTTTTGTGGGTTTGGTCTTGGTCTTTTTCGGCCTTTCCTGGGCGTTCGTGACGCTCTGCGAGCGCGTGTAGGAGACGGCAATGACAGGGCTATACCTTCTCGGCGGAATCGTTGCCATCGGGCTGCTGGTCTACCTGGTGATCGCGCTGCTCAAGCCGGAGGTCTTCTCATGACCGCGAACGGTGTGTTCCAACTCGTCTTATACGTCGTGGTCCTCCTCGCCCTGGCCAAACCGCTGGGCGCTTACATGGCCCGCGTGTACGAAGGCCGGCCGTTCGGTCTGGACCGAGTCCTCGGGCCGGTGGAGCGCCTCATCTATCGGCTCTCCGGCGTTCGCCCGGACGAGGAGATGAAC
>Ga0316630_10000847_pt1 | contig 10568 bp, 17 predicted proteins | sample OWC_May_M1_C1_D6_FD_207658 | JGI IMG/M metagenome (GOLD analysis project Ga0316630, IMG submission 207658) | Wetland soil microbial communities from Old Woman Creek delta, Ohio, United States - OWC_May_M1_C1_D6_A | ecosystem: Environmental > Terrestrial > Soil > Wetlands | place: USA: Ohio...
CCAGGTATTGATACTGGCCGGCTTGCAGCCGCTGCCGCGCAGGTCGCCCAGCCACTCACGGATAACGTCATCTGTGATGCTGGAATAGCCCGAGCACCAGTCAAAGAAGCGCTTGACGCCATCCACATAGGTTCGACGCGATGCCGGCGAGAGCTCACCGGTCCTTACGCGCAGGTCAAGGGAAGCGTGCCACTCGGCGAGTAGCGTCAGTAGGTCGGCCTGTAGATCAATGTCGCGCTGCGGGGCAATGGTGATGGCGGTTGATTTACTCATGCTGCTCCGTTTTCTGTATAGCTTCCAGCAGATACCGACCTATGAACTCGGTATAGGCTGGGGGGATGGCTTCTGATAATTCAGCGCCTGTCATCCAGTCTATCCCCATAGCCTCTCTTCGATCCTGCGTACCGAAATGGCTCAGACCATCCCTATTACTTGATCCGCCGGCATGTCCATAAACGCAAATAGTCGCGGGGCGTTTCCTGGCAAGGTTCTGTCCGCCTCCATATGCGCCAATGGCTGACCCGTTGTTATGCTGGCAAGGTGGCGTCAAGATAAAAAAGTCACTGCATTCAAAATAGCGATGGCGTCTTAGCTGGCTCCCGTACTTTGTCTGTAGTCCGAACATCGTACCGCACAGCATGATTGGGTTAATAAGTTTTGCTCGTGCTCCGCTGACATTCTCGATAACATACGGACGACCACTATCAATTATCACTTGGCGCGTGGGAAAAATAAGATCTGGATGATCCATTACTCTATTGGGCCATCTTCTGGTAGTCATCACGGAGTAAAGCTGACACGGGGGAGAAGCGTGGATGACATCAAACTCTGCGCCATGTTCACGGCAGTAGTCCAGTGCATCGGCCTGGTGAAACTCGAATGGATAACGCGGCTGAGGTTTGATGTCAACGCCGATAACCTCAAATCCGGCGCGATGATAGCCCATCGCTGCGCCGCCGGAGCCACAGAATAGATCGAGTAGTCTTGGTGGGAATTGTCTCATGTAGATATTATACCTCTAATGCACTGTAATATTGATTATAGTGCATTAGTCGTTCTTGAAACAGACCATAATCAAGACTGCGACCAGGGTGCCTATTAAAGATCGCCGTCCTCGTCATCTTCCTCTTCATCGTGCCATTCCTCTTCTTCCTCATCCTCGCCGTGATCTTTTAGCATTAGAAGATCAGCCAGAATGTTTGGGAGGATGGCACGCAACGCGGCTGCCGAGCACGCATCAACGGTTTTGCCGTGCTGACCAGGCTCTGCACCAGGGAAAACCGTCTCCGGGTAAGCGGATAGCCAGTGCAAGACGATCTCCGCAGATTTATCTACGGCTAAATCGTATGATCCCTCGGCCGTTAAGTCGAAGGCTACTCTCAGATTGGAGAGCATCAGGCTGATAAACGCCCTAACTCCCCGCTCCCTGATGAACCTCTCAGCGCCGGCGCTGAATGTTTCCTCGGTGATGATGGGCGGGAATGGACCGAGACCGACATAGATCGGATTGGTGATCATTTCATAAATATCGGTCTCAGTCCATTGCTCACTCTGATCGCTTTCCTGGGGTAATTTGGTCGATGGCTTAGTCATGGTTCTGGCTCCTGAGCTGGGTAGTCTAACAAAGAATCTCGATAGCACTGCTCATTGTCGTCTTCAAATACCCATCCGTTCAAAAGTTCAGCCGGCGGGGTCAGTCTGGCAATCTCGATATTGTAGATCTCGCGTCCGGGCTGGACGGTGTAGTAAGCGTGAACCTTCTCGCCAGCCGAGAAGTAACGCGCTTTTTCAAGAAATTCCGTTCTGGCAATTCCACCCAGCAGCCAGAGCAGAGAAACCTTGATCTCGTATCGGGCGAAGAAGAAGTAGCTAACCTTCTCGTGTAGATACCTATCCTTCGCCATCACCTGCGCCGTATATTCAATCTGGGGAGCGCTGCTACAAGCAACCGTCTTGACATCTAGCGTGCGCTTCGCTACGATAAAATCAGGCTTGCCCCCTGTCACGTCCTCTATTTTCCAGGTAACGCGCGCCGGCCCCATGACAGAACAGGCCCACCGATTAAACCCTATCTCACCGATGTCGCCTACCCAACGAGTGTCCTTTTCAGGTATCACAAACCAACTACGATAGAGTCGATCGCGCCTGGCCCGGATGCGCTTGGCTTCCTGTTCGTCTTCGCTGGACATCGGGACGCTGACAAACATAGTAACTCTACTCAGGCGCTGCCGGCGAGTAGGTCCGCATGACAAAAATGTATGCCTGATCGCCGGCTATCTTGAGGTGAGAGGCATAAGACGGAACGAGTCTACTCCCGTCCTGGCTGGCCTTGCGCGGCCAGCGCAGATTTTCATGGGCAATGTGGCCGAGCTGAGACTGCGCCCTGCGCGCCAGAGCAGGACTTTCAAACGGCCCGATCTTGATCTTGTCACCGGCCCTATTCAATAGTTTAAGGTATTCTTCCAACATGCTGGCCGTGCCGTCGCCGCGTGATGGTCTCTTATCAAAATCCCACTCGTCATCGCTAACGATCTCAACACTCAGCTTATGGCTTTCCATCTGGTCTTTGTCTCCTTGTACGGGTACCTCAACGAACTCAGAATCATCAATTCGTTGTCGAAGTCGATTGGCGCGTTTTTCCAGATCCAGCAGGTCGTCTCGAATAGTTTTTAACATCGCTGGTAGAACTCCCTTCTTAGATTGACGGTCTGAAAGTACACAAATTAGGACTGCTTACGATTGATGGAACGGGAATGCGCGGCCATCTTTCGGCGGATCTTCGCTTTGGCCTTCCAGTTTTTAGGCTTCCGCTTGCCGCCGGCGTGCTTGCTACCGCGATCGACTGCCAGTCCGGCAGTCTTATTTCGCCCGAAGAACCGCTTACCTGACAGCGGCTGACTGGCCTGGGACTGGGTCGGGGTCGGTTGGGTCTTTGCCTTGCGCTTGAAAATCTTGTTGATGATACCCTTGAATGAAAACATGCGGCTCCTTTTTTATTTTGTCTGTTTAGAACTACCACCCGTACAAATCTGGGCATTGAGCGGCGACAACCTCGATCTGAGAGATCTGAGTAATGTCGATTGATGATCCAGTCACGATCCCCTTAAACTCGATGGACCAGCGAGCGACAGTCACGAAGCTAGCTCTATTCTTATTCAGGCTATCGGTCACGATATTTCCTGTGCTGGAATGGGCCAGGCTTAATGTGAGCGTATCGGCTGTAATCCCATCTAGTACGTAATCGTCAAAACTATCCTTGTACAAGCGGGTGCCTGCCGGCATGTCTTTGACCTGGTAGATAGCCTGCTGGTCACCACACAGCTTGATAGACAGATCGCGTCTTCCTTGATCGTCCTCATGGAGACTGATCTGCCCTCGATAGTTCTGCTCGGGCTGAGGCGCTGGCTGGCATGACGAGAGCACCAGCGCCAGTAAGAGCACCAGCATGAATAACTTAGAAGTCCTCTTCATCATTGGTTTCCTTCTGAACGAGTCTGATAGTACGGATTTTCTTATCCTCAAAACTAATCAAGCCATCGGAGCGCAGGGCCTGAACATAGTAATCTGCGTGAGACTTGCCGGACAAACCACAGCCGGCGCAGATTTCAGAGAGAGTAGGCGCATATTCCCGCTTGTCGAGGAAGTCTTTGATAAAGTTGTAGACCAACATTTTCTTATTAGGTCGCGGAGGATTGCCCATAGTTACCTGCTAGTCGATCAAGATTGATAGACGATCGGTTAAAGTTTCATCGCCCTGCTCTATTTCGCGCGCCATGCCGTTATCCAGATCCCGCAAGACGGTTTGCGCCCGTTGGCCGGGGGCGATGGATTGGAAGTATTCGATATACCGATCGTGCAGTCCGGGTAGTAGTGTGAATTTGATCGTGACGACTACGGGTCGCACGCTGCTTCTCGGACGCGCCATCGCCCTACCCCTTGGGAGTTAGTACCCCATAGAACAACGCCAGCATCTCAGGACCGGTCAGCCGATCAAGGTCAAGGGACTGTACCGGCCTCCCGAATTTATGGGCGCCCTGCCCGACATAGAAAGAGCCGCTGGGTGATTCGATGCGCAGTGGACGATGAACCGCTTTCAGCCCAGCCAGATCGGAGACGGCCCGATCGCCATTGCTGGCGACTGCAGCCGGCAGACTGGCCGCGCCGGTCTCGCGGTAGATCTTCACGGCCCCGAAGCCTGCGTCAAAAGCGACTGCCTCGCGCAGTTTCTTGGACAGCGCGAACTTGTACAAGCCGCGCGCCGTTGCAATCACAGCATCCTCCACGCTGGCGAGCTGCGCCAATAGGCCGAACTTCTGGCGCAGCGTTTTCTCTAGCAGCAGAGAGCCACCCCCCACTACCACGATCGCGGCGAAGCGCCGCCACTTGTTATCCGGCCACTGGCGATCGATGACGCCGGTCACATCGTTGAGCCAGATAGGAAGTGACGTGGAAATGTCGAGATGTCCGGCGCGCAGCCGCTCATCCATTTCGGCGATGGAGTACAGACCATGCGGATCGGATAGTTCCAACAGCCGGCGGACACCAACCTGGTGACTGCCCGTGAAGACATCGACCTGGGACAGATGCTCGACGACTAGCATCTCGATCGTGTTCATCCCAATCGAGATGATCCCGATCTCACGCTCACGGATCGACTTCCTATCAGGCAGCGGACTTCCGTCAGCGGCGAGTAGCCAATCGTACAGCGCCCCGACCGGCTGGCCGGCAACCATGACCTGTGCAACATCGGCGAAACAGGATTGACCATCGGCCTGCCAGTTGTGAGATCCCGCAAAGGTTGCCTTAATAGATGCCTTGGCGTCTGGTGACGCCCCGAGTGGTACACCGACCATGAGTTGCATAATTCTCCTTTTAGTTATTATCAGATGGATGCACGGAACGGGACTCTATGATCTCGACTTCAATCTGGTGTCTCTGAGACCAACCGGAATGCCAGCCGACATCGAATGAAATCCACATCAAGCCAAGAATTACGGCGATAATAAAAAGTATAGTAATGACCTCGTAAAGCTGCTTGAACTTTTTCATATTCCCTCATGCGCCCAGAGCGCGCAGGCTATTGACGACATCCTGATTGACCTGGAAACGTCCGCTCTTGAATACGACCACGCCCTGCCGCTCCAACGACTTGGCCGCGGCCCGGCAGCGTGCGACCGTGCTCTCGCCCGTCTTGCCTTCGGACATGACGATCTCTTCCGGCGTGAAGGGTGCCACAAAGCAGGACCGAAAGACCTTCTCGACCCAGGCCGCCGAGGTGGCCGCCAGTGATTTCTTGGCGATAGTCAGTTTAGCCTTGATGGCCGGACGCTGCATGATCTGCCCGATGGCGTCATCAGCCTTGATGGTTCGTTCTGTCCTGGCGGAGACCTGGACCGTGCGCGCGGCGCGCGCCTTCGCCGGCCGGGTCTGGCGTGCCGTCTTATCGGTCGCCGCGCCGTCGATGTACAGATACTCGATCTCGATCTGGCCGGCGGTCTCGGCTTCGACACCCGTAATCCGGTCGCGGTAGGCTGCCTCTTCGGCCTGGGTGAAGACGGTATAGAACATACCGCTGAACTGACTGTGCAAAAGTCGCCCGACCCGCTGCGCATACTGCTCGCGCGACGTGCCGGAAAAGGCAACCTCGACAACCAGTTTGAGATCGGGAATGTCCAGACCACGATCGCCGATGCGCGAAACGACGCAGCGCTCAGCCTCTTCGACGCGCGCCAGTTTGTTCTCCGTCGCACCGTGAATGAACGGTAGGCCCAGCGCATTCGCCAGTGTGTTACCTTGCTCGATCCAATCACAGAAGATCAGCGCCCGCCCAGGATGCTGGTGCAGCAGCCGCTTTACAAAGGCCGTCTTGGCACTGTCGTCCTTGACGATCGCTACAACGATCCGAGGCTTTTGGAGCACGCCGGCCCCGATCAAGTCAGACCACGGGATGGATTGTGGAAACCCTGAGAGAGCCGTAATCATGAACTGCCGATCGTCCTCGCGCCAGGGCGTGCCCGTCATGCCGATGCGATACTTAGTCTTAATGAAGGCCAGCCGGCTAAACGTATTGGCTGGCAGACGCTGCGCCTCGTCGGCGATGACCAGATCCCAATCTCGATCAAGGTACTTTGCTGCGCCCTGGTAGGTGGAGATGACGATCTGTGGATTGTTGGTATAGCGCTTGATGAGTTTACTCCACTGCTCAGTTAGGATGACCGTATCGGCCAGGATGAGAACACGTCCGATGAAGCGTGAGAGAATATACAGAGCGATATAGGTTTTTCCGGCGCCAGGCGGGAAGTTGAACAGGACAGCGCCCTTATCCAAGAATGCCTTGACTGCCGGCAGTTGGTAACTGCGTAGTTCAATCGACGACTTTGCTTTCTCTGACCAGTGCTCAGCAGCTACGGGAGTAGCCTGATAGGGTAGAATGCCGTCTCGGATCAGATTGGCAACCAGTTTGATCCAAGCGCCGCCCCCCTTAATCTTGTACGTGCCGTCCGCCTGCTTGCTGCCTAGCTGCGCACCATAGCGGCGCTTGAAGGACGACTCATCGCCCATTGTCAGTCTGACGCTGGTCCGGGTACCGTCGAGAATGGCTGCGTGCTCGGGCGGCTTCCAGCCCAACTCGTCTTTCATCCAGGCTGGCAGCGGAGTAATGAGATCCATGCTGCGCGTAACTTTCGCCTTGATGAAAGCCGGCTCACTGGCGACCACCCAACCGTACACGATCGGCATGGCAATGCCGCGCCAATGGATTAACCAGGCTTCACTCTCATTGATGGGCAGCAGGGTATAGGGTCGCGCCACGGTCGCGGCGATGGCGTCACGATTGATCTCTCCCCCCCCACTGAGACGAAGGTAGTGCGCGATGTTGCCCGTCATCTCGTCGCGCATCTTTGTCAATTGCTCAATGGCGTCACTCGCCTCGGCAGCACTGGCCGTTAATCGTTCGAGTTGAGACTTCCAGTCGTGCATGTCAATCCTTTTCGTCAATGATACGCTCGATCAACTTGATGATCTCAGAACGACTGAGGCGCCTCTTTTTGGGGCTGTTCCAGGTAACGACCACGAACAGACAGAAGCCAAAGAAAATTGCAAGCCAGCGCAGATCGTTATCGGTAAACATCTCATATTTCAAGCGGCGTGTCATTATCCTCGCGCCGTTCTACGATGATGGCTCGTTGCCCAATGCTAGGCAAGAGATCGTCATTTGCCCGATGGACAATACCCTGATTGATCTGACTGGTGGCCGGCCTGGCGGATGCCAGGGCACGCTCGCGCGCCGATAGTTTGAGATCTAATCCCTTCTCGATACCTCGTACTGTTGCCTTGCCGATCTGTAACCCAAGCACAAATGATCCGACAATCAAAAACACAAAGGCTGTCGCCACAGCGCGCAGGGTAGCCCCCTCAAAATATCCGAGTAAGCCATAGACCAGCGCCACCAGACCGCCGGCAATCGCAAAGACAATGAAAGCCATCACAATGTAGGTCGAGATTTCGCTGAAAATGCTATTGCTACGAATCTTACTCATTGTCTTCACCATCGTTCTCCGTCTCGTCATCGTCTTCCGTCTCGTCAGTTAGACACAGATCCCAACCGCTCGCTCGCAGCTCTTCCAGTTCGACCCGCCCCAGTTTCAAGAGACGATCGCCACGCACATTACCAGGCCGGCCCAGACCTGCAGCCTCTAGTTCTCTTAATAACGAAGGTAGGCCGACACCATGATAAGCGCCGATCAAAGACAACGCCAGCTCTTTGCCGGAATACCGGGCGACGTTTGGATTGACAGGTAGATCCTCAGCCACGTAATCAGGCCAGCTCGGTAATTGTGGCTGCTCGATCAATAGTTTGGACAGCTCGCGCCGCTCATAATACGCAATCTGTAAACGCTGTACTTGGCCGGGTACGACAATATAGGCATCGCCTGACCCGAGTAACCAATCAGCACGTGGGGTGGATTGTCCAATGGCTACCTGACTTGCCACTGAGTCAGACACCATCAACGCGATACGTCCCGTAATGTTGCGCTTGATGGTGGGATCGTCGCCGAGTGCTTTGGCGGTCGGGTGCTGAGTAGTCAGGATGAGCGAAACCTTAGCCGCCCGGCCCTGCGCGGCAATGCGCCGGATCATTTCCGCGATAGCCTGATCCGTGATGAGTTCTTGAACCTCATCGATGACGACACAGAGTCGTTGTGGGTTGCGCTCGTTGGTCTCGTAACGTCGAGTCATGACCGCTATCACCCAGGCTAACGCTGCGCGCGCGGACTCGATCGTAGTCGCCAGTGGTCCGGCGATGCCGGCCAGATGGTCGAGATCGCGCAGACCGTCTGAAAACTTGCCATCAATTAAGACCAGTTGATCGCCCCGTAGCGAGAGCTGAGCAACTTGCGAGCGGACACATACCGACTTGCCGCTGCCGGTTGCACCACACACTAAGAAATGGGGAGCACTATCTGAGAAGTGCAGAACAACCGATCGCCCATTCTCGTTCATGCCCGCCAGCCAGTGGCCGGAGGCTGTTGGCCGGGCATTCAGATCGCGCACGCTGATATTCTTCTGGGCCATGCCGTCTTCCCAGCCGGCCTCTATGCGGATATACCGACCCTGTAGGTAGCACGCCGGGGTACCGACAAAGTTCCAGGTGACAAATTGGCGCGTCAGCGCCATATCATCGGCGGAGAGAGCACGATAGAGCCGGCCCGCATCGAGACCCGCGTCGATCTCCAATGCGCCGGCGCGCGGGCCTGTCACATACGAGATTTTTCGGATGGTCAGAGGCTGAGACGTGAGGACACCACGGACCGCAGCCTCATCAATGCGCCCTGCCCAGCCTTGCAATAGACCCTGACGTGTGTCGGACATGCCGCCCATCCTACTCCACAGCCTTACTCAAAACGTCTTTGGTTTTCGCAGATCAGCATAACCCCGAACATCCGCTCGACGATCGTCAGTACAAAATTCCCGAATCGCGTTTCAAACAGAAAGGTTTGCGCAACACGCTTCATTTTTTCATCTCCTTAATCAATCTGGTTTAGAAACGACTCAAACGGATCGGCACGAATAATACGTTCGTCAGTCATGTGCGCCGACTTCCGATCGGTTTCTGGTAGGACGATCGTCTTCTGGCTCGGCATATAGCTCACAGTCCGCGCCTGCTGAAAAACAACTGTGGCCTGGATTGGATTGTGACTGAGTGTTTGTTTACGGTCGAAGTGCATAAAGACGATTGTGCCGCCGAGACCAACGCCCAGCAGACCGGACATGATGCAGCACAGTAGGATCAGGTCGAAGGTTTCAGGCATGGTGCTCCTAATTATCTTGACCTGGCAGCGCGAAGACGGAAGCATCTAGCCGAGCTACCGCCGTCATGGTATTCGGCCTGCCTGTTTGAATGATCTCATCCCCGCGGATGCCCTGCGCCAGTTGTTGTACACTCGTCTCGATTTCGGTCACCGAAGTGTAGGCCGATTGAAATCGAATCAAGCCCGGCCCATACACTGCCACAAAATCTCCGCGTCCCGTCAATTTCTCCGCGCCCGTGCCGCCCACGCCGGCCGCGACCCGAGCATCCTCGGCGCTGACGACACGGCCGACCAGTCGCACCGGGAAATTCGCCTTCACTAGCGGCCCGAGGATGGAACTTGACGTGTTCTGCGTCGCGCCGATGACGTGAATACCAGCCTCGCGTCCGCGCTGTACCAGTCGCCCCAGTCCTTCGAGAATCGCCGGACCGCCAGTCTGAACCAGATCGGCCAGCTCATCGATCGCCACGATCACGCGCGGATCAGTGACGCGCGATCGATCGCGCTGCTCCATCAAATTCACAAGATCGCCCAGGGCTTGCACGGCTTGATCGGGTTCGGTGACGATCGGGCGCAGGAGATGCGGCAGACCCGCCAGCGGCTCGAAAGATCGGCCCTTCGGATCGATCAGCACGAACTGCAGCTGGCGGCGATGGGTCGTCAGCGACAGCGACATGACGATCGTCTGCAACAACGCGGTCTTGCCGGCGCCCGTCACGCCCGCGACGAGTACGTGCGCCACTTCCGGCGATGGCAGCCGGACCAACAGCGGAGCGCCGTCATCGGCGAGGCCCAACGTCGCCGTCCCGAACGGGATGCGACTGGGCGGGATACGCGCCAACAACGGCAGCAAGCACAATGGCTGCGGATCGCTGCGCGGCACTTCGATGCGCACGGCATTGCCCTGCGTGGTGATACGGGCGCTGGTAGCACCAAGCGCCTCGGCAATTTCGCGGGATAACGATTCGACTCGGCTACTCTTCACGTTGGCGCTGGGTTCTACCATAAACTGCACCCAACGCGGCGTGACGTGGCCGCCACTCACGCGGGCCGGGGCTTTGTGCTCGTGTAGAACATTCTCGATTTTATCGGCCTGGGATTCCAGATCGCTTTTCTTCATGGGAGACTCCTTGCTACAAATTAGGACTACCGTCATATCGTAACACAGGACGCGCCAGAAGTCAATAACTAATTACAACACTGTTGCAGATACTAATTTACCTATGGTATAATGCTCTGGGAGGGTGGATTATGGTT
>Ga0316630_10000849_pt1 | contig 10564 bp, 5 predicted proteins | sample OWC_May_M1_C1_D6_FD_207658 | JGI IMG/M metagenome (GOLD analysis project Ga0316630, IMG submission 207658) | Wetland soil microbial communities from Old Woman Creek delta, Ohio, United States - OWC_May_M1_C1_D6_A | ecosystem: Environmental > Terrestrial > Soil > Wetlands | place: USA: Ohio...
ACTTCGACATCTCTGCTTATGAGAAGTATTTTGAGGGTAACCTTCCCGATCACGAGCTTACTCAAACCGAAGTAGATGAGGCGATTTCAAAGATAGAGCTGCCTAACTGACTCCTCTAACCCCCCTGAAATGGGATTAATATTCAATTATATAGAGAATTAGCCCCCCATTTGGGGGGTTGGGGGGTTGGGGGGTTAGAAATCCGAATATTCTGTCGGATGCAGCAGGTATGGTTTCGGTTTAATAACCGTATTCGCATATTCCTCCTTTGCCCGAAGAGCCTTCCAGTCGGGATGAGCACCAAAAGCAGCCCAATGCTCCTTCTGTGATTTCATATCCGAATACGTAGTCATATACATAAGCCTGGGCTTCTGACTACCAAATAATACCTGACCATAAAATACTGCATTTGCCCCGATTTTTTCAAAAATAGCCATCTCACCACCTTCATTGAACATATGGATTTTCTTAGTGGCTTTAACCTCCGTTGCACTCTCATAACTCCGTAACTCATAAATCCTTTCACCCGGAGGAGTAGTAAAAGAAGGCACCCTGAACTGAGGCATAAATGAAAAGGCTTTCATTAATACACTCTCATATCTTGAAAAAGGAGGATCGTTATAAGGAGCATCAAGAAAATCCTTCCCAGCCTGCTGGTACAATGGATCTTTCTCCAGTACTGCAGAAGCTTTAACATATTGTTCCAGGTTCTTATACGGGATAAAGACATAAACCATTTTTCCGTATGCCGTATCAGTTTCAACCGGTTTGAAAACACCTATTGTGGCTATTCCGGCCCTGTGCATAGCAGGAATAAACGCTTCCTTCAGATACTTGTCAGTAACTGCAGCTTTTCCGGGATCTGTCAGCCGGTAAATTTTTATTTCATAGTACATCTGTTTTGCCGGAGGTGCACAGTAACTGATTACCGGTACAGAAAAAATAAAAATTATTAATCCTGCAAGCCAAACTTGTTTTAGATTTTTTACCTTTTTCATGATAAACTATTTATTTCGTGTTTAATAATGGATTGAATACGCATATCAGCCAAATAATATATCTTTTATAAACTTTCAAATAACATTTTGTGGTTCCAGCTCCAGAAGATGCAGCCCATTTGCCCCCCTAAAGGGGGGTTGGGGGGTAAAATCCTAGTATGCTTTCGTAAACTCCTGGAATATCTTATTTGCACCTTCAGGTGTCAGCTCGGAACCCGACTGAACATAAAACCTGTGATACAATGTCATTGATTGTCCCTTTTCGAGTGTATAGACTTTCTTTTCCTGCTTTGGATCGTATGAATTCTGACCGAGGTTGTTTACAGAAAAAAGTCCGTACCCGCGTGCATGAGCGTAGGCCGGATAACCAGGATTTTTAGGATTGTCAAATATACCGAAAGTTGTCAGTACATTATCTTTAGTGCCCGAAAGGATTACCCAGTCGTTCCGTGTGCCCCATACCTTATCGCCTTTTAAACCGGTACTGGATGTATACATCCCTGTAACTCCGGTATTATCGGTAGCTTTCACAGTAGTCGGATTCCCTTTATCATCCGTGAATATCAATGATTCATTGGATGGCATTTCAAACGCCCGGTCTACCCTGATTGCAAACAATCCCTCTTTATTGTCAGTAATTGTTACTGTGCCATTAACTGCGGTAAGAGTGGTTATATGGTCAATAGTCCTTGAAACCTTATCTCCGGAAAATATATATTTTGTATTTTCTGTAAGAAGCGTATTCCCTTTGTTGTCATCCCAGTTTGCGATTACCTCAAGGATTCCTTTCTTACCCCCTTTAGCTTTAACTATCTGTTTGACAACAATATGTCCGTATGAATCTTTTCTGGTGGCAGGAATTACTGATGAGTTATTCCAGAAATCCAAACCATTTACATTTCCATGATTGAACCAGATCCCTATATGATGAGGATGATCAACACGTTCCCCTTTTCTTGACTCAATAGGGAAACCTCTGGTAATTACAGACCCATTTGGTGCATAAACCGGAAAAAGAAATGGTTTTTCAAGGTTTTGGGGGTACTGGTATGATGTAAATAATTTACCACCAACCAGCACATCGACTTTATGTTTATCATCAGCCCGCACCAGCTTTACTTTTAAAGGCTGTGCATTTACCACAGTGCCTGCTGTAACCAGGAAAATCAGTGTCAGAAAGAATATTGATGCTTTTTTCATTGTAATAGATTTATTTTCAATAATTGAAAAATTAATACTGGAATACTTTTCCACCGGCAAGTACTTCCTGTTTTGCCTCATCAAAAGAAGCTTTTTCACCGGTTCTGAGGGCGGCCGTGCACATAATATTGGCGATAGAATGGTTATAACCGGCGATAACACTGGCATGTGGTGTTTTGCGATCGCGGACACACTCCATCCAGTTTCTCATATGAGCAGTGGTCATCGGATCTCCTCCGGTATCTGCTGCCGTCTCGATTCTCATGCCTGGCAGTTCAAAAGGTTCAAGAAGGTTTGCTTTCATATTCATAGCTTTCGCTTCTCTTTCGTTTAGACCTCCCTCGGAAGTTACCTTATTGGTATCAAGGTTCAGCATACCTCCGTTGGAATAATAAAGCTCTTTTGTTCCTCCTGCTGAATTGGTGAATCTTGATGTGTAAACTACCTGGAATCCCATATCAGGATTTGCAGGATCGCCATAATCCATTACAGCAGTCATTGTATCAAAGTTTGTGCGGCCGTCCTTCCAAAGGTATATACCGCCATTTGCTGCCACACTGCGCGGGTGAGCAAGCCTGGTGAACCAGTGAACGGTATCGATCTGGTGTGCCATCCACTGACCCGGGATCCCGGAAGAATATGGCCAGAATAACCTGAATTCCAGGTATTTTCTTGCATCAAAGGCAGCCTGGGGGCGGTTCAGCTGGTAACGTTTCCAGTCAGTGTCGGCTTCCTTTAGCAGCGGAACCACATTTGGTCTTCTCCACCTGCCAGGCTGGTTGACATTCCATGTCATTTCAACCATCACTATCTTGCCGAATTTGCCTGAATTAATATACTCATTTGCAGCAATATAGTTTGGTGCACTACGGCGTTGTGATCCGATCTGAACGATCTTGCCTGTCTTTTCAACTGCGTTGCGGGCGGTGCGGGCATCAGCCATTGTCTCGGCAAAGGGCTTTTCCACATAAGCATCGCGTCCGGCATTGACTGCCTCCGCACAATGCAAAGCATGCTGGAAATCTGCAGTACTGATGATTACAGCATCGGTGTCTTTTCCGCTGTAAAGCTCATCATTATTTCTTGCCAGCCTGAGGGTTATCCCTCTGGCCTTGAAGAATTTGTCTGCTTCCTCACGCCTCAGGCTCCAGATATCGGAAAGAGCAGTAAATTCAAAATTCAGTTCCTTTGCCAGGCTTAAAAAAGCCGGTGACAATGAACCCCTGAAACGATCTGAATAACCAACAATACCAACACGCACCCTGTCGTTCGCACCAGGGATGCGTGAATAGCTTTTTGCACCAAGGGTCAGACCGGCCGTCCCAAGTGCTGCTTTCTGAATAAATTCTCTGCGGGTAGTCATAATGTGAATAATTTAAGTGCTTAATATTTAATAATTTATAAATATCTACTCAAGTATTCTTACCCCCCTTCCCCCCTGAAGGGGGATTAAAACCCAATTTTCCTTAGCCCCCTTTTGTGGTGGCGGGGACAAGTATAGATCTGGTAAAAATAATTTAATTAGATTTCATACAACAACAATTGCTGTGCTTTTTTTAATTTGCATGTTTTAAAAATTCTTAAAAAATCATTTCGTGTAATGAAAAAAACAACACTGCCCTGCTTTGGAATATTGATCCTGCTTTTGATAAATTATTCTCTATATGGTCAAACCTCAGGCTGGAGTGAGGTAGCACCCGGCGTATGGCGGAATGTCATCGGTAATCCCGATAAAACAGATCTCTTTAACTCTGCAGGTATAAAACCGGCTGTTGAAGCACTCTCACAAATTAAGGCAGCTGAATTTCCGCTGCCTGAAAAAGATATCATTGCAGAAGTTGTCAACGGCAAGACTTATTTAAGATTCCCGCTGGTAAAAGATGAGCAGATCTTCGGATTCGGACTTAATTTCAAAACAGTTCATCAGCGTGGTAAGATCCTTAATTTGCACGTTGATCACTATGGAGGGACTGACAACGGCAGGACTCACGCTCCAGTCCCATTCTACGTGTCTGACAGGGGTTACGGTGTTTTCATTAACAGCTCCAGGTACCTGACTGTTTATGCAGGATCCGGAGTAAGGAAAGAGAGCCCCGATGCACCTGATGAACGTGACAGAAATACAGATAAAAAATGGACTTCAAGGCCATATTCCGATGCGGTAGAAATCCTGGTTCCTGCTGCCGGAGTTGAAATATTTGTTTTTGCCGGACCTTCACCATTAGATGCTGTAAGGAGATATAATCTTTACTGTGGTGGCGGCTGCCTGCCTCCAAGATGGGGACTTGGCTTTACCCAGCGTGTTCCGACACTATTTACCTCTTCCCAGGTTGTACTTGAAGCCAGTCTTTTTGAAGAAAAAGGATTCCCTCTTGACTTTATCGGTCTTGAGCCTGGGTGGCAGAGCCGGTCATATCCCTGCACCTTTGAATGGGACAGGACAAGATTTCCCGATCCTCCCTCATTCGTCAGCAAGATGAAAGATATGGGGATCAGGCTCAACTTATGGACCAATCCTTATGTTTCTTCATTCTCACCAATCTACAATAAAATATTGCCTTATACAGGTTCTCATACGGTCTGGGGCGGAGTTGTCCCTGACCTGACCATTGCTGAAACCCGGGAAATATTATCGGAACAGCTGCTTAATAATCAGATTAATATAGGAATAAGCGGTTATAAAATTGATGAATGTGATGGCTATGACTATTGGTTATGGCCTGATGTTGCGAAATTTCCTTCCGGGAACAGCGCAGAGCAGATCCGTCAGACCTATGCCCTGATTCTCCAGAAAATGACAACAGATCTTTACAGACAGAAAAATATAAGAACTTATGGACTGATTCGTGCCTCAAACGGAGGTGGTTCTTCTTTCCCATATGTTATCTACAATGACTACTACAGCCATGAAGATTTTATTACAGCCTTAATCAACAGCGGATACAGCGGAGTGTTATGGACTCCTGAAGTTCGCAGTTCCAAAACAAGTGAAGAATGGTTGCGAAGGATGCAGACAGTGATTTTCTCACCTATGGCAATGATAAATGCCTGGTCAAGCGGAACTAAACCATGGTCATTTCCTGATGTCGAAAATGAAGTCAGAGAGATTGCATTGCTGCGAATGCGACTAATGCCGTACCTCTATACAGAATTTGCCAGATACCATTTTGAGGGCATCCCTCCTTTCAGGGGAATGAATCTCGAACCAGGATTTTCATTCAGGTCAAAAACTGAGCTGAAAAACAAAAGCCTTGATGAGAATCCCTATGCAGAGGCTGTCATGAAAGAAATAAGAGACCAGTACATGACAGGTGAATATCTCCTGGTGGCTCCGTTATTCTCTGGTCAGACCACACGCGAAGTTATTTTACCGGAAGGAAAATGGTTTGACTTTTATACAGGTGAATATGCCGGAGACGGAGAAGTAATAAAGGTAACACCAGGCCTGAATAAAATACCTGTTTATGTCAGGGATGGAGGTATTATTCCTATGATGAAGCCAATGCTCCATGCACCTTCAGCCGGTCAGAAATTCGATATCGAAATACGATATTATGGTACTGCGCCCGGAAGCTATAAACTCTATGATGATGATGGGGAAACCTTTAACTACGAAAAGGGCATTTATTCATGGCGTCTGATAAAAGTTGCTCCCGATAAGAAAGGGAAAATCACAGGTTCCATTACCAAAGCAGAAAAAGGCAAACCTGATAATATTGGTATTGTAACATGGAACTTTATGAGTCTTGAATAATCCTTCGATTTTTGACCTTTGCGCCAATAAATTTTCGGAATGAAGAAACGGATACTGGTCGACACGGAAGGTGTGCCGGCTGATGTTTACAGCTGGTTTTTGAATCAGATGAACACTTCAGGATCATAATTGAAAAGCTCCTGTTGTTCGTTTTTCAACAGGAGCTTTCTTAGTCAATATTGAGCCTTTGACAGAAAGACTACCAGCCCGGATTCTGGATCAGCTTCGTATTCATCAGCCTGTCTGCTTCTGGAATAGGATAATAATACTTCTTATCCTCCCAGGTCCTTGGAACAGTATTCATCCAGGTCAATTCACCTGATGTATCATTCTTAAGTCTCTGTGGATTTGGTTTGCCACCGCTTGTTGCTGCTACATTAATATATATAACTTTTTCAACTTTCGGTGAGGGCATTACCTGATAGAAGGCAACATCAGGCACACCATCTTCGTTTAAATCCTGAGGTGTATCAAGTTCCGGTACATAAATGCCATTCCATTCCATAGTCAGCAGTTCACCTCTTTTCCATCTCATAAGATCATAGAAGCGGAATCCTTCCATGCATAACTCAATACCTCTTTCCCTGCGGATTTCAAGTATAGAAGGATCGGTAATGCCCGGGAAATAATTTGTTGTAAGGTAAGGGTCAGCAACTGTCGGTTTAGCTGTGAGTCCTCCCGTGATTCCTGCCCTCGAACGAAGCTTGCCAATTGTATTCGCCCAGTCTTCATCTGTCAGGGTTCCCAGTTCGGCTTTTGCTTCAGCATAGTTCAGTAAAACCTCGCCAAAACGGAATAGGCATACTGAATTAATATTTAGGTCTCTTGTATCATAGTAAACATCATCAAGACTCCATTTAATTGGCTGGTAACCGGTATATGAATATGCAAAATTTGGTGGTGTGGAAACCAGCACTCCTGCATTCAGCCTCTTATAATCACCCATCCTGATTGTTTGCTGTAACCTCTTATCCCTGTCCTTGACCTCATTTGCAAACAGCATGGTTTCATATCCAGGTGTATCAGTAAATGGGGTTCCGTCGATTTTTAAATAAGTATTTATGAATGTCCGGATAAAATTAAATCTGATGCCGGTGGTTGAGCTTGTGTAGATCCAGTTTGCATTATGAAGCACACTTAATGACAGATCCATTATGTTTGCCATCATTATTTCATCAGCGACCGGAGTAGCATTTGTAAAAAGTTTCCGGTAGGATCCGCCAGTGCCTGCACCTTCATAAACTTTAAAACCTTCTGCAGACGGTAACAGCATGACCACATTTGCAGCATCTGCAGCTTCAGTAAGCCATCTATTTGCATCAGCAGTAAGTCCCAGTTCTGTATGGTATTTTCTGAATGTACCCTCAAACAGACACACTCTGGATTTAAATGCATAGGCAACATATTTCGTCACCAGGCTGCGTGATGCGTCACTTGTAGTTTTGATATTCTGACAGGCATAATTCAGATCTGCCAGGACAGAATCCATTACAAGTGTTCTTGAATCGCGTGGCTTGGTTAAATCAGCATCAGTAACATCGAGTGGTTTATTTATCCATGGAACATCACCGTATCTTTTCACTTTTTCATAATAGAACCAGGCTCTGAAGAACTTAGCCAGACCAAGATAATGTTTGCGGACATCAGCCGGTATTTTTGCCGTTAATCCAGGATCACTGCAGTTTACAATGAAATAATTGATATTTCGCAATGATGTCCAGACCCAGTTTGCATCACCACCGAAGGCTACTGAAGCATAAGCTGATTCGTTGGTATTATCTGTCGAAGTTGGCGTATAAGAACCTGTTACTAAAAACTCCGGAGAATTTCTTCTTGCAGCATAGTCAGAAATACAATCAGTACGGTGAACGCCGCTACCGCTTGGCAGCATATTATAAAATGAATAGGCATATAATTCCAGACCCTTTTCACTGCCAAATACTGATTCTTTTGACGCTGTAGCCTGGGGGAGTTGTTCCAGTTCGCATCCACCTGCAAGGGCAGAGATCAGTATAAGTATCCAATATTTATTTTTCATAACCAATAATTTTAAGAATAGTTTAGAATGTTACAGACAAACCGAATGTTACATTTTTCATCATCGGGTAATTATATCCATCTCCTGAATTACCGGAAGTAAACAGCTGATCTGATGGTCCGGTGTTTTCAACATCCAGGTCTCTGGTTTTCTTATAAAGCGGAGACGTGGTCCAGATGTTTTCACCTGAAAAATATACCTTGACATTTGAAGCTTTGATTTTCGAAATCAGACTTACAGGCAGGTTGTACCCGATCTGGATATTCTTCAATCTCAGATATGCGATGTTCTGAAGATATTTAGTCTGCGGTCCTGTTACGAACATCGCACCGGATCTGTTTGCCAGACGTGATACATACCTCGGGAAATAAGCATCTGTATTATCAGGAGTCCAGTAATTACCCAGATGCCATTTCGGTAACGGATTGTACGGTCTGTTATACTGCCCCCAGAAAAGGCTGGCTTCTGTACTTGGCCACCACTGTTGTTTACCGACACCCTGGAAAAATGCTGATATGAAAATGTTGTTCCAGTCAGCATTCAGGTTAATTGTATAAGTATAGTGTGCGGCGCTGTTACCGATTATTCTCTTATCACCTGTATTACCAATTCTGTTGGTACCATAGTCAATCACTCCGTCAGGAAGAAGCGGACCATCCCCGTCGGGATCCAGGTCTTTTAATTTGATATCTCCGGGAGCGATTGTGCCTGCCGAATTACTTTTAAACAGACTCTGATTAGCATGACTGGCTATATCTTCTGTATCAACAAAAAATCCTTCAGTCTCGAAACCCCAGATTTCACCTAAAACCTCTCCAACATAATGATCAGTTAACACCATTTCCGGATTATTATATTTGGTAATTTCAGATTTGCTATCAGCCATGGTAAAGCGTATATCATAATTAAATGGCTTGGCGCTTAAAGAAAATCTGTCTCTCCATGAAAGGCTGGCCTCCCAGCCTGTGGTTTTCAGGTCTCCATAATTACCTCTGGGAGCGCTTGCTCCAAAAACTGCCGGAAGAGTCATACCTGGTATGTACATATCAGTAGTATTTCTGACGTAAGCATCACCCACAAACCTCAACCTGTCAGATAGCGCCGTCAGGTCCAATCCAATATTCATTGTTGTAGCCGTCTCCCATGTAAGATTAAGAGGGATAACACCGGGGTTGCGTGTATACTGTGGTTTTACCCCGACAAGAACTCTTCCTGACTGACTTATTGAAAGTTGTTCCTGGAAGGTATATGAACCTATATTTCCATTTCCCAGGGATCCGTATGACGCACGAAGCTTAAGATCTGAAATTATTTTATCTGATACATTCCAGAAAGATTCATTGGATATTCTCCAGCCGGCAGAATAGGACGGGAAAAATGCAAATCTTTGATCGCCGGGGAATTTAGAGGAGCCATCATAACGTCCATTGATTTCAATCAGGTATCTGTCCCTGAATGAATAGTTTATTCTTCCAAAGCTACCAAGGAAGTTCCATCTGTCCCACCCTCCTGCTGTTGATATTGATTGCCCGAGAGCAAGATTCAGATCCGAAGCGTCTTCAAATATAAGGCCGTTTCTCTGAACACGTGTTCTTTGCCAGGTCGACTGTTCGAAATTATATCCTACCAGCACTTTTAAATAATGTGTATTGTTGAAAGTATTCTCATACTCGGAATATAAGTTTGTCGCAATGTATTGAGTTCTGTCGTGTGTTTTCCGCAGATCATTTGTAGTTGTACCAACATATGCGATGACTCCGACAGAATTGCTGTATGGGACAGGGACCTGCCTGCGTGTTTCATTATCCTCACTGTTTCTGAAAGTAAAATCACCTTTAAACCTGAGCTTGTCAGAAAGGAACTGGGCAACAAATCCTGTGGTAGTTCTGAAGACATTATCTTTCATGTCATAGCCGTTCTTTCCATACCAGAAATCTCCCACATTATATGCAGCGGACATTGTAAGAGTTCCATCGGGATTGAACATCGGAGCAAGCACATGACCTTCATCGCCGATATTTCTCCATATTCCTGATCCTTCTCCAACATTGAGGGGATTATGATAGGCTCTGTCGGAGTATTCCGAATTGTTATCAAGCCTCAGCCATGGGAATAACTGTATGGCTCCCTTGGTCCTGATATTGTGCATCGTGTAATCATCAGAGTTATACCTGAATATACCTGGCTGGTCAAGGATCCTGCCGGTCAGCAGGAAACTTGCAGTTTCAGTGCTGCCTGTAATGGAAAGGTTATGCTCGAAACCTGTTGTAAAATCCTTGTACAGTTCTTTATATTTATCGTGACTTGCATAATAAGTATATTCACCCGTAGCAGGATTGATCTCTACTTCCTTGTCAGAGGCTAGCGGTGAAGTTGCCCTTCTTTCCAGCTCATCGAGGTATGCCTGCGAAAATTTTAAAGTCTTATTGACAGCTGCAGGAAAAGTATTCTCCCAGTTGTAATACGATTCAGCAAACATTTTGGCAAAAGTATAACCGTCAGTAACTAGGTCTGGAACCGCAATAGGCTTTCTGATTGCAAAATTTGTGGAGTAGGTTATACTTGTTTTCCCTT
>Ga0316630_10000851_pt1 | contig 10562 bp, 10 predicted proteins | sample OWC_May_M1_C1_D6_FD_207658 | JGI IMG/M metagenome (GOLD analysis project Ga0316630, IMG submission 207658) | Wetland soil microbial communities from Old Woman Creek delta, Ohio, United States - OWC_May_M1_C1_D6_A | ecosystem: Environmental > Terrestrial > Soil > Wetlands | place: USA: Ohio...
CCCCAGCCTTTGACTTCGTAGAGTTCGGCGGCGTCCTGCGTGGACCAGCGCCGGGTTGCATCATCCTTCATGCGCGCACCTTAGGCGATGCGGCCGTCGTGTCGAACGCAGGGGTGGCGGATGTTGGCGGCGCCGGGTCGCCGGATGGCCCGGCTTCGCGGGATTGGATCGCTCGGCTTTGCAGGGTTTGGATGGCCCGGCTTCGCCGGCTTTGGATCGCTCGGCTTTGCTCGCTAGAAGGTCCGCGCCGCTGAGGCGGCCCTTTCATGGTCCGGGACCTCGAACTTCGTCTGCCACCTTCGCGCCTCGCCGAGCCCGGTGCCCTCGACCTCGAGGTGGCGCGGGCGATCGGTACCTCCGCCACGAGCATCCGCCACGTGACGGTGCTGAGGCGCTCGCTGGACGCGAGGCCGCGTCCGGCTGTCTACCAGCTCAAGATCCGCGTCTGGATCGACGAGGAACCGAGCCCGGAGCCGGCCTGGCGCCTCGAACTCGGCGACGTGAGCCGCGCGCGTCCGGTCGTCGTGGTGGGCGCCGGGCCGGCCGGCCTTTTTGCGGCGCTGCGGCTCATCGAGGGCGGCCTCCGGCCCGTCGTGCTGGAGCGCGGCAAGGACGTGCGTTCGCGCCGTTTCGACGTGGCCAGCCTGAGCCGCGAGGGGCTGGTCAACCCCGAGAGCAACTACTGCTTCGGCGAGGGCGGCGCGGGAACGTTCTCCGACGGCAAGCTTTACACGCGCTCGACCAAGCGCGGCGAGGTGAGCCGTATCCTCGCCATCCTCGCGGCCCACGGCGCCTCGCCCGACATCCTCGTGGAGGCGCATCCCCACATCGGCACCAACCGCCTGCCGGGCGTCGTGCAGGCGATGCGCAAGACCATCGTGGAGCATGGGGGGGAGATTCGCTTCGGCGCCCGTGTCGAGGCGCTGCTGCGCAAAGGGAGTCGCCTGACCGGCGTGTGCACGGCAGGCGGCGAACGCATCGACGCCGAAGCGGTGATCCTCGCGACCGGTCATTCGGCCCGCGACGTGTACGCGATGCTGCATCGCGACGGGGTGCGGCTCGAACAGAAGGCTTTCGCCCTCGGCTTACGCGTGGAGCATCCCCAAGCCCTCATCGACCGCATCCAGTACCGCTGCCAGTCGCGACCGCCCGAACTCCCGCCGGCGGCCTACTCGCTGCTGCGCCGCATCGACGACCGCGGCGTCTACTCGTTCTGCATGTGTCCCGGCGGGGTGATCTGTCCGGCGACGACGTCCCAGGACGAAGTGGTCGTGAACGGGTGGTCGCCGTCGAAGCGCAACTCGCGATGGGCCAACTCGGGCATCGTCGTCGAGACCACGCCGGCGGACATCGCGGCCTTCGGGGGCGACGACCCGCTCGCGGGCATCGCGTTCCAGTCTTCGATCGAAAGGCGGGCGGCGGCGGCCGGCGGCGGCAGGGGCGTCGCTCCCGCCCAGCGGCTTGTCGATTTCGTCGAAGGACGGCCGAGCGCGGACCTGCCGGAGTGCTCGTATCCGCCGGGTGTGCAGGCGGCCGACCTCGCCGGGGTTCTCCCCGAAGCGGTGACGCGCGCCCTTCGCGGCGGCCTTCGGGCCTTCGGCGACCTCATGCGCGGCTACTTCACCAACGAAGCGGTGCTGGTCGGGGTGGAAAGCCGCACCTCGGCGCCGGTACGCGTTCCTCGCGACCGGGAGACCTGCATGAATCCGCAGGTGGAGGGTCTTTTCCCCTGCGGGGAGGGTGCCGGGGCGGCCGGCGGAATCGTGTCGGCGGCGATGGACGGGGAGCGCTGCGCCGGGGCGGTGCTCCGGCGCATGGCCGGCTCCTGAACGGAGCCTGACGGCGCCGTTCGCGGGGTACCGGCCTGGGCGGTCGCGGCCCTGGGCACTCGGGGGGTTTGACAGGGCGCGATAGGGGGCTTATTCGGATATCGGAGTCCGAAATAGGCAATGGCCCTGCTCAATAACACCTGCACCTACGCGATCCGTGCCGCGCTCCAGGTGGCCGCGAATCCCCCGGTCCCCGGTGATTTCGTGTCCACCCGAAAGATCGCCGAGGAACTCGATGTCTCGTATGCGTTCCTCACCAAGGTGCTGCAGGGCCTGACCCAGAACGGCATCCTGCTCTCGCAGCGGGGCGCCGCCGGAGGAGTGGCGCTGGCGCGGCCGGCGGACACCATCACCCTGCTCGACGTGCTCGCGGCGGTCGGCGGCGACGGCGTGTTTCGCGAGTGCGTGCTCGGCCTGCCCGCATGTTCGGACACCACGCCGTGCGCACTTCACCATCCCTGGCGCGAGCAACGCGCGCGCCTCGAAGCGCTGTTCGCGCGCACGACCTTGGCTGACCTGGCGGCCGATGGTCGTTCGCCTTCAGTTTCCGATGATCCCAAACCCGCGGTCGCCACGAGTGACCGCAATGCAAGCCGCAGGAGGGCAACATGAACGTCAGCAAGCCGTCGCAGTCCGCGACATCGATCCACGAACCGGGTGCGCGCCACTTCGTCGCGCGACTTCTTTCCATCGGCGTGACGGCGTCGCTGATCGTCTCTCCTGTTGCGGCCACGGTGGCCGCGGCGCAGGGCATTCCTGCGGCCGTCGCGAGCGCGGCAGGCCCGGAGAAGGCGGTGCTCACGCACGCTCCCCAGGTGCCGCCGCCGATCACGAGGAAGGTGCCGGCCAAGGTCATCATCGAAGTGGAGGTGAAGGAATACACCGCACGCCTGGCCGACGGGGTGGAGTATACGTTCTGGGGTTTCGGCGGCAGCGTACCGGGGCCTTTCATGCGCGTGCGCGAAGGGGACCTCGTCGAGTTCCATCTCAAGAACCATCCGGACAACAAGCTGCCCCACAACATCGACCTGCACGCGGTGACAGGACCGGGCGGCGGCGCGGCGGCGTCGTTCACCGCTCCCGGCCACACCTCCACGTTTTCATTCACGGTGAGCAATCCGGGCCTGTACGTGTACCACTGCGCCACGGCGCCCGTCGGCATGCACATCGCCAACGGCATGTACGGCCTCATCCTCGTCGAGCCTGCCGCCGGCCTGCCGCCGGTCGATCACGAGTACTACGTGATGCAGAGCGAGTTCTACACGACCGGCCGTTATGGTGAGGAAGGACTCCAGCCCTTCTCGATGGAGAAGGCGCTGCGCGAGGACGCGGACTACGTCGTGTTCAACGGCGCGGTCGGAGCGCTCGTCGGTGACAACGCCCTGCACGCCAACGTGGGCGAAAGCGTTCGCCTCTACATCGGCAACGGCGGGCCGAACCTGGTTTCGTCGTTCCACCTGATCGGCGAGATCTTCGACAACGTGTTCACCGAGGGTGGCACCGTCGCCAACCACCAGGTGCAGACCACGCTGATCCCCGCCGGAGGGTCGACGGTGGTCGAGTTCAAGGTGGAGGTGCCGGGAACCTACGTGCTCGTCGACCACTCGATCTTCCGCACCTTCAACAAGGGATCCCTCGGCATGCTCAAGGTGGAGGGCGCGCCACAGCCGGTGCTCTACTCCGGCAAGCAACTCGACGAGGTCTACCAGCCCGAGGGGCAACCCACGCAAGTCGCCAAGCCCGAGGTTTCGACGCGCGTGCTCACGCAGGCCGAGCGCATCGCCAACGGCGAGCAGGTCTTCAATCGCACGTGCATGGCCTGTCACCAGTCGAACGGCCAGGGCCTGCCCGGGATCTTCCCGCCGCTGGCCGGCTCGGACTACCTGATGGCCGATCTCGAGCGCGCGATGCACATCGTGGTCGAGGGCAAGCAGGGCGAGATCGAGGTCAACGGCAAGAAATACAACCAGGTGATGACGCCGCAGAATCTCACCGACGACGAGATCGCGAGCGTGCTGACCTTCGTGACGAACAGCTGGGGCAACAAGGGGCGAATGATCACCCCGGACGAAATTGCCAAGGTGCGCGCGGCCGGTCCGGCCGCGCCGGCTGCTCCGGCCGCCCACTGAAGAAGAGGTCGTCGTGATCGCTTCCCGCTTCCGCACCGTGACCCGCCTCGGCAACCTGCTGGTGGCGCTCGCGATGGCATCGGCCGGCGGCTTCGCCGCCGCATCGGCCGCGCCCGTCGGGCCGGCCGATGCCGCGGAGGCGGGAGCGACGGCCGATGCTCCGAAGGTGGGGAAGGCGGGGAAGGATGCGACGCCGCCGGGAATGGTGCTGATCCCGGCGGGACTCTACGAGCCGCTCTACAAGAACGAGGGCGAGCAGACGATCGCGTCGTTCTTCCTCGACGAGATGCCGGTGACCAACGCCGAGTTCCTCGAGTTCGTGCGCGCGAACCCGCGCTGGCGCCGCTCGCAGGCGCTCGACCTGTTCACCGACGCGCACTACCTCGAGCAATGGAAGGGCGATCTCGAACTCGGCGAGCCGGACAAGATGCTCGCCGACGGGCCGGTCACGAACGTGTCCTGGTTTGCCGCGAAGGCCTACGCAAGGTGGCGCGGCAAGCGCCTGCCGACGACGGCGGAGTGGGAAATGGCCGCCGCCGCCAGCGCCACCAAGGCACGCGGCAAGGACGATCCCGAGCACTACAAGCGCATCCTCGAGTGGTACGCGAAACCCACGCGTTTCCCGCTGCCGGCGGCGCAGAGCATGCCGCGGGATTTCCACGGTGTGCGCGGCCTTCACGGCCTCGTGTGGGAATGGGTGGAGGATTTCAACACCGCGCTCGTCACGGGTGAGTCGCGCGCGGACGCAGGACTCGACCGCAACCTGTTCTGCGGTGCCGGCGCGGCCGGTGCCTCGGATTTTCGCGACTACGCGGCGTTCATGCGCTACGCGTTCCGCAGCAGCCTCGATGCGAAGTACGCCGTGCCGAACCTCGGCTTCCGGTGTGCGCGCAGCGTGAAGGAGGAAGGACCATGAACACGAATCCACGAATCGCGATCACCTGCCTGGCGTTGGTGGGATGGCTGGCCATCGGGAGCAGACCCGGTGCCCGGGCGGAGGAGGCGACGACGGCCCCGCCGCCGGCCGCCCCCTCGGCGGGCCCTGCGGTGAAGGTTCCCGCGCCTGCGCCGACGCACGGTCAGATCGATGCGGGCAAGCCTGTCGACGTCGCGTCCATCTACCAGCTCGAATCCCGCTGGACGCGCGCCGACGGCGAGAAGATCGCGCTCTCGAGCCTGCGCGGGAAAGTGCGGGTGCTCGCGATCTTCTATTCGAGCTGTGAGTACGCGTGTCCGATCATCGTCGGCCGCATGAAGTCGGTGCAGGCGGCGCTCCCCGAGGCGAAGCGCGACGATGTCGGCCTCGTCCTGATCTCGATGGACGCTGCCCACGACGATCCCGCGCGGCTGGCCGAGTACGCCAAGCGCATGGAACTCACGGGCGACTGGACGCTGCTGCACGGCAGCGATGGCGACGTGCGCGAACTGGCCGCCCTGCTCGGGTTCCGCTACCGCCTGGAGCAGGACGGGGGCTACTCCCACAGCAACATGATCACCGTCCTCGACCGGGAGGGCAGGGTGAACCACCAGAGCATCGGGCTGGACACCGACGTCACCGACGCGGTGAAGGCGGTGACGGGGTTGCTGGGGCCGTGAGCGGGGCCGGGCGGCCGCATTGATATACCGACGGTATACTCTTGCATCAGTGTGTACCGCCGGTTAGCTTCCCGGCGGCCATGGACCCTGCCCACGTCATCCCCCCCGGCGGCCGCCGCGAGCGCCGCAAGCTCGAAGTGCGCCGCCGCATGATCGACGCGGCCCAGGCCCTGTTCGAGGAGAGGGGCGTGCAGGCCGCCACGGTGGCCGAGATCTGCGAACGCGCGGACGTCGCGCACAAGACCTTCTTCAACCACTTCCCCGCCAAGCAGGATCTCGTTCGTGTGCTCGCGGACGAGTCGATCGAGATCCTCCTCGCGGACATCGCCGGCGCGCGCGCGTCGGGTCGGAACACCGCGGAAAGGCTGACGACCTTCTTCGGAAGCGTGGCCCGGCGCGCCTCCAGCGCGGGCCCGATGCGCCGCGAGCTTCTGACGGAAATCATCCATGCCGCCCAGCAGGCCGCCGACGAACCCGCCAATGCGCGGCGACTTCATGCGGCCTTCGGCGCGATCGTGAGCGACGGCGTTGCGGCTGCCGAGGTCACGCGCCGCCATCCGGCCGAGACCCTCACCGAGACCATCCTCGGCTCGTACTACGCGCTGATGTTCAACTGGGCGAACCTCGACGGTTATCCGATCGCGCAACGCGCGAGGGCTGCCGCCGCGTTCCTCGCGGATGCGCTGGCGCCTCGATTCGACGAGGCGCGCGATGTTGGCGAAAACGGGGAAAACGGGGACAGGTACAGGTTTCCCAAAGCGGAAACCCGTACCAGTCCCCTTGCGGAAATCCGCACCGGTCCCCGGGGACCTTCCGGCAAGACGCCGACCTCGCGGCGGGGCGCGAAAATGGAGAAAAGCAATGGCAAGGCGTGAACGCGAGAACACCGTCCTTCCGATTCCGAACGGATGGTTCGCGGTGGAATGGAGCAAGGGACTCATCGACGGGCAGGTCAAGAGCATCCACTACTTCGGCGAAGACCTGGTGATCTTCCGCGGCCGCTCCGGGGAAGCCCACGTGCTCGATCCGTACTGTCCCCACCTCGGTGCGCATCTCGGCGAGGGCGGGCGCGTGATGGGCGATGCGCTGCGCTGTCCCTTCCACGGCTGGACCTTCGACGGTGCGAGCGGCCAGTGCACGGCGATTCCCTACTGCGACCGCATCCCGCCGAAAGCCGCGGTGCGCGCATGGCCGGTGATCGAGAAGAACGGGATGATCTTCGTGTGGCACCACGTGGATGGCGTCGAACCGTCGTGGGACTTCCCGCTGCTGCCGGAGATCGGCCACGCGGACTGGTCCGAGCCCCGCACGTTCGAACTGGAGGTGCCGGTCCACGTGCAGGACATGCACGAGAACAACAACGATCCGGTCCACTTCCAGTACGTGCACGGGAACCTCGAACCGCTTCCTTCCGAGATCTCGTACGCCGCGGACGGTCGCGCGTACCGGATCTCGAGCACGCAGAAGAGCAAGACGCCGTACGGGGAGTTCACGACGACCCTCATCCGCGACTCGTGGGGCATCGGGCTGTCGGCAGTGCGCACCGAGGGAATCCCGAACGCGGGACTGCTGATGTTCTCGTCCACCACGCCGGTCGATCACGACCGCACGTTCTCGCGCTGGCTGCTCACGTCCACCAACAACATGGTCGACCTTGCGGGCGAGGACTTCATGAACGGGCTGACCACCGGCGTGATGCAGGATCTTCGCATCTGGTCGAACAAGGTGCACCGGGCGCGTCCCGTGCTCTGCGAGGCCGACACCTACCTGGCCGAGTTTCGCCAGTGGGTGAAGCAGTTCTACAGCCAGGCGGCCTGACCCGCCGGCGCGTTCGCAACCCAGGATTCCCGAGAGAACCACGGAGACCCAGAATGGAACGCTTCCTCGTCATATCGTCCGACTGCCATGCGGGGCTCCCGCCGGAGCGCTACCGCGACTATCTCGATCCGCAGTACCGCGAGATGTTCGACATGGCGCTTCCGATCCAGATCGCCGAGATGGAGAAGATGTCGAAGATGTTCCTCATCGACGACATCAACCGCGACTGGCGCGCGACCGTGGGCGACGGTCTTTCCGGCGCATGGGACCACGATGCGCGCGTGCGCGTGATGGACGCCGACGGCATTGCGGGCGAGGTGATCTTCCCCGACGGCATCACCGAGATGAACACGCCTCCCTTCGGCGCGGGCCTCTCGCTTCCGGTGGAGGACCGCGTCGTGCCCGAGCTGCAATGGGCGGGCGCGCGCTCCCACAACCGCTGGCTGGCCGAACTGGTGGCGATGGCACCGGAGCGTCGCGTCGGTGTGGCGCTGGTGCCGGCGCTGTGGGACGTGGGCGAGGCCGTCAAGGAAGTGGAGTGGGCGCGCAAGAACGGCCTGCGCGGCGTGCTGCTGCCGTGCATGTGGCGCCACCTCGACCCCTACCATCATCCCAAATACGAACCGCTGTGGTCGGCCTGCGAGGACAACGACGTCGTCATCCACTTCCATTCGGGCGCGGCGCCGATGGAGGACGCGTTCGGCTCCCTCACCGCGCCTGACGGCGCCGTTCGGCCGGGTGCCATGGGCATCTACGTCTCGGAGGTCGTCTGGTGGGCGGTGCGGCCGCTCACGTTCCTGATCTGGGGCGGGGTGCTGGAGAGGCATCCGCGCCTTCGCATCGCGATCACCGAGAGCACGACGATCTGGGCCCCCGAGTACCTCGCGCTGCTCGACCAGCGCTATTCGGAGACCCATTACTCGGCCAAGCTCGGCGACTACCGCAGCCACCTCAAGAGCAAGCCCAGCGAATACTTCGCCAGGCAGGTGGCCCTCGGCGCCTCGTGCATGTCGAGGCGCGAGGCCGAACTGAGGCATTCGATCGGGCTGGCCAACATCATGTGGGGCAGCGACTATCCCCACCCCGAGGGCACCTGGCCCGTGACCGGTCCCCAGGTGCACGATACCTTCGACGGTCTTCCTCCGAAGGAGATCGCCGACATGCTCGGCGGCAACGCGGCGCGCTTCTACGGCTTCGACGCCGGCGCGCTCGCGCCCCTCGTCGCGCGCATCGGTCCTGAGAAGGCGAGTTTCGCATCGGGGCCGTCGAGGCCCGGTCCCCAATGAAGGCCGGGAACACACGATTCCCGGTCACGCCCCGGTGCGACGCGCCGGCATCCCACTGACCAGAGCGAAGGAGAACGCGATGTCCAAGCTGCGCTACGTGAAGACCGCCGACCAGATCGCCAAGGCACGCCAGAACAATCCCGAGTTCCTCGAGAGCTCGGTGAGGTCCCTGCGTTACGTCTACGAGACCGACCCTGCCATCGCCGCCGCTCTGGTGCCGCGTCCTCTCGTCGCGGATCCGGCCGGGCACGTGTGCGTGACCTTCTCGCACGTGGCCATCCACCTCTCGCCCGAGTTCACGTTCGAGATCGGCTCGGCGATCTTCGGCGTGAAGGTGTCCTACGAGGGGGTCTCGGGCATCTACCTGGTGACGATGCCGATGACGACGGAGCAGGCCGTGGTGCCCGGACGCGAGACCTTCGGGGAACCGAAGAAGATCGCCGCGATCGACTTCAAGAAGGACGGCGCGCGCGTTTCCTGCGAGGTGACGCGCATGGGAATGACCTACCTCGAGGGCAAGGGAACGGTGGGCGCCGCCCTCGGCCCGCGCGAGTTCGTCGAGTACGGCTTCTGCTACAAGGCCTTCCCGGCCTGCGAGAAGTCGCGCGCGTTCGACGGCGATCCCCTGCTGGTGCGCCTCGAATGGCGCCACAAGCACACCGGCGCATGGAAGCTCGAAGACGCCGAAATCAACCTCTACGATTCGCCCTTCGATCCGGTCGCCGACGTGCCGGTGCGCCGCATCGTGACGGCCGAATACGAGGAAGGCAGCGCCGAGAGCAACGGCCGCGTGCTTCGCAGCATCCCGGGCGAGTGGCTCGAACCCTTCCTGCACCAGCGCTACGACGACACGTCGGGCGACGGCACGGAGGTATGACGGCATGAAGAACTTCTACAACAAGACCGCCGTCGTCACCGGCGCGGCCAGCGGCATCGGCAACGCGATCGCCCATTCGCTCGCCCGCGAGGGGGCCAGGGTGGTGCTGGCCGACGTGGAGCAGGGCGCTCTCGACAAGGCCGTCTCCGAGCTTCGCGGGACCGGGGCCGAGGCCCTCGGCGTGCGCACCGACGTCTCCTCCTTCGAATCGGTCCAGGCCCTCGAGAAGGCCGCGGTGGCGGCTTACGGACACGTGCACGTCCTCGTCAGCAACGCCGGCGTGGGTGCCCACGAGGACGTGCCGGTGTGGGAACTGCCGCTCAACGACTGGCGCTGGTGCATGGCCGTCAACGTCTGGGGCATCATCCACGGCATCAAGGCCTTCGTGCCCGGCATGATCGCGCACGGCGAGGAAGGGCACGTCGTGCACACGTCGTCGGGCAACGGCGGACTCATCCTCGTGCCGACGACGCCGATCTATTCGGCGACCAAGGCCGCCGTCAGTGCCATCACCGAGAGCCTCCACCTCCAACTCTCGATGCAGGGAGCGAAGATCCACGCCCACGTGCTCTATCCCGGGCCGCACATCGTCGCGTCGAACATCTTCACGGCGGCGCGCAACCGGCCGGCCGAGTTCCACCGCGAGATCGAGCAGACGGCCCCTCCGGTGACCCTCGAGAGTCTCGGAGAGATCCTCGGTGCGATGGGTCGCAAGCTGGAGACGACCTCGCCCGCCGAGGTCGCCGACCAGGCCATGCAGGGACTGAAGGAGGACCGCTTCTACATCCTTCCGTGGACCGAGGATGGCAGGGCGCGTTTTCGCGAGCGCGTCGAGGGGATCCTCGAAGGGCGCAATCCGCAGCCGCGGTTCTTCTGAGCCGCGGCGCCGCGTGTTGCCGGCACGACGGTTCTTGATGCCGCGGCATCCGTCGCGTATCGGCCTTCCATGATCGCGATGCTGCGTAGCCGGGTTTCGCCCGGGGCCGACGCGGGCCTCCGGGCTGCGATGTTCGTCGCATGCCTGGCC